>Ga0070661_100001452_pt1 | contig 16450 bp, 15 predicted proteins | sample KBSC43metaG_FD_64663 | JGI IMG/M metagenome (GOLD analysis project Ga0070661, IMG submission 64663) | Corn rhizosphere microbial communities from Kellogg Biological Station, Michigan, USA - KBS C4-3 metaG | ecosystem: Host-associated > Plants > Roots > Rhizosphere > Soil ...
GGCTGGATCCTCATCATCTTGAGCGACGACTTCATGGACCAGATGCGGGTTGGCAGCAGGATGACGTTGAAGATGACCGTGACGATGATGATGGCCCAACCCCAGTTGTAGGCACCGGGCCCCAGCAGATTGCGAAGCCACCGCAGCGCAACATAAAGGGGCTTGGCGATGATTCCCCACCAGCCGTACTGGATAAGCGAGCTGAGCGGCTCACCGGTTGGCCGGCCATCTGAGCCGATGGCACGCACGGAATTGAGAATGTCCGTTTCCTTGGGACCGGCGTAGAGGCGTAGGCTCGTCTCGCCGCTCTGGTCGCCCATGGCGAGACCAATGACGTCAGCCGGTTTTTTGGCGCTATTGGGATCAGTGAGATCGCCGGGCAGATCGATGGTGTTGTGGAAGGTGACCAGAGTTGCGCGCTGCGGAACATCGGGAAGCATAGCGGCAGCAAAGTAAAGGTCCATCAGCGCGGCATACTCGTAGGGCTGATCGATCGTGGCATTGCCGTTTACCTTTTTCGCTGCTTCCGTATCCTGCTTGCCGTCGATCGACCATGCAAACTGGGAATCTGTATGAGTGGAGAACGTGGTGCGCTTGCCGCTGGCGGCGATGAACTCTTCCATATCGCCGAGTCCAGCGGGCCACGCAACGAGCGCACGAACCGGTTCTCCATTACGCTTGACGACAACGTGAGCGCTAACGACATAGCTGTTATCGAAGCTGAAGGTCTTCACCACGTCGAGACCGCTGGCCGCATAGTGGAAGCTGACGGAGTTTGGGGCGAGCAGTGCACCGGTTTTTGAGGGCTGGTAGAGCGCCGTATTGAGTTGATTGGTCAGGCCGCTGTCGTACGTATAGAGCGAAAGCGGCAGGCCGAAGCGTGCTGCGGCCTGCTCCTGGACCATATCGAGCGGCTTGCCGGTCGAATCGGTGAAGTCCTTGAGAATCCAGTGCTGAACCTGCGCACCTTTGTTGGTGACCGTAATCCTGAACTTCTCGTTTTCGAGAGTTGTGGTGGCTTCAGAAGGCGCGCTGATGGAAGCTGTCGTAGCCACAACAGGCTGAGCGGCGGGCGTGGTGCCGGAGGCCGGCGGCCCAGAGGAGCTGGCCGACGGTGCATGCGATGCCTGCGTTTGCTGCGGCTGCTGAGCCGGTTGGCTGGTGTCCGGCTTTTTGAAGTACTGAAACACCATGACCGCCGCAAGCGCCAGAAACGTAAAGAGGATGATGCTGCGGAAGTCACCGCCGGGCGCACCACCACCAGGGCCCTGCGAGTCGAGATTAGGATTGCGAAGTTCGGGCAAAGAGATTTCCTGTCTTCAGGGAATGGCGCGCTGTACCAAGGTCCTCAAAGTGCATTTCCTGCTCTTCGAGGTGGTTGAGCGCATCCGCTCTCTCTATGGTAAAGGCTTGTGCGGCATGTGAGTCGTCGCAGAGCCGGTTGGACTGTCTTGTTTTTGAAGTGGAGGCACCGGATCCAGACCGCCCCGGCAGAATGGGTGGCATCGCAGCAGACGCCAGATCGCAAGGCCGGTGCCGCGAAGGGGGCCATGCGTCGCAATGGCGATGGTTGCGTACTCTGAGCAGGTCGGCACAAAACGGCATCCACCCCCTCCGCCAAGCGCATGCAGCGCTGGGGAGATCCAGCGGCGGTAAAACGCGAGCATGGCGAGCAGGATGCGTGTCATCGGGCAAGCTCTGCCTTAGCCAGTGGTGAAGCTTCAGTTGTGCTGGCACGTGCGCGTTCGGCATTGGCCTGCTGAAGGATACGTACAAGCTCGGCTTCCAGTTTCGTAAATTCCAAGGTGAGCACAGTCCGCTGCGGATGCAGGATCAGGTCGCAACCAGCAGGCAAAAGGTCGAGATGCCTGCGGAGAACCTCGCGCATTCTTCGCTTGATTCGGTTGCGCTCGTGAGCCTTGCCGAGCACCTTGCCGGCGGTGAGCCCGACCCGTGGGGTGGACGCGACCGCTTGTGGGGCCAGAAACCAGCTCATGGAAGCGGAGCGGCGTTTTCGGCTCGCCTCATAGGCATGCTGATAGTCGGCGTGCTTTCGAAGCCGGTAAGCGGTCAAAGACGCACGAGTGCTCTCCCGCACAGCAGAGATATCGGTGCGCGGATCAGCTTTGAACGGTGCGCTCATGGCAAAACGGGAAGGATTCCGGCCGGAAGGATCGTGCTGTTCTCAACTGCTCCAGCCGAAACGAAACGGCAGGAAAATTTAGTCGCGATAACCAGCGCTTACAGATACGCGCTTGCGACCCACTGCACGGCGGCGGCTCAGCACGGCTGCTCCTGATTTGGTCTTCATCCGCGAGCGGAAGCCGTGCGTCTTCGAGCGGTGACGCCGGTTGGGTTGAAATGTGCGCTTGGGCATAAAAGTGCGCTCCTGTTTCCTATCTGAAATCTCGGCCTTGACGGCAAGTATTAAGTATATCGGAGGTTGGGCTTTGAAGCCAGCGGGGGCTCCTGGGGGTTAAAAGCAGTCGATTCGAACGTAACCGCTCGTCCCAGGCAAAACAGATGTCGATGAACTCGCGCGCAATGATTCGCATCCAAGGTTTCAAGGTTCGATGGCAGCAAGAAACGAGCAAACTTTTTCATTTTTCTGAGTGAAGCTTCGCTCGTGTGTGATGGCTTTCACCGCGCTTGGTGCAAGTCGCAATTCACTCTCGAAACTTATGTGAAAGAGTGATTGCAACACACGCCAGATGTGCTACCATCGGGACCGTTCAAGAAAGTTTCCGAGCGTCCCACGGAGTGGATTTCAACCCGTGCCTCGCAGTGTTTTTTTGCCGAGGCAGATCAACGGCCATCAGGCAGTTTCTCAGCGGTCGCATGTGGATAGGGGGAGATTCCCGTCCGCAGCGTGAGCCATTGCCTCAACCGCGCGGGTGAACTCACACGGCAGTAGACAGGTGACGCCGGCAAGGATTCGCTCGATGTCATTCGCAATTTCGCCGGCTTCGGCTCTCAATCCATGGCTGCAGATTCTGGCTGCGCTCGAGAAGAAGGTGATTCGCCAGTCGTTCGAGACCTGGCTGAAGCCGACCCGTTTCAGCCATGCCAATGGCCGCATTCTTTTTGTTCGTGTTCCTTCGAAAGAATTTCAGCATATCGGTGACAAGTACAGCGATCTGATTCAGGAAGCGATTGATTCGCAGTCGCTGGAGTTCGATGACGTGCAGTTCGTCACAGCCGAAGAGGATCCGACGGCTCCTCCGGCGCGCAAGGATGGCGGCTTCGGTCCGCTGCCCGCCCACTCTCCGATCGCCCCCACTTCGCGTTCGCCTGAGCAGACCCGGTTTGACTGGTCCACCGCAGCGCAGCTTAATCCGCGGTACACATTCGACGCATTTGTCATCGGCAATGGCAATCAGTTTGCACGCGCAGCTTCTCTGGCTGTGGCCGAGCGCCCGTCGCGTGCTTACAATCCGCTCTTCCTCTACGGCGGCGTGGGAATGGGCAAGACTCACCTGATGCACGCCATCGGTCACGAGGTAAAGCGTCGTCAACCGTCCGCGAGCATCTCGTACCTCTCTGCGGAAAAGTTCACGAACGAGATGATCACCTCGCTGCGCAACGATCGCATGACCAGCTTCCGCGATCGCTTCCGCACCGTCGATGTATTGCTCATCGATGACATCCAGTTCATCGCGCAGAAGGAACGCACCCAGGAAGAGTTCTTCCATACATTCAACGCCCTGCACGAAAGCATGAAGCAGATCGTCATCGCCTCGGACCGTCCCCCCAAGGAACTCGCCGAGATCGAAGACCGGTTGCGCAGCCGTTTTGAGTGGGGATTGATCGCAGACATCCAGCCGCCCGATCTCGAAACCAAGGTCGCCATCTTGCAGAAGAAGGCGGAGAACGAACAGGTTCAGCTTCCGACCGACGTCGCGCTCTTCATCGCATCCAATGTCCGCACCAACGTTCGCGAACTCGAAGGCGCCATGACGCGTCTCGTCGCCTGGTGCAATCTCAACCATACTGAGATTACCCTCGCCACCACGCAGCAGTGCCTCAAGCAGTACATCGACATGCAGGTGCGTAAGATCACCATTGAGTCGATCCAGCGCGCCGTCGCCGAACAGTTCGGTATGAAAGTCGCCGACCTGAAGCAGAAAAACAATTCACGCAACGTCGTCGTTCCGCGCCAGATCGCCATGTATCTCGCCAAGCAGATGACCGAGGCAAGCCTGCCTGAAATTGGCCGCCAGTTCGGCAACAAGCATCACACCACCGTGATGCACTCCATTGGCAAAATAGACGAACAGCGACGCACCGATAAAGACCTGCACCGCACCCTCAACAAACTTCAGGAAATGCTGAACGGATAGACAGAAGTCAGAATGTCAGCATCAGAGAGGCCGCGCATCGCGCGGCCTTTCCGCTTGCACAAAACGGCTTTGTCGTTGTTCGATCGATACGAGCTGTTGGACAGGCGTGAGGCGATAATGAGAGTCCCGTACGCAAAGAAGTGGCAGAAGGAAACGGACAGGCTGCGTAAGATCGCGCTCAACTGCGATCTGACCGAAGAACAGAAATGGGGCAAGCCCTGCTTCACTTTTCTCAAAAAGAACGTGGCCATCGTCATTCCACTCAAGGAAGCCTGCGCCTTCTCCTTCTTCAAAGGCGCGCTCCTCAAAGACCCGAAGCACATTCTCCAGAAGATCGGAGAGCATACTCAGGCCGGACGATGGATCAAGTTCAGTTCAGTCGCAGAGATCGCCGCCTTGCAATCCGCCTTGACGGATTACCTCTATGAAGCCATCGCATTGGAGGAGGCCGGCAGGAAGGTCCCGCTCAAAAAGCCTTCCGAATACCCGATTCCCGCAGAGTTGAAGACCATTCTGGATGCTGATGCGATGCTCAGGGCAGCATACGAAGCGCTAACGCCCGGCCGCAGCAAGTCTTACAGCTTGTACATCTCCAGGGCGAAGCAGGCAAAAACCAGGGCAGTGCGGGCGGAAAACTGTGTACCGCTGATCCTGAGCGGCCGCGGATTCAACGAACTCCCCAAGTAGAATTACTTCGAAAACTCCGTCAAGCTCAGCACATTTCCATCCGGATCTTTGAACCAGGCAATTCGCGCCCCACCGGGCGAATTCCAAATCCCGCGTGCATCGGAATCATTCACACCCGGATAGCGCTCGAACTTCACGCCCGCCGCAACCAGCCTGTCCACGGCGGCTTCGATCTCCGCTGTCCGCCACCCCAGAATCGTGAACGGCTGCGCCTTCAGTTCCTGAACCGTTGTCACGCGGAGCATCACACCGTTCAGATCGAACACCAGCGAGAACGGCTTTTCATCCGCCACCAGGCGCAATCCAAGGAGACCTTCATAAAATGCGCGCGCTTTTGCAGGGTCGGTGGTGGGAGCGAACGCGATCACCTCGCTCCCGCCGAGAATGGACTCTCTTGGCATGACTTGCCTCCGCCCGCATTCTTCATGGCCTGTAGTAGCGGTGGCAAGAGAATTGTTGATGAACCGCCTCGTCTAGGCTCCCTGAACCACCAGATCCTGCGAGAGCTTGAAATGAACGATCGACTCTGCCGGAATTTCCAGGTCCTTGTTCCCCGTCATCGCGGCACCCGCCGTGCCCGCGCCCCCGCCGGCAAGACCGCCGATCAGCATGCCCTTTCCGCCGCCGGCAAGTCCGCCGATCAACATGCCGAGCCCCGCTCCGCCACCGATCATGGCCGCTGAGCGCTTTCCCTTACCTTTCTTACTTCGGGTCAGGTCGGCTGTTCTCAACTGGTATTCCGTTCCGCTGAGCGTCATGGTGGTCAGCCGCAATTCCAGCACGGAAGCGCCCTTGATCCGACCGCGTGAATGCGATGCATCGATCACGCCGCTCACCCTTGTTCCCTTCGGCACCACAGCGATTCCGTTCGGATCCACAACCGGATCGACTACCTCGCCGGTGAAGGTGTCGCCTGCGTGGCTGGTTTTCACGCTGATGTGCTGATCGACTCGCACGGCGAGATTCGTTCCGGCCTGAATGGTGACCTTTACCGGACCTGACGGCGCAGCCTTCCTGGAACCGCTCCCCTGATCATCGGCCTGAGCCTGGTTCGGATCACCAAGGGGCATCACCTTCGGATCCTGTGGCGGAGGCACCGGCCCACCCGGGGGCGGCGGCGTGCTCGTCGTCGCAATCGACCCAGCCGTCTGCCCCTTGGCTGGCGGCTGCACTACGGTGGTGGTCGTGGTTCCGCTCTTGTCGACAGCGACAACCTGCTGCGGCTGGCCGGTAGAAGAAGCCTGCAGCTTGGCCTGGTCAATCGCCTTATCCATCTTCGATTCGCATGCAGTGAGCGTGATCGCAAATGCCAGCGCCAGCATCGGAGTGCGTCCGCGACGCAAAAGATCGTGAGAAAACATGGGTGTCCTCTTTTCAGTGGTCTGGTGCGAACCGAAGGCAATAAGGCGAACAGCAATCGATAGGAAGCTATTGAGTCCAGTTGAACGGACAGACGCGGGACCGGCAAGAGTACCGAAGGGACGTTGCCATTTGTGCGTTGAGCGGGCAGGGATTAGCCGCAAAACTGCCCTTCATCTGCTGGCGCAGACCGGTGCTGTAAAGCCACGGGTTCCCTGATTCAGACGTGAAATCGCTGAGCGGATGACCGAACGGAATCAGCTCGATTGCTGCTTTACCTGCGCCCAAAACCTCTGGGACGACTCGGCGGAGTGACCGGCAGATGGGTTTTGCCTTCGGGATAAACCACCAGGAAACGGTCCTGCCCCTCCCCGGAACTTGCGGTCTCCACGCCCTGCAAATCCTTGAACGCAAGATGCAGCAGACGCCGCTCGCGGCTGTTCTGCGGGGGAAAGGCATACGGTACGCCGCTCTTGCGCACCTTCTCTGCCGCCATCTCGGCCGACATACGCAGCTCCTGCGCACGCAAGGCCTTGAAGTTGCCCGCATCGAAGCTCACCAGATCGTGCTCGCGCGAATCGAGCCGCAACATCTGCGCGGCGATAGTTTCGAGCGCCCGCAGCAACTCACCATTGTGCTGCGTGAGCAACTGCACATCAGGGCCGCCCAGCTCTACATAAATTAATCGCGCTTCAAGGCCCTGCGGGTCGCGCGCACCGTCGCCTGCCGTGATGCGATACTTCAACCGCATCCCGCCAAGTCTGTTAAGGGAAGCAAGGAAATTCGCAATCTTCTGGGCAGCCTGCTGCAGGTCGTCGATAGGCATAACGGAACAGTATCGCAGAGAGGGGCGGGGTCGTGCTGCCACCCACCTCGGCGAATGTCGGACTCAGCGCTTTCGCACCAGAGGCGTCAGATACTCCGGCCCGATCGGATCCTTCACGGAGCCAGCCACAATCCGGTCGATCTCTGCCATTGCATCCGCATTCAGCTTCCAGCCCATCACGCCCTCAATCGGATCCAGCTGATCGGGCCGTTTCGCGCCCCACAGCGCAACCGAAACGCCCGGCCTGTCCAGCACCCATCGCGCTGCCAGCTCAATGATCGTTTTGCCATACTGTTCCCGTGCAAAGTCGGTCAGCCGCTCTACTGCCGTCATGTACTGACCAAAGCGCGGCTCCTGAAACTTGGGATCCACAGCGCGGATATCGCTTCCTTCGAACTTCATTCCGCGACGCAAGCGACCGCCGAGCAGGCTGCGGCAGAGCGAGCTGTAGGTCAGCACAGCAACACCGTTCGACTCGCACCATGGCAGTACGCCTTCATCGATCTCACGCTCGAAGATGTTGTACGGAGGCTGGTTTGATGCCAGCGGCGCGACACGCCGAAACGCCTCCATCTGCGCCCAAGCAAAGTTACTCACGCCAAGCGCTCTCACCTTTCCCGCTGCCACAAACTCTGACAGGACGCCCGCAACTTCCTCCACAGGCATTAAGGTATCCGGCCAGTGCACCTGGTAAAGATCGATATGGGTAGTCCCCAAGCGGCGAAGACTGTCCTCAACTTCACGCCTGAGACGTTCCGGCGTAGAGTTCGCAAAGACTCCGTCGTTGTTCCAATCAAGCCCGGCCTTCGTGGCGATGTAGAACGCTTCGCGGTTGCCGTACTGTCGCATGGCCTTGCTGATCAACTCTTCTGCCCGTCCGCGCCCATAGATCGGCGCCGTGTCGATGAAGTTTATGCCGTGTTCGATCGAGCCGAAGATTGTCGCAATCGCCGCTTCTTCCGGGACCGCTCCCCATTCCGTTCCCCCAATCGCCCAGGTACCCAGGCCTACCCTCGACACTTCGACACCGGCAACGTTCGTCGTTTCCATGCAGAAACATCTTAAGCGCGGCGGTTCAACCCTGACGCCGGTCCCGCCGCTAACATCTAAGACTCAGGAGAAATTAAGGTTCCGCCGATATGCTTTTGTCCGTGTTCAAGCTATCGATATCGTCGGTGCTCGCGCCGGGCCTGCCTCTGCTCTGTCTGGCTCTGGTGCTCGCGATACGCGGAGCAGCGCCTGCCCAGACGGCAGCGCGCGGGGATCAGCAGTCGCCCGGAACCGGAACCCCAGTCGTCATCACGTTGCAGGAAGCCATCAAGCGTGCTCAGACCACCGAACCAAATTTCGCCAACTCCGTCGCGAGTGCGCGCATTGCCGGTCTCGACAAAAGCATCGCCCGCGCCGGCCTGCTTCCTGGTGCGCGCCTGAATGGGCAGGGGCTGTATGTCCAACCTAACGGACTTCGCGAGATCGGTGGCGAAGGTGTCATCAATATCAATCCGAAGTTCGTCTCCGCCGATGCCCGTCCTCGCGAATACATCGCACAGGGAATTGTCGAGGAAAGCATCGGTCTAGCGGGAATAGCGGCCGTGCGCCGGGCGAACGCAGCGGGCGCTGTGGCTAAAGCAGAGCTTGAGATTGCGCGGCGCGGCCTCGTCCAGGCTGTTACCGGGCTTTACTACGGTGTAGCTTCTGCCGACCACAAACTCACAATTGCCCAACAAGCCTCGGACGAAGCTGCTGCATTTGTAAAGCTGACCAGCCAGCGCGAGCAGGCTCGTGAGGCAGCCCATGCCGACACCATCAAGGCGCAATTGCAGCAGCAGCAAAGAGACCGCGAACTTTCCGATGCAAAACTGAACTCCGACAAAGCGCGGCTCGAACTTGGGGTGCTGCTTTTCTCCGATCCGCGCACACCCTACACCCTTGAAATCTCCGACTCTCCCGCCGCGCTCGCTACCCGCGAAGAGTTCAACCAGCTCGCCTCAGATAACAATGCCGAGCTCAAGAGCGCGCTCGCAACCTTGAATGCCAGCAGCGCCGATGTGCTCACGGCGCAAGCCGCATATCTCCCAAGCGTCGGGCTGAATTACACCTACGGAATCGATGCCAATGAGTTCGCTGCCCGCGGCCCACTCACGCCCGACGGCATTCGGGCCCATAACCTGGGCTACTCCGCTGGTGTAACAGTGAACCTCCCCGTCTGGGACTGGCTCTCCACCGAACACAAGGTAAAGCAAAGTGAAATTAAGCGCGACGCCGCGAAGACCGCGCTCACGGCGACGCAGCGCCGCACCATCGCAAAGCTCGATGAGTCCTTTGCCGAGGCGACTGCTGCCCGCGCACAACTCGCATCCCTTGATGAGAGCGTGTCCACCGCAGCTGAAAGCCTGCGACTCACCAAGCTTCGCTACACCGGTGGCGAAGCGACGGTTCTCGAAGTTGTGGATGCTCAGACAGCGTTGATCGCAGCCCAGAACGCTCGCGAAGATGGCCGAGTGCGATACGAGACTGCACTTGCGCAACTGCAGACCCTGACCGGGAAAATGTGAACCCATGAACGAGATCGTCAGCAAACCTCGTCCGATCGCTTGTCGAATCCCACTGCTTTCACGCGCGCTGCTCGCTTTGGCAATAGGCACTGCAACCTTTCTGGCCGGCTGCAAAAAAGAAGAGGCGCCTTCGCCCGAAGTTGAAGTTCAGGCCGAGCGCCCGGAGCGGGGCGCAATCTCCGAGCACATCAAGGCGGACGCGATCCTTGCACCCCTTGCGCAAGCCGCCATCCAGCCTAAAATCAGCGCCCCCGTCAAGAAGTTTTACGTTCAGCGCGGAGCACGCGTGAAAGAAGGCCAGCTCCTCGCGGTTCTCGAAAACGCAGACCTCGTCGGAGGCGCACAAGATAACAAGGGGGCTTTCGAAGCCGCCCAGGCTGCCTACGCGACAGCCACCAGGGCGCAGGTTCCTGAAGATGTGCAGAAGGCAGAGACCGACTTCGCGCAGGCCAAAGCCAATCTCGATCTGAACACCAGCATCGTCAACAATCGCAAGCAGCTCTTTGCTGAGGGCGCCATCCCCGGCCGCGACCTCGACACAGCCCAGGCGGCTCTGGTGCAGGCACAGGCTGCATTCGAAACGGCTTCGAAACACCTCGACTCGATGAAGAACGTAAGTCGCGAGGCCGAACTGAAGACTGCGCAGGGCCAATTGACCTCCGCCGAGGGAAAATACAGGGCGGCTGCCGCGCAGGTGAGCTACACCGAGATCCGCAGTCCAATCAATGGTGTGGTTACGGATCGCCCGCTATATGCCGGTGAAACTCCCGCTGGAGGCTCGCCGCTCATCACGGTGATGGATACGTCTTCGCTTCTAGCCAAGGCTCACATAGCGCAGAGCCTCGCTCAGCAGATGAAGATCGGCGACGAAGCCCAGATCGCGGTTCCTGGAATCACCGATCCTGTTCCTGCCAAGGTATCGCTGATCAGTCCTGCGCTCGATCCCGGCAGTACCACCGTCGAGATCTGGCTCAAGGTCGATAACAAAAAGAGCACACTCAAAGTTGGCACACCCGTCAAGATCTCGATCACAGGCCACACCGTCGAGAACGCATTGAAGGTCCCTTTCTCCGCCATCCTGACCGGAGAGGACGGATCGAAATTCGTCATGATCATCGGTGCAGACAATACCGCGCAGAAAAGGCCTGTCCAGACTGGCATTCAGGATGCCGATGACATTCAGATCACGCAGGGCCTCACCACGGCCGACATGGTCGTCACCATCGGCGCATACGGCCTCGACAAGGGAACCAGGGTCAAAATCGGCAAGCCGGACGAAGACGATGATAAGCCCGCTGCAAGCAAGGGAGGCGACAAGGACTGATGTCGATCGCTGCCCAGACACCGGTTGCGCCCGACGAGTCCTTCTGGTTGAGGCGGTTCACGCGGCCCATCTTCTTCTTTGCCGCCGTGCTCACTGTCGCTGGGGTCTACGCAGCTGTCCAGGTCCCCATCTCTGTCTTCCCCGAGACAAACTTCCCGCGAGTCGTTATCGGCATCGACAACGGCGTCATGCCGGTCGAACAGATGGAAGTCACCGTTACGCGCCCTATCGAGAACGCGGTGAACTCCGTACCCGGTCTCGCTACAGTTCGCTCCACAACCAGCCGCGGATCGGCAGAGGTTAGCCTGTTCTTCGACTGGAACGTTGATATGTATCGCGAGCTCCAGCTCACGGATGCCGCATTAAGCAAGATCGAAAAGGATCTGCCGCCCACCGCTCGGATCACCACTAACCGGCTGACCTTCGCAACATTCCCCATCCTGGGCTATAGCCTCACCTCCGACACCGTTCCGCAGACCCAATTGTGGGAACTCGCTACCTACGAGCTGCGACCTCCCTTGAATCGCGTAGAAGGCGTTAGCACCGTCGTGGTGCAAGGCGGCCAAACGCCGGAGTACCATGTCACTCCAAACCTTCCGCTGCTTACCGCGAACAACGTCACCGTCACTGATCTCGTTAACGCCATCCAGGCCTCAAACATCATCGACTCACCCGGGCTTTACGAGGCCAATCATCAGCTCGTTCTTGGCCTCGTCGGCGCGCAGGTGCACGATGCCGAACAACTCCGGCAGATCGTCATCAAGACAACCCCGGCGGGCGCTCCGGTGCGCGTCGCCGATGTCGCCGGAGTGGAACTATCCACGCTACCTGTGTACACCACAGTCACCGCAAACGGTAAGCCCGCCGTCCTCATCAACATCGCCCGTCAACCCGCCTCGAACACCGTTGCCGTAGCAGACGCAGTCAGCGAGGAAGTCGCACGGCTCCGCCAGAAGCTACCCGCTGGCGTGAAGCTAGAGCCCTTTTATGACCAGTCTCAACTCGTGCGCGACAGCATCTCCAGCGTGCGCGACGCCATCTTCATTGGCCTCATCCTTGCCTGCATCATCCTCTTCCTCTTCCTGCGCGACTGGAGGTCCTCGCTGGTTGCAGGTTTGGTTATTCCAGTCACTGTAGCCGTGACAATTCTCGTCCTCTGGGCGATCGGGCAGAGCTTCAACCTCATGACGCTCGGCGGCCTCGCCGCCGCCATTGGCCTTGTTATCGACGATGCAATCGTTGTGGTCGAGAACATTGTCATGCACCGCGATAATGGCGAACTGCGCGCGAGCGCCGTCCGCAAGGCCCTCAGCGAAATCACCGTCCCGCTAATTGGATCAACCATTACACCCGTCGTCGTATTTCTGCCGCTCATCTCGGTGAGCGGTGTTACAGGCAGCTTCTTCCGAGCGCTGGCCGTCACCATGACAGCCGCTCTTCTCACCTCGCTCATGCTCGCACTGACGTGGACCCCGGGGTTGAGCCTCGTGCTCCTGCGCGACCGTAATAGCGACGAACCTAAGCGCGAAGTTCACGTCGCGGGCCGCTTCCTCTCCCGTTCTCTCCGCATCCATCACCGCGTCCTCGACTGGGCTCTTGCGAAACCCCTCTGGCTCGGCCTCGCCTGTCTTTTACTCGTCATCGGGACCTACGCCGGTTATCGCTTTCTCGGCTCCGACTTGCTCCCCGAGATGGACGAAGGCGGGTTCATTCTGGACTACATCATGCCCGCCGGCAGCTCCCTCACCGAGACCAACCGCGTGCTCCAGCATGTCGAGCGCATCCTCCACGAACAGCCCGAAGTAGAGAGCACATCGCGCCGCACCGGCCTGCAGATGGGCTTAGCCGCGGTGACGGAAGCCAATACGGGCGACTTCACCGTCAAGCTGAAATCAAAACGCAGCCGCGGCATCGATGAAGTCATAGACGATGTGCGTCACGAGATCAACAAAACAGAGCCCGAACTCGACGTTGACTTTCCTCAGGTTTTGCAAGACATGATCGGCGATCTTTCCAACGCTCCCGAACCTGTCCAGATCAAGATCTTCGCTGAAGATGAAGCGCTCCTCACCCAGCTTGGTCCACGCATCGGCGGCGCGATAGAAAAAGTTCCGGGCGTTGTCGATGTCAAAAACGGAATCGAAGACACAATCAGCGGACCAGCAACCAGCTTTCAAGTCAATCCAACCACCGCCGCGCGCCTTGGATTCACACCGACCGAAGTTGCCGAAGATGCAACCTCGATTCTTGATGGCCTGCCCGCCAGCACTCCTCTGATTGCCAACGGCCGGCCTTACACCATCCGCGTGCGGCTCAGTGACGATCACCGTAAATCCCTTGATGCCATCCAGAACACAGCTTTCAACAGCGCTTCCGGTCACACAGCGACACTCGGCTCCCTCGCTGAGGTCCAGCAGATCCCACCCCAGAATGAGATCCGCAGGGAGAATCTTCAGCGCATGGTCGTCATTACTGGCCGCCTCGAAGGTTCCGATCTGGGTACAGCGATGACCAAAGTGCGCGAGACCGTAAACGGCTTACATTTGCCCTCTTCGGTGCGCGTGACATATGGCGGCACTTACGAAGAGCAGCAGAAATCGTTTCACGACCTTCTGAAAGTCCTCATGCTGGCATTGGCGCTTGTGTTTGGAGTGCTACTCGTTGAATTCCGCAACTTCCCCGCCCCAATCGCCATTCTCACCTCCTCAGTACTCTCGATCTCGGGTGTAATTCTCGCCCTCCTCGTCACGAACACCACCTTCAATGTGGCGTCGTTCATGGGTCTCATCATGGTTATCGGAATCGTTGCCAAGAACGGAATCCTTCTCCTTGATGCTGACGAGAAGTTCCGGGCTGAGGGAGTTTCCGCAAAGGAAGCGATGATCCACGCTGCGCAGCGCCGTTTGCGCCCGATCGTCATGACTGCGATCGCCGCTGTCTGCGGAATGCTTCCCCTGGCCTTTGCGCTCGGCGCCGGCTCCCAGATGCTTCAGCCGCTCGCCATCGCAGTCATTGGAGGCCTCACCATCTCCATGGTCCTCAGCCTCATCGTCACCCCCGTCGTCTATTTCCTCCTGACCAGGGATCGCAAACCTCAACCGCAGGTGGGCTGACTCCGTTATCCCAGTTCCTGTCACTGTTCCCCGTCCCTGCTTCCTGTAAAAATGGATTCATGCTCACTGAAGCTGTCAAGCTTACCGCCGACGAAGCCCGCGTCCTCGGCTCCTTGATCGAGAAGGAAATCACCACGCCCGACTACTACCCTCTCTCGCTCAATGCCCTCATGAACGCCTGCAACCAGCGTTCAAACCGCGAGCCCATTATGAACCTCGACGAAGACGACCTGCGTCAGGCTTTGCACGGTCTCGAAGCTAAGCAACTTGCAGGCCGCGCCCGTTCCGCCGACGGCCGCGTCACGAAGTACGAACACTGGCTTGGCGAAGCCTTCAACTTCAGCCGTGCAGAAACTGCTCTGATATGCGTTCTGTTGTTGCGCGGACCCCAGACACCCGGCGAACTCCGCGGCCGCACCGAGCGCCTCCACGACTTCACTGACATAAGCGACGTCACAAGCGGATTGCAAAGACTGATGGATCGAGAGCCTTCCCTCGTTGCACTTCTGCCGCGTCAGCCGGGCGCCAGAGAATCCCGCTACGCCCACCTGCTTTGCGGTCCCGTCGACGCAATGGCCGCCTCAGACTCGCAGCCCTCGGACCCCGAGCCGTCCGCATCGCAATACGAAGGCCGCATCGCGCAGCTCGAGTCCACCGTCGCAGAGCTGCAACGCGAAATCGCAGCCCTGCGCGAGAAGGTGGGAAGCCTTTTCGGTTGAAGTGAAGAACAACTGCCACTGATAACTTAAGACTGAAAACGAGGCTAGATCAGCTCGTATCCCGCGAACCAGTAGCCAATCTCGAACTTCGCCGTGTCTTCGGCGTCAGACCCATGAATCGCGTTCGCCCCAATCGACTCGGCGTACTTTTTGCGAATGGTTCCCTCTTCCGCATTCGCTGGGTTTGTCGCACCCATCAACTTGCGAAGATCGGCGATTGCGTTTTCCTTCTCCAGAACCATAAGAAAAATCGGACCCGACGACATGAAGTCGCATAGATCGCCGAAGAACGGCCGTTCCTTGTGCACGTAATAGAAACCCTCTGCCTGGTGCTTCGAAATCGATTGCTTGCGAATGGAAACAATTTTGAATCCGGCCTTCTCAATATCCGCCAGGATGGCCCCTGCGTGGCCATTCTTCACCGCGTCCGGCTTGATGATGCTGAAAGTGCGTTGCGCCACTCAATCACTCCTCAAATGATCTAGTCCCAAGCATCATTGTACTGGTCACTTCTCGCCGGATCTCACCGGGAAGCGCTTCTGATTGCGATGCGCAACGGTAGTGCACGCAGACGCGTCCCGAACAACTTGGCGGCTGCGAAACCGCCCCGCGGTCCAAACGAGTACCGACCAAACTCGGCTCTGCAGAATCTGCCGGAGTTCTCGAAGAGCTTCAATTGCATGGCATCCACAAATTCTCGGCGTGAGCCCTGGGTGGGCAATGGGTTCGATCTTTGAGGGTGAAGTTGCGGCCGAAATTCTCAAGAGTCAGATCAATAGCGGTCGGCGAAAGGAACTCTATTACTTTCGCGACCAGCAAGGACTGGAAGTAGATTTTATTGTCCCCCAGCCACAGGCACGTTTCTGGCTGGTGGAAGCCAAGGCATCCAAGACTGTCGGGCCGTCCATGGCTACGTCGATGAATTCACTAGCGCGTGTAACTGGCAAACGAGCCTTGCGCTCCATCGTAGTTCACCGCAGAGCGCGCAGTGGCAGGGAATTCAGCGCGCTGGCCGAAAACGTCGAAGCACAGACGCTCGAAAACTTCGTCGCAGAACTGAATCGAAAATAACGATGAAGGATTTCCGCTCGTCGACCCGAGAGTACTTCCTATCAGGAAAGCATTTTCAATGCGCGCTCCCAGAGCTTCCTCGTGACTTCTCCCGCGGGCTGCGGCCGCGCCAGCTTCGCAGCCTGTCCTGCCCACATCTGCATGCGATCGGCTTTGCCTTCCTTCAATGCGGCCTCCCGCATCGGTCGCGTCAGACCACGCTGGATCGGATACGGTGCAGGCTTCGGAATAGCGAGCGATGCTGACGTCCTCGCATAATGGTTGGCAACACCGCGACCCGGACGTCCCGTAAACGCGCTTGTGATCATCGTCTCGTCCGCTTCTGTTTTGCCTAGTGCATCCGCCCATGCCGCATTGATATTTGCTTCCGGGCAGCGCAGGAACCCCGTGCCAATCATCACCGCGCTTGCCCCAAGGATCAACGCAGAAGCCACGCCACGCCCGTCCGCGATTCCG
>Ga0070661_100001460_pt1 | contig 16410 bp, 15 predicted proteins | sample KBSC43metaG_FD_64663 | JGI IMG/M metagenome (GOLD analysis project Ga0070661, IMG submission 64663) | Corn rhizosphere microbial communities from Kellogg Biological Station, Michigan, USA - KBS C4-3 metaG | ecosystem: Host-associated > Plants > Roots > Rhizosphere > Soil ...
GCAAGGACCCGCGCTGGCGCTGCGCAACACCAAGCGCCTGGTGCGCGCGTCGCTCGAGCGAACGCTGTCAGAGCAACTCGATGCAGAAGCGGCGAGCTTCGCGGCGTGCGCGGCAAGCGAGGACTTCGCCGAGGGACTCGCCGCGTTCTTCGCGCGTCGCCCGGCGAAATTCGCGTAGCCGCGGTCAGCTTTCGTCTTCGACCTTCACCGCGTCGACACGCGGCGCTTCATTGCCCGGATTCTCGGGATTGCGCGGCGGGCGATTGGCATTGCGCCGATGGCGCTTGCCCGTGCGCGGCCCCTGTCCCTGTGGATGCGCGCCCTGTCCTTGCGGCCGCTGTTGCTGCCCCGGAACACGGTTGCCCTGTCCCGGCCCGCGATTGCCCTGTCCCGGCCCGCGATTGCCCTGTCCCGGCGCGCGATTGCCTTGTCCCTGCACGCGATTGCCGTCGCCTTGCGGTCGCGGGCCCTGATGCGGTCCGCGAGGTCCTTGCCCATGCGGGCGGTAGCCTTGAGGACCAGCGCCCTGCCTGCGCGGCCGCCCGTAAGGCGACGCGTCGTTGCCGCGGGAGTGCGCGAACGGCGACGCGTTCGCATTGCTGAGCGGCTGGCGCTCGTCGTAGTCGTGCCCCGGCGGATTGCCGCCATTCGGGCGCGGACCCTTGCCGAAGCCCTTGCCATGCGGACGGCCGTTGGGACGTCCCTGCAACGGGCCGCGCGGTCCGCCGCCCTGGCCATGGCGCGGCCCCTGGCCCGGACGGCCATGCGGCGCCCCGCCGCCCTCGGGTCGCGCGGCGTCGCGTCCCGCGCGCTCGTTGCGAAATCCATTCTTTTGCGTCACGCCCGTACGGAGCCCGGCGGCGTTCAGCACCGCGGTGACCTGCGCCGGATCGAGCTCGATCACGTCACCGCGCTTCAGCACGGTCGGCATCGACACCACGCCGTAACGCGTGCGGATCAGGCGGCTCACCATGAGCCCGAGCGCCTCGAACAGCCGGCGGACCTCGCGATTGCGTCCCTCGTGCAGCACGACCTTGTACCAATGATTGGCGCCGTCGTCGTCGCCGCCCGCGTCCTCGACGCTGTCCACCTTCGCAAGGCCATCCTCGAGCTCGATGCCTTCGGTCAGGCGCTGGATCTGATCGTCGGCGAGGCGACCCATCACGCGCACCGCGTATTCGCGCTCGACTTCGAAGCGCGGATGCATCATGCGATTGGCGAGCTCACCGGAGTTGGTGAACAGCAGCAGCCCTTCGGTGTTGTAGTCGAGGCGGCCGATGTTGATCCACTTGCCGTTGCCGATCGAAGGCAGCTTCCCGAACACCGTTGGACGGCCCTCGGGATCGTCGCGCGTGACGAGCTCGCCGGCGGGCTTGTGGTACATCAGCACGCGCGCGCGGGGCTCCGCGAAGCGGACCTTCACGAGGTCGCCGTTGATGCGCACCTCGTCGCCCGGACCGACCTTCTGGCCGACCTCGGCCGGCATGCGGTTCACCGTGATGCGCCCCGCGAGGATCATCTCCTCCATCGCGCGGCGCGAGCCGAAGCCGCAGCTCGCGAGCACCTTGTGCAGGCGCTGCGGCTCGCTGAAGACTTCGTCAGTGGAGCGTTTGTGTCTCGGAGGAGGAAGGCTCTCCGCGATCTTCTGCAGCGCCAGGCTCGGCTGCTGGATCGGAGCCGAGGATCGGGCTCGCGAGTGCGAGGGGCGTCTCGGCGGCCTTGGTGGGGGCATCGGGTAACTCCATCAGGTGGGATGAGTCGAGCTCGGCAAGCGGAGGAAGCTCCGCGAGAGAGGTGAGGCCGAGATCGTCGAGAAAGGCCTTGGTCGTGGCGTAGAGCGCCGGGCGTCCCGGCGTTTCACGATGACCGACGGCCTCGATCCATTGCCGGTCCTCCAGCGTCTTGATGACGTTGGTGGAGACGGCGACGCCGCGGATGGCTTCGATGTCACCGCGGGTCACCGGTTGCTGGTAGGCAATGATGGCCAGCGTTTCCATCACCGCGCGGGAATAGCGCGGAGGTTTCTCCGGCGTGAGCCGGTCGAGATACGGCTGGACTTCCGGCCTGCCCTGGAAGCGCCAGCCCGATGCGACCTGCACGAGCTCGACCTTGCGGCCCGTCCAGTCCTGCTTCAGCTCGTCGAGCAGGTTGCGCACGGTGTCCGAGGGGAGCGCGGGATCGAACAGGCGGGCGAGTTGCGCGACCGGCACGGGCTCGCCGGCAACGAGCAGCGCGGCTTCCAGCACCTGCTTCACATCGTCGAATTCCGACATGGGGCTCGTATCGCGTGGATTCAACGGTTACAGCGCTTCATCCGCCGCATCGGCAGCGAGCGCGAACGGCTGCTCGCCACGGAGCTGGACGTGAATGGGCGCATACGGCTCGGCCTGCTGCACCTCGATCAACTGCTCGCGCGACAGCTCGAGCAGCGCGAGGAACGTCACGACGAGATGCGCGACGTCGGCGTGCTCGGCGAAGAGCGCCGTGAATTCGAGATAGCGGCCGGGCTGAAGGAGCTTCAACATGCGGCTCATCTCGGAGCGCACCGACAGCTGCTCGCGCGTAACCAGGTGATGCCGGTTGACCTTGGCACGCTGGATCAATCCCGCCCAAGCCGCGCGAAGATCGTCCGGGCTCACGTTGGGCAGGCGCGTCGCGGCGACGCGCTCGAACCAGACGCGCACCGTCGCGAAATCGCGCTCGGCGAGGGGAAGCGCGTCGATCTCGCGCGCGGCCTGCTTCATTCGCTCGTATTCGAGCAGCCGGCGCACCAGCTCCGCGCGCGGGTCTTCCGCCTCCTCGCCCGGTGGCGCGGGCGGCCGCGGCAGCAGCAGGCGCGACTTGATCTCGATCAGCACCGCGGCCATCAGCAGGTATTCCGCGGCGAGCTCGAGCTGCGTGCGTCGCATCATCTCGACGTAGCCGAGATACTGCCGCGTGAGCTCCGCCATCGGTATGTCGAGCACGTTGATGTTCTGCTTGCGGATGAGATAGAGCAGCAGGTCGAGCGGGCCCTCGAACGTCTCCAGGAACACCTCGAGCGCCTCGGGCGGGATGTAGAGATCCGTCGGCAGCTCGTTGACCGGCTCGCCGTACACGCGCGCGAGCGGCTTCGGCTCCGGCGAGGGATGCGCCAGATCGAGCGAGCCTTCGCCGCTAGTCATAGCGCAAGCCCATCGCTTCGCGCACGTCGCGCATCGTTTCGTCGGCCAGCTTGCGCGCGCGCTCGCACCCATCCGCGACGATGTTGCGCACCAGCGTCGGATCGTCGACGTAGCGCTGCGCGCGTTCGCGAATGGGTTGCTGCTCCTTGACGATGCCGTCGATCACCGGCTGCTTGCACTCGAGGCAGCCGATGCCCGCGGTGGTGCAGCCTTGCACGACCCAGGCCTTCGTCGCGGCGTCGGAGTAGATCTGATGCAGACCCCAGACCGGGCACTTCTCCGGGTTGCCGGGGTCCGAGCGGCGCACGCGCGCCGGATCGGTCTGCATCGTACGAATCTTCTGCGTGACCGACGCAGGCTCTTCCCGCAGCATGATCGCGTTGCCATAGGACTTCGACATCTTCGTGCCATCGAGTCCCGGCACGCGCGGCGTCTCGGTCAGCAACGGCTGGGGCTCCGGCAGGATCATTCGACGCGTGCCTTCGAGGTAACCGAACAGGCGCTCGCGGTCGCCGAGCGACAGATTCTGCGTCTCCTCGAGCAGCGCGCGTCCCGCCGCCAGCGCCTCGGCGTCGCCCTGCTCCTGATAGGCGGTGCGGAATTGCTCGTAGCGCTTGGCCTTCTTCGAACCGAGCTTCTTGACGGCCGCCTTCGCCTTGTCCTCGAAGCCGGGCTCGCGGCCATAGATGTGATTGAAGCGCCGCGCGAGCTCGCGCGTGAACTCGATGTGGGATACCTGGTCCTCTCCGACGGGAACCATGTTGGCCCGGTAGATGAGGATGTCCGCGCTCTGCATGACGGGGTAGCCGAGGAAGCCATAGTTCGACAGGTCGCGATCCGACAGCTTCTGCTGCTGCTCCTTGTACGTCGGCACGCGCTCGAGCCAACCCACCGGCGCGATCATGCCGAGCAGCAACGTGAGCTCGGCATGCTCGGGAACCCGCGACTGGATGAACAACGTCGCGCGCCCCGGATCGAGGCCGGCGGCGAGCCAGTCGATGAACATGTCCCACGTCGTCTCCGCGACCGTCTCGACGGCTTCGTAATGCGTCGTGAGGGCGTGCCAGTCGGCGGCGAAGAACAGGCACTCGTACTGCTCCTGCAGCCGGATCCAGTTCTTGAGCGCGCCATGGTAATGCCCGATGTGCATGCGCCCCGTGGGCCGCATCCCGGATAGAACGCGATCCGCGAACATTCGGTCTACAGCCCGACCACGGCGCGCAGCAGCAAGGCACCCGCGTCGCGAATGGGCCTGATCAGCGCGCCGAGCAGCGGCGTGAACATCAGCACGACGATGATGATGAACCCGAACGGCTCGAGCCGCGCCCATGCCAGCGCGGCGCGCGACGGCAGCAGGCTCACGGCGATTCGCCCGCCGTCGAGCGGCGGGATGGGCAGCAGGTTCAAGGCCATCAATACCAGGTTGACCGACACACCGATCTGGGCCATTCGCGCCAGACCTTCGCTCGTCACGGCGTCGTCGCCGATCGCGAGCCTCAACGCCAGCATCCACAGGAACGCCATCGCGAAGTTCGCGAACGGCCCCGCGGCCGCGACCCACAGCATGTCGCGCTTCGGATGACGCAGGTTTCCGAAGTTGACCGGAACGGGTTTCGCCCATCCGAAGACGAATTGCGGGCCCGCCGTCAAATACAGCATCGCCGGCACCAGCACCGTCCCGATGGGATCGATGTGGCGCAGCGGGTTCAGCGTGATCCGGCCGAGCGCTTCGGCGGTAGGGTCGCCGAAATGTCGGGCGACGTATCCGTGGGCCGCTTCGTGCAGGGTGATCGCAAAGACCACCGGCACTACCCAGAGCACGATGGTCTCGAGCGACAGACCCATTGACCGCCCATTCTACCCGAGTTGGCCGCCGCCCGCCGCTTGCGCGTGGCTCAGGAAGCCGCGGCAAGACCGAGCCGACGCGCGTCGCCTCTTCCCTGGCGCACGATGACCGGCGGGTCGACGGCAAGGTCGATCACGGTCGTCGGCTCGTTGGGGCACGGGCCGGCATCGATGATGAGGTCGAGCTGCGGCCCGACGCGATCGCGTATGGCGGCCGGGTCGTTCTGCGGCACGCTCTCGCCTGGAAGGAGCAGCGTCGAAGTGACCATCGGCGCGCCCAGCTCATCGAGCAGCGCCGCGACCACGGGATGATCCGAAACGCGCACGCCGACGGTGTTGCGCCGCGCATGCTGCACCTTGCGGGGCACTTCCCGCGACGCCGGCAGCAGGAACGTGAAGCTTCCCGGAACGCCCTGCCGCACGATCGTGAACTGCCAGTTGTCGAGGCGAGCGAATCGGCCGATGTCGCCGAGGTCGCGGCACATGAGTGCCAAGTGATGTCGCTCGTCGACGCGCCGAAGCGCGCGAATCCGCCGGATCGCGTCGACATCGTCGATGCGGCAGGCCAGCGCGTAGCTCGAATCGGTCGGATACGCGATCACGCCGCCTTGCCCGAGCAGCGCGGCCGCCTGTCGCATGAGGCGGTGCTGCGGATGGGTCGGGTGAACGACGAAGTACTGGGCCACGGCGCTCCTGCGTCGCGGCTATATAATAGCGGGCGCCGCGTGGTCGATGGTTATATAGCGCATGAATCTACAACAGATCAAGTACTTGTGCGCGGTCGTCGATCACGGCATGAACGTGTCCGACGCCGCGGAGGCCCTGTACACCTCGCAGCCGGGCATCAGCAAGCAGATCCGGCAGATGGAGGACGAGCTCGGCCTCCAGATCTTCGTACGGCAAGGCAAGCGGCTCGCCGCGCTGACCCCTGCCGGCGAGATCGTCGTCGCAACCGCGCGGCGCGCACTGCGCGAGCTGCAGAACCTGAAGCGCGTTGCCGACGAGTTTCGCGCGGAGGATACCGGAACGCTCGCCATCGCGACGACGCATACGCAGGCACGCTACGTTCTGCCGAAAGTCCTGTCCGAGTTTTCCACGCGATATCCCAAGGTGCGCCTGGTGCTGCATCAGGGCAATCCGCGGCAGGTCGCCGAGTACACCGCAGGTGGCGACGTCGACGTCGGTATTGCAACCGAAGCGCTGTCGGACTACCCCGAGCTCGTGACGTTTCCGTGCTATCGCTGGAACCGGTGCGTGATCGTTCCCAAGGGGCATGCGTTGTCGCGGCAGAAGCCGCTGACGCTGGAGGCCGTGGCTCGCTATCCGATCGTCACCTACGACTTCGCCTTCACCGGCCGCTCCGCGATCAACGCCGCGTTCGCCGCCAAGGACGTGCAGCCGAACGTCGTGCTCACCGCGCTGGACACCGACGTGATCAAGACGTATGTCGAGCTCGGAATGGGCGTGGGGATCGTGGCGGAGATGGCTTACGACGCGGCCAAGGACGCCTCGTTCGACTGCCTCGACGCGAGCCACCTGTTCGCTGCATCCACAACGCGGCTCGCGTTGCGTCGCGGGGTCTTCCTGCGCGGCTACATCTACGCATTCATCACGCTCTTCGCGCCCCAGTACGGACGCGGCGCGATCGACGCCGCGCTGGCCGGCGAGGCGCATGCCGAAAGTTATTGAAACGTGAGGTTCGAGCGGCGGCGCGATGCCGCGGGCGGCGCCGTTGAGCGCGCGCGTATCGAGCGGCGCTCGTGGTCGCTCGCCGCTCTGCTCGCGGCGCTCGCCATGCTCGGGCCGTTCTCGATCGACATGTACCTGCCCGCGTTCGATGCCATCCGGGGCGAGTTCTCGGTATCCACGATCGCGGTTCAACAGACGCTTTCGGCGTACCTGTTCGCCTACGCGTTCATGATGCTGTGGCACGGCGCGCTGTCCGACGCGCTCGGCCGCCGCGCCGTCGTGCTCGCCGGCCTCGCGATATTCGCCTTCGCCTCGCTCGGCTGCGCGATCGCGGGCAACTTGCAGTCGCTGTGGCTCTTTCGAACGCTGCAGGGCCTTTCCGCAGGCGCAGGCCTTGTCGTCGGACGCGCCGTCATCCGCGACCGGTTCGAAGGTCCGGAGGCGCAGCGGCTCATGTCGCAGATCACGCTCGTGTTCGGCGCGGCGCCTGCGCTCGCGCCCGTCGTCGGCGGCGTGTTGCTGAACGTGTTCGGCTGGCGCGCAATCTTCTGGATGATGGTCCTGTTCTCGACGGCCGTCCTGGTGTGGGCTCATCGCAGCCTCCCCGAGACGCTTCCCACGACGGCGCGGCAGCCGCTGCATCCGAGTGCCCTGTGGCGCAACTATCGCGCCGTGTTGCTCCGCCTGGATTTCCTGCTGCTCGCGCTGATCCCGACGCTCAACTTCGCCGCGTTCTTCATCTACATCGCGAGCGCGCCGAGCTACCTGCCGCAGCTCGGCGTCTCGACCTGGGGCTTCGCCTGGCTATTCGTGCCGATGATTGCCGGCGTCATGCTCGGCGCCGCGACGTCGGGACGACTTGCCGGAAGGCTTCCGGCGCCGCGCACCATTTCCCTGGGTTATGCGGCCATGTTCGCTGGCGTCGCGCTGAACGCGCTCGTCGTGACGTTCGTGCCACCCGCCGTCCCGTGGCATGTCGCGCCGATCCTCATCTTCACCATGGGCAGCAGCCTCGTGATGCCGAGCCTGACGCTGCTGCTCCTCGACCTGTTTCCCACCATGCGCGGCCTGACCTCGTCGCTGCAAGGCTTCGTGCAGTTCGCGTTTTCCGGCGTGATCGCGGGAACGATTGCGCCGTTTCTCGCTCAGTCGCTGGTCGGGCTGATGCTGGGCATGGCGGCGTTCGCGACAGCGAGTTTCGCCATCTGGCGGCTGTATGCCCTGCGCGTGAATCAACGGCTCCTTCTGTGATGCCACGGAGAACTCGAATGCTGCGTTCGTCGTTGCTTGCTCCCCTCGCCTTCGTGCTCGTCGCGCCGGTCATGGCGGCGACGGCTCCGCTTCCCACGCGTGCCGTCACGATCGGCAACGAAAAATTGACCGTGGAGGTCGTCGAGACGCCGGAACAACGTGCCGTAGGCCTCATGAACCGGTTCAGCCTGCAGCCCGACCATGGCATGTTGTTCGTCTTCGACCAGCCTCAGCGACTGGCATTCTGGATGAAGAACACCTACATCCCGCTCTCCATCGCGTTCGTCGACGCGGGCGGCGCGATCATCAACATCGAAGACATGCGGCCGCAGGACGAGTCGACGCATTGGTCGCGCGCCGATGCGTTGTACGCGATCGAGGCCAAGCAAGGCTGGTTCGCAGCGAAGGGCATCACGCCGGGCATGAAGGTTACCGGCTTGCCGCCAGCGTCGCGCGAGTGACGGGCGGCTAGCTCAGACGCCTCGTTAAATCCCTGCGACAGGTCGCTGTTTTGTCGGTGAGCGCGGCATTCGCCAGGCCGTTGTGGCGAACAAAACGGCTGATGTGGATTTCACAGAAAGATACTTGAAAGGAGGCAGGCAGAGGCTCAGACTTTCGCCCAGCGATACGGTTGCCAACCTGCGTCAGGGAGCACAGGAGGGAACTGCGATGCTGGCCAACATCAAGCCGGGCAAGCCGGCGCGCTTGACGGGCGCGATCACCACGCCATACATCAGTGCGTTGATCGAAGCCAAGCGGCGAAACGATCCGCTGGAGCCGGTCATGACGAAGCTCATGCGTGAGCTGGATTTCGACAGCTTCATGTATGGCATGTCTGCCAATCCGATGCCACAACGAAGCGATGGCAGGGCATTCGTGTGGACAACGCTTCCACTCGCGTGGGTGCGGCACTACGGTCAAATGGGATATATCGAAGTCGATCCACGAATTACCGAAACGTACAATCGAAACATTCCCTTTATCTGGGACGCTCAAGAGTATCGCCACGATTTGCGCCTAGCACGCTTCCTGGGCGACGCAGCCGAATATGGCATCCGCAGCGGCGTAGCAATATCGTTTCGCGATCCAGATCATGGTCGCGTCCTCTGCGCCTTCAATTCTTCTATCTCGCCCGTTGATGATGTTCGCCGCCGCTATCTCGGTAATTTGCTTGGTGAGCTAATGCTATTTTCGACGTCGTTCCACGATTTGTTTATGGCGGATTTCGTGGACATTGACGAAGGGCTAATGACACGAGTTGCGCCTTTGTCCCGTCGTGAGAGGCAATGCCTCGAGCTCGCGGCGAATGGCATGACCAGTGTGGACATCGGCGCGAAGCTCGGCATTAAGGAACGAACGGCCAACTTTCATTTCAATAACTTGATCCAAAAGATGGGCGTCCTCAATCGACGCGAAGCGATTGCTGTGGGAATTGCCCGCGGCTGGATTCGTGTGGACCGCGCGAGCCTCAACGCGGGACATCGGTTTGTCGGGAAAGGCGGTGGCACACCTCAGCGTGGGTCATAGAACTGTTCGGCCGCCTGCGATGTTCAACTACTGTATCGGTAGCTGCGGACGGAGGCATTGGGATGCTAATTTCCATTCAGCCTGATTCGATCGGCTCGAACGCGAATCTATTCACTCCAAAATGGCTCCAACCGCTGATCGAAGGCACCGCGCATGGTCTGCCAGTGCCCGACGCCGTGAACACGGTCGTACAAGCACTCGGTTTCGACACGATGGTATATGGCGCAAAGAGCGTCGGCCCGGACGATGAGCGCGTTTTTGTCTGGACGACCGCGCCCCCCGATTGGGTGCGCGAGTATGACCAGCAGAGCTACATCGAGGTCGATCCCAGGGTCAAGATAGGCTGGGAGTTGCCTTTGCCGTTCATATGGGACGGAAGCATCCAGACCGACGATCCGCGCGCACTGCATTTCCTTGACCGTGCCGCCGCCGCCGGCGTCGGGAGCGGCCTCGCGTTGTACTTCATCAACGACGCGTATGCGGTCATGGTTTCGCTGAACCGACCGGAGCGCATGCTGACGTCCCGCCGCAGGCGAATGATCGAGGCGCGCATGGGAGACGCGCTGCATTTCGCTTCAGTGTTCCACTGGCTCTTCATGCGACGCGTCATCATGCGTGGACTGCAGCCACTGCACCAGGGCGCGCCTTTGTCACCGCGCGAGCTCGAGTGCCTGCACTTCGCGGCGCATGGAATGACGAGCCATGACATCGCCATCAAGCTCGGGATTGCCGAGCGCACCGCGAATTTCCACTTCAGCAATCTCATCAGCAAGCTTGGCGTGCTGAACCGTCATGAAGCCATTGCAATGGCCGTGGCGCGCGGCCTGGTCCGCGTGGCTTCCATGGGGGACGCCAAGCGATCCTCGTACTTCGCCAAGGCGGCCGCACGAGATTTGTCACCATCGCGATCTTCACGCCACAAACCCTTGGCGCGCGGGTGAGTGCTACCTGAGGAGTCGGGAGAGCGCAGCCACGCTCGCAGCAACGCCGAGGGTTGGATGCTCCGCCAATCGCTCCGCCGCATGCGCCCCATGCGTCACCGCTATCGCCGCGACGCCCGCGTTCGATGCCATCAACAGGTCATGCGTCGTGTCTCCGATCATCACCGTGGCCGATGCCGGTGTGGCGGTCGCGCGCATGAGATGGTGCAGCATGTCCGGATGGGGCTTGGGCATGCCTTCGTCGGCGCATCGCGTCGCGTCGAACGCTTCGGTGAGGCGGTGATACGCCAGCGCACGGTCGAGTCCCACGCGCGACTTGCCCGTCGCGACCGCGATGCGATGTCCGCGCGCGCGCAAGTCGGCGAGTAAATCGCGCGCGCCGTCGAACAGCGGTATCTCGGCCTCGCGCGCGAAATAGTGCTCTCGATAGCGCGCGGACAGGCGCGGATAGTCCTCCGCATCCAATGACGGCGCGACGTGCCGCAGTGCGTCGATGAGGCCGAGGCCGATCACGTAGCGGGCCGCCTCCTCGTCGGGCACCTTGCAGCCGAGGTCGCGGCACGCGCCCTGCAGCGCGGCTGCGATGATGGACGTGGAGTCGGCGAGCGTGCCGTCCCAGTCGAACACCACGAGATCGAACCGGCGCTCGGTCATGGCGCGGTGCTCGCCGCATCAATGCGCGCGAGAAAGCCCGTGAGATCCGCGGGCAACGGCGATTCCAGCACGAGCTCGTCTCCTCCGGTCGGGTGCCGGAATACCAATCGATGCGCGTGCAGGAACATGCGCCGCAATCCTTCGGCGTGCAAAGCCTTGTTCCAGGCGAAATCGCCGTACTTGTCGTCGCCCGCGAGCGCGAAGCCGATGTGCGCCAGGTGCACGCGTATCTGATGCGTGCGCCCGGTCATGAGCTCCGCCTCGAGCAGCGCAAGCGGCGGGTCGTGCGTCGGCCAGGTCCGCAAGCGCCGAAAGGCGGTCTCCGAGGCGCGCCCCGTTTCATCGACGCGCACGCGCCGCTCGCCGGCGACGGTCGAGTACTTGTGCAGCGGCGCGCGCACCACGCGCAGCGCGTCGCGCCAGCGGCCGCGCACCAGCACCTGGTAGCGCTTGTCGACCTCGCCGTCGCGCAAGGCCGCGTGAAGTGCGAGCAGCGCGGCGCGGGTCTTGGCGATGACCAACACGCCCGACGTATCGCGATCCAGCCGATGCGCGAGCTCGAGGAAGCGCGCCTGGGGGCGGGCCGCGCGCAACTGCTCGATCAGCCCGAGCGCGATGCCGGACCCGCCGTGAACCGCGACACCCGGCGGCTTGTCGACCACCAGCAGGGCGTCGTCTTCGTGCAGGATCGCGATGCGGAACGGCCGCACCGGCCTTGCCGCGCCCGTGGCCGCACCAGCGCGATCCGCGGTCCGAAGCGGCGGCAGTCGCAACACGTCGCCCGCGGCGAGGCGCCGCTCGGGGCCGGCGCGGCCTTTGTTGACCCGCACTTCGCCGCTGCGCAGGATGCGGTAGACGTGGCTCTTGGGCACGCCCTTGAGGATGCGGCAGAGGAAGTTGTCGATCCGCTGGCCCTCGGCGGTCTCGTCCACCGTGATCCAGCTGACCGCGTCCTTGCTCAAGCCATTCATTCGTTTATACTTATGCGGAACCACCCCGGGAGGGCCGCCCGTATGACGGCCGCCTTCGCCGATCCAACCACTGGTTGGGCCGGGTGTGCGGGTCCCGCATGGCGCGGGACTGCCGGTTAAGTCGCTCACCGGCCGGGAGATCCCGAAGAAGAGTAGCGATGTTAAAGGAAGAGCGCAGCCTCCGCACCCGGCAACGGCCGGTTCGACGCGGCGCGCTGCGCGGCGCCTGAAGCGAATATTTCGTTCCGGTCCCGGTCTTGCACAACGTGGCGCGTTTGGCGCGCCGGCCGCACCGTGACGACAACGCTTGTCCGCGAACAAGAAGACTGCACGCACACGACGAGAGCCAATGCCCCGACCGGTGTCGGGGCCGTATCATGACCCTGCACCAGCGCTCCCCTCTCGCCAATTGCCGGCTACGGCCGGCAGCATTCCCGTCTTCGCGCGGTAGCGCCGCGTAGCGAACGCCAGGGCGCGTATCGGCCGCGATGGCCGCCGCGCCCGCCGCTGCACCGCCCGCTTGCCCGCGGCCTCTGCGCCGGGGAAAGCCCATGAAGCGCATGTTGTTCAACGCCACCCAGGCCGAGGAGCTGAGGGTGGCCATCGTCGATGGCCAGAAGCTCATCGACCTCGACATCGAATCCGCATCCAAGGAGCAACGCAAGAGCAACATCTACAAGGCGATCATCACGCGCGTCGAGCCGTCGCTCGAAGCGTGCTTCGTCGACTACGGCACGGAGCGGCACGGCTTCCTGCCGTTCAAGGAAATCTCGCGCCAGTACCTGAAGTCGCGCCGCGGCGGCAATGCCGAGGCGGACGACGAAGGCGAGAGCCGCGGGCGCATCCAGGACCAGCTGCGCGAAGGCCAGGAGCTGATCGTCCAGGTCGACAAGGACGAGCGCGGCAACAAGGGTGCCGCGCTCACCACCTACATCTCGCTGGCCGGCCGCTACCTGGTGCTGATGCCGAACAATCCGCGCGGCGGCGGCGTGTCGCGACGCGTGGAAGGCGAAGAGCGCAACGAGCTGCGGGAGGCGATCTCCTCACTCGAAGTGCCGGGCGGCATGAGCGTCATCGCGCGCACCGCCGGTATCGGCCGGAGTCCCGAAGAGCTCCAATGGGACCTGAACTATCTTCTGCAGTTGTGGCGCGCCATCGAGGACGCCGCCAAGCTGCAGTCGGGCGCGTACCTGATCTACCAGGAATCGAGCCTCGTCATCCGCGCGATCCGCGACTACTTCCAGCCGGACATCGGCGAGATCCTCATCGACACCGAAGCGGTGCACGAGCAGGCCCAGCAGTTCATGGGCCACGTGATGCCCGGCAACGTATCGCGCGTCAAGCTGTACAAGGACGACGTCCCGCTGTTCTCGCGATTCCAGATCGAGCACCAGATCGAGACCGCGTACGGCAGGCAGGTTCCGCTGCCGTCGGGCGGCGCGATCGTGATCGATCACACGGAGGCGCTGGTCGCCGTCGACGTGAACTCGGCGCGCGCGACCAAAGGCGGCGACATCGAGACCACCGCGTTCAACACGAACCTCGAGGCGGCCGACGAGATCGCACGCCAGCTGCGACTGCGCGACCTGGGCGGGCTCATCGTGATCGACTTCATCGACATGGAGAGCGCCAAGAACCAGCGCGAGGTGGAGAACCGATTGCGCGACGCGCTCAAGTACGATCGGGCACGCGTGCAACTGGGGAAGATCTCGCGCTTCGGGCTGATGGAGCTCTCGCGCCAGCGCCTGCGTCCCGCGCTCGCCGAGTCGGCGTACATACCGTGCCCGCGCTGCCACGGCATCGGACACATCCGCGGCACCGAGTCCACCGCCCTGCATATCCTGCGCATCGTCCAGGAAGAGGCGATGAAGGACAACACCGCCCAGGTGGTGGCACAGGTCCCGGTCGACGTGGCGACGTTCCTGCTGAACGAAAAGCGCAGCGACGTGCTGTCGATCGAGTCGCGGTTCAAGGTCAACGTGCTGCTCGTTCCGAACCGCCATCTCGAGACACCGAACTACACGATCGAGCGCCTGCGACACGACGATCTCAATCACAGCGAGCCGCTGCCCGTGTCGTTCCAGATGGTCGAGCAACCGGCCGAGACCGCCGCGCCGGGCATGCTGCGCGAGGAAGCGCGGGAGCCGCGCCAGGAAGCCGTGGTCAAGGGCATCACCCCGGCGCAACCTGCACCGATGCCGGTCGAACGGCCGGCCACGACGCAGGCGGAGCAGCGACCGGCCTACACGAACGCGGGGCCCGAGTCCTGGCTGTCGCGCATGCTGAGCTGGTTCAAGCCGCGTACCGAAGGCGCCGAGCCGAGCGCGGCGACCGGGCCTCGTGAAGCGCCCGTGCGCGAAGCGCGTGCGCGCGAAGAGACGCGCGGCCGAGGCGACGGGCGTCGCGAAGGCCATCGTCGCGACGAGCGTCGCGGCGAGCGACGTGACGGTCGCGGCTCGGGCGCGCGAGACGGAAGCGCGCGGGCCCACGGCGGCGAGCGACGCGAGGAAAGTCGCGGCGATGCCCGCCGCGACGCTCGCAAGCCGGAGCGCAAGGACGAGCGACGCGGTGAACCACGAGCGCCTCGCCGCAACGAGCAACGTCGCGACGAGCAACGCCGCGAAGAGCCGCGGCGCGAAGAGGCACGCGAATCGCGTCGTGACGAGTCACGTCGTGACGAATCACGTGGTAACGAATCACGTCGTGACGAACCACGTCGTGACGAACCACGTCGTGACGAACCACGTCGTGACGAACCACGTCGTGACGAATCACGTGGTGAGTCACGTCACGACGAGTCACGTGGTGGTGAGTCACGTCGCGACGAGTCACATGGTGACGAATCACGTCGCGACGAGTCTCACCGGGAGGAGCCACGTCGTGACGAATCGCGTCGAGACGAGCACCGCGCGCGCCAGCCCGGCGAGCGTCAGCAAGGCCGGCCGCCGCGCGAGCCGCGACCGCAAGCCGAAACGCTGTCGGAAGCGCCCAGCGCGTTGACCGAAGCCAACGCAGAGACGGCCGCAGCCCAGGAAGAGCGGCGCGAAGGCGGGCGCCGCCGTCGCGGACGCAGGGGCCGTGGCGGCGATCGCGCCGAGCGCGGCGCAGGCACCGAGGCGCCGTCGAGCGCAGCAAACGACGAGGCGCCGAGCGAGCCGACAACCCACGTGATGGTGTACGACTCGCTCGCCGCGCCGGCCCCTCAGGCACCGGCCGCCGACAGCGCTCAGGTCCGCAACGAAGCACAAGTCGAGGACCGTCGCGAGGCGAGCCACGAGCCCGCGCAGCACGCAGAGGAAGCACCGGCAACCGTCGCGGCAGCACCGCAGGCGCCATCCGTCGCGCCTCAGGACATCGAATTGCCGCCCATCTCGCTCACCCTGCCGGCAGGCTCCGATCTCGAGCTGGTGGAAACGACGCATCGCGTCGAGTCGCAGCCGGAGCAAGCGGAGGAGACGCCGCGGCCCCGGCGCACGCGCCCGCCGCGGCCGGAGATTCCGGTCGAGCCGCTGGAGCTGGTCGAGACGCGCAAGGACATGTCGCCGCCGCAGTGACCGGCGCATCGCTGCACGAAGGAAGGGGCTGGCGACAACCAGCCCTTTTTTCACGTCGGCGCGCGCAGGGCGCCGCTGGGGAACAGCTGCAGGATCAGCCCGTCGCTGGCCCGCTCGACGAGATCGAGGACGCGCTCGAAATGAAGCGCGGCGCCGTAGTACGGATCGGGCACGTCGCGAAGCCCGAGATGCGGGACGAAATCGAGGAACAGCCCGAGCCGCCCCGCAAACGACGGCGGCCGCAGCGCGCGAAGATCGCGAAGGTTCACCTGGTCCATTGCGAGGATCCAGTCGAACCGCTCGAAATCGTCCGCCACCACCTGCCGCGCGCGCAGGGCGGCGAGATCGTATCCACGCTTGGCCGCGTGCGCGATCGCGCGTGGATCAGGCGGCATCCCGACGTGCCAATCGCCCGTGCCGGCCGAGGCGACGGTCACGCGGTCACCGAGGCCGGCTCGCTCCGCCCGTGTGCGAAACACTACCTCTGCCGTCGGCGATCGGCAGATGTTGCCCATGCAAACGAACAGGATGCGATGCTCGCCCAGGGTGCCGCTCACTCCATGTGCCAGCCGTGGCTCACGATCAACGACTGCCCCGTGAGGGCGTTCGTCGGGAACGCGGCGAAGAGCAGCGCAACCTCCGCGACATCGTCGACGGTCGTGAATTGCCCGTCGACGGTATCCTTCAGCATCACCTTGTCGATGACGTCCTGTTCGGGAATACCGAGCTTCTTCGACTGATCGGCAATCTGCTTCTCGACGAGCGGCGTGCGCACGAAGCCCGGGCAGATGACATTGGCGCGCACGCCGCGGCG
>Ga0070661_100001465_pt1 | contig 16389 bp, 13 predicted proteins | sample KBSC43metaG_FD_64663 | JGI IMG/M metagenome (GOLD analysis project Ga0070661, IMG submission 64663) | Corn rhizosphere microbial communities from Kellogg Biological Station, Michigan, USA - KBS C4-3 metaG | ecosystem: Host-associated > Plants > Roots > Rhizosphere > Soil ...
CGGAAATCAGCCTCCGCTCGCGGCGGCGATCAGGCCCCAGACCCATCCGACCAAGGCGGGCGCAAGGAACACGACGAGCCCCCACACCAGCACGAGGCGAACCCAGTGCCGGCCGCGGGACCGCAGCCGGCGCCCGGGCCCCAGGAGACCATCTGCCGACGCCAGCGACACGCGTCCCTTCAACTCTCGACGGCCGGCCGGCGGCCCCGAGACATCAGGCACGTGAACCGTTCCGTTGGCCGGCGGCATGACGCGCCTGCCAACAGCCGACCAGCTGCGCCGTGGGATCCTCGCAGCAATGTCGTCAGTCATGTGGATCTCCCGTCGATGCGCCGGGACGACCCCGACGAAAATCCAGTGTGAAGGCCGGCCTCGGGGCACGCCGTAGGCCTGCTGCGCAGCCCCTTGTCAGCGCATTCCGACATCACCCCGAAGCCCCTCGTACTGCGCCGGACCAAGGTGCGCTTAAAATGCGCGGCCCTCGCCGTAGTTCAATGGATAGAACGGCCGCCTCCTAAGCGGCAAATACAGGTTCGATTCCTGTCGGCGGGACCAGATCTCTCGTCTTGCGAAAGCCGTGCCTGAAGGTACCGCGCAATTTCCGCTGACCATCCTCCGCTGCGTCTCGGGCGCCATGCGTGCATTCCCGACGCGCACCTTGGGGGAGGCCGCCTCGACAGAAGCCGCTGCGTTGCAGCCGGGAAATCCGTGAGGGAGCGGCGCATCACCCGGCAGCGTTTGCCGGCGTGGCGCGCCTTGCGGATCAAGACGGACGCTGGTCCAACGTGGGTGCTTCGGCACCGAGCAACCGGCCGAGGGACGGCTCGGGCACCGAACCAGGTGCGGCGAAATCAGGAGCGGGACGAGGTGGCAGTGCCTCGGGTTCGGAGTCGTCGTACTCGGCCGTTGCCGAGACGGCATCGTCGTAGGCGGCTTCGACGGACACTTCGCCGACGGCAGATGCAAAGAGGATCTTCAGCAGCCATGCCAGGCCGAGGAACAGCCCGATGCCGATGATGGCGAAGGTGGTGAGCAGCACACCGTGGACCCAGGGCTGGGTAAAGAAGGAGAAGCCGGCGGCGGCACACAAACCAACCAGCGCCACGCCGGTGCGGGCACCCGGACCGAGAAAGCCGCCGATGGCCAAGGCATAGCAGATCAGGAAGACGGCAGCGAACAGAAACTGCAAGACACCCATCGTTTCAAGACTGTGGTGAAGCTCGCTCATTTGATGCCTCGGAAAGACGTTGTGACGCATCTCCATGGTGCCACCCGATGCGCAGGTCGAACGTGACAAAACCCCGTGTTTTTCTCCGGTTATGAACCGTCTGCACCATCGCCGTCCTCGCCACGGTGAAACATCACGGTTTGCACTGCACGCGAGGGGGCGAGGCGCATCGTGACCCCCGACCTTCATGGTGACCATCCGAAGAAATACGGTGAAACTTAGGCGTGCCTCCCCCCTCAAAACGGGGCCCTCGCGTCATATACTGAATCGAGATTTTTCCGTTTGCCGGCCGTCCCGGCCAGGAGCAGTTCATCTATGGGTTCGAAATTGAAAGTCGCCGGCTGGATCACGCTGGGTGCGGTGGCCGGGGCGCTGACCACCATGCAGCTCCAGGCGACCGCGCGCAACACGGCCATGCCGTTCCCACTCGACGAAATCCAGCAGCTCACACAGGTCTTCGAACTGGTGAAGAACACGTACGTCGTGCCCATCGACGAGAAGAAGTTGATCACCGACGCCATCGGCGGCATGGTGTCCGGCCTCGACCCGCACAGCCAGTACATCGAGCAGAAGCACGTCAGGGAATTCTCCGAGAACATCACCGGCAAGTTCGTCGGCGTCGGGATCGAGATCGGCATGGAAGATGGCCTCGTGAAGGTCATCACGCCGATCGAAGGCTCTCCGGCATTCAAGGCGGGCATCAAGAGCGGCGACCTGATCACGAAGGTCGACGACACCCAGGTCAAGGGCCTGACCGTCGAGCAGGCGGTCAAGAAGATGCGCGGCGAACCGAATACCAAGGTCACCCTCACGATCTTCCGCAAGACCGAGTCGCGCAGTTTCACCGTGCCCATCGTGCGGGCGGAGATCCAGCAGCAAAGCGTGCGCGCCAAGGTGGTCGAGCCGGGTTACGCATGGGTGCAGGTGCGCCAGTTCCAGGACAAGACCGTCGAAGACTTTGTCCGCCGCATCGAAGACGTCTACAAGGAAGACCCGAAGCTCAAGGGCCTCGTGCTCGACCTGCGCAATGATCCCGGCGGCTCGGTCGTCGCCTCCGTGGCCATCGCATCTGCGTTCCTCCCGCCCGATGTGGTGGTGGTCTCCACGAAGGGCCAGCTCGCCACGTCCAAGTCGATCTTGCGCGCCAATCCGAAGGACTACCTCTACCCCGAGGGCCGCGGCATGCTGCGCTCGCTGCCGCCTGATCCGCTGCGCAAGCTGCCCGAGGCGGTGAAGACCGTGCCCATGGTCGTGCTCGTCAACGAGGGCTCCGCCTCGGCCAGCGAGATCGTCGCCGGCGCATTGCAGGACCACAAGCGCGCGCTCGTGATGGGTGCACAGACCTTCGGCAAGGGTTCCGTGCAGCAGTTGATCTGCCTCGGCCCGGAGCAGCAACGCATCGACAAATGCTCCAGCGCGGCCATCAAGATCACCACCGCGCGGTACTACACCCCCAACGACCGGTCGATCCAGGCCAAGGGCATCGTGCCCGATGTCATGCTCGACGAGACCGCGGACGGCCCCCTCTACTCGGCGTTGCGCACGCGCGAGGCCGATCTCGACAAGCACCTGCAGAGCGGCCAGGGCGTCGAGGAGAAGGACGTCGCGCGCGAGAAGGCCCGGGAGGAGGCGCGCAAGCGCTACGAGGAAGAGGCCGCGAAGGCCGGCAAGTCGCCGCTCAAGCAGCCGCCCGACCTGGGCAGCCCGGAAGACTTCCCGCTGATGCAGGCGCTGAACCAGCTGAAGAACAAGCCTGTGCAGGTCTCCAAGACCGCCACCGAGCGCAAGCCTGAAGACGCAACCGTGACGAATTGATGGTTGCGATCATCCCGGCAGGCGCCGGGTGCCATCCTCCGCCCCCATGGACCCCGGCCTCGGCCGGGTGGTCCGGCCAGCCATGAACGATGATCAGCTCCTGCGCTACTCGCGCCACATCCTCCTGGACGAGGTGGGCATCGAGGGCCAGCAGCGCTTGCTGGCATCGCACGCCTTGGTGATCGGCGCGGGCGGGCTCGGCTCGCCGGTTGCGCTGTACCTCGGCACCGCCGGGGTCGGCCGCATCACGATCGTGGACCACGACACGGTGGACCTCACGAACCTGCAACGGCAGATCGCCCACGACCTGTCCCGTGTGGGCAGGCCCAAGGTGGCCTCCGCCGCACAGGCGATCGCTGCGATCAACCCGGATGTCGAGGTCGTCGCGCTGCAGGAACGCGCGGATGCCGCGCGGCTCGCCGAACTGGTGGCCGGCGCCGACGTCGCCATCGATTGCAGTGACAACTTCAAGACGCGGCAGGCCGTCAATGCGGCCTGCGTGCATCATCGCAAGCCGCTCGTGTCGGGCGCGGCCATCGCATTCGATGCCCAGGTGTCCGTGTTCGATTCCCGTGTCGTGAACGCCCCGTGTTATGCCTGCCTGTTCCCCCCGGACCATCCGGCCGAGGAAGCGCGCTGCGCAACGATGGGCGTCTGGGCGCCGCTCGTGGGCATCGTGGGGAGCCTGCAGGCGGCCGAAGCGCTCAAGCTCCTGGCGGGCGTGGGCACATCGCTGGCGGGCCGGTTGCAGATGCTGGACGCGCGCACCATGTCCTGGACCGAGATCCGCGCCACGCGCGACCCCGGGTGCCCGGTCTGTGCGGCGGCGCACCGCTGAAGGCACGGTGGCCGAGAACAAGCCGGCGCGTTAAGCTGTATCCCATGAACAAACGCTCCGAACTGACCGCCCGCAACTTTCCCTCCGCACAGCAAGAAGCCGAAAGCGTCGTTCCGCCTTCGCTGTACGACGGCCCTGAAAGCGCTTACCGCCTCGCGTTCACCGACACCGAATTCCTGCTCCGCCAGGAGCTGCGCCCGGTTCGCATGCAGCTCGAATTGCTCAAGCCCGAAATGGTGCAGCAGCAGCTCGGCATCGAATCCACGGTCGTGATCTTCGGCAGCGCGCGCATCGTGTCGAAGGAGGTGGCCGAGCGCCTCGTCGCGGATGCCACGTCGGCAGGGGACGCCACAGCGCTGGCCATTGCGAACCGGCACCTGTCGATGTCGCGCTTCTACGAGGAAGCGCGCCGGTTTGCCGAGATCGTGGCCACCCGCTCACGCGAGCTGGCCTCGCCGCTGTATGTGGTGACGGGCGGGGGGCCTGGGGTCATGGAAGCGGGCAACCGCGGTGCGTTCGAGACGGGCGGCAAGAGCATCGGGCTGAACATCGTGCTGCCGCATGAGCAGGCGCCGAACCCGTACATCACGCCGGAGCTGTGCTTCCAGTTCCACTACTTCGGCCTGCGCAAGATGCACTTCCTGATGCGCTCCATCGGGCTCGTGTGTTTCCCCGGCGGCTTCGGTACGCTCGATGAGATGTTCGAGGTCTTGACGCTGATGCAGACGGGCAAGTGCCGCAAGCGCCCCATCTTGTTGTTCGGCCGTGACTTCTGGTCCAAGCTCATCAATTTCGACTGGCTCGTGGAGACGGGCATGATCAGCGCGCTCGACCTCGATCTGTTCAAGTTCGTCGAAACCGCCGAAGAAGCCTGGGCGTACTTCGAGGCCGAGTACGGCTTCGACCTAGCCGAGAACCCGAAGGGCGGGCTGTCCGCCGACATCTGATTGTTCTTTCGAACCCGGGGGCCCGCGATGAACCTGCCCGTCAGCCTGATCGGTGCACCCACGGATGTGGGCGCGGGAACTCGTGGAGCCAGCATGGGCCCCGAGGCCCTGCGTGTGGCCAACATCGGCCCGGTGCTCGCCGGGCACGGGCTCGATGTGGTGGACCGAGGCAATCTGGCAGGCCCGCCCAACCCCGGCCTGCCCCCGGTGGACGGGTACCGGCACCTGCCCGAAGTGCTTGCATGGAACCTGGCGGTGCATGATGCGGTGTACGCCGAGCTGCAGCTCGGCCGGCGGCCCATCCTGCTGGGCGGAGACCATTGCCTGGGCATCGGCTCCATCAGCGCGGTGGCCCGGCACTGCAGGGAAACCAAGCGCAAGCTGCGCATCCTGTGGCTCGACGCCCATGCCGACTTCAACACCCAGACGCTGACCCCCAGCGGCAACCTGCACGGCATGCCGGTGGCCTGCCTGTGCGGCCATGGTCCGCAGGAACTGATCGAGATCGGCGGCAAGGTGCCGGCCATCAGCCCGAAGTGGGTGCGCCAGATCGGCATCCGCAGCGTCGACAAGGGCGAGAAGGACTTCGTGCACGAGATGGACCTCGAAGTGTTCGACATGCGCTTCATCGACGAAATGGGCATGCGCCACGCGATGGAACTCGCGCTCGCGACCTTGGACACGCACACCCACCTGCATGTGAGCTTCGATGTGGACTTCCTCGATGCCGACGTGGCCCCGGGCGTGGGCACCAGCGTGCGCGGCGGCCCCACTTACCGTGAAGCGCAGCTCTGCATGGAGATGATCGCCGACACCGGCCGGCTGGGTTCGCTCGATGTGATGGAACTCAATCCGGCGCTGGACGTGCGCAACAGCACGGCCGAGGTGACGGTGGACCTGATCGAAAGCCTCTTTGGCAAAAGCACGCTGCGGCGGCGTTGACGGGGCGCTGGGGCATGAGCGAAGCCGGTGTGGCTGCGCCGTTCATTTTTCAAGCGTGACGCGCACCTTCTCCACGCCGTCGTCCCACTCGCGTCCGACGACTTCGAACACCACGCCATGCCAGGTGAGCTGCGCCGCGCCGCCGATGAGGGCTTCGCCGAGCCATTCGGCCAGCGTGGCCGAGGGCCGCTCGGGCAGCGGCACCTGGAAGAAATGGCACACGTCGGCCAGCGGCAGGTTGCCATCGAGCAGCAGGTGCCCCTTGAGCTTCACGGGCTCCGGTCCGGTCGTCTTCGTGTCGACGACGCGCAAGGCACGGGCTGCGCGGGACAGGAAGCTGCCCTGCAGCAGCAGGGACAGCAGCACCACCGCGAAGGCCACGTTGAAGAACCGGTAGCTGCCCGGCACCTGCGCCAACAACGGGAAGAGGGCCAGCACGATGGGCACCGCCCCTCTCAAGCCCACCCAGCCGATGAAGATGACTTCGCGCAGCTTGAAGCGCATCGGCAGCAGGCACACCGCCACGGCGATGGGCCGCGCGACGAAGATCAGCGTGGCCGCCACCATCAGCGTGCGGCCCGCGTCGGCGAACAACTGATGGGGTGACACCAGCATGCCAAGCAACAGGAAAAGCCCCGCCTGTGCCGCCCAGGCATACCCGTCGAGCGCGGAAGTGGCGCTCCGGGCGGCTTCATCGGCCAACGCCCGCACCCGAACGCCGAACAGGTAGACCGCGAGGAACCCGGAGCCTTCGAGGAGGCCGGCCGACGCGAACACCACGAGGCCGGCCGACAGCAGCATCAGCGCCAGCAGCCCACCCTGGTGCGGTGCGCGTGCAGACACCATGCGCATCAGCCGGGCCACCGCCCATCCGGCCGACAGGCCCACGGCGGCCCCGAAGCCGGCTTGCCGTGCGAGCAGCAACAGCGCCTCGGCGAGGCCGGAATCGGCACGAATGGCGTCGATGAGCGCCAGGGTGAGGAACACGGCCATCGGGTCGTTCAAGCCCGACTCCACTTCGAGCGTGGACGACACACGCGCATCGAGCTGCACGCCCGCATGGCGCAACACGGAAAACACCGCGGCCGCATCGGTGGACGACACGATGGCGCCGAGCAACAGCCCATAGCGCCAGTCCACCCCCATGGCGCCCATGGCGGCCGCCCCGACAAGCCCTGCCGTCATGGCCACCCCCAAGGTGGCCAGGCCGACGGCCGGCCGCACCCCGGCGCGGAACGTCGCCATGCGGGTGCTGACGCCACCTTCGAGCAGGATGATGGCGAGCGCGGCATTGCCGATCCATGCGGCGAGCTGGGTATCGTGGAAGCGGACGCCGCCCAGGCCATCCCCTCCCACCAGCATGCCGGCCACGAGGAACACGAGCAGGAACGACAGGCCGATGCGCACCGACATGACGCCGGCCACGAGGCTCGTCAGCATGAGCAGGCCGGCCGCCAGCAGGATCAGGTGGAAGGTGTGCATGGCGCGTGTGACCTTAGCAGAGGGGCGATGCGTACGGCATTCACGGACAACGTGTGCGCATTTCACTGCGCCCCCGGCTCACCATCCAGCACAGCAGACACCGAAGTCGACTCACTGTCGGGCGCATCCCGAAGTGCCGAAGATCTCAGCGTAGGGGCACTGACCGGGTACAAGCACATGATTTCAATTCTCCCGTTCGATGACACATCCGCCGCGCATGCCGCGCGGCGCCCGACCTTGTCCTGGCGCTGACATCATGAGCGTCTCTTCACTGCTTTGTGCCATGCCCGCGGCGGACGTCAATGCCGCTGCGCCGGCCGGTCCGGCGGAATTTCGACAAGTGGCGGAGGAAGCCGATGTCGGCATCTGCATCGTCCAGGATGGTCTGCTGCAGTACGTGAACCGCAAATTCGCGCAGATGCACGGCTGGGCTGCCGAGGAGCTCGTCGGAACCGACGACCTGCGCCTCGTGCCGCCCGATGCACGCGCCCGCATCCGCGAGATCCGACAGCTGTGCGACAACGGGCTGCGCCCCGCACCGTATGTGTCGCGCGGCTTGCGCCGCGATGGCAGCGTCTTCGATGCCCGGGTGGTCAGCCGCGACATCGTCTACCGGGGCCGCACGGCAACCCTCACGACGCTGAGCGACATCACCGAGCTCGCACGGCTGCAGCGCGTGGCCGGCTGGCGCGCCCGCATGCTGGTCAGCCATGAGCTCTTGTGCCGCAGCGGCTCCATCGAAATCGTGAAGAACCGCAGGGAAGTGCGGCTGTCCGCGGGTGCCCGTTCACTGCTGCAAGCCTCACCTCAGGTCAGCCAGGTGCCGCTTCGTCAGGTGTTGCGCGCCATCCCACCCGAGGATCGCACCCATGTGCTGCGGCAATGGCGACACGCCATTCCCGGCCAGCCGTTCGAAATCCAGCACCGCCTGCGGCGCGCCGATGGCAGTGAGTTGCGGGTGCTGCACCACGGCCTGGTGGACTCGGCCGGCGGCCCAGTTCGGGGCCGGCCGATCGCCATGCTGCGTGACATCACGGAACAAGCCTCAGCGCAGGATCGCATCGAGCGTCTCGTGAACTATCACCCGGTCACCGGCCTGGCCACGCGCGCGCTGCTGCTCGAACGCACGGCCAATGCCGCCGAAGCAGCCCTGCGCGAGAACCGCCCGCTGGCCATGCTGTACCTTCGCGTGCCTGACGTGGACCGCCTGCACACGACCATGGGCGTGGCGTCCGCCGACGCGCTGGCCCGCACGCTCGCCGTCCGCGTCGTGGCCACGTGCCGCGCCAAAGACACCGTGGCTCACCTGGGCGGTGGGGAATTCGCGATCCAGCTGGAACCAGCGCGCGGCCTCGATGCGTCTCATGCACTGCACACGGCCACGCGCATCCTCGCCACGCTGGCGGCACCGGCCACGCTGGACCGGGCTGAATTCGTCGCCGAAGGGCAGATCGGCATTGCCCTGTTCCCCGCCGATGCGGCCAACCCTGCCGAGCTGCTCGACCATGCCCACACGGCTTGCGGGCACGGGGGCGTCGGCATCAATTTCTTCACGCGCGAGATGGGCGAATCCGCCGCCCGCCGCAATCTGCTCGACACGGCGCTGCGCCAGGCGTTCGAACGGAAGGAGCTCACGCTGCACTACCAGCCGCAGGTGGACTTGCGCGACGGCACCATCGTTGCCGTCGAAGCGCTGCTGCGCTGGAACAGCGAGGCATTCGGACACGTGTCACCGACCGAGTTCGTGCCCATCGCCGAGGAGAGCGGATTGATCGTGCCCCTGGGCGAATGGGTGTTTCGCACGGCGTGCGAACAAAGCGTGGCCTGGGCTCGCGCCGGGTTGCCCCCGGTGCGCATCGCGGTGAACCTATCGCCGAGGCAATTGGAGCAGCCCGACATCTCCCGGCGGCTGCAGACCATGCTGCTGGAAACCGGGGCCGACCCTGCGCACCTCGGCATCGAGGTGACCGAATCGGTGCTGATGCGCGATCTCGAGCACGCGCGCCGAACGCTCAACGAACTGAGCGCCATCGGCATGGAGATCTCCCTTGATGACTTCGGCACGGGGTATTCGAACCTGAGCGTGCTGCGTGCCCTGCCCTTCAATGTGTTGAAGATCGACCGATCCCTCGTGCACGACGTGACGGCCTCGGCCGCCGATGTATCGATCACGCGCTCCATGCTGATGCTGGCCCAAGGCATGAAACTCAAGGTGCTCGCCGAAGGCGTCGAGACCGAGGGCCAACTTCAGCTGCTCATCTCCAACGGCTGCGACCTGATGCAGGGCTACATCTTCAGCAGGCCGCTGCCGCCTGCCGAACTCGAACAATGGCTGCGCAACGGCACGCGGCTGCCCGACCGCTACCTGACAGGAACGCAACCACGGGGCGACAGCCCGCTGCAGGAGTCGGTGGCAGACGTGTTTTGCCACACGGACTCGAAGTGCGACCACCGCCGCCTGGCCACGGAAATGTGCAACGTCAAACTCGAACTGGCGCAGGCGCAGGAGCGCCATCGGCTCGCACTCGCAGAGCAGCGCGAACGTCTGGACCTCGAAACGATGCGTGCGGACACGGCCCAGAACCTGGTCGAGAACCTGCCCACGGCGACGATCGGCATCGACACCGATGGCACCATCGTTCTCGTGAACCGCCAGGCCCGCCAGATGCTGTCTGCCGTCCCGCCCCTGGTGGGTTGCCGTGCGGACGACGCACTCCCGCCCGACGCGCTCAACAGCTGGCAACGGCGCGACGGACGCCACCGGCTGGGCCGCTTCGGCGGGCGCATCTGCCTGTTGTCTTGCGCCACGATGAACGACGACCACGGCAAGCCCCGGGGCCAGTTGTTGACCGTGATTCCCATGCCAGACATTGTTGGGGAACTCTCCGCATGAATCCGATGACCTCCCTGACCGCCATGGTCCTCACGCAGGCCTGCCCCAACGGGCTGTCACCCACCGTGCGAACACGCCTGCAGCATCTCTTTCGCCACTCCTTGCGGGCCGGGCGCATCCATCCGCTCTACCAGCCGATCCTGAGCTACCGGCTCACACATGCAAACCGGGGACAGCGATGAACGAGACCGCAACCCGCCATGTGACTGGGGAGCAGGTGGTCGCCCGTGTCAAGTCATTGCCGCCGTTGCCCCAGGTATGGCATGCCCTCGATGAGGCGCTGCGCAACGACACCGCCTCATCCGAGCGCGTCGTGCGCCTGATCGCCAGCGACCAGGGGCTCACCGCCACCACGCTCAAACTCGCGAACTCGCCCTTCTACGGCGTCAGCGGCCGCGTGGCCAGCGTGCGCGATGCGGTCCGCGTCGTCGGCATCCAAACGCTCTGGGCCGCCACGGTGACGACCACCGCCATGGCCCGCTTCGATGCCGCGGCCTGCCCCGGATTCGACATGGCGGGCAGCTGGCGCCATGCCTTCAGCACCGCCGTGTGTGCGCAGTTCCTCGCCGAGCCACGCGGCATCGACCCGTGCGCCGCGTACACGGCCGGACTGCTGCATGACATCGGCACACTGGCATTGGCCACCTCGTTCCCGGAGGCGTTCAACGAGACGCTCTCATGGGCTGCGCGGCACGACGTGCCGCCAGTCGATGCCGAACGCGAGCTGCTTGGAATCGACCATGCGGTGGTGGGCGGGCTGGTGGCGAATCACTGGCGCCTGGCGCCCATCGTCGCCGACGCGGTGCGCCAGCACCATGAGGTGCCGGATGGCCCCTCGGTGACGCTCGCCGATGTGGTGCACCTGGCGGACAGCATCGTGCATGCGCTTGATGTTTCGCATGCGGCTGATGACCTTGTGCCGCCGCTGACGATCTCCGCGTGGGCGCGGGTGGCGCCGACGATGGCGGAGCTGGAGCAGGCGTTCGCGCATGTGGAGGCGCGGCTCAGGCACTTGGATCTTGGGGGGTTGCAATGACTGGACGTCTGAGGGATGCAGAGCGGCGGAGTGATGCAGTCCAGGATTTGGCCTGCAGTACGCATGAGAACCATCGTCAGGGTACGGGCCCGCACTTGCGGCATGAACGGAATGGTATTGATATCGTGCAACCAGTCGGCACTGCAGTTCCTTGAGGCAACAGCGACAACTGTCGGTGAGAAGCCGGCCGGTCGGAGCGAGCCAGAAATTTGATTTGATGAAGCATGGAAGGCAAGGGCATCGCGGACCTGCGTGGACAATGCCTTCCAACTTGCCACTAGGGAGCCGTTCATGTCCTCTGACAGTCGCGTGTGCGCGGATTGCATCATTGACTCCTATCTCGCGGATCGGGTCCGCAGAAACGGTTGCCAGCCGAGCTTGTGCGACTACTGCGACGGCCCTGCGTCGACTGCCTCTCTGCATTCAATCGCCAGGTTGTGTAGCGATGCGATCGAGAAAAGGTTTCAGCTTACGAGTCAGGAAATGTCCGCCGTACTCTATGAGCGAGTCCCTCGAGGCGAATCACTGTCAGATCTCCTTGGGAGAATCCTTTCTAGCAACACGAAGGTCGTCAATTCGGTTGTCGAGTTGTTGGAAGAAGAATGGTACGAACGGGATTCGGGCGAGTCCATCTATGGCGAAGATCCTTGGTTCGAAGCGAGTAGCGCGTTGGGTGACTCAGTGAGCCAAGAATGGGATCGACTAGAAGCAAGTCTCCGCAGCGAGAACAGGTTCGCTAATCGGGGGCTGCTGACAATGCTCGACGAGATCTTTGGGAGAGCCCTGGCAAACGACGACAGCTGCATAAAGGTTGCCGGCCCCGACGATTCGCTGGCTCGTTTGTATCGAGCGCGCACTTTCGAGTCAGATCACCGACTCCAGGAAGCTCTGATGCATCCTGAACGAACCTTGGGAACCCCGCCACCGGGAGTCTCAGCTGCTGGTCGAATGAATGCACCGGGCGTCTCTGTGTTCTACGGAGCAACCGACAAGATCACTGCAGTGGCAGAAGTCCGGCCACCTGTGGGCTCGCGCGTCCTCGTCGGGGCCTTTGTCTTTGTGAGGCCGGTTCGCCTACTTGATCTCGAAAAACTCGCCGCAGTCGCGGCCCCCGAAGCCAGCGTTTTTGACACTGAGGCTGTGCGACCAATCGCAATACGGCAGTTCCTGCGAGTGTTGGCCGAACGGATGGTCATGCCCGTAATGCCAGAGACGGCACATCAGGACTACCTCGCCACCCAAGCGATCGCCGACTACCTTGCAGCGCATACCGAAATGAACGTCGATGGGATTATCTTCCCATCCGTTCAGACAGGCGGCGCTGACCGAAACATCGTTCTCTTCAACAAGGCAAGCGGAGTACGCTACGCTGATTCGCGCAGAAGTTCACTGTCTTTTGCTTCGTTGATTGAGTATGACGGTGACCAGCGAATCGATTGGCCGGAACTTGTGACCAAAGCAGGCTTTGAAGACGAAGAAGACCCCATCTGGCGGTTCGACCTTGAGCGTAAGAATGAACCGCTTCTGCGACTGGACCGAGAATCGCTAACTATCGAGACAGTTACGGCGGTGGCTTTCACCAGCACCACGAGATCGGTGAGACATCGTCGCGACGTGGCGTCGCTGCGCGGCACCTAGAAACTGCTGACGATGTCACGGGAAATGGTCGTTATGTCCACGGCTCACCAAGGGCGAGCATGTCATCAGTGCTCATGCGCTGCGGCGATGGCTCTCATGTGTACGAGACAAATGGCGCACGAGGCCTGCTTTGTCTGACACTTGACGTTGGGAACGGAACGCGACGCCTGCGATCCGTATCATCATGAGACTGCAAAACAAAGTAGCCCTCGTCACCGGCAGCACACAAGGGATCGGCCAGGCGATCGCCCTCCGATTGGCGGAGGAAGGCGCCCATGTCGCGATCAATGCGCTGCAAGACGACGACCGGGCGGAGGCCACCCGCGAGCGCATCCGCTCGCTCGGACGCCGGTGCGCAACGGTGGTGTGCGATGTATCGCTGCCAGCCGCCATGCGCGCGGCATTCGAGCGGGCAGTCGAGGAACTGGGCCCGTTCGACATCCTCGTCAACAACGCCGGCATCGAGCGCCGGAATTCCTTTCTCGATGTCACCGAGGCCGACTACGAGCAGGTGCTGGCGGTCAACCTCAAGGGGCCCTTCTTCCTGAGCCAGACGTTCGCGGCGATGTGCCGCCGTACGCATCGAGGGGGAAGGATCATCAACATCAGCTCGGTGCACGAGGAACTTCCTTTCCCGCACTTCACCCCGTACTGCGTGAGCAAGGGTGGGTTGAAGATGATGATGCGCAACCTCGCCATCGAGCTGGCGCCGGCCGGGATCACCGTCAACAACATCGCGCCCGGCGCGATCGACACGCCCATCAATGCCCCCCTGCGCCGTGACCCCCAGCTGCTGGCGCCGCTGCTGGCGAACATCCCCCTGAACCGGCTCGGCACGCCAGGCGATGTGGCGGGTGCCGCGGTCTTTCTCGCCTCTGACGACGCCGCGTATATCACCGGCACCACGCTCGTGGTGGACGGCGGTTTGCTGTGGAGCTATGCCGAGCAATGAACGATCTGCATGAGCGTCACGACAAGCGCCACGAGCAGGCTGGTCGAGCACCGGCCCCGGACACCCTGACCCCGGCCGACCGGTATCAGGAACTGTTCGTCGCCGTGCAGCAAAGCCGTGTCTTCAAGGACAGCAAGACCTTTGTCGATTGCGCGCCTCAAGGGGAGCCGGTGGACATCCTCGCCGCGTATCGGGCGGAATGCACGGCTGCAGGCTTCGATCTGGCGCGCTTCGTGGACGCACATTTCCGTTCGCTGCAGCCCGCACCCACCGACTATGAGTCAGTGCCGGGGCAACCGATCCGCGAGCACATCGCGTCTTTGTGGCCGGTGCTGACACGGCATCCCGAGGCACATCCGCCGGCCTCTTCATTGCTGCAGCTTCCCCATCCGTATGTGGTGCCCGGCGGCCGCTTCGGTGAGCTCTACTACTGGGATTCGTACTTCACGATGCTCGGCCTGGCCGCCGATGGCCGCAAGCGCCTGGTGGGCGACATGCTCGAGAACTTCGCCTACCTGATCGACACCTATGGCCACGTGCCCAACGGCACGCGCAGCTACTACCTCGGACGCTCGCAGCCGCCCGTGTTCGCCCTCATGGTCGAGCTCGGGCAGGAGCAAGGCGTCTGCGAGGCCATCGACTTTCTGCCGCAACTGCGGCAGGAGCATGCATGGTGGATGCGTGGCGCCGCAGGTCTGCCGAGCGGCCAGGCTTGTCAGCGGGTGGTTCGGCTCGCAGACGGCGTCGTGCTCAATCGTTACTGGGACGATCGCGACACACCGCGCGAGGAGTCGTGGCTGGAAGATGTGACCACCGTGAGCAGCGCGAGGCGAGAGCCGGCCGAGGTCTATCGTCATCTGCGTGCCGCTTGCGAATCCGGGTGGGATTTTTCCACCCGCTGGCTGCGAGATCCCCCGGCAGGAACGGTGCCGCCATCGGGCGGCGGCACGCGGCATGAGGCCGTCACCGCGGCCTCGCTCGTGAGCATCTGCACGACCGACATCTTGCCGGTGGACCTCAACGCCCTGCTCTACCGGCTGGAGCTGCAGATTTCAATGCTCGCCAAGAAGGCGGGCGACTCGGCGACGCATCACCGCTTCGAGGCGCTCGCGACCGAACGCCGCGCCGCGCTCCATGCGCTGATGTGGCATGAGGAGGCCGGCGCCTTCTTCGATCATGACTGGCGGCTTGGCACACGGCGAGACTGCCTGACGGCGGCATGTGCGGTGCCCCTGTTCGTTGGCCTGGCCGACGACCATCAGGCCGCCGCCCTGGCGAGCACCGTGCAGCGCCGCCTGCTGGCCCCCGGTGGCTTGGCGACCACCGAATGCGGCAGCGATCAGCAATGGGACCGTCCCAATGGCTGGGCGCCTCTTCAGTGGATGGCTGTGCAAGGGCTGCGCCACCACGGCCATGCCGCACTGGCCGATACCATCGCGCACCGGTGGCTGTCTACCGTTGCGGCGGTGTACGAGCGGGAGGGAAAGCTGGTGGAGAAGTACGCCTTGCGCATCGTCGAGGAGGATTCGACGCACGGTGGTGGCGGCGGGGAGTACCCGTTGCAGGACGGCTTTGGGTGGACCAACGGGGTCGCTGCCGCCCTGCTGGCGCTTCACCCGACCCATTCGGCCCAAGGTTGCAAGGCGCATGCCCCGAGCGAACAGCACCGCTAGACGCTGGACTACTTGAACGAATACGCGCGCAAGTTTCGGGATGATCGATCGACCTCCCCGTCGTAGTCGACCGATTCGATCAGCAACAACCCTTTGCTTTCGATCAGATGCACCGCTTGGACCTCGCGGAATGACACTGCGATCTGCGCAAGTTCGTGCCGTGTGGCGATATTGAAGACGCGCATCACAGCACCGTCTTGCGCCACTCCGGTCTTGCCGTCGAGAACCCACGTCCGCCGCAGATAAGCGCCATCTCGCACGGACGGCGGCGCCGACTGAGGAGCGATATCAAGATGAGACCAAAACACGGTTTGCGTCGCAGATGCGCCGGGACTGCAGGCGTACGCACGGAAGCTGTCGAAGTGGCTGACCCGCCAGTCGTAGCCTGACGTCAGCCGTCCGGCCGTGTCGCGGCATGCCGGGAGAAATAGTCTTTCATAGGCCTCATAGGCTGGGTCATCACCTCCATCGATCTCATACGCATCCGAGGTGATCCTGCGTTCGTTCTGCCGGCTTCGGGTGGCGGCATCGTAGGTCGCAATCAACACGTCCATCGGCTGACCATCCTCGCCCTTGGGCGGCGCGGTACCGGGCTTGGCGTTCCAGACTGCAACAACGCTCCTTGCAGCCGCCCTGACCTGGCTCACTTGCCAACCTTGCCTGACTTCGATGACGTGCCTGGCAGTCGCGCCGGCAGCGCTGGGGTCGAATGGCCTCCACGTGAGCGTGTCCCCTTGATAGTTGACGAACCCTCCCGCCTCAGGCACCGGAAGGCTGCACACGTTATCCTTGCGCGGCGTCGGCAGCGTCTTGATCGTGCGCCCGGACGACGTGTCCAGCTGCGCGATCTCGGAGAATCTGTCGAGCCACAATGTCTTGTCTTGCATCACAAAACTGTTGCTCGTCAAAATTTGCCCGGTGCAGGTCATGTTCGCCGCAGACTGC
>Ga0070661_100001478_pt1 | contig 16316 bp, 13 predicted proteins | sample KBSC43metaG_FD_64663 | JGI IMG/M metagenome (GOLD analysis project Ga0070661, IMG submission 64663) | Corn rhizosphere microbial communities from Kellogg Biological Station, Michigan, USA - KBS C4-3 metaG | ecosystem: Host-associated > Plants > Roots > Rhizosphere > Soil ...
GCCGCAGCGCCAGCACCCAGGCCGCCACGTCGGCAAGCTCCTGGTCGGACCACGTTTCGTGCCCCGGCATGTCGGTCCCCGGCAGGCCGAAACGCAGCACCCGCATGACGCTGACCTGCGGCGATTCGCCCGGCCGCTCCGCGCTCATGCCGAACGGCCCCGCCACCAGATTCCGCGGCGGCGTTTGCATCGCCGCCGCCAATCGCCCGTCGCCGCGCCCCTCGTCGCCGTGGCACAGCGCGCAGCTGCGGGCGAACCGCTCGCGACCGCGCGCCGCGTCGCCCGCCGGCACCTCCCGCGGCTGCCACGCCCACGAGGATTTCCAGACGCGCGCGGCCTGCGACGTCGCATCCTGCCGCAGCCACGCGATCAGATCGTCCGCCCGGCCGTCGTCGAGCAGATGCGCGTACGAGGGCATCGAGGAGTCCGGCGAGAACGCCCGCGGATCGCGGAAATGCTCGCGCAACCAAGCCTCCGAGCGCCGTCCGCCGACGTGCAGCAAATCCGGCCCCTGCCGGCGGTTGCCGATCAGCACCGGGTGTTCCGCCCGGACCGATTCCGGCGGGTCCGCCCCGCCCCAGCGGTCCTCCTCGGCGGTTTCCGGACGCACGTAGCGCGAGTGGCAATGGATGCAGCCTTCCGCCAGATACACCTGATGACCGCGCTCGACGGCGCTTGCCGGGCGAACGCCGCCGCCTTGCCACAGACCCGCCAGCGCGACCGCCGCAAGCACCGCCGCGCTGCGCCAATCGATCCGGCGGAAATACGCGCCCGCGACCACCACCGCGCCGGCGATCAGGAGAAACGCGCCCGGCACCCGTTGCAGCGATTCCACCATGCCGATGCCCAGGCCGGACGCCAGCCAGCCCGCCGCGCCGAACAACCACGCCGCCCGCGCCATCGCCGGATGCCTGCCATTTCCCGCCCGAGGCTCCGCCAGCAGCGCCGGCCAAGCGACCAAGGCCGTCGAATAGAGAGAAACACCCGCCGGGTAGAGCCAGCCCGCGAGCTCGCGGTTTTCGGGCGAGTTCACCCACCAGCCGGCCAGCGCCAGCAGCGCCCAGGCGGCAACCCATAACGGCCGCAACCCGCCGCGCGCCAGCCAATGGCCCGCCGCCACCGCCACGGCCAGATGCACCGCCGCATTCCGCCACAGCAGTTCCTCGCGCCACGTCCCCTGCTTCAGCTCCGACGCGTGCTGGATGACAAAAAACGCCGCCGCGTCCATCCACACCAACGCGCCGAACACCGCCATCGCCCGCCACGGCATCCGCCAGCCGCCGGGCGGCGCTTCGCTCGCGTCCATGAACCACCCGCCCGCCCATGCGGCGAGGGCCACGGCCGCGGAAATGTCGCATTGCGCGGCCGGCCCCGCCGTGAACACCGGCGGCAGATTGCAAAACCCATACGCCAGGCCCGTGCCCCAGCCGAGCCAGACGCAGCCGCGCCGGCGGTCGGCGATGCCCGCGATCCGCCCGGCGAGGCACACCGTTGCCACGCCCATCGCCGCGCCGGTGACGAACGAAACGATCAGAAACGCCCAGCCGGGCAACGGCATGGCCGCCACCGCGGCGGCGACCGCGCACACGACCAGCGCCGTCGACAAACCGCGCCTTGGCGCGAGCCAGCGGGCGGCGGCGAAGCCCGACCCGATCCCGCCCAGCGCCATCAGCCCGAGCACCGCTCTGAGCGTCGCCCCTTCACCGACCACCGCCCGGATCCGCTCCAGCAGCGCGAACTGCGCGAACAGCAGGAAATACGCGTAGATGCCCGCCACCGCGAGCACCGAGCCAAGTGCCGATGCCTTGCCCGCCGTTTTCATCGTCCGCCGATCCACCGCCGCTTCAGCCCGATCCACTGCACCGCCGCCACCGCCGCATCGGTGAGCGCCACGGTCGCCCAACCGGACGCCAGCATGCCCGAGGCGATCTTCCCGGCCAGAAACAACGCGACCACCGTGCGCGCCATCGCGGTCATCCGCCAGACCGTCGCACAGACGATCCGCCGTTCGCGGTCGACCGGCGGTTTCAGCGCGAAAAAGTAACACGCGCCCACCGCGAACACGAAGGCCCCGATCCACGAAACCCAGATCCATTCGCCCGGCGGCACGGCAAGCCCCATCAGCCGTAGCGCGAAACCCGGCGCCGCCATCAGCAGCACGCCCGTCAGCGCGTCCATCGCCCCCACCGCCGCGTTCCAGCGGGGAATCCAGCGAGGCCAAAATCCTTGTTCTTCCGGGTTCATGATTCGTGTTCTTTCCAGGATCGGATCCACCAGTTCAACGCCACGCCGGCCATCGCCGCGCCGGCGGCCAGCCGGACGCCGAAACACGCCGCCCGCCACCACGGACGCTCGTCCATCCACGACGTCGACCCGCCCTCCAGCCAGCCGCAAGCCACCAGCGCCAGCACGTGCGCGGCCACCGCCGCGTGCCACGGCCAGCCGCCTTTCGCCACCGCCGCTTGCGCCCGTTCGCCCCCGCCCAGCGTGATCAACAGCAAGCCGAGCGACGAGGTGAAACCGCCCATCGCCAGATGCGCGTGACCGACCAAGCCGCTGGTGAATTTCATCCGGTCGAGCACGCCGGGCAAAAACTCGATCCACCCGCTCGCCACCAGCACCGCCCACCACACGAGCGCGGAATTTCGCCAGAACCGCGTTCCGTCCGGCCACTCGAACCGCCGCCAGTCGAGCGGCAGCAACACCAGCCACGGCAACAGCAGTCCGAGCCCGGCGATCTGGCTCGCCATCCGGTGCGTGCCGCCCGCCCATTCGAGCACCCCGAAGGCCACCGCCGCGAACGCCCACAGTGCCGCGACGAAGCGCCGCAGGCCGGCGCCCGGGCGTTTCGGCAGCCCGAAGGTCACTGGCACCAGCAGCAGCAGCAACACCACCGGCAGGGTTGATCCCAACAGGCTCGCCCCGGTCGGGCCGCCGGTCGTGCGGTCGAAGGGCGGATAGGTCGCCGGCGACGAAGCCTCCGCCATGCCCGCCGGCACCGCCGCCAGCGCCAACAGGCCGACGATGGCGAAAAACCGGAACCAGCCGCTGCGACCGGCCAGTCCGCGGCCGAAACCCGCCGCCAGCACCAGCCACAGCGCGACCTGCGCGACAAGGAACGCCGCGAGCGCGCCGCCCTGCCAATCGAGGAACAATTTGCCCGACGATCCGCCCGCCAGCCATGACGCGACGCCCAGCGCCAGCGCCCCCGACCACGCCCGCACCACCGGTGCCGCCCAGCGCGACGCCCGGCCGCGGGACACGCCGTAGATCGAGAACAACCAGCCGACCAACGGCAGGCTCGTCCACCCGTAGAGCTGGCCGTTCAGGTGCGCCGGCAGGATCCGCCCGTAGGTCGCCTCGCCCGCCAGCCCGCCGAGCCGCGGCCACAGCAGCAGCGCGGCCAGCCAGACGCCGAGCGCGTTCGCCGCGACCAGCCAGCCGAGCGCGTGCCGCGCCACAGTCGCTCCGCCGTCCTGACCCTGCCCGTCCATGTCACGGCGAAACCATTTTGCCGTCCCGCATCCGCACCACCCGGTCGCAGCGCGACGCGAGTTCGAGGTCGTGTGTCGCGATCACCAGCGTCTTGCCCGAGGCTTTCGCCAAATCGAGCAGCAGGTCGAACACCCGCTCGCGGTTCTGCTCGTCGAGCGCGCCGGTCGGTTCGTCCGCCAGCAGCACCGGCGGATCGTTCAGCAACGCCCGCACCAGCGCGCCGCGCTGGCGTTCGCCGCCGCTCAGCTCGCGCACCCGGCGGTCGAGCCGCCCGGCGATGCCCGTCCGCTCGGCAAGCTCATGCACCCGCGCCCGCGCCTGCTTGCGCGGCATCCGCGTCGCCAGCGCCGGGATCAGGCAGTTTTCCTCCAGCGTCAGCCCGGGCACCAGCTGGTGGAGCTGGAACACGAACCCGACCTCATGGCGCAGCAAGGCCAGCCGTTCCTTTTCGCCCGCGCGTTCGCGCCCGGCGATCGCCACCCGCCCGCGCTCGGCCGGCTCCAGCCCGCCGATCACGTTGAGCAAGGTCGATTTGCCGCAGCCCGACGTGCCGCACAGCGCGACGATCTCGCCCGTTGCCACGGTCAGATCCACCCCCTTGAGCACTTCGATCCGGCCCCGGTCGAAACTCTTCCAAACGTCTTCGACGACAATCATCGGCTCCATGGGGAAATCGGGGAAAAAGCGTTCATCCTACCAAGGAAAACAGAAACCACGAAAAACACCAAAGTTCACGAAAACCAAAGAGTTGGACGCCTAAATCGCCACACCACCGGGTGAGCGTCTTGATTGCCGCCAATCCTCTTCATTTCGTGTCATTTCGTGCCTTTCGTGGTTTTGAAAAATTCTGAAATCCATCCGTGGTTCCATTTCCCGTTTGGGACTATTCGTGGCGCAGGGCGTCGGCCGGCTTCAACCGCACCGCATACCAGACCGGATAAAGCGCTCCCAACAGGGCGGTCGTCACGGCCAGCGCGAGCGCGCCGGCGACCTCGCTCCAGCCGAGGTTCGGGTCGATGTAGCCCTGGAATTGCGGCACCGCCTTCAGCACGCGCAGGCCGCCGAAACTCAGCGCCAGCCCGGCCGCCATGCCGAGCGCCGAAACCGCCAGCGACTCGCCGAAAATCATCCGCGCCACCTGCACGCGCGAGAACCCACACACCCGCACCACCGCCAGCTCGCGGATGCGGGTGAACACCGAGAGGATCATCGTGTTGGTCACGCTCAGGCCGCCGAGCAGAAACGCGCAGCCGCCCACCACCCAGGCCGTGGTTTTGAGAATCCGGAACTGCGAGTAGCTCTTGCTGAACTCCTCGTTCTCCAGCGCGTTGAACGACGGATGGTTCGCCTTCATCCAATCCTTCACCTCCGAGGTTTCGTGCCCGGGCGCCATCGCCACCGTGATCACCGAGGCCACGCCCTCCTTGTGGAACGCCTTCTGGCACGCCGCCAACGGCATGAACACGCCGCCGTTCTCGAAACCGTTCTCCGTCCGCACCACCCCGGCGACCCGGTATTTCCCCTGCCCGAGCTCCAGTTCCTCGCCCGCCTCCGCCTTGAGGAAATCCGCCGCCCGTTCGCCCAGCACGATCGCCTCGCCGTCGTCGCGGAAACCCGCCGCCGACCCTTTCAGCCACTGCGCCTTCCGCAGCCGGCCGTCCGACGCCCGGATGCCGAAGCAGGTGACCACCGGCCGCTCCGGCGCCGCCACGATCGCGAACAACACCGGCTGCGCGTCCTTCACCGCGTCGAGCTTCATCAGCTCGTCGGCCAGCGGCACCGGCACGTTGCTGAAAAACAGGTCCGACACGTTGCGCTCGAACACGACCATCTCCGCGTCGCTGCGCAGGATCCGCTCGAACATCCGCACCGCGCCGGACAGCAGGCCGACCACGCTCAGCATGGTCGCCACGCCCAGCGCGATCCCCGCCGCGCCGATCGCCGTGCGCACGCGGTGGCGGCGCAGGTTGGTGAAAATCAATCTCCAGAGTGACATGGTGCGTTCACTTTCCGCATGCTTCTAACAATCCCGCCGGTGCCGCGCCACCCTTTCATCCCGCCGCCAGGCCGCCGGATTGCTCCGCGAACCCCGGCCAGGGAGCCCTGACCCGCAGGAACGGCAGCATCCACCAGCGCTCGCGCGGCCCGGGCAAACGGGCCTCCACCCGGTCGCCGAGCGCCTGCAACCGTTGGAACCGCCGGGTCGCCCCGGTCACGCCCTCGGCCAGCGCCAGATTCGGCCGCCCCATCGCGCTGTCGCGCCCGCTCGTCTTGCCGCTTTCCTCGGGCTGGCAGAGCACGTCCTTCAAATCGTCCGCCGTCTGGAACGCCAGCCCGCGCAGGAACGCCAGCCGGTCGAGCAAACGGATCTCCTTCTCGGTCGCGTGCCCGGCGAGCGCCGGCAGCACCACCGGCAGCCGCACCAGCGTGGCCGTCTTGCGCGCCGCCACCTCGACCACTTCCGCCGCGTCCTGTTCCTCGCGCCATCCGCGCAGGTCGTGCGCCTGCCCGCCGACCAGTCCGGCCGGTCCGAGGCAGGATTCCAGCAAATCGCCCGCTCGCCGGCGGCGATCCGCCCCCGCCCCGCCGATGCCCTGCCAGATCAACGCGTAGCCGCGGTTGATCAAAGCCAGCGCCGCCAGCGTCGCCATCCCCTCGCCATGCGCCACGTGCAGGCAGGGCGCGCCGCGCCGCGTCCGCGCGTCGTCCATCGCCGGAAAGTCGTCGAAAATCAGCGACGCCGTGTGGAGATACTCGATCCCGCAGCCGACCGCCCGCGCCAGTTCCTCCGCCAGCCCCATTTCCACGCCGATGAAATAGGCCACCGCCGCGCGCATCAGCGAACCCGGCCGCGACAGCACGTCACCGAGCGCCGCGCCCAGCCGCGGCTCCATGTGGTCGAGGCGTCCCATCCCTCCGTGGAAGGCCTGTCTCATCACCGCCAGCCCGCAGGCGAAGCGGTGGGCACCGCCGGAATCCTGGATCATCGGAAAAAAGTGGATTGGGGGAGGAGGAAACTTACTTCGCGTCGCCTTCGAGGTGAAACGAAACCTTGAGCTTCGGATCGACCGTCATCACCGCCATGTTGCGGATGATCGGCAGGCTGAAATCGCGGTAGTCGATCCACACGAAGCCATCGACCGCCACCCGGTCGCCGCTCTTTGTCGCCGTCACCGGGAACGCGATCGACTTGGAAACCGCGTGGATTTTCAGCGAGCCCTGCACCCAGGTCTTGCCCGCGTTGTCGGTCCACGATTTCGCGAACTGGAACGAGCCCTTCGGCGACTTCGCGTGCTCCAGCCACTTGAGCATCTCCGCGTCGCGCTTCGGCTCGTCGGTATCCAGATCCTTGAAGTCCCACTCCAGGCTCACGCCCGACGGCTCCAGCGTCTGCACATCGCCCGAAACCTTGGCGTCGAACTTCTTCAGCGAACCGCTGAACGAATGCCCGGTCGCGCTCGCGTCCACTTTCAGCCAGCTCTTGCCGGGATCGATTTTCAGATCCGCCGCGCGGGCGGAATGAAGCAGCGCGATCGGCAACAGGGCGACAAGCGGGAATCGTTTCATGCGGGGTGAAGGTTTAGCGCTGGCAACGCCATGATCCGTGTCTAAATTCGCACGGATTCCAAAGAAAATCACCCCGACTATCCTTTTCATTATGAAGCAATTGCGATTCATTCTCAGCACCGCGGCCGCGGCGCTTCTGTTAGGCACCGCCGCCGCCCACGCCGACCCCTACGCCGTCGGCTCGAAAGTCGCCGCCTTCTCCGCCAACGACCAGCACGGCGCCGCCTTCACGCTCAATGGGAAGGACACGCGCTTCCTGCTCGTGAGCTTCGACATGGAGACGGGCAAGAAGGCCAACGGCGCGCTCGACGCCCTCGGCGCGGCCTACCTGCCCGCCCGCAAGGCCGTCTACGTCGCGAACATCCACGGCATGCCCGGCATCGGCCGCATGTTCGCCCTGCCGAAGATGCGGAAGTACGCCCACCGCATCATCCTCGGCGACGACGAGAACCTGCTCACGCCCTACCCGCAGCAGCCGGGCAAGGTGACCGTGCTGAAGCTCGACGACGGCAAGGTGGAGAAAATCACCTACTGGGATCCCGCCGCCGAAGGCGTCGACGGCCATCTCAAGTGAGCGTCGTCGTTCCGCCGGGCGGAACCGACACCCTGATCGTGCAGGATCTCCCCGGCCATGCCGACCCCTCCCCCGTCATGATCTATCTCCACTTCATGAAACGACCGGGAGCGGGCGCGCCAAACACGCTCGCCCTCGGATAAAGCCATCTCTTCATCCACCGATCTTTCCGCTTGGCCCGCCATCCTGCCGCTCATTCAACACGAGCCATGACGAGCCCCGCAGAATTCCACACTTCCGGGTCGCTTTTTACCCTGATCACCGACCGGTCGGGCATCACCCTCCAAACCCGACCGGTCGGTCAATAACGCTGTTCGGCAATGAAAGTAGAGGTAAAGCAGGCACTCGGAATGGTGCTTTTAATTGCAGGTGGCCTATTTGCGGTATCCGGCGTGGGTGGATTCGCAGTGAGCTTCGTGATCGATATGGGCGGAGCGAATGGGGGTAGCTATGGGCCTCTGAGTTTCGTCGCTAATAATTTTCGAACGGTATGCGGGCTGGAGATACCAACCGGGCTTCTCATCGCATTCTTTGGATGGCTACTGTTCCGAGGCGCCCGCAGAACAGCGAAACAGCCTCCATCGGTTCCATCTCGTGGGTAGCAAGTACAGAAGAATGCGAACAAGCCACGCCATCCGACGGCGGCAAGCCTTCAAATTAAGTTCAACATTCCGTATCGCCGCGGATGCGCTCTAACGTTCGGCAAGAAATCGCCATTTCAAATCTCAAATCCCCCTACAGCCCGCGGTATTCCGCCGCGAGCCGCTTCGCCGCGGCGATCGTGTTGCGATGGATCTTGGCGGTGAACTCCGCCTGGCGGTTGCAGCCGCCACCATAGAGCACCGCCACCGGAATGCGGTTCTTCAGGAACGCCCGCAGTAGCACCTCGTCGCGCCGCTGCAGATCCTTCAGCGAAAGATACATCTGGCCGAAGCGGTCGTTGCGGTGGTTGTCCGCACCCGCCACCCAGATCACCAGGTCCGGCGCGAACACGTCCAGCGCCGCCGCCAGCGAATTGAAGAGCTGTTTCAAGTACATCCCGCCCTCGACGTAGCGCACCGTCTCCACGTCCATCGAACCCGCCACCGGGCGGTCCAGAACGTCCCGGCCGACGTGGATCGAGTAGGTGAACACCCGCGGGTCGTCCGCCAGGATCGCGTTCGTACCGTTGCCCTGGTGCGCGCTGGTGTCCACCACCATGATCCGGATCCCCGGCTGCCGCGCCTGCAAGTCGCGGATCGCCACCGCGATGTCGTTGAACACGCAATACGCCTCGCCGTGCTCGCGGAACGCGCGGTGCGTCCCGCCCGCCAGGCACACGCCGATCCCCTCGCTCAGGGCGGCCAGGCAGGCCAGCCGCGTCGCCTCGACTTCGGTCGCGCTGCGGGCGAAAAGCCTCGGCCCCGCCGGCAGTCCGAGCAGCAGCTGCTCCTTCCGATCGAGCCGCGCCGACTCGATCTTCGCCACGTACTCCGGCTGGTGCGCGAGCTTCAGCAGGTGCGGCGACACCGCCCGCACCTCCACGATCTCCTCCGGCCGCAGGATGCCCCCTTCCAGCAGCATGTCCTTCGACACCCGGAACTTCTCCATCGGAAACGGATGGTCGTCCGGTAGATCGAGCTCGAACTCCTGCGAATAGAAGCAGCGCATGGGGGTTCTCTAGAAAACAAGGGAACTCCCCGAAAGCCAATGGGAAAAGACGGGCCGCCCAAGTGGCACAAGCATTTCTGCTTGTGTTGGCTCGGAGGACAGCAAGCAGGAATGCTCGCGCAACCTCCTCCGCCCTACGCCGCCAGCGCCCCCGCTGGGACCGCGAGCGTCTCGCTCGCTCTTCCGTCTATCCCATCCGCTTCCTCCCCTGTGGCTTCGCCCCACTTCCCAGATCAGGGCGCGGCCCTGATTCCTTTCGCTTCGCGCGTCCTCCCCACCCGCGTGGTCACCCGCGCGGCTACTCCGGATAAAAATCCCTCACGCCAAACGGCGGTTTCTCCGGCGGAGCCGCGGACGTTGGCAATGGAGGCGGAGCCGTTGTCACCGTCACCGGCAATGGCGGCGGCACCGCGACCAGGCCCAACTTCTGCCGAATCGCGTGCATCAACACCTCCGGCTGATAGGCCCACGCGAACCGCACATGGAGCAAGGGCAAACCCGCAGCTTCAAACACCCGGTCGACGAATTGATCCCGCGCAATCCGGTCCGCGCGGTCATGGCTGGAATCATCCAATTCGACCGCCAGCAACGGCCGCATGGTTGCCGCCTCGCAGATCACAAAATCCACATGCTTGCGGTCGATCCGGTTCCGCGCCGCCTGGTTCCGGTGCGGCTGCCGCACGAAGAACAAATCCGCCAAGTTCACTTTCGTGACCAAATGCCACTCCGGCGGCAACTGAGTCTTCAATACCCGGAAGAACGTCAGCTCCGCGGCGCTGAGGAAGTCGCGCTTCCCATACGGGTAATGCACCGGCACGGCCACACCCCGCGAAGGCGGCGACGCGAGCCAGCCGAACAGCATGCCGAGGCAGCCGGACTTGTTCGAACCGTGGTTCATGATTCCGCCGCCGCTTGCCGCAACCTCTCCTCCATCCGCTCATACTCGCCCAAATGCGCGCGCATGAGACTCTTCCAAAGCTTGCCGTGATTCGGCACCGAGAAATGTAGCAGCTCGTGGACGATCACGTAATCGCCCAGCTCCCGATCCATCCCCAACAGCTCGTCGTTGAAACTCAGCGTTCCCGCCGTCGAGCACGATGCCCACTTGCGGGACATTGGCCGGATGTAGATCGCATGCGCATCCACGTTCAGCTTCCGCGCCCATTCTAATACGCGTTGCTTGAACCCCTCGCGGCTCCACCCGTGGCTGCCGCGTCTCGCGGCAGGCCGTGGTTGCGGCGTCCCGCCGCAACGTCCCGCCTTCAATCTTGCCTGCTCACTACCCACGGCTGACTCGACACTCTGCTTCATTTGCGAAACGCCTTCTGCAATAGGTTGAAAAGCGCCTCGACCGTCGCGGTCACTTTCTCCAGATCCTCTTCCTCGGAAAACACCGCGAAGGTCACGTCCTTCCGCAGCTCACGCAGCTCCGCGTCGCTATCCTTCCAGCTCGGATGCTCCGCAAACGCCTCGCGGATCTTCGCCCTCACCGCTTCCGCGTTGGGAATGCCGTCTTCCGTTAGCTTGCACAGGACGAAGTAGCTCAGGCCGTCCAGCCCCTTCTCCGCCTGCGCCTTTTTCCGCTGCTCGTTCTTGGCCACCTCGGCCAGCAAATCCTCCAGCGCCTTCTCGGTCGTACTTTGCCGGTCCTCGAAGGCCTCCTGCACCGCCCGCGCCCGTTCGGCCATCGCGACGAGGAACGGATCGTCGCTCTGCTCCTCGGCGCTCTTCTCGATCGCCTTCACCAGGTTGATCACCTTCGTCGCCTTGCCTTCTTCCTTGGCGGCGATGGCTTCCAGCGTGCGCTTGTCGATCGCCACATAGGGCGTCGGATCCTCATTCAGCGTCGCCCCGATGTGCCCCTGCACCAGCTCGTTCGTCTTCTTCTGGAACGCCCGGTCCACATACACCCGCTTGGTGTAGGCCTTGCGCACCACCTCATAGATCTTGCTGACCGTCGTGTAGTCGTCGATGAACGGCCGCAGGAAGGCGTCGGGCGAGATGATCTCGTAGAGCATCTCGATCTCCTTGTATTCCTTGAAGAACTCCTTGCGCCGCTCCTTGTCGCGGAAGTGCTCGATCAAGCCATCGACGTCCTTGTCGTTGAAATGGTGGACGATCAGCTTCAGCCAGCCCGGCACCTTGTCGGCCATCTTCGCCTTGAAGAGCGACTTGAGCAGGCCGATGTCCTTGACGATCGCGTTGATCTCCGCGCTGTCGAAGGCCAGCGCCTTCTCCAGCTTGTCGAAGATGCCCACACTGCCCAGCGCGGAGCGCGATTCAACATCCGAAGCGTGTTGCCTCATAAAAACGGACACCGAAATATGAGGACGGGGGTGAGAGGCGAGCCCCCATTGCCTCATAAATAAGGACACCATGGCGCGAGCCATGGCGATGAGCGAAAAAAGCACCCGAGAATACACTGAAAAGATGCGCGCCCGATCCTCTTCTTCTTCCGGTTCGATTTGCTTTTCCGCTTCCACGGTCTCCTTCGCCACTTCAAGGATCGCTTTGAGAAACTCGAGGCTGTTGATCAAGCCCTGCTCGTGCTTCTCGCGGATCTTTTCGAGGCGTTCGCCGAGTTCTTTGAACTTGGGATTGCCGGCGTGCTTCTTGAGACGGGCGATGATCTTGATTTCCACTTCGCGGGCTTTCTTGCCGGGGTTGGCGTCTTTGAGAATGCTGTCCAGCACCTCGGCGTCGAGCACGAGGGCTTCGATGTCGTCGCGCACGGCCTCGACGTGAACGTTCTGGTTGATGAGTTCGATGGTCTTGGCTCCCAGACGATGCCAGAGCAACCGGCCGTTGCCGCTCACGGGCTTCACGGATTCATAGACCTGCGTCAGCCACTTGAAGTCCTTCTCATAAGGGCTCAGGCACGGGTCGGGTGACAGCGCCTCTCAGATGGTGCCGAGCACGCTGTATTCGGCGGCGGAAGCCGCTCATGCCGGGATAGTCGCGTTTTGGTTCAGCGTTCGACCTGGGCCAATTCCTTCTCGATTTCGCTGAAACCGAGTTCGAGCATTCCGTCGATGATGTTGAGACACCGGCTCTTGATCCGGACGTCGAGTGTTTGTTCGTAGAGGCGAGCGATGAGCGCGGGAAGCTGATAGGTCCAGCGTCGGGCTTCGATGTGCTGGCCCCTCCCTTCCGCACGATGCTCAGCAATAAGCCGCTCCGGCACCCGGCAAATCACCTCGGGGAGTGGTTCAGCGCATTCCTCCAGTGCGTGGATGAGGTCGTGACTGTTCTCTAGGCACGCCTGGCTTTCGATGAATCGGAACATGAGATCCTGTTCTTGCGTGAGCAGCGCAGACGGAAGCAGTCTGAAACAATCTGAGGCGGCGGCACGCACCTTCGAGTCCACATCGTCAAAGAGCTGTGCAAGCCGTTCAGCACAGACCGATCGTGAGGCTGCTCGCCCAAGATTATGGGCGTAAATTTCGGCGGCTGCCTTGCGGCACACATCGTCGCCGACGAGCACTTGCTGCACGTCTTCTGCCGCATGGGGCTCGTGAAAGGCGGCAAGCGTAATTTGGCGACTGGCGATGGATCGTGTGCCTTCCTCTGCCGCCGTGAGCATATGCAGGAGCACAGGGCGTAAGTGCTCATAATGCCGATAAGTCGCGTGGTGGATGAACTGCTCGGAGTAGTGAGTGTTGAGCACGGCGTCGGCATCCTCAGAAAGCTCAAGAAACAGTCGCACCGCGCGATCCCGGTCAAAGTTAAGCATCGCGACCAAGCACAGTATCGCGCAGGAGCGGACGGCGATTGAGCGATCGTGAACGACTGACAGAACCGCTGGCTCGATCTCTGCGAAGTAACTGTGGTCTGCGAATAGCAGAGAAGCCAGAGCTTCAGCCGCCGCACCGCGGACGGAGTTCATTCCTTGAAAATGTGGATCGCCGCCCCAAACCGGGCTTCCTCCGCTCATTTCCTGCCACTGCTCGTGGTCGGGGTCGGCGTCGTTCATCGCGTAATGGCACACGATTGGAATGATCGCTCGCGGTGGTTGCCCTTCCGCGACGCGTCTGATTGCCCAGCAAATGTCTCGCGCACACTCGTGTGCCCCGATGGCATTCACGCGGGCGATCACTTGTACGACTAGCTCGGCATCCAGCGATTCCTGCGCTGATGGGGGGAGCTTTGGTGCTCCGCCGGTATCCTGTGTTGTCGTAGTAATGCCCGACAAGATGGCGTTGAAATACTCCGGTGCGATCGTGTCCTCCATGCACAAAGCGAGTTGTGCGAAGCGCGGTTTGTCAGTCTGCGCTTGCAGGCGCAAAACGCTCGAGAGTTCGTGTTTGCCGCCTTTCAAAAAGTCTGCGGTGTCACGGTTGCGCTCGGTCGCATATGCGCGCATCGCCTCGATCCACTGCTCATTCGTCATGTGCTTCGCTGCCTCGTGCGGGACAGGAGATTCGACCACGCCGCCGCGTGGGCCATGTCCGGGCATTTCAAATTTTTCCCACGGGAACTTTCGCTTCAACTCCTCGAAGTGCAGTCGAGCTTCGCGTGAGATGCGAGCAGACGGCAGACATTCCAGCAACAGCATCCGGTGGTAGCCGAGACGTTTCGGGTCTTCGCGCTCTCGCTCGGTTGTGAAGACGAGAATTGCTGCTTCAAGCTGCCCGTAGTTGGCTGAAGAACAGTGAGGCGAAGCGCTACGCACAGCCGCGCGACCTATTGCTGCAATCCCGTTGCCCGTGCCCCACATAAGATACCCGAGACCTAGACGCTCCGGGTCATGCAACAGATAGCAAACGATCTTGTCAGCGTAATGAGCGCCGTTCTCCAACCAGGCCGAGAGCAGCAGCGCCGAAAATGTCTCGTGTGGAAGCATCTCCGCTGGCGCAGTAAGTGAATCCAGCACTTGCGGGTGCTCCCGTGCGAGGACGCCAAGCGCGACTTCCAATCCTTGCTCCAAGGCCGTCGATACATCAAAGGCACGAAAGCTCATCCTCCGCCAAAACCTGCGACCGCTCCAGCCACGCGGATCTTCTGGATCGCGCTTGCTCAACTCCTCGATCACCCGAGGCATTACTTCCCGAGCGAAAGCCTCAGGTGTGCGCCGAGCAGTTTCGATAATGAAATCTGCCGCGATTTCGCCTTCCCATTCTTCATCTTCGTCCTGATCTCCGACTGCGCCGGCTTCGAGGTCAAGCATCACGGCCAATAGCTCCACCGCGTAGTCGGGCCGCAGTTTTGCGAGGTTCTCGTAGCGCGACCAATCTTGACGGTTCGGTGCGGCAAGCAAGCGTAGCCGTGTCGCATCGCGCAACAGTTCAAACATTTCGCGGCTGTGGTGAGACTCCCCAAAATAGAATAGCTCGCCGAATTCCTCACGCCACGCCTTCTGTCCTTCGAGGTAAGGTCGAAACAATCTGGCGATCTCGACTGAGCAGACCTTCATCACGTCGGGCAAACTGAGCATTCGGACGGCGACGCGCACAGTTTCCGTGTCTGGTGATTCAAGCCACTGCTCCCAGACACTCAACCGTTCGAGCAACGCCACCCAGGCGGGGCGTCCCCACGGCACACGCCTCGCCCAAAGACCAATCGGTGTAGCTGGGTCGAGCGACTCTAGCAGACTCCACTCTTCCTCCCGCGGTGCCGCGAGTCCACTCAGCCAATCGAGCGCGAGCTTTTTGAGGTGGTAGCGAACGCGGGTGTCTGCGAGCAAGTCGCGCAAGTCGCGCAAATATGCCCCAAAGTCGCGCTCACGCTCATACTCGAGTATCTGCCGAACCTGCGCGCGGCGGAAAAGATGCTGTTCGCGCCCGCCTTCGATCAAGAACTCCAAAAGCGTCCGTCCTTGTTCGGCGAACAGCCGAGCACAGCAGTAGTCGAAGAACGCCTCGTGAAAAAAGCGCACTGAATCACCGTCGAGCACAATGACATTGTGCGACGCCATCGCACCGACCTCCACTTCGTCGAACGGGTCGAGTAGTGTGCGAGGCGCGCTGAGCGTTTGATCGCGACTGAGCCGATCGACAACGCGCTGAATGATCTCGTGCCACCGGCTCTCGCGCCCGAGTTGCTGGGTTACAAGCCGCCGCTTGTGTGTCCAATAGCGGCCGAGCAGTTCTTGGACGCCACTAAAGTGCGGCTGTGTCCGCGGATCGCTTTGGAGATAGAGGCTCAAGTGAAGTGGAGCCCTCAGTAAGTCGAGATGCGCAGGATCAAGAGTCGCCGGATCGACCCCAGCGCTGTCGCGAACCAACCTACTCACTGTCTCGGGGGGAAGCTTGCCGAGATCGATCCGCACCGTGTTGTCGCTGTCGGCCAGAAGGCGGCGCAATCGTGGATCGTGCTCTGCATCAAAAGCGCGGCAGGCGAGCAGCACCCGCATCTGTGGATAGCTCTGCGCCTCGCCCATCATCTCCTCGAATACATCCCACAACCGTTGATTGCGCCCCGAGGCGAAGCTGATCGCATCGAGTTGATCGAGAACCAGAACGCAGCGTCCGCCGTTGGCAATGCCAGCGAGTACAAGCACTGGAGATTCAGGTAGTCCCAACTCCTCGCCGAGGCGGCGGGAAGTGAGCACCTCCGTTTGCATATCGAGCCGCAGCGCCAGATTTGGAATCCCTTCGCGCCGGAGATGAGCAAGCGTTTGCGCTACTGCGCAACTCTTTCCAAGACCAGCGGCACCGATGAACACCGCTCGCTTCTTGCCGCCGCGCACAAGCGCTTCCGCCGCCTGGTCCGCTTCAGTGCGGGCAATGCGCTCGCCAGCGATCAGTTCGGCTTCGACATGGCCCATGTAAGCTGCGTTGCGCCTCTCTACGAGTTCGCGCGGCCCACGTTCACGAGCCCAATCGCGTTCCGCGACACCGCGCTGAGCGAGGTAGCCGATGATCTCCTGCCGTTGCATCGGTTGTCCGAACCAGCCGAGCACCATGTCTGCAAGCAGGCACCGGACAGCCGTCGCATCGAGTGAAGCCCCGTCAGTCCGGTAGAGGGTTGCGCGGATTCGCTGGTCGATGCGGCGGATCATTTCATTCTCCGTCCACCCAATGACCCGGAT
>Ga0070661_100001521_pt1 | contig 16134 bp, 15 predicted proteins | sample KBSC43metaG_FD_64663 | JGI IMG/M metagenome (GOLD analysis project Ga0070661, IMG submission 64663) | Corn rhizosphere microbial communities from Kellogg Biological Station, Michigan, USA - KBS C4-3 metaG | ecosystem: Host-associated > Plants > Roots > Rhizosphere > Soil ...
CTGAGCACCCGCGAGGTCCCCAGCACCGCATAGATGATCATCGGGATGAATGCGGTGTACAGGCCCACCTGGATCGGCAGGCCGGCGATGGTCGCGTACGCCATCGCTTTTGGGATAACCACCGCGCTGGTGGTCAGCCCGGCCACGACATCCGGTCGCAGCCAGGTTTTGCGATAGTCAGGGAGCCATTCCAAAACCGGCAAGCTCAGGGCCACGTACTGATCCTCCGCGCGTGCCCGGCATGCTTGCCGGGCCCGCGCTCGGGAATCAATACGTGTGCCGGGCGTGCGGAACGTCAGGCGACCCGAATCAGACCGAGCTGCTGGAGCGCAGTGACGCCGTCGTCCAGCCCGATTTCTTCCAGAATCCGGCCGTCCTTCACCTTCAGCACGGTCGTGCCCGTGAACTTCATCCGCCGGCCGGTGCTCGCCGGCAGCGAGCCGACCAGGAAGTCGCCGAATGCCGGGCCGTTGTGCGTGCCGCCGCCTTCCCAGCGTCCGACGACATAGTCGCCTTCGGCGATCAGGTCCGCGGTGCCCCAGAAGTTGAGATCCGGAAACGCCTTGCGAAAGTCCTGCATGAACGCCTTGATGTCGGCGCGGCCGCGACGCGGCGCGTGCAGCGAGTACTGCAGCAGCATGTCGGGAGCAGCGAGCTCGTCGACGATGGCTGGATCGTACTGCTTGCCCCAAAAATGCGTGAACCAGCGGCCGACGACCGCCTTGTTGTCATCCTCTCTCGACATGATCGATCTCCTCGCTTTGCAGTTGGCAGCGCCAGTCTGCGAGCGTGGAGTTCGAGGTACGCTCCGAATCTTGCGTTCGGATCTTTGGCCTACGCGGCACGAAGCGAAGCACTCTCCCCGAGCAGCAGCGTCGCCTCGCGACGTAGCGCTGCGAGATGTTCGAGCGCCGCGTCGTAGCTGCGCGGCACGAGGAAGTCTTCCATAGCTAGCATGCCGCGGTAGCCACGCGATTCAAGCAAGCGGAACAAGTGCGGCCATTCGACCATGCCCTGCTGCAAGCCGTCCCATTGCCAGCTCCAGTTGCCGCGCTCGCGCACCCATGATGCGTTCTTGATGTGCACGTTCAGCAAATGCTCGCCCAACAGGTCGATGCCGTATTCCCAGTCTTCCTTGCCTTCGATGATCATGTTCGCGGGATCGAACGTGATCGCGATGGCGTCGGGATCGAGCCCGCGCACCAAAGCATGCGCGCTGGTGAAGCTGCTCATCACCGTGCCCCAATGGATCTCGAGCAACGCACACACGCCGGCGAGTTTGGTGCGACGAGCGAGATGCTGCAGCGTCAGACGCACGCTGCGCAGGATCTGCGCCGCCGGCATTCCTTCGCGGTACGACGGCACGACCGCGCGATCGCTGCCGAGATTGCGAACGGCAGCAACACCGGCGAGCGGCAGCGTCACGCGAAAGAACTTGACGCCGGTGCGCGTGCAGATGTCGATCATCGCGTCGATCGCGCCCGGCTCGTTGACGCCGAAGCACGTGCTGTAAGCATGCAGCGCGAGCCCACGGGTTTCGACCTGTCGTCGGATCTCGTCGCAGCGGCGCTGCAGCTCCTGAAAGCTGACGTGGCAATTGCCATGGACGCGCAGCTCGACGCCCTCATAGCCCGCGGCTGCGCCGAGCTCTAACGCTTCGTCGAGCGTGAACGCGGCGAGCGTCGAGGTGCAGATGTTCACGGGACGGTTCATGTCCGACAGTCTGCGCAGCCCCGAAGGGGCGCAAAACTGCCGGAACGGCAGCCGCCGCACTGACTTTCGGAAGGAGACTGGCGAGCCTTGGCGAGATCGCTAGAGCGTGTGCGCCTTGCGAGTGAGCACTTCCAGCAACTCGTCGTTGCCAGTTTGCTTGGCATAGTCGAGTGCGGTCACGCCGCGAAAACTCAGCTTGGAATAGTCGACGCCAGCGCGCTGCATGGCGCGGATCCCGTCGACGTCGTCGTCCATGACCGGCAGCAGAGCGACAGGGATCAAGGCATAGCCAACGGGTGTGTCCGGATGGGCACCCAGACCCAGCAGACGTTCGGCCGCGCCGAAATCTTTCTCTTCGAGAGCATGCGCGAGCGCAGTCATCTGCTCGTTGTCTTTCTGGTCGATCGCCTCACCTGTCCCGACCAGCTTCTTCACGGCTGGAACGGTCTTGTCGCTGCGGGCCAGGAGATAGATCGCGCGCGGGCCGATGGGCAGAAAGACGCGCGCCTGATTGAGCGCATCGGCGCCCTCGTTCTGCTTCGCCTGCGCCCATTGCACATAGTTCGCAAGGCCGAGAATTTCCCGTCGGGACGGTATGTCCACGTCGCACGTGAAGTTCAGCGCTCCGGTCGCGAGCTTGATCGCACCCTGCGGATCGCCACGCACGTTGAGACGGAATTCCGCGTACACCGCATCGTCACAGGCGTTCGGGCCGATATCGGCGTTGCGCTGTTTGAAGAGCGCTTCCATGCCGTCATAGTCCTTGCGCTGCTTGAGCAGCGCGAGCAGCGAGTCATACGCCATCGTGCGCGCATTGCGGTTATGGTCGCGCTCGGGGCGAGTGACGGCCTCCCGATACTTGGCGATCGCCTGATCGGCTTTGCCCTGCGCAACGTACAGCTCGCCCCAGTTCGTCCACAGCCACAGATTCGGAGGATTGGAACGCGCTGCCTCGACGAACAGCGACTCTGCTTCCTTGAAGCGCTTCTGATGCGTGTAGACGTAGCCGAGGAGGATCTGCGCGTTCGCGCTGTCCGGCCGGATCCTCAGCGCCGAGTCGAGCAGCGTCTCGGCCTGGTGCAGACCTTCCGGTCCCCAGTTGGTCTTCATCGCGACCCGCGCCAGTTCGACGTAAGCCTGATCGAGCTTCGGGTTTTCACTGACGAGACGCTCGAGTATCACGCGAGCCTTGGGCAGTGATTCGTCGGTGCCATAGTCGATCAAGGCGACTGCGCGCTGGAAGTCGTTGTCACTGTGCAGCGGCCATTGGATCACCTGGTCGACGTGCGCGGTCGCAAGCACCTTGCCGCCGGCGTCGAGCATGCTGACGATGACTTGCCCGGACCTGCCTTCACCCGGAGACGTGATTTCGACATTGCCGTGGAAGGTGCCGGGCTGCGGCGGACCGATCTTCGTCAGCGCAGTCTCGAAGTGAGCGGGCTGGGTGCCGGCCTGCGGGGGCACTTCGACGCGAAACGTGGCGCCGGGCGGTTGGCCCGTATACGTGTAATCGAAATACAGGGCCCAGTGGCCCTCGGTCATCGGGCTGACCGTTATGTTCGAGATGGAGTTTGCCACCGGCATGGGCACGTCGCCCTGAGCGCCGTAAGGCAGACAACAGAGCGCGGCGGCGATCGCCGCGAGACGGGTATGGCACTTCGATGACACGAGAAGAACGCTCCGTGCAGGGCGGCAATCCATTGCCGGAGCATGCCGCACGCGTCTCAGGCGTGCGGCGCCCGTGTTCACAGTTTGTCAGTCTCCGCGAGTCAGCTCCGCCGCCGTGACGAACTTCGGCGCGATATCGACGGGCACGTTCCCGAGCCGATCGATCACGTGCTGGACCTCTGGACGAATCTTGACCATGCGCTCGAACAGCTGCTTCACGCCGGCGTAATCGCCGTGCGCCTGCAACGTCATGATGTCGTGCGTCAGGCCGGTGACTGCCTGCTTGGTCTTCGCGAGATCGAGCGAGAACAAGCCGTCTTTGTCGATGCGGATTGCGCCGTGGTCGAGCAGATAGTTGACCTGCAACGTCATCCCTTTTGCGTGCGCATCGTTCAGGCCAAACCTGAGTGTGCGGAAGGTCGAGGCAAGGAACGTCACGTACATGCTGCGTTCCTGCTTCTTGTCGATCACGCCTTTGTCCATCAGGTACTGCAGGGCCCACAGGCCGGAGATGTCGGCTTTCGCTTCTTCCAGCGGGCCGTTCAACTCCTTCAGCTCCTGACGCACCGTCGTCTCGCGGCTGCCGACCCGGATCGTCTGCGGCCCGAGGCCGTGCATCAGCTCGTGCATCAGGATGTGAGTGAAGAACGAATCGAACGCAACGGCTGACTGATCGCTGGCAGCGAGCGCTTGCCTGGAGATCGGCACCAGCACCTGCTCGAACTTCGCCTGCTGGAAGTTTTTCAGCAGCACGCGCTTCGAGCCCTTCTCGGCAACGACGCGCTCGTCGTTCGGCAAGTTGAACGCAGCGGTCTGCACGCCATGATTGCCGTCACCGGCGCCGAACACGACGTTGACGACGCGGATCGGCGAGTAAGCGCCAAGCTTCGAGCGGCGCAACTGCGGGTCGATCGGCAGATGATTCTCCAGATCCTGCAGCTCGTGACTGAAGCGATCGAGCTTGCCGCTGGCATCGCGGTCGGTGAGCGCGATGAACGCCTCGAACGCAGCCTTGAAGTTGAACCACTCGTCCTCGTACACCTCGTACGGCCCGATCGTCGGCTCGATGGAGGCATCCAGCTCCATCCACGCGACGTCGCTCGCGTAGTAATCGTTGCTCACGAACGCGTCGGCGCGCTTCTCGAGGAACGACTTCAGCGTGGGCTGTTTGGTCAGCGCGGCAGCCTCGCGCAGCAGGCGCGCCATTGCCGCCAGCTCGCCCTGATATTCGAGCGAGTACGGGACGATCGTCAGCTTGCCTTCCGGGTTGCGACGGATGGTCGTGAAGAATCCCGTCGCGTCCGCGTGCTGTGCGCCTTGCAACGTCTTCATCCAGGTATCGACCTCTTCCTTGGTCGAGCCCGCCGGATAGAAATTGCCGCCTGGCGGCTTCGCAGCGGCACCCGGTACGAACACCCGATCTTCATCGAGCTCCGACCAGGGGCCTTTGTTCAGCATGAAATAGCTCAGGCGCGCACGACCCGCCGGAGTCTGGTCCTCCAGCAGCCGCAACAGCGTCGACTCGTTGCCGGGCCAGCGCTGCCGGACGAACAGCGCGTCGATATATCTTGACGCTTCGATCAACCGCACGAGGGCGGCGCGCTCTTCGGCGGGCAGATAGGAAACGTCGACCCGCACGTCGACCGGCGCGTAGCGCGCCTCCATCGCCTTGAGCTGAGCGGCATCGGGCACGGCCTGATTCTCGGCCGCGGTGCCGGCGGTGCAAGCAACAGCGCAAACTGCGGCGATCACAGTGGGAACGAGTCGCATCGGGACCTCGGTTTTCTGCACAGTGAATTGAGGCCTCGCTGTTTATCCTTTCGCCCGTCGTGTTTCAATAGCGCCGGGGGAGGTAGCGACCAATGATCGACCGCGAGCTCGACATCCAGACCGCCGACGGCGCGATGAACACCTTCGTCACGCATCCCGAAGAGGGCGGGCCCCATCCGGTCGTGCTCTTTTACATGGACGCGCCGGGCAAGCGCGAAGAGCTGCACGACATGGCGCGACGTCTCGGCAGCGTCGGTTACTGCGTCGTGCTCCCGAATCTCTATTACCGCCGCGTCCGGGACTTCAAGATGGTCACGGGCGACGACGACGCGCGTCGCATCATGTTCGAGCACATGAACTCGCTCGACCGCGCCAAGATCCTCACGGATACCGCAGCGATGCTGAAGTTCGCTGCCGGCGAGAAGGCCGCGCGCACCGACAAGGTTGGCGTCGTCGGCTACTGCATGAGCGGGCCGTTCATCTTCTGGGCCGCGGCGGAGCATCCGAATCGAGTTGCTGCTGCGGCGTCGTTTCACGGCGTGCGCTTGTGCACCGACTCGCCCGAGTCGCCGCATCGTTTCGCCGACAAGATCAAAGGCGAGTTGTACGTCGGCTGCGCGCAGACCGACTCGTATGCGCCGCCGGAGATGATCGCAGCGCTCGACGCGCATCTGCGCACGACGCCGCTGCGCTATCGCATCGAAACGTATCCAGAGACTCAACACGGCTTCGTGTTCCCGAAGCGCGAAGGCATGTATCAGAAAGCGGGCGCGGAACGGCACTGGGAACGATTGCTCGCGCTGTTCCGGCGTAATCTGGGATAAGAGCAGAACAAAGAAGGGGTTCGTCATGAGAACGACGATGCTGGCCGGCACAGTAGCGGCTGTGCTGTTCGCGACCGGCGTGGCGGCAGAAGGCAACCCGGATCGCAACGCGTACTTCGGCGATCTGCACGTTCACACCAAGCTCTCTTTCGACGCGTACATCTTCAATGTGCGCGCGACGCCGGACGATGCGTATCGCTACGCTAAAGGCGAATCTGTCCATCACGCCGCCGGTTACGACGTGCGGCTGACAGACGCGCCGCTCGACTTCCTGACGGTCACGGATCATTCGGAATACCTCGGGATCGTCCCGGCGATGAATGATCCGAAGCATCCGTTGTCGAAGATTCCGTACGCGCCGGATCTGTTCAGCACCGACCCCGCCAAGATCACCAACGCGTTCCAGCAGCTCGGCGCGAGCCTGCGCTCCGGCAAGTATCTGCCGGAGCTCAAAGACTTCGACACCATGCGCTCCGCGTGGCGCACGATCATCGAATCGGCCGATCGCAACTACGTGCCTGGCAAGTTCACGACCTTCCGCGGCTACGAATACACGTCGGCGCCCGACGGCCAGAATCTGCATCGCAACGTGATCTTCGCCGGCACACGCGCGCCGGATCTGCCGTTCACCGCACTGGAATCGCAAAATCCGGAAGAGCTGTGGCGCTGGATGGACCAGCAACGCAAGCAAGGCATCGAAGTGCTGGCGATTCCGCACAACTCCAACGGCAGCGACGGCCGCATGTTCCAGCGCACGCAGTTCGACGGGCGCCCGATGGATCGCGCCTATGCCGAGCTGCGCTCGCGCAACGAGCCGCTGACGGAGATCACGCAGGTCAAGGGCACGTCGGAGACGCATCCGTCGCTGTCGCCGAACGACGAGTGGTCGTCGTTCGAGATCATGGACACGTACATCGGCTCGGCGACCAAGGTGACGAAGTTCGCCGGCGGTTACGTGCGCGATGCGCTGAAGACGGGGCTGGAGTTCGACCGGGCGCAGGGCTTCAATCCGTATCACTTCGGCTTCGTCGGCGCGAGCGACACGCACAACGCCGCCGGATCGTTCGAAGAGAATCGCTACTTCGGCAAGGTCGGCATCCTCGACGGCAAGCCGGAGCAACGCGGCTCTGCGCCGCCCGCGGGCAAGACGTGGGACAACTACGAGCCAGCAGCCAGCGTCGCGCGTTACCAGACGTGGGGCAGCGCCGGACTGACAGGCGTGTGGGCCGAGCAGAACACGCGCGAATCGATCTTCGCAGCCTTGCGTCGCAAGGAAACGTTTGCGACGTCGGGCACGCGCATGCGCGTGCGTTTCTTCGCAGGCTACGAGCTTCCGGATGGATTGGAGAATCGGCACGACATGGTGTCGCAGAGTTACGCCCACGGTGTGCCGATGGGATCGGACCTGTTGCAGCGAGGCACGCGTGCGCCGCGATTCCTCGCGTGGGCGTTGCGGGATCCGCATTCGGGCTGGCTGCAACGCGTGCAGATCGTCAAGGGCTGGGTCGAAGACGGCAAGGCGCAGGAGCGTGTATTCGACGTCGCGTGCTCCGACGGACTCACTCCCGACAAGACCACGCATCGCTGCGGCGACAACGGCGCGACGGTCGATCTGCGCACTTGCGCGGTGAGCGAGAACAAGGGCGCCGTGGAACTGCGCACTCTCTGGTCCGATCCGACGTTCGATCCAAAACAGCGCGCGTTCTACTACGTCCGCGTGCTGGAGAATCCGTCGTGCCGCTGGTCGACCTGGGATGCGATCCGCGCGGGCGTCGAGCCGAACCCGAAGCTCGCGAAGACGATCCAGGAGCGCGCGTGGAGCTCGCCGATCTGGTACGTTCCGCAGCGCTGACGCCGCGGGAGACCTTCGTTGAACTTCCTACGCGCGGCGGTGCGCGAGCCGCTGCTGCATTTCGTACTGATCGGCGCGCTGCTGTTCGCAGTCACCGCGCTGCGCCAGAAGCAGTCTGAGCACGCCGAGATCCGCATCACCGCCGGCGAGGTCGCGCAGCTCGCCGCGTTCTGGGAAACGCAGGCACAGCGCAAACCCACGGCCGAAGAACTGCAGGGAGCAATTGAAGAGCGCATCGACGAGGAAGTGCTCGCGCGCGAGGCCGTGCGGCTCGGTCTGGATCGTGACGACGTCATCGTGCGTCGACGGCTGGCGCAGAAGATGGCGTTCGTCAGCGACGACCTGGCCGTCGTGGCCGAACCGTCGGAAGCCGAGCTGCGCGAATACTTCGACGCGCATCGCGAGACCTACACGACGCCCGATCTGTATGCGCTGCGCCACGTCTATTTCAATCCCGAACGCCACACGACGCTCGACGCCGATGCGCAACGCGCGCTGCAACGTCTGACTCGCGGCGCGAATGCCGACGAGGTCGGCGATCCGTTCATGCTGCCGCGCGAGCTCGCGGACGTTTCGCGCGACGACATCGTGCGCGACTTCGGCTCCTCGTTCGCCGATGCGGTCACGGGATCGACACCTGGCACCTGGAACGGCCCGGTGCGGTCGTCGTTCGGCGTGCATCTCGTGAAGCTCGAATCGCACACGCCGGCCAGCGTCGCGCGCTTCGAAGACGTGCGCGACATCGTGCGCGACGCGTTCCTCGTTCAGAAGCAGCGCGAAGCGAACGTCGCGCTGCGCACCAGGCTCCGCCAGCAATACAAAATCATCGTCGAGACAGGATCATGAGCGAACGCTGGTCATTGCCCTGCAGGTCGGGCTTCAGCCCGACAATCATGGCCTCGCTATTCCTCCTTGTTCTCGCCCTGCCCTCCTACGCCCACGAGGTCCGCCCCGCCTACCTCGAAATCATCGAACAACCCGACAACATCTACTCCCTGACCTGGAAGCAACCTTCCCTCGCCGAAGCCCGCATCGCCATCGACCCGCAACTGCCCGCAACCTGCACGCCGCTCGGCGAGCGCCACGGCGAAGTCGCCGACGGCGCTTTCGTCGCGCGCTGGCAAGCGCGGTGCCCCGGCGGACTCGCGGGACAAAAGATCCGGATCGTCGGCCTGGAACGCACGCTCACCTCGACGTTCGTCCGGACCGAGCTCGCCGACGGCCGCACGATCTCCGGCGTCGTGCAGGCTGCCGACCCGTCGTTTCGGTTCGCGGCCGCGCGCCCGCTGCTGCCCGCGTACTTCACGCTCGGCATCCAGCACATCCTGACCGGCATCGATCACGTCTTCTTCGTCATCGGCCTGATCCTGCTCGTGCCCGCGCTCGGCCGACTGGTCGGCGCGCTCACTGCGTTCACGGTCGCGCACAGCATTACGCTCGGCGCCGCGGCGTTGGGATTCGCGGGTTTGCCGCAGGCTTCGGTCGAAGTGGTGATCGCGCTCAGTATTCTCGTCGTCGGTTACGAGGTCGTGCGTGCCGCGCGCGGCAAGACGGGTCTGACCTACGCGATGCCGTGGGCCGTCGCTTTCGGTTTCGGGCTGCTGCACGGCTTCGGCTTCGCCGGCGCGCTCGCGGAGATTGGCCTGCCGCAGGATGCGAAGCTCGGGGCGCTGGTGTTGTTCAATCTTGGCGTCGAGACGGGCCAGCTGATGATCGTCGCGGTTGCCGTGCCGCTGGCTCGCTGGATTGCCAGTCGCACCGCCGGTCTGCGCCGGCGCATCGAAGTCGGCGCCGGCTATTCACTCGGCGCCGCCGCGGCGTTCTGGATGATCCAGCGTGTCGTCAGCGTGTTCTGATCGGTGCCGGGGGAAGAAAACGGCTCAAAACTCAGCAGCGCAGCAATATGCTGCATTGCTGAGTTATGCATCGCTTTTTTACCCCGGCACCGGTTCGACGCGAACCGCCGCCTTGGTGTGATCGATGCTGTCGGTCAACTGGAACCACGAAATCGGCCGCACTTCCAGCGCGCGCGACGTGCACGCGCCGCCGATCATTCTTGCTGCTTCCAGCGCTTCTTCCTGCGTGGCGCAGTCGACGACGTAGAAGCCGAGCAGCTGTTCCTTCGTCTCCGCGAACGGGCCGTCGATGATGTAGGCCTCGGGTCCTTTGCGCAGAGTCATTGCAGTCGTGCTCGGATGCAGGCGCACGACCGGTCCGAGCTTGCGGTCCGCCGCCAGCTTCCCCTGGACGACCATGTGCTGGCCGATCAGACGCTCCTCTTCCGCCTTGCTCAGGTTTGCGATGTCGGCGTCGGTGCCGTAGATGAGGATGGAATAAAGCATGGAGCTGCCCTCGAAGTCGTGCCGTTGAGTATGCCCTATACTGACCGCGTGATCGCCTCGACGCCATCCAGCGACGAACGAACAACACGCTTTCTCGGCCCGGACGGCCGCGCTCGCGCGCAAACATGCGTGTCCGAATTGCACGAATGGCTGGGATCGCGACTCAGTACCGCCGAAGCGGTGCGGGCCCAGCACGGTCGCGGCGAAGCGTATGGTCAGGTCCAACCGCCCGACGCCGTCGTGTGGCCGGAAAGCGTCGAAGAAGTCAGCCGCATCGTCGCCACCTGTTCCCGCCATCAGACCCCGGTCATCGCGTTTGGTGCCGGAACTTCGCTCGAAGGCCATGTCAGTGCGCCGTATGGCGGCGTCTGCATTGATTTCTCGCGCATGAACGAAGTGCTGTCGGTGAATCAAGCAGACGCCGACTGCGTGATTCAGCCGGGCGTCACGCGCGAACAGCTGAATTCATATTTGCGCGACACCGGTTTGTTCTTCCCTGTCGATCCGGGCGCGAACGCGACGCTCGGCGGCATGGTATCCACGCGCGCATCGGGCACGACCACGGTCCGCTACGGTGCGATGACTCGCAATGTGTTGGCGCTACAGGTCGTGCTCGCTGACGGGCGCATCGTGCGAGTCGGCACGCGGGCTGCGAAATCTTCGACGGGCTACGACCTCGTGCGCTTGCTCGTCGGGTCGGAAGGCACGCTCGGTGTGATCACCGAAATCACGTTGCGCCTGTACGGCATTCCCGAAGCGACAGTGGGCGCGACTTGCTTGTTTCCGTCGCTGCGTGCTGCGGTCGATACCGTAGTCGAAGTCATTCAATCCGGCGCATCGGTGTCGCGCATCGAATTCCTCGACGAGCTGCAGGTGCGCGCTTGCAATCGCTACTCGCAGCTGTCGCTGCCGGAACAGCCGACGTTGTTCCTCGAGTTCAGCGGCACTGCAGATAGCGTCGGCGGCCAGGTTGCGCGCGCAGAAGAAATCGCGCAGTCGAACGGCGGCGACGCGTTCCAGTCGACGGCGAACGATGCCGAACGCGCACGTTTGTGGAAGGCGCGCCACTCCGCGTATCACGCCGCGCGCGCCTTGCGTCCGGGCGCCGAGTGCCTGGTCGCGGATGTCTGCGTGCCGATCTCGCAGCTCGCCGACGCGGTCGCGGACGCGCGACGCGATATCGATGCCGCGAACTTGCTCGCGCCGATCGTCGGTCACGTCGGCGATGGCAACTTCCATGTGCTGTTCCTGCTTGAGCCTGGTGCAACAGACGAGTGGCAGCGCGCCGAGAAGGTCTATGACGCGATGATCGATCGCGCCTTGCGCGTCGGCGGCACGTGCACGGGCGAGCACGGCATCGGCCAGGGCAAGCGCTCGAAGCTCGTCGCAGAGTACGGCGCCGATGTTGTCGAGCTGATGCGCTCGATCAAAGGCGCGTGGGATCCGCAGGGCATTCTCAATCCGGGGAAGATCTTCCTGTGAGCACGCATTCCGAGCTGGGCCAGCGCACGCTGCGCAAAGTCGCGTGGCGGCTGATCCCGTTCATGGGGCTGCTGTACTTCCTCGCCTTCGTCGACCGGGTCAACATCGGCTTCGCCGCGCTCACGATGAACGCGGACCTCGGCCTCACGCCCAGCATGTTTGGCTTCGCATCGGGCATCTTCTTCATCGCCTACGCGCTGTTCGAAGTGCCGAGCAACATCATCATGGAGCGCGTCGGCGCGCGGTTGTGGATTTCGCGCATCATGATCACGTGGGGCCTGCTGTCGGCCGCCACGGCGTTCGTGTCGACCCCTGAGCGTCTCTACCTGCTGCGCTTCCTGCTCGGCGTCGCGGAAGCAGGTTTCTTCCCGGGCATGATTCTCTACCTGACTTACTGGTTTCCGGCGGCCTCGCGTGCGCGCATCGTCAGTGCATTCATGGTGGCGCTGCCGATCTCTACCGTCATCGGCAGTCCGGTCTCTACTGCGATGTTGTCGCTGAATGCTTTCGGCCTGCACGGTTGGCAGTTGATGTTCCTGGCCGAGGGCATTCCTGCCGTGCTGTGCGGAATCGCGGTGTTCGCGATCCTGCGCGATGGTCCAGCGAAAGCGCCGTGGCTGACAGACGACGAACGCAACTGGCTGCGAAATGAATTGGCGGCCGAGCGCGCAGCGCTGGGAGAAGCGTCGCATTCGAGTCTCGCGGGATTGCGCAACCCGCGCGTGTGGGTCCTGGGGCTCGTCTACTTCGGAATCCTCGTCGGCAACTACGGCGTCGGCTTCTGGTTGCCACAGATCATCAAGGGACTCGGCAACCTGACGAACTTCGAAGTCGGACTGGTCACTGCACTGCCCTACGCCGCCGCAGCGCTGACGATGTACTTGTGGGGCAGTCACTCCGACCGCGTGCGCGAGCGCACGTGGCACGTTGCACTGCCGGCATTCGTTGGCGCGTTGGGTCTCGCGTTGAGCGCATCGTGGAGTGACATGCCAGTACTGTCACTCGCCGCGCTGTGCCTGTGCGTGATGGGTTGCTACTCCGCTCTGCCGGTCTTCTGGACCTTGCCGACGTCGATGCTCGCGGGTAGCGCCGCGGCCGCGGGCATCGCGCTCGTAAACTCGATCGGCAACACCGGCGGGTTCCTCGGACCGACGATCGTCGGTTTCGTCAGCGACGCGACTGGCAGCTTCAGTGCCGCATTGTGGACGCTCGCGGGATTCGTCGCCGCTGCCGGCGTCATCGTGATCGCGCTCGCACCACGCGCTCGCACGCTGGTCGCTACTTCGGAAAGTCCGCCACCTTGAGGAAGGTCCGCGCACGCATGATGAAGTGCTGCGGATCGTGCGGGGTGATGACGATCGTGCGGTTCGGATAGCGCAGGACGACGGCGCGGCTGAGATCTGTTGCGAACGCGCGGTGCCAACCGAGCGTCTTGTTCCAGTAGCGACCAGTGATTGCAAAGAATCCCGCGTTCCCCGACAGCGGCCACGAGCCGAGCATCGCATCGACTTCGCCTGTCACAGAGCGCAGCCCCGTGAGCGACAACCGCGTCGTCCCGATGCCGTGCCGGACCGTGATCGCATCCTCGGCCAGCGTGTAGCCGCGCACGCAGTGAGCCAGCGAAGCCGCGACGATCAGCGGCGGCAATCCGATCAGCACGATCATGAACGGCGTCGGCAACTCGGACGGTGCCAGGAGCGGACCTAGCATCATCACCCCAAACAGGACCAGGCCGACTGCGGTCCTGACGCGCACCGTGCGACCCCAGGGCGCGCGGAATTCGATCGTGGTCACCTAACCTCCGCCCGAATACTTACGCAATCGTCATCAGTTCGCCCACTCTGCGCGCGGAACCCGTCTGCTGCACTGGCGGTCCATTAGTACGTGGGGACTGCAGAGGATTGTCCCATGAAACATCTCAATCTTCCGCTGAGCGCGTGTTGGACAGCCAGTAACAGTTCTTCACACGTATTGGATAAGCGCGCTGTCAACGGGCATCCTTGCGCAGCGTTGAGTGAAGCTCCACGCTCCGGAGGATCTGTTCCATGTTCACGAAAGTTGCGACTGCTGCTGTTCTGCTCTTGTCGAGCTGCGTAGTGCTGGCCCAAGGCCGTGAGGGCAACGCGCTCGAACAGGCCGATGCCAATCACGACGGCAAAGTCACCAAGCAGGAATACAACGACGCGCGCGCCGCGCTCTTTGCGCGAATGGATCGCAACGGCGACGGCTTCATCGACGACGCCGACTCGCGCGAGGGCGCGAACGAACGCGGCCAGCGTGCAGCCGCTGCCCTGCGCGGCCGCATCGACACCAATGGCGACGGCAAAGTCAGCAAGGACGAGTTCGTCAACGCGCCGACGATGATGTTCGACAAGTTCGACGCGAACAAAGACGGCGTGCTCGATGCCCAGGAGCTGGAAGCTGCACGCGCCGCCGCCGGCAAGTGGCGCGAACGGCGCACCCAGCAATGATCAATCGACCAGCTTCAGCACCACGCGGCCGACTGGATTGCCGGTCCGCAGGTGCTGCAAGGCGGCGGCGAATTCGTCGAGCGTAAAGACCTTGTCGATGACCGGGTGCAAGCGGTGCTGATCGATGAACGCGCTCATGCGCTGGTAATCGGCGCGCGAGCCGACGAAGACGCCGCGCGCGCTGGCGGTCTTGTTGAGCAGACCGAGCGAGGAGATCGAGCCGTCGTAACCGGACAGGCCACCGACGATCGATAGCAGGCCGCCGTAGGCGAGACTCTTCACGGATTGTTCGAGCGTTTCCTTGCCGCCGACGTCGACGACCAGATCGGCGCCGTGGCCGCCCGTCAGCGCCATCACCTGCTCGCTCCAGTTCGGATGAGTGCGATAGTTGATGCCATCGCGGGCACCGAGCCCGCGAACCGTCGCGAGCTTCTCGTCCGAGCTGCTGGTGGCGATGACGCGCGCCTTGGCTGCATTCGCGAACTGCAATGCGAAGATCGAAACCCCGCCCGTGCCCTGCACGAGCACGACGCGATCGCGCAGCTCGTTCTTGCCCACCGTTGCATTCCAAGCCGTAAGGCCCGCCGTCGGCAACGTCGCAGCTTCCTCGTAAGCAAGGCTCTTGGGCGCTGCCACGATCGCAGTGTCTTCCAGCACGACGTACTCGCCGAGCACGCCGTCCACGTCGAAACCGTGCGCGGCATTGAGGATTTCCTTGCTCGCCGTGCCATCGGTCCAGTTACGGAAATACAGGCTCGTCACGCGCGCGCCTGGACGGAAGCCCTTCACGTTCTGGCCGACAGCGACGACTTCGCCCGCGGCGTCCGATCCCGGAATGCGCCCGACCAGCGCGCCGCTGCTGTTGTTGGAGCCGAGCACTTCCCAATCGCCGCGATTCAGTCCGACGGCATGGACGCGGACCAGCACCTGTCGATCGCCCGGTTGCGGCACCGGCGCTGTGACGAGCTTCCAGCGATAACCCGTCTCGGCTTTTTCCAGAACGATTTTGCGCGCAGTGGTCGGCAGCTGTTCGACAGCGTGCGCCACACCGGCGAGCACTGTGAACAGGAATAGCGCAATCGATCCGCTGAGTGTCTTGAGCATCGTTGTCATCCCGTGATTTTGGCGCCGCGTTGCGCGAACAGCTCGCGTAACACCGAGCGATGGCAGCGCGCTTCGTTTTCGCAATAGCAACCCACGGCGAACGAGCCGTGGTGCGAGAGCGCCGCGAGTGTGTCGAGCAACCGCGATTTGTCGGAGTCCTTCATCTCTGCGAGGTAGCGACGCTTGAAGGTCTTCCACTGCGCGTCGCTCTCGGCCGACTGGCCGAGCTTCAGCAGCGCTTCGCTCGGCGCGAGTGTCGGCAGCCACACATCGTAGAAGTCGCGCCGCGCCCAATCGGCCTTGGGCACGCCCCGTGGCGGTCGCCGCACTGTGCCGATGCGCAAACCTTCGCCGGTGGCACGAGGACTGCCGAGCCGTACGATCGAGATCGCCATGGAACACCTCCGATCTAAATTTTATGACAGATTCGGACATGGCTTCCGTGCAATCATCCTCGCCCGCTGTTCGGAGACACGCCATGACTGCCACTCAAGCTGACAAAGCGGCCACCTTCCAGGCGCTGCATCGAAACCCCGGCACGTTCGTCATCGCCAACGCATGGGACGGCGGCGCCGCACGCATCCTGCAGGGCCTCGGCTTCTCGGCGATCGCGACCTCCAGCGGCGCTGCCGCGGGTGTGCTCGGCCGGCTGGACGGCAAGATCACGCGCGATGAGGCGTTGTCACAAGCTCGGAACATCGTCGCCGCCACGGACCTGCCGGTTTCGGCGGACCTGGAGAAGGGCTTCGGCGATACGCCGGAGATCGTCGCGGAAACCGTGCGACTCGCAGCGGGCATCGGGCTCGCGGGCTGCTCGATCGAAGATGCGACGGGTCAGAAAGATAAGCCGTTGTTCGATTTCAATCTCGCGGTCGAACGTGTCGCGGCGGCGGTCCAGGCCGCACGCG
>Ga0070661_100001537_pt1 | contig 16053 bp, 13 predicted proteins | sample KBSC43metaG_FD_64663 | JGI IMG/M metagenome (GOLD analysis project Ga0070661, IMG submission 64663) | Corn rhizosphere microbial communities from Kellogg Biological Station, Michigan, USA - KBS C4-3 metaG | ecosystem: Host-associated > Plants > Roots > Rhizosphere > Soil ...
CAGGAGGATTCGCCGACGACGCTCACCGGCACGTTGCGCAAGGCCCGCGACAGCGGCGCGATCACGATCGCTTACCGGGTGTCATCGATCCCGTTCTCGTATCTCTCGCCGCGCGGCGAGCCGATCGGCTACTCGATCGACCTGTGCAAGCTGCTCGTCGAGGCGATCGGCGACCAGATCGGACGGACGCTCGCGATCCGCTGGCAGCCGGTGACGTCGGAGTCGCGGATCGCGTCGATCGCGTCGGGGCAGAGCGACCTCGAATGCGGCTCGACGACGAGCAACATCGAGCGTCGCAAGACGGTCGCCTTCTCGCCGACGATCTTCGTCTCCGGGACCAAGCTGCTGGTGAGGAAAGGCTCGCCGATCCGGTCGTTCCGCGACCTCGGCGGCAAGAAGGTGGTCGTCACCGCCGGCACGACCAACGAGGCGGCATTGCGCGACATCGCGCGCAAGTTCAAGCTCGACTTCTTGCTGCTGACCGCGCCCGACCACGCGGCTTCGTTCGCCATGCTGACGGCAGGCGAGGTCGACGCCTTCGCGACCGACGACGTGCTCCTGTTCGGCCTGCTTGCGCAGAACAAGCGGCAGGGCGACTACGCCGTCACCGGCGAGTTCCTGTCGTACGACCCGTACGCGATCATGTACCGCAAGGACGATCCGCAGCTCGCGCGCGTCGTCACCGACGCGTTCCATGCGCTCGCCGCCGACGGCGAGATCGGGCGTCGCTACGAGCGCTGGTTCCTGCGCAAGCTTCCGTCGGGCGTCAGCCTCGACCTGCCGATGAGCCCGCAGCTCGAGCAGACGATCCAGAGCATGGTCGCCGGCACGGAATAGGCGCGTCCGCGGCGCTCCCGGTCGCGTCAGCCCGACTGCGGCCTGCCCAGCTTGTCGCCGACCTGCGCGCGCAGCCGCTCGACGATCTCGCCGACCATCGCGACCGTCTCGGCCTGGCCGAGCGCGACGACGGCACGGTCGCGCACCGAGTAATGCATCATCAGCAGTGACCGCAGCTTGGCGAACGACGCCGCGTTCTGCGTGCCGCAGACGTTGCTGTCGTTCTTCAGCACGCGCTCGATCACGCCTGGATCGAGGATCGGCACCTTGCAGTTGATCGCGTGCACCGCGATCTCGCGGTCGATCTCGGCCATGTGCTTGTACCAGCGCGTGTTGCGGTGCTCGTTTGCCATGCTGCTGCTCCCGAATGCGCGCCCGCGTCAGGCCGCGGGCATGTCCAGATCGATCTCGACGTGGAGGACGCCGCCGTCGCGCTCGCGGCGAATCGGCAGTCCCGCGCGCTGGAACACCGCGAGCATCGCGGCGTTGCCGGAGAGAACGTCGGCGGTGAAGCGGGCAATGCCGTGGCGCCTCGCGATCGTCGCAAGGGCGGCGAACAGCCGGCTCGCGAGACCCTGACCCTGGAAGTCCTCTTCGATCGTGAACGCGACCTCGGCGAACCTGGTGCCGTCCCGTGCCGTGCCGCCGACATAGGTCGCTCCGCCGATCACGGTCTCGTCGTCGCTGGCGCCGATCGTGGCGACGAGGCCGGCGAGGTTCACGAAGTCGATCTCCGCGATGCGATCGAGCGCGCGCGAAGGGATCTCCTTCAGATGGGAGAAGAACCTCGTGTAGATCGTGCCCTGCTCGAGCTTCGCGAACGCGGCGACGAGGCGCTCGCGGTCGTCCGGACGCATGACCCGGATCGTCACCGACGTGCCGTCGCGCAGCGCCGTCTCGAGGCGAAATGCATCGTCGCCGTGAGATGCCGAGGTCGTCATCGTTTCTCGCCGTGCATCGCTGGCGTCGTCACGACCCGCGGAACGACTGCGCCAGGATGAGGAGGTTCTGCGGCTGCACGTGGATCAGCCCGTGGCGCGGGCTCTCGAGGTCGGCGATCAGGCAGCTCGCGATCGAGACCGAGATCGGCAGCACGAACGGGACGACGCGCGCTGCTTGCACGCGCGCGACCTCGAAACCGACGAGCAGGTTGCAGAAGAGCGCCAGCCCGGCGAGCAGCGCCCAGGCCGCGAATGGAATGCGGTTGAGCCATGCCGCCTGCGTGTAGCCCTGCGAGTTCAGGACATCGTTGACCGCCGACACCGTGAGCGCGTTGACCGGGTTGGGCTGTGCATGGGCGGGCGCCACGACGGCGGCCCATATCGCGGTCTGCAGTGCCGACGTTCGGTCGTTCGATCGCGCCACGTCGTCTGCATCGCGCGCTTCGTAGAAGACGATTCGCTGCTCGAGGTATTGCCTCAGACCGGTTCGCAGATTGGCAGCATCGGCGGCAGGCAGCAGGTCGGCGCGGACCCACGCAGTGCCGATCGCGTTCGCTTCCTCTTCCTCCAGATTCTTGCGCTGGTCGTAGCGCGTCAGCGCCATCGAGAAGGTGAAGCCAATGATCAGCGCAAGCAGCGTAAGGATCGCGGTCTCGACCACGATCGAGACCTCGCGCCCTTCGAGGTCGAAGACCCGTCTGCTTGCCAGTGCCGCGCCGATGCTGGCCGCGAGCGACATCGCCACGAACGTGACCACGAGGACCACGAGCGGCCGGTCGGCAAGCGCGCTTCGCAACTGCTCCAGCATCGTGTTTGCGAATTCGGCTGACGTCGTTGCGCGACCCGGGGCGAGTCCGTGCCGAGCTTTGCGCCACGGAGCGCCTCAGTACACGGACGGGATGATCTTGTACGGGTACTTCGGCTCGCGGTAGCCGCCCGGATCCTGGCGCTTGGGCAGCTTCGGCTTCTCGCGCTTGACTTCCCGGTACGGCACGTTCTTCAGGATGTGGCTGATGATGTTCAGCCGGACGCGCTTCTTGTCGTTCGACGGGGCGACGTGCCACGGCGCATGCGCCGTGTCGGTCGCGGCGAACATCGCGTCGCGGGCGCGCGAGTAGTCGTACCACCGGCTGTACGAGCGCAGGTCCATCGGCGAAAGCTTCCAGATCTTGCGGCCGTCCTCGAAGCGCGCCTTCAGCCGTCGCGTCTGCTCTTCGGGGCTGACCTCGAGCCAGAACTTGAGCAGGACGATGCCGGAATCGACCATCGTCTTCTCGACCGCCGGCACGATGCGCAGGAACCGCTCGGTCTGCTCGGGCGTGCAGAAGCCCATCACGCGCTCGACGCCGGCGCGGTTGTACCAGCTCCGGTCGAAGATGACGATCTCGCCCGCCGCGGGGAAATGCGCGAGGTAGCGCTGGATGTACATCTGCGTCTTCTCGCGCTCTGTCGGCGCCGGCAGCGCGACGACGCGAAAGACGCGCGGGCTGACGCGCTCGGTGAGCGCCTTGATCGTGCCGCCCTTGCCGGCGCCGTCGCGGCCCTCGAAGACGATGCAGACCTTGAGACCCTTGTGGACGACCCACTCCTGCAGCTTGACGAGCTCGACGTGCAGCTTCCTGAGGGCCTTCTCGTATTCCTTGTTGCCGAGCGGGGCAGGCGTGATGTCGGCCGGGTTCGACGCCGCGCGTGCGATCGCTCCGCGCGCCTTGGCGGTCGACGAGTCCGAGGCCGCGGCCTCGACCGTCGCCGTCCGTTCCTTCTTCGCCATGCGGTGTTCTCGGCGCGCGCCTGCGACTACTTGTCGGCCGGCTCGACCGTGACGGCGACGGCCTCGGTATAGACCGCCTCGACCTGGTCGCCCTTCTTGATGTTCTTCAGCTGCTCGGGGTCCTCGACGTGGAGGTCGACCGAGTTGCCGCCAGGACCGCGCAGCGTCACCAGGTGCGTCTTGGTGTCGACCTTGACGACGTCGGCGAGGATCGTGATCTGACGCGCGCCGCCGGCGCCGGGCTTGGCGCCCGGGGCGGCCTGCGCCGCGCCGCCCTTTTCGGTCATCGCAAGGGGCTTGCCGCCGCCTTTCTTCAGCTCGAGCGAGAGCGCTTCGCTGTACGCTGCCTTGACCTTCTGGCCGACCTTGAGCTGGTCGAAGTTCTTGACTTCGGGGCCGGCGACGACCTCGACGACCTTGCCGCTCGCGGTCTTCAGGGTGACGATGCGATACGTCGCGTCGATCGAGACGATCACTGCCGAGGCGGTGGTCGTGTTCGTCGCGACGGCCTTGCCGGGAGCCACGGCGACGGTCGAACTCGTCGTCGGCGCCTGCTGTGCGCCGGCGGCAACGACAACGCTTGCCGCGAACACCGCGACCATCGTGGGGGTGAACTTCATCGAGATCTCCGAGGTGATGAGAGGCCGGCCGCCGCGACCCGGGCGGCCGGCTGGTCAGAACGTACCGGTCAGGTACGCCTGAAGGCCCGAGTAGCCGAAACGCGCCGAGCCGTTGAAGTTGGAGCGATCGACGTTGACGGTCGTGTACCAGCGGTTGTAGCCGACCCCGACGCCGAAGTTGCGCATGAACATGTAGGTCACGCCGGCCCGCCCGTCGATCCAGTGGCCGTTGTAGCCGTCGATGCTGATCTTGAAGAACTGGCCGACCCCCTCGAGGTACCACTGCGGCGCGAACGCCCAGCCGGCGCGCACGCCGATGACCGGAAGCGGCGCCGGGAGCTTGCGCTCCTCGGTGACGAACGCCGCCGTGCCGGCGCCGGTCGTCGCATTGCCGGCGAGCTTGATGCGCAGATCGGTGTAGTGGATGCCGAGCGTGCCGTTGAGCTCGAAGTCGGACCGGTGCATGAACGCGTACTCGTACGCCAGCTCGTACACCTTCATCCTGACGTTCGACTCGACGTTGGCGCCGACGTGGTACGTCGTGTCGCCCCATTGGACGTCGCGGTCGAGGACGCGATTGCGCGTGATGTCGTTGTCGAAATAGAAGAAGCGGACGTGGTGCTTCGGGTTGATGCGCCAGAGGAGGTCGAGCCGGACGCGCGTCTCGTCGGATCCGGTGCCGAACGTGTCGTTGAAGTCGACGTCGGGGTTTGTCGTCGACGATCCGTTCAGCCGCGCCTTGAGGTCGCTGCCGACGATGAACATGCCGAGGTTCGCGACAAAGGGGTTCTCGATCAGGCCCTGCGCGTTCGACAGCTGGGCCGATGCCGGCGTTGCCGCGAGCATGGGCACGATCAGTGAAAGCGCGCACGCCAAAGACCGCGCCGAAATCCGATTCATGCAACCTCCTGTTGACGAGCCGCCGGCCCAGACCAGCGAGATCCTGATCACCGGTCGCGGGCTCCGATGCACCCCATTGCGAACCGTAACAACCACCCTGTGAGGCGACTATTGGACCTTGGGCCCAATGGTCGACCTCGCTCGCATCTTCGGGCACTTGCCGACGTCCACGCGAGCGGTGTCGCCGACGCGGCGTTCTCTGTTGCGGCGCAACAACGCCCGCAGCCTCGCCCTGCGACCCATCGCCTCGGCGAGCGCGATCGCAGCGTCGACCTCGGCAATTGGATGCATCGCCGATTTCATTGAAACAAGGGGCCTGCGGAGCGACACTTGAGGGCTGGGCGATGAGCCGACGTGGCCCTTCGGCCGCCTCGCATTGCTCCAACGGCACGACGATGCTGCAGTCCGGCGCTGGAGGTGAAACGACGATGCGTGACCGCCCCTGGGCGTGCGGCGGGGAAGTCGGATGCGGCGAGTGAGTTGCGGCGACGGCGGTGTCGTGCGCATCGCACCCGCCGCGCCGGCTCTGGCGGCCATCCGCGGACCGCGTCCTCGTGTTCGCGCGCTCCAAGCCGCCGCGCTCGGAGCGACGCTTGCGCCGACGTTGCCGGCCTGGTCGGCACAGGCGTCGGCGTCCGCCGCAGCGGCGCGCCTGCCCGCGATCTGGGAAGCCGATCCGTGGCATCTCGTCGCCTCGCTTTCGCTCGCCGTCGTCCTCGCCGCGCTCGTGACGGCGTTCGCTCTCGACTACCGCAGCCGTCGCCGCAGCGACGCCGAGCTGCTCGGCACCGAGCAGCTGCTGCGCATGGCCGCGGCCGCAGCCGGCGTCGGCGTCTGGATGCGCGACCTGAAGCGCGACCGCGCCTGGGCGAACGACGTGCACCGCACGATCCTCGGCATCGCCGCCAGCGACGTGCCCGATTTGCCGAAGCGCCTCGATCTCGTCCACTTCGACGATCGCGGCGCCGTCGCAGCGGCGATCGACGCTGCGCGCGAGAAAGGCGGCGAATTCGCGCTCCGCCATCGCATCATCCGCGGCGACGGCGAGCCGCGCTGGGTTGCGTCGCACGGCAGCGTCCGCGTCGACAGTCGCGGCAAGCCGGCGATCCTGTGGGGGGTGACGTTCGACATCACGGCGCCGGTTCGCGCCGAGCTCGACGCCGAGCTCAACCGCAACGAGCTCGCGCACCTCTCGCGCGTCGCGATGCTCGGCCAGCTGTCGGGCTCGATCGCCCACGAGCTCAACCAGCCGCTGACGGCGATCCTCAGCAATGCGCAGGCGGCGCTCCGGTTCACCTCGGCGCCTTCGGTCGACCTCGAGACGCTGCGCGAGATCCTGCGCGACATCGTCGCCGACGATCAGCGTGCCGGCGAGATCATCTGGCGCCTGCGCGCGCTCTTCGAGCGCGGCGAGTCGAAGAGCGAGCCGATCGTCGCGGGCACGCTCGTTCGCGACGTCGTCCGCATGCTGCGCAGCGAGCTGATCAGCCGCAACGTCAGCATCACGCTCGAGCTCGACCCGATGCTGCCGGCGGTGCACGGCGACCCGGTGCAGCTGCAGCAGGTGCTGCTCAACCTGATCTACAACGCGTGCGAGGCGATGGCGCAATCCGAGCGCTGGGCGCGCTGGCTGGTGGTCCGTGCCGCTGCGGCCGACGACGGCGAGGTGGCGATCTCGGTCGTCGACGGCGGCCCCGGCATCCCGGCGGACCGGCTCGAGAAGATCTTCGAGCCCTTCGTCTCGAGCAAGCCGCTTGGGATCGGCCTCGGCCTCGTCATCTCGCGCAGCATCGTCAGCGCCCACGGCGGCCGCATCTGGTGCCAGAACAACGACGTGCACGGTGCGACGTTCACGTTCACGATTCCACGCGCGCCGACGGTCGCACCGCCGGCCGTCGATCGATCACTGGCGACGGGACTCGTCGCCGTCAAGGAGAGCTGACCATGGGCCGCGTTGAGCCGACCGTCTTCATCGTCGACGACGATCCATCGGTGCTGAGGAGCCTGCAGCGCTTGCTCCGCTCGGCGGGGTGGGCGAGCGAGACGTACGCCTCGGCCGAGGAGTTCCTGCGCCTGCGCGACCCGGCGGCCGCCGGGTGCGTGATCCTCGACCTCGCGATGCCCGAGATCGACGGCCTCGAGGTGCAACGTCGCATCGTCGACGCCGGGATGCCTCTGCCGATCATCTTTCTCACCGGCCGCAGCGACCCGCCGACGATCGTCCGCGCGATGCGCGCCGGCGCGACCAACTTCCTCTGCAAGCCCGTCGACGGCGAGCAGTTGCTGGCGAGCGTCGCCGAGGCGATCGAGGCCGACCGCGTCTTTCGCCGCCGCAACGCCGACCTCGTCGACGGTCGGCAGCGCCTCGCGAGCCTGACCGCGCGCGAGCGCCAAGTGCTCGACCGCGTCGTCGCCGGCAGGCTCAACAAGCAGACTGCCGACGAGCTCGGCACGGCGCTGAAGACGGTCAAGGTGCATCGCGCCCGGATGATGAGCAAGATGAACGTCAAGTCGCTGGCGCAGCTCGCGCGCCTGGTCGAGAGGATGGGCGTCCTGGCGAGCCGCTGACTCGGGTCGGACCCGACCGGCTCCAAGGTCCCATAGGCGCTCCGTTCGACGGCGCCTATCGTTTCGTGGTCCTGGTGCGTCGGGGATCCATGGAACAGACGGCGGCGATCGTGGCGGTCGTGGACGACGAGTTTCCGATCCGGAAGGCGCTGACGCGCCTGCTCCGTTCGGCGCACTACGAAGTCGAGTCGTACGCTTCGGGGCCGGAGTTCCTGAAGTCGCTGGCGACGCACAGCCCCGCGTGTCTCGTGCTCGACATCCGCATGCAGGGCATGACCGGATTCGACGTCCAGTCGTGGCTGCGCGAGCAGCGCATCGACGTGCCGATCGTCTTCATCACCGCCCTCGACGATCGCGACGACCTCGCGCACGCGATGGAGGGCGGCGCGACGGCGTTGCTCAGGAAGCCGTTCGGGGACGAACAGTTCCTCGCCGCCATTGACGCTGCGATCCATCGCTAGTCGTCTCGGCGTCGCCGCGCTCGGTGCGCTCCTCGTCGGCTGCGCAAGCCTGCCGCCCGTGCCGGCGGACCGCGTCGCGTCGACCGCGATCGCAGACGGTCGCGACACGCAACTCGGCCGGCTCGTCGCGCCGTTGCTGGCGGCCGCGCCCGAAGGCACGTCGGGATTCCACGCGCTTGCCGATCCGCGCGACGCGTTCGCTGCGCGGATGGCGCTCGCCGCGGCCGCGGAGCGTTCGATCGACGCGCAGTACTACATCTGGCACGGCGATCGCGCTGGCACGCTCCTCTTCGAGGCGCTCTGGCGCGCCGCCGAGCGCGGCGTTCGCGTGCGGCTCCTTCTCGACGACGCCAACACGCGCGGCCTCGATCGCGTGCTCGCGGCGCTGGAAGCGCACCCGAACGTCGAGGTGCGCCTCTACAACCCCTTCGTGCAGCGCAGCGCGCGCGTGCTCGGCTTCGCGACCGACTTCGGCCGTCTCAACCGGCGCATGCACAACAAGTCGTTCACCGCCGACAACGTCGCGACGATCGTCGGCGGCCGCAACATCGGCGACGAATATTTCGCTGCCGGCGACGGCGCCGACTTCGCCGACCTCGACGTGATCGGCATCGGGCCGGCGGTCGCGGAGACCTCGACGCAGTTCGATCGCTACTGGAACAGCGCGTCGGCGTATCCGGCGGCGGCGTTCGTCGGCCCGCCGGGCGCCGACGGCGCACGCGAGCTCGAAGCGCGTTTCGCGGCGACGCGCAGCGATCCCGCGTCGATCGACTACGTCGACGCGGTGCGCAGGTCAGCGCTGGTGGAGGAGCTGCAGGCGCGCCGGCTCGCGATCGACTGGGCGGTCGCGCATGTCGTCCAGGACGATCCGGCGAAGACGCTCGACGCTTCGGACCGCAGCGACGTGCTGCTGTTTCCGGAGCTGATCCGCACCATCGGCCGCCCCGAGCGCTCGCTCGACATCGTCTCGCCGTACTTCGTTCCCGGCGACGAGGGCACCGCGGCGCTCGCCGAACTCGCGCGGCGCGGCGTTCGCGTCCGCATCCTCACCAACTCGCTCGCCGCGTCGGACGTGAGCGCCGTGCACGCGGGCTACATGAAGCGGCGCCGCGACCTCCTGCTCGCGGGCATCCAGCTGTACGAGCTGACGCCGCTCGCCGCTGCGCCGCACGCGGGCGAGAGCCGCACCGGCTCGGGCGGCGCGTCGGGCCTGCATGCGAAGACCTACGCGGTCGACGGCGCCAGGATCTTCGTCGGCTCGTTCAACTTCGACCCGCGCTCGGCTCGCCTCAACACCGAGCTCGGCGTCGTCATCGAGAGCGCTGCGCTCGCGGGCCGACTCGCCTCCGCGTTCGACTCGGTCGTGCCGCTGCGCGCCTACGAGGTCCGCCTGGCCGGCGAAGGTGACGGGCTGCAGTGGATCGAACGCAGCGCGTCGGGCGGCGAGAAGCGCCACGACCACGAGCCCGAGACGAGCGCGCTCAAGCGCTTCGGCGTGCAGATCCTCTCGATCCTGCCGATCGAGTGGCTTCTTTGACTCGCGTTTTGCGCTAAGGTCGTGCGATGCGACTGCTCGATCGTTCGTTCGTCCGCCACCTCGGCCGCGTCGCGCCGGCGCTCGTCTTCGCCGTCTCGGCGTCGGCATCGCCGGCGCCGAGCGACGCCGCGGCGCAGCAGGCGCACGCCCAGGGTGTCTGCGGCCAGCTCGCGCCGGGCACGGGTCTCAAGGACGGCAAGGGCTGGGTCGCCTCGATGCTGCCGGGCAGGCACGAGTTTCGCGTTCGCGGCGGCGGCGAGGTCTACCTCACCGCCGCGCGCGTCAAATCAACGCTCGACTTCGACGTCGGCCGCCTCTACACGATCTCGATCGAGAACGCGCCGGCCGGCGCGGTTCTCGAATGGCGCAACGTCGGCAGCGACTGGGCGCCCGTCGCGAAGACCTTCCTCTATCCGCCGACGCCGTAGCGGTCAGTACATCATCCTGCCATCGCCGATCAGGTGCGCGTGGCAGTCGCGGCGCGCCTGCACGCAGCCCGCCACCCACGCGTCGGAGATCGCCTTCTCCCAGCCGTTGAACCAGTCGGCGTGCGACGAGTAGCCTGCCGGCAGGCTCCTGTCGTAGGTGTCCGACGAGAGCCGCCACGCCAGCGCCGCGTTCGCCGTCTGCACCGTGTAGATGACGTTGAACGTGATCTCGGGCAGCGCCACCGGATGCGTCGACGGGCACGTGTAGCCCGAGCCTCCGGCTGCGACGACGACGTAGCTCATGTGGCTCTTGTGGTCGGGCGAGTCGAGGTTCTTGCCGTCCCAGCATTGCGGGAAGACGATCACCTGGTAGACCTGCGCGCCGGCGTCGCAGTTCGGGATCGACGAGCCGTAGTGGTCGTTCGAGTTGTTGGGGCCGCCGATGCACTTGAAGAGCGCGACCTGGCTGCCGGGGCTGCTCCTGGTCGGATCGCCGGCGATCATCCGCAGGCCTGCGGGAAGCGGCTGGATGATCGCCGGCGGATTGAGCGTGTAGCCCTGCTTGTAGTAGATGCCCGCGACGTCGGGGACGATCGGCTCGCCGCTCGCCGTGTCGATCATCGTCGGCACCCAGTACGCGCTGCGGTTGATCGTGCCGCCGAGGCATGTCGAGCTGCCGCTCGTGCGGATCGAATCGGCGGTGCTCGTCGCGCTCGTCCCGGTGTTGCCGAAAAACGTGTGCAGGTGCGCCGCGCCGGGAACGCCGGGATAGACGATCGGATCGTCGAACGACATGTGCGAGAAGCCGCACGGGATGCGAAAGGCGCCGATGTCCGAGGGCGGAGCGACCTCCGCGGTCGGCTGCAGGCGGTCGTAGGCAATGCCGACCGCGGCCTCGGGAAGGCTCGACGCATCGATGTGGAACGCGTTGTTCATGACCGGTGGCTTGACGCCGAGCGCTTGCATGGCTGGCGGCGTCGGCGTCGGCGTCGTGTTGGTCGCGGGCACGCCGGGCTTGCACGCCAGGTTGCGCGCGAGGTTCGCGGCCTGCCGGCACGCGTCGAAGTCGGTGTACGTCGCGAGCGTCTCGTTCCGCGAAGTGGAGTAGAGCTGCCAGGTGCCTGGGCTGGCAGGGCTTTGCGCCATCGCCGCTGAGGACAACGTGAGTGCGATCGTCGTCAGTGATGCGGGAAGGATGCGAGAGGAGAGGAGGGAGTGGTTCGAGGGGGAAAGCGAAACGGAAATGGCCATCGGAAAAGGATCAGTACGTCATGTCCCCGGAAACGCCGGGCCGCACGACCTTCTAACGCGAGCGCGCGCCGATCCTTCGCGCGATCCGCCTCGGAATCGTTTCAAGTGGTATCAACTGCTCAACTGCTAGCACGTCGCGAGTTGGCGCGAACAAAGCCGCTCGCAGCGAGTGGGCAAATGCGTGTCCGCTTGACGTGGTCCCGCCGACAGGAATCGAACCTGTATTTGCCGCTTAGGAGGCGGCCGTTCTGTCCATTGAACTACGGCGAGGCGATGTCAGTGTAAGACCCGGCATACTGGCGGCCCTGCAACGCGAGAGGGCGCCTTGGCGACCGTCGAAGGAACGCACGCACGCGGCGGAAGCGGCGATCCTGTCCGCTATCACGTCGACTACGAGGTCGTCGGCCGCGCGATCCATTTCCGCGCGACGTTCGACAACGGTGCGACGCACGAAGGCGAGTTCGACTTCGACCCGGCGCGGCTCGACGCTGCCGCGGCGGTCGACGCGTTCATGCAGAACCACATCCGCAAGTCCGACTGGGACGCGGCGCCCTGAGGGCGCGGTGCGCGACGCCTGCGCTCATTTCCAGCGCAGGATCCAGTGGAGATCGATCGCGTTGTCCTCGCCGGCCTGTGCGCTCACGCTGACGCGCCGCGCGACGCGATAGATCAGCTTCCAGCTCCCCGCGGTCGCGTTCAGGCCGCGCTCGTAGCCGACGTACCAGCGCTGCGAGATCTGCTTGCCGAGCGTGACGATGGTGTCCTTGGTGTCGCCCGGCGTCGGGCCCTGGCGCACGCCGATCTGGTCGAAGCCGAGCGACTTGACGATGCGGTCCGTGGCGCCGGGCCCTTCGCCGGAGAGCAGTCCGAGCGCGGCCTGCTGCAGCAGCGCCGTCGTCGCGGCGTCGCCGGCTTCGCTCGCATGGCCCGTGATCAGCCAGCTGAGCTTGTCGACGTCCGACATCTCCGGCTCCGAGAACAGACGCACGCGCGGCGCCAGCGCGGTTCCCGTGATCTGCGCGCCGACGCGCACGTCGAGGTTCGGCCGCGTCGCCTCGATGTCGAGGCGCGGGTTCTCGACCGGCCCGGCGAACGCGAGCAGGCCGCGGTCGATGACGAGCTTCTGGCCGTACGCCTGATAGGTGCCGCCGACCGCGCGCAGCGTACCGTCGACGGCGAGCTTGCTGCCCGGCGACGTCAGCCGCAGCTCGCCGCGCACGCCGGTGTCGAGACCGTGGCCGCGCACGCGCAGCTGCTCGCCCATGTCGACGTGGAGGTCGAGCGCGACCCTGCGTGCGACCGGCGCGACGACGGGCGGCGGCGGCTCGGGCTCATCGGTCGAAGGCTTGGCGCGCGGCCGGCGCACGACTTGGACGTCGTCGCCGAGCGTCGGCGCATCCGACCGCGTGAAGTCGACGAGCCCCTCGTCGACCTTGAAGCTGCCGTCGAGCGCGACGGTGGTGGCGTCGAGCCGCATCGCGGCGCGGCCGCTCGCGACGATGCGGCGGTCGACGCGGCCGAGCATCTGGAAGCGCTCGGCGACGAGCGTGAGCTGCGCGACCGGCGAATCGCCGAAGGTCGCATTGCCTTCGAGACGCACCGTGCCGCTGCCGGCCTTCGCGGTGAAGGTCTCGATGTGCGCCGTGCTGCCTTCGAGCGCGATCGCGACCGTGCCGTCGCTGATGTTGACGCCCTGCAGGAAATTGCGAACGGCGATGTGCGATCCTTCGAGCCGCCCGGTGTAGGTCGGCGCGCCGAAACGGCCCTGCAGGCGCGCATCCGCGTGCAGCTCGCCGTCGAGCCGCCAGCCTGCCGGCAGCCACGTTCCCCAGGTCGAGAGGCGAGGGACGTTCAGCTCGACGACGCCGTCGATCGGCGTCGATGGGGTCGGCCACGTCGCCGCGCTCGTCGTGCGCGCGGTGATCGACGCCGAGCCGGTGCCGACCGCGCTGCCGTCGACCGCCGCGGTGAAGCGCCAGACGCCTTCGTGGGCGGCGATGCCGACGCGCAGCTCGGTGAAGCCGAGCGCGGTCGTCGTCGTCCCTTCGGTGACGGTGAGATCGCCGCCAGCGCGTTCGACGGCGACGTCGACGACGACGTTCGGCGCGCTCTTGACGTCGATGCGGGCACCGACGCTGAGGTCGCCGCCCCAGCCGAAGTCGGGCTCGAGCGTCTGCAGCAACGGCGCGACCGGGAGCGGCTCGACGACGGCGTGGGCGTCGAGGCGGCCCGCGCTCGCAGCCGTCGCGCCGGCCTGCCACGCGACGCGGCTCCAGCGCACCGTTGCGCCGAGCGCCTGCAATGCGCCGGGCTCGACGTCGACGCGCGTCGGTCCGTCGCCCCAGACGACGCTGCCGCGCAGCTCGCGCGCCTGCAGCCAGGTGCGGGCCGGCGCGCCGCTGCTGCGGGCGACGAGTTCGTGCAGCGTGCCGCGCCAACCCGCGTTGCGCACGTTGCCGGAATCGACGAGGCCGCCTTCGACGCTGGCGACGACGACGCTGCGCGTCGTCGACTTCGCCGTGCTCGCTGCCGGCGCGGGCGAGCTGGCCGGCGCAGGCGCGCTCGCGATCGTCGTGCTCGCCGGTGCGCGCGCCGCGATCGCATCGGCCCACGCCGGCGGCAGCGCGGCGGACTCGATGCGCACGTCGGCGCGGTGCGCGCGCGCGCTGCCCGCGGCGCGCAGCGCGGCATGCTCGATCGCGCGTCCGCCGAGGTCGATGCCATCGAGGGAGAGCTCGGCGTCGAGCGCGGCATCGCGGCTGCTGCCGCCGCGCCAGCGACCTTCGGCGCTGCGCAGCGTCAGCGTGTCGACGCGCAAGCCGCTGCCGTGCAACTCGCCGGCGCTTTGCAGCGTCGGCCAGCGCCCGTCGACGCGTGCCTTGGCGCTGAACGTTCCCTGCAGTCCCTTGCCGCGCGTGCCGAGCCACGGCGACAGGCGATCGAGCGCCGGCGCGTCGATCGCGATCTCCCAGTGGTCGGCGCCGGCTGCGCCGAGCTGGCCATGACCGCTCGCGCGATTGCCGGCGACGGCGACGTCGAGCGCCATGCGCGCGTTGCCGTCGGGGTTGGCGAAGCTGGCCGAGCCTTCGACGGGGACGCCGCCGAGCACGCTGTCGTGGATGCGCAGCTCGCTGCTGCCGCGCGTCGCTGCCAGCGTGTCGAGCCATGCTCGATCGCCCGGCGCCGCGGCGAGTGCGACGTCGAACTCGGCATCGGCGTTGACGCGATTCGTGCCATGCGCGAGCGGCGAGTCGGTGCGGCCCGGCCACCACGGCAACGGATCGAAGTCGACGAGACGCAGCTTGCCGCTCGCGCGCCATGGCCGATCGGCAGCGCTGCGAACGAGCTTCGCGGCGCCGCTCGCGTGCGCGCGGCCGAGCGTCGCTTCGACGCTGCGGATCTCGATCGCATTGGCTGCGATCCGCGCTTCGCCACGCAGGCGCGCGGCGTGCGGCGCGTTCTTCGGCAGGCGCGGATCGGCGAACGATCCGGCGAGCTGCGCGACGGCGTCGATGACGTGCTGGTCGGGAGCCTTCGCGAAGCCGCTGCCGGCGAGCGTCAGGGTGCCCGCGAGCGTCGCCTGCGGCGCGCGGCCGTCGAGCGCGGCCGGGCGCACTCCGTCGAGATCGGCGGCGACGTTCCACGCGTCGCCGGCCCAGCGGCCGCGCGCGGCGATCCGTCCGCCGGGACGATCGGCGGCGCCGAGCGCGGCGCGCAGCGTCTCGACGTCGACGACGCCGGCAGCGTCGGGGCGCGCGCGCAAGGTCGCGTCGACGCTTTGCACCGGCAGGCGTCCTTCGTTCCAGCGGCCGGCGCGCGCGTTGACGAGATGGGCTTCGACGACCGCTGGCTGGTCGGCGCCGGTCGTCGTGATGACGGCGCTGCCGCTCAGCGACGTCGTCGGCAAGTCGTTCGCGAAGACCGCGAGGTCGAGCGCTTCGGTGGACGCGTGCAGCTCGCCGAGCGGCCACGCCGAGAACGGGCGGACGACCGCGCGCGCGTCGAGCGATTGCGGCGCTCCCGCGCGGGTCGGCGCGACGCGCGCGACCGCGGCGACATCGAGACGATCGAGCGGGCCCGATGCGGTGAGCGACGCCTGCCAAGGCAGCGGCGCGCCGTCGCCGCCGACGAACGATGCCTGCGCGCTGACCGCGAGCGGCGCGTCGGCGTCGATCGTCGCGCGCCCCGACGCGCGGACGCGGTCGCGCACCAGCGCGACGTCGTCGAGGCGGTGGCGCGCGCCGCCGTCGGCGCCGACGTGGACGCGCGCACGCAGCATGCGCAACGGCACCGCGTCGTCGTTGCCGATGCGAAGCTCGTCAACGGTCGCGGCGTCGACCTCGACCTCGACCGGCACGCGCAGCGTCGCCGGCGGCCGCGCCGGCTCGCCGGGTGGCGCTGCGGCCGCGGCGACCCACGTCACGCGATCGGCGTGCAGCGTCGCGATGCGCAGCTTGAGCCAGCGCCCGCGGTCGCCGGGCGACGCCCCGAGCGCATGCCAGCTCGGCGCGTCGAGACGAAGGACGCCGCTGCCCGGAAATGCGATCTCGATCCGCTCCGCGGCGAAGTCGCCGATCAGCGAGCCGCGCGGGCCGACGACCGTGAGCTGCGGGACGCGGCCGAGCAGCCAGGCGCTGCCGCCGGCGTCGTGCAACGCCCAGAGGAGCGCAGCGATCGCAGCGACGACGACGAGAACGAGCGCGGCGAGCGTGCCGCCGGCCCAGCGCAACGCGCGCCGC
>Ga0070661_100001546_pt1 | contig 15993 bp, 10 predicted proteins | sample KBSC43metaG_FD_64663 | JGI IMG/M metagenome (GOLD analysis project Ga0070661, IMG submission 64663) | Corn rhizosphere microbial communities from Kellogg Biological Station, Michigan, USA - KBS C4-3 metaG | ecosystem: Host-associated > Plants > Roots > Rhizosphere > Soil ...
GTCAGGACATGCATGAACGGCAAACTGATGGACACGGCTGCCTCCTGTGGGAATGACACCGGGCGACCGACCGCGTGGAGTGCAAAGCCGGTGCGCCGCGCGACTGATCGGCGCATGGTACGACGCGCAGTAACCGGAGCGTCACGTGCGCCGTCACTTGCCTGGTGACGGCCACCGTCGCATCGTTTGTCCTGACACGGGACCGGTCATGATTCGCCTCGACCTGTTGGGCCCGCTCTCGTTGCGCGGAGCGGATGGGCACGAGCTGCGCGCGATACTGGCGCAACCCAAACGGCTGGCGCTGCTTGCCTATCTCGCCGTGGAGTCGGCGCGCGGCTTTCAGCGCCGTGACCAGCTTTTTGGCCTGCTGTGGCCCGAGCTCGATCAGTCACAGGCACGGCAGGCGCTCCGCCAATCGCTCTACTTCCTGCGCCAGACCCTCGGCGCGACAGTTCTCGTCAACCGCGGCGCCGAGGAGATTGGCGTATCACCGGACGCCCTGTCCTGTGACGCACGCACCTTCGCCGACCTGCTGCGCGGCGGGCATCTCGCCGAAGCGCTCGCGCTGTATCGCGGCGACCTGCTGGCCGGCTTCTACGTCGCGGATGGATCGCCGGCGTTCGACCAGTGGCTGGAGAGTACCCGGGTACAGATTCGGGAACAGGCCGTCGCCGCGGCGTGGAAGCTGGCCGAAGCGCACGAGCACGAGCACCGCGCCACGGAGGCGGCCCACTGGGCGCGTTTCGCCGTGCGACTCGCGCCGGATGATGAACGTGTACTCCGCCGGCTGCTCCTGTTGCTCGATCGCACGGGCGATCGCGCTGGTGCGGCGCGCGCGTACGCCGAATTCGCCGACCGGCTGAAGGCGGAATACGACGTCGAGCCATCCGCGGAGACACGGGGCATCATGCAGGCGATGCGGCTTCGGGTGAGCGCGACAACACAGGCGATCGCCCCGTCCACTCCTTCGCCCCCTGCCCCGCTCTTCCCGAGCAGCGCGCCGGACGATCCGGAGGCGGACACGGCGTTGCCCGATCCGGCGCGCGACCGAGTGCCAGTTGCCGGGCCTCGTGCACGCGGCGCGCGCTGGCCGGCGCGCCGCATCGCGGTCGTCGCGGCGCTGGTCGCGACGCTGACCATTGTCGCAGCCGCTGTGAACGCGCGAACCGGACACGCCCGGCGACCGGCTTCCATGGGGCCGGTGATCGCCGTCGGCTGGATCCAGGATCCGAGCGGCGCCGACACCGGGTCGAGTGTGCGCACGCTGGCCGAGCTGCTGTCGACCGATCTGGCTCGCATCCGTGGCCTTCGAGTCGTGAGTCATGCACGGCTGTACGACATGCTCGGCCAGCTCGGCGCGCAGGAGGCAACGCCCTCCGCGATTTCTGACGCTGCGCGTCGTGCGGGCGCGACCGAGCTGCTCGAAGCGGTGCTCTCGCGCACGCCGGACCGTGTGTTGCGTCTCGACCTGCGGCGTGTGGATCTGGTGACTGGCGACGTGCACGACGCGCAGTCGTTCGCCGGCGCCACCGTGTTCGAGCTGGCGGATCGCGCCACCGCACGGACGGCCGCCGAGGTCGGACTGCGCGCGCCGCCGCAGCCACTCACGGCCGTCACGACGACCTCGCGCACCGCGGCGCGCCTGTATGAGGAGGGGCTGCGAACCTACTACCAGAGCGATATCGTCGCGGCCGTGCGCCTCTTTCACGCCGCGCTGGATGAGGACTCGACCTTCGCGATGGCCGCCTATTACGCCGGGCTCGGTGAGGAACTGACCGATGGTCCGGCGTCGCGACGCGATCTGGCACTCGCGCTTCGCCTGGCCGACCATGTGTCGGAGCGCGAACGTCTGGTCATCCGCGAAGCGTGGGCCGACGCGACAAACGATCCCACCGAGCTCGCGAGCGCGGAATCATTGGCCGCGCACTATCCCGACGAGCCAGGTGCCGAGCTGGCGCTGGGCAAGGCACTCGCGTGGGACGGGCAGTTTCTCGGGGCGATCCCTCACCTGCGCCGCGCCATTCATCTCGACTCGTCGAGTCTCTCTGGCAGGAGCCCACGCTGCCTGGCATGCGACGCCTATGAATTGCTGCTGGCGACGTATTTCAGCGCGGACTCGCTGGCGGCCGCGGATCGTACGGCGCACGAATGGACGCGTGTCCAGCCGCAATCGCATCGGGCGTGGTGGCAGCTGGTGGACGTACTGGATCGGAACGCGCGCGACGATAGCGCACTCGCCCTGGAGCAGACCGTGGAGCGCCTGGCACCGACGTCAGCCAGCGACGTCTTGCCACGCGTGCGCATCGCGCTCCGAACGGGGCAATTCGACATTGCAGATCGCATCCTGACCGAGCAGGCGAAGACCGGCAATCACGCGCGGCGCAGTGAGGCCTTGTGGTGGCTCGTGATCAGTTTGCGAAACCAGGGCCGGTTGCACGAGGCGCTCGCTGCGGCGCGCCGCCTGGTGCAGGACGATGCGACAGAACTGCCGGGATTCAACACTCCGCGGTCGCTGGATGCGGTCTCCGTTGCCCAGGTCCTGTTCGAGATGGGCCGGTATCGCCAGTCGGCCGCGCTGTTCGACTCGATCGGCAACTACGCCTGGCGTGATGCGCCGGACTTTCCCGACGTGGCGCCGGGACTCGTCGCGCGCCACCGAATCTGGATGCTGACCCACGTGGCGACGGCGCTCGCGGCGGCGGGCGATACGGGGCAGCTGCCGCGGATCATCGACTCGCTCACCGCGTGGAAGACACGCAGCGGTTTCTGGCGCGACCATGTGCTGGACCACTACGCGCGGGGTCTGCTGTTTTCGGCGCGCGGTCTTCCGACAGACGCGAGCGCCGAATTCGAGCGTGCGCTGATCGATCCGGTGACTGGTTACAGCCGGGTGAACCTGGAGCTGGCCACGCTCCTGCTCGCGCGGAACCAGCCGCGGGATGCAATCCCGGTGCTGCGCGCCCCGCTGGCCGGGCCCATCGAGTCAACGAGCTACTACACGACGCTGACCGAATTCCATGCGATGCTCGGTGACGCGTTCGATCGCGCTGGCGAGGCGGACAGCGCGCTTGCGCATTACCACTACACGCTCGCGGCGTGGACGCACGCCGACCCGCAGTTTCGTCCGCGCTTCCTCGCCATTCAGCGACGAGTGGCCGCGTTGCGCGGCCAGGGATCACGGCAGGGGCAGCCCATGGGGCAGCCCCATGGGCTGCCTCATGGGCTGCCTCATGGGCTGCCCCTGCCTTCTCCCTGAGAGTCCGACCTTGCGTCTGCGACGCCGAGGCTACTTCGGAGGCGACCCGGCTTGCGCCACGGGCATCCGCTCGTTCGCCGTGGGGAATGCCGGAACCGGATACGGACCAATCTTTTCCACTGTGTATTCGCTGGCCCAGAAGTCCGGCGGTCCTTCGCTGTCCGGCACCTTGTTCCGCACCGGCTTGAGCCCGCGCTTGAGGTACGCCGCGATGGCCCACAGATCCTGGTCCGGCTTCTGCCGCCACGAGGGCCACGGCATGGGCGGCGCCAGGTAGTGGGGGTGCTCCGGGAAATTGCCGACTCCTGGCGTACTGGACGTGATCTCGACATCCGGCGTGTCCTCCGGACGCAACCCGTAGCGGAGCGCGTTGAAGATCTGTCGTTCGCTGAACCGTCCCATCCCCGTCAGATTGTCGGGCGTCAGATTGCGCGGGCGGGTATGGAAGCACGGCATCGCGTCGGGCTTGAGGGCGCAGGGGCCGATCTTGAATTCATTCAATTGTGTCTTCATCCCCTGCAGCCAGTCCGGTGATGCGGGATTGGCGTCGCCACCGTGACAGTATCCGCACGCGCTCGTGACGATGATGGCCCGGCCACGTGCCACCGGATCGTCGGCTGACGATACGCGAGGCGTCGCGGCCAATGCCGCTTGCGGCGTCGCCACGATACGGGGCATGACGAACGCAGCCAGGACGACGAGCACCGCGAGTGCGAGCGACCAGCGACCAGCGCCTGTCTCTCTCATGATCTCCTCCCGATCATTGGAGTTGAAGTATGCCCATCATCCCCATGTCCTCGTGATCCAGGATGTGACAGTGGTACATCCACTTCCCCGGGAAATCGTCGAAGTGCACGACGATGCGAACCGCCGAATGCGGCGGCACGTTCACGGTGTCCAGCCAGTACGGAAACGGCTCCGGCACGCCATCGCGGTCGAGCACCTGAAAGCGGAAGCCGTGCAGATGAAACGGGTGGTCCATCCCCACCAGGTTCTCGATCTCCCAGATTTCCGTCGTATGGAGGCGAGCCGTGAAATCCACCCGCGCGAGATCCATCATCTTCCCATTGATCATCCCCTGCGTGAGCACCAGCACGCGGTGCTCGGCTACATGGCTGGTGTCGAGCGCGGGAACTGGACGCAGCGTCGCGGGAATGCGCACGGACGAGGCGGGTGCGCCGGCGCTGATGCGCAGCGACAGCAGCTCGTGCGTTTCATTCCAGTCCGCTGGGCGGGTGTGCGGATCGTAGCGATCGTACGGAAGCGTCTGCAGCGGTACGGCGCTTCCCGGCGCGCCGGCGCCCCGCACCAGCAGCTCCACGCGCTGGGAGTTGGCCAGCAGGATCTCCCGCGTCCAAACGGGCTTCGCGAAGAAGCCGGGGCCATGGCCCAGCTCCAGCAACTCCTGACCGGGGATGGCGAGGCGATAGATCCGGGCTGCCGAGGCGTTGATGATCCGCCACCGCTGTACCTCGCCGGCACGAATGTCCACGCTGGGAGCGAGCTGCCCATTGACGAAGAGCACGTTCCCCTCCCGTCCATTCTCGGCGTCCACTTCCGCCTGCGTGGAGTGCAACCCGGGAAAGTCAGCGGAGCCGTCAGCGCGGAAGCGATTGTCCGAGAGAATCAGCAGCTTCTCGGAAATTGACGCCGGCAACGGATCGTCCTCCGCGCGCACGATGATCGCGCCGAAGAGACCCATCGCCACCTGGTAGCCCGCGCGACGATCAGGGTGCGGGTGGTACCAGTACGTGCCCGCGGTGCCCGGGGCGATGTCGAACACGTAGTCGTGCTGCTGCCCGGGCATCACCGGATCCAGCGGACTGCCATCCGCGCTCGCGGGGATGTGCAGCCCGTGCCAGTGCACGGTGGTCGGCTCGGGAAGCGAGTTCCGGAAGTGCACGATGACATGATCACCCTCATGCACGTCCAGCGTTGGGCCCGGCACCCGACCGTTGTACGCGAACACCTCGCTCGTGGTGCCCGGGACGAGCGACAGGCGCCCCGGTGCCGCGGTGAGCGACACCTCGACCGTGTGCGCCAGCCGGGACATGTTCGCGAGTACGGGCGGCTGCGCGAGCGCCGTATGCAGACGGGTGACGCGACCTCGACCGGGATGCTGTTCACGCGGAGCGGCATTCGGGAGTGTCAGACATACGGCTGCGGCCAGCAGCGGCAGCCTGCGTCTCATGTCACTCATCTCGCCCGACTGATTGTGAGAGGCAATACAGTCGCGCTTGCTGCGGATTTCCGCAAGAGCAAACACACGGCAGTGTCGCCACTCGCTGATGGATCGCGGGAACAGAAAACGGCAACGGCGCAGCCACCGCTGGTGGCTGCGCCGTTGCCGCTCCGGCCGCCCTGGTCCCGGGCGATCCCCCGCTACTGGTACATGACGAACACGGGCCGTGGCCTGAGCCCCAGCACCTGCTCCGGCGTGAGGATCGGCTTGTCATTCTTGTAGAACAGCTTGAAACCGGTGAATTGCACCGCCTCATCTTCCACGTAGCGCTGGTACGAACTGCGCTTGAGGTGGGGAGCGCCGAAGCCATCCATGTCGATCACCAGTTGCACGCGCGGGTCCAGCCTGATCTGCGCGCGATTGGTGAGCATGGGCCGCGTGAAGCGGTGCACGATGAGCATCTTGGGCGGGAGCTGATACTCGCTGACAAGCCGCGCGAGCGTGTCCACGGCCACATTCACCTGCGCGGCATCGAGTGTGCCGATTACCGTGCCAGGCTTCCTGCCATTCTTCATGGCGAATTCCGGGTCGAGCGCCAGGTGAACATTCGGCTGGCGAAGCCACGGGATGAGCGGCTTCAGCTCGGCTGTCACGTCGCTGTGCCCCACCTGGATGTCGAGAATCAGGAGATACCCCTCGCGCTGCGCCCATCCGGCCACCTTGGCGACGAGCGCGTCCGGCATGCGCAGGCGATACTTGCCGTCGCGACCGGGGCTTCCCTGCGCGACAGTGGCGATGAGTTCGAGTGCCGGCAGCACGTGCACGGTCGAGTCGGCACGCTGATATGCCGCCGCCTGCCGCTTGAGCCTGGCCAGCATGCTGTCCGGATTCACTTCTCCCAGAATGCCCATGCGCTTCGAGAGCGGATTCCCGTAGTACGACACCACGAGGCATCCGGGAAAGAGCGAACCCGGGAGCGGCGCCTGCGAGAGCGCGCGGCGGGCAACGATGTGGACCCACGTGGACGTATCAGCGCGCGGCAGCGGTCGGGTCGCGCTGGCGAGTGTCGCGCGGCGCGCCGCTGACAGGTGCAACGTGGTATCGTGCGCCAGCGAATCGCGACGCACGGAGTCGCGCACCGCCGAGTCGCGCGCGGCCAGCAGTCGCGCGCTATCGGCCAGTGCCTCGGCTCGTACGACCCGCGCGAGCGCGGAGTCGGACTGGCACTCCGCCTGGATACGTTCGGTAGCTGCGTGCGCGGCGACGAGCGCCGAGTCCACGACGGTATCGCGCTTCGCCCGATGCGACGCGGGTGGATCGCCGGCAGCCCGGGATTCGCCGCACGCCAGCAGGAATCCGAGCGCCAGTGTCATTGGCGCGAGTCGCGCGAGCGCGGCGCACGCCCTGGTCGCGACCGGCATTACGCGTCGCGCATCGCGCTGGGGTCAAGCCCGACCGAGCGACACCATGCACTGTACGCAATGGGCGAGATCTCCGACGGCTTGATCTCGCTGCGCCCGCCCCAGAACACGTTCGTATAGCCCACCGGAATGCCGGCCTCCTCGAGGTGGCGGTCGATCGCTGCCTTGTGGGCAAGCACGAGCTGCTTGTCCGTGCCGTGCGCCACCGCCATGAGATTCACATTCCCGAACTCCGCCCCGCCCTCGCGCCAGTATGCATGCGTGAGGATGTCGTGACGGCCGATCTCCCTGCCGGCCTCGAGTTCGCGTCCCGGCGGCACTTGCCAGTGGAAGAGCGCGTTATAGCGCGTGACGTGCGTCCCGGCGGCTGATGGCTTCACGTGTTCGAGGAAGGTGGAGAACCGGCCAAGCACGCCTCGCGTCGCGAGAGCGCGCGCGGTGGCGAGAAAATCATCGTGCGACACGCTCGCTTCGTCCGCACGCGAACGCCATGGCAGCTCGCGGATCTCATCCGGCGTGAACTCGCGCTTGAGCGGTTCGAGCACGCGCCATTCATCGGTGGACAGTTCAACGATATGCGTGTCGAGCACGCGTCCCGGTGTCTCGGTGCGACTTCCCGGCTCCATGCCGCGGCGCCGGACATGGCCCACGCCAAGGGCGAAGAGCGCATTGGCCGGCATCACGCGAAACGCCGTGGCGCCGATGCGCGCCGCAAGATATTCGCAGTGGCGCTGCATGGAGAAGCCGCGCGGAACCTTGAGCGTGGTCCAGAGCCGGTAGCGTGATCCGCTGATTTCGGCATCCGTGGAGCGAATGACCACGTGTCCGGAAAAGGGATCGTCCCTGCTCAGATAGTCGAAGGCGGCGTCCAGCCCCTCCGCGGGGACGCTCCACGCGATGAGCGCGCCAGGCGCCAGGTTCGTGGCGAGCAGTGTCTGTCGCACACGGCGAATCGTTCCGGCCGCGAGCATGGCCCGAATGCGTTCGAGGACGATGTCGAGCGATACGCCGCTACGCCGGGCGATTTCGGCAAACGGATCGGCGTGAAATCCGGTCAGACGATCCTCGGAGACGGCGAGGATGCGAGCGTTGACCGAATCGGTGATTTCTATGGGAACGGCGATGGATGTCATGGAACCTGTAAAATAACGACGACGAATCGGGAAAAGGGGCTGCCCCATGGGCTGCCCTACAGGAACTTGGCCAGGATGTAGATCAGCAGTCCCGCCAGCCCCCCCACGAGCGTCCCGTTGATCCGGATGAACTGCAGGTCGCGTCCGACCGCCAGCTCGATGCGCCGCGAGGTGACCTCGGCGTCCCACGCGCTCACCGTATTGGCGATCAGCTCACCCATCTCGTGCCGGTGCTGCTCGATCACCCCGGTCACCGCATTCGTGATGAACTCGTTCACCTCGCTCATCAAGGCGGGGTTGCCCAGAATGGCCTCGGCGAACGCGACCAGCCCGCGCTCCAGCGCGCCAGGCGTGCCTGCATCCTCGGTGGCCGCATACTTCACGAGCCCCGTGCGCGCGCCGCGCCAGATGGACGTGGACAGCTCATCCATCAGCGGCGCATCGAGCAACTCGTCCTTGAGCGATTCCGCCTTGGCGATCATCTCCGGGGAGTGCTGCAGCCGGTCAATGAAGCGGACGAGTGCATCGTCGAACCTGGCTCGCAGTTGATGATCCGGATCGGCGTGAACCTCGTGCAACAGGTTCTCGATCGCGGTGATGATCTTGTGATAGATGCGGTCGTCCAGCACGCCAGGCACCCACCACGGGCTCTCCTCCGATACCTTCGTGCGTATGAGCTCGCGGTTGTCATCCACGGCCTGCTCGATGAGCTGCAAGGCATCGTCCAGCAGATCCTGGTGCCGACTGTCCGCCGTCATGAGCGACAGCACGGTGCCGAGGATGGGGGCCACGCGCGTGGCGCGCAGCCGCGTTGTGAGACTCTCGCCGATCAGCCGCGTGGCGGCATCATCCGGCAGCGCCTCGGCCGTCCGCGCCAGGCCTGTGGCCACCTGGCGCGCGATCTTGTGCGCGTTCTCCCGATTGGCCAGCCAGCGTGCGCCACGCTCCGCGACCCGCATGTCCGCGAGCTTGCGCGATACAACCTCGCGCGAGAGAAAATTGTTCTGTACGAAGTTGCCCAGCGTGCGCCCGATCCGGTCCTTGCGACTGGCGACGATGGCGGTGTGCGGAATCGGCAGCCCCATGGGATGCCGAAAGAGCGCGGTGACCGCGAACCAGTCGGCCAGTCCGCCCACCATTGCGGCTTCCGCAGTCGCGCGGATGTAAGCCACCCACGGGTAGCGGTGCTCGAAGATTCGCGCGACGACGAAGATCACGGTCGCCACCACGAGCAGTCCGGTGGCCCGCCGCTTCATCCGGTCGAGTTTGAGTTGCCGCTCGGCGTCGTCCGGACGGGCGAGCGGCATGAGCGTGACGGTCGTGTTCATCCAGCGAACAGGAAGTGAGCTGGAAGCGCAGCGTCCGGTCCCGAGTTCCCGACCGGCACTCGCGGGTGGACCGCCAGTGACGAGGTTCAGTCGCGGGACTGCCCTTCCCTGTCAGCGCAGTTTGTACCCTGCACCAAAGCGGAAGGTAGTCACGTCGGCAGGCACCGAATAGATCTGGACGGAGAGATCCACGGCGTGCGTCACGTGCGCGGTCACGCCGCCGAACGCCGCACCGCGCGTGAGATTCACGTTCACCTTCGTGGTGTCAACGCCCCCGAAGCCGTCGGTGAATCCAACCTGGAATCGCGGCGTGAGGCGTGTGACACCGCCACCGGCGTAGAACGACCAATGCCCGCCGCGCGACGCAAGGGCCAGTGCGCCCTCGCCGCCCACCATGTAGGGATGAAAGGTGTCGTTGGAAGGCGTGCCGCCGTAGCACGGCTGCTCCGGATCGCTCGTCAACGATTTCGTGGGACAGGTGATGGGACCCTTCACCTGTCCGATCGTGCCGTGTGCCCGCAGCATCAGACTGAACGCGCCGAGCGAAGACGCGATGGGCAGACGCTGGACGTTGGAGATCGCGAAGCTGGCGAGATTCGGGTCGGCGTCCCACACCTTGATGGGCGGCACGTAGCTCGCCTCGACGGCGAATCCCGCCGGCAGACCCACGGTGACGCGCGGGCGAGCCAGCAACGGCGCGAGCCTCGTGTTCTCCTGCTTGCTCCTGTAGCAGAGGCTCGTCTGCTCAATGTCCGAGCCCGGCTCCGGGATCGGCGAGACCTCGACATCCAGTCGGACGCCCCACAGCGCGGTCGGCGCTGGCGCCGATGACGGCGAGAAAGTGACGGGTGCTTCGTAGAACGCGAGGAGCTTTGCCTCGTGGCTGTCAGCGGGAGGCTTGCATACCTGCGCGCTCGCGCCGGTCGCGATCAGGAAGGAGCCGAGCAGGCCGAGCGGGACAATTGCGTACAGTCGCGCACGCGACATGGACGAATCCTCATGAAGGGTACGAAAAGACGGCGAGCGGGTCAAACGATCAGCGCAGGGCCCCTCCCGAAGCAGCCGAATCCACGCATGGCAGGCGAAGTTCCCCAGTGTCGGTCTCAGCCCGGCTCCCTGAGTTCGATGCGCACCACGGTACCCTCGCCGTCGGCACTCGCGATTGCCATGGCGCCGCCCCACCCATCCACGAGCTGGCGACTGATCGCAAGACCAAGCCCGCTTCCCGAGGTGCGCGTCGAGAAGTGCGGCTCGAAGATGCGCGGCAGCACCTCGCGCGCAATGCCACGCCCGTTGTCCGCCACCTCCACTATTACCCGCCCGTCGCCGCGCGCACAGCGGAGCTCGACGCGCGTGGCCTTGGCCAGTCGTGCGTTTTCCATCACGTTGAGCAGCACCTCTCGCAGCTCCTCACCACTGGCCATGGCGTGAATGGGCTCCGCGCATCCCGTCGTGATCCACTCCACATCCTCGCGTCCCAGCCGTTCGAGTTCCATCACATCGCGCGCAATCGCCATCACGTCCACCGGCTCGGCTGCGGCACGCTCCGCCGGCGCCGTACCGTAGCGACTGAAGCCGCGCGCGATCTCGTCGAGGCGATCAATCTCCGCGAGGATTCGCGTTACATTCCTGTCAAGAATCAGGTCGAAGTCAAGTCGCGCATCTCCATATGCCCGTTTAAGATGTTGTACGCCAAGTCGAATTGGTGTGAGGGGGTTCTTGATCTCGTGCGCCACCTGGCGCGCCATCTCGCCCCACGCCAGCACGCGCTGCGCGCGCGCGAGATCGGTCACGTCGTCCAGGGTGAGTACCACGGCGGCGCCCGACCCGCTCAAGCGTGTGAACCGCGCCTGGATCTGGCGCTCGTTGACGGAGAGCTCGAACGCCTCATCGCTCTCGGCGTGCGACAGGAAAGCTCGCACCCGGCGCGCGATCTCCTCGCTCGCCCCGAGACTATCCGAACCCGCCGGCAGCGGAAGGCCGAGCAGCGTTTCGGCCTGCGGATTGGCGAGCACGACCTTCCCGTCGGCGGAGAGCGCCACCACGCCGCTCGCGACGTTCCGCAGCACGTCCGCGGTGCGGCGTTGCGCCGATTCGAGCGCCGTGCGACTCGCACCCAGATCCGCCGCCATGCGCCGGAAGGCAGAGAAGACCGGCGCGAACTCGATGGGCGGACGCCCCGCCAGCGGCGGCTCACGCTCCCCAGCCGCGATCTTGAGCGCCGCCCCGCGCAGACTGGCAATCGGCTCCGCGAGCGTGCTCGAGGCCACCCGGCTCAACCAGAATGCACCCATCGCGCCCAGTACGGTGACGAACAGCACCAGAATGCCCAGATCGCGGCGACGCTGGTCGATGGCGTCACCCGCGCCGTGCGCGGCGGCGGCATACACCACCTCCTGCCCCGGCGGCGACATGGCCGCGAGATATCCGAATAGCACGGAGGTCCCACCGATGCTCTGCATCCGGCTGGTGGAGACCTCGCGTCCGCTCCCCAGCGTCTGGTACACGGCTGGGCTCATGAATCGCCCGATGGGTGCCAGCGCCTTGAACAGTGGATCGCTGGTCTCGCGCAGCTCGCCATTACGAAACACGAGCAGTGGCATGCCGAGCTCGCTCGCCGCGACCGTGAGCGGCTCCAGCGTATCGCCCGTGACGTATGATCGCAGCGCCTCGCGTACCAGCAGCGCGCGCGACTGCGCGTCTTCCGACTGCAGCCGCTGATAGCTCCACAGCGCGAACGCCATCGCCGGCAGCACGAAGAAGCCGAACAGGACGAGGGTGAGTCGGGCGCGGAAGCTGCGCGACCAGCGGCGCGTTCGCGTCCGCGTCCAGCGCAGGAACACACCAGCCGGGAATGCGCTGAGCGCCCAGAGCATTGCGATCACGAGCAGATCGAGCAGCACCACCAGCGTGCCGCGCTGGACCAGTGTCGTCGGGGTCCCCAGCGTAATGTCAATGTGCGCCCGCGTGGCACCGCGCGCGGTCTGCACGAGTCGGTCGCCATGCAGTTCACCCGCGTTCCGGTACCAGCGTGTCCGACTAGCGCTGATCGGAGTTGCCGGGTCCACGTCCGCCAGCGACAGCAGATAGGGCGGCGGACCACTCTCCCGTGGCTCGATGCCCAGCAGCGCGTTGTACGGATTGTCCGGAATGAGACGGGTGCGCGGCGCCACGATGACCGTTGTGACATCGCCCTGCAGGCTGGGAATGGCGAGCACGACGAACACGCCGGGATCGCCGAGCACCGTCTGGATGACGCGGTCGCATGTCCGACGCGCCATCGCCACGATCTGCTCCACTTGCTCGCGCGGCAGTGCGATGGGATCGAGGGCCACGCGGGCGCCGGTCGTCGAGTCGCGTGGCCAGGTGCGCAACTGTACCGGGTATCCGGTCCCCACGAGGTCCGACTGCATGTACAGTCGAACAAGGTCCGACGTGCTCATTGGCGGATGGTCTTCGGGTACAGCATCGGCCAGGCGGTTCAGCACCGCGTTTACTTCGGGTTCCACCACCCCGAGTCCGGACACATCGCGGTTGGCCAGAGCGGCGCGCCCGCGAATGCCTGCATTCCACGTGAGCGTGGCCGCGCCAAGGGCGGCAACCGTGGCGGCGCACAGCATGCGCCACCGATTGGGTATCGAGAAGGCGAGCGCACACACCGTCACGATCCAGAGCGACGCATACCAGTGCGGCCATTCTCCGGGCGCAATCAGCACAATGGGCCCCAGCACGGCGAGCAGTGCCGCCAGCAGCGGCGCCATCCACGGAGGCAGCCCGCGTCCGCGTCCCAGCAGCGCGCCGCCGGCGGTCGCCGCGCCAACGAGCAGCGCGGCCGCGACGAGAAAGAGCGCGAGCTCCCAGGCCAGCCAGAGCGGCGTGGACACGCCTCCCGGCGGGGGCGCCACGCCGCGCGAGAGGGCGCGCAGCAGAAACAGGCCGCCTCCCAGTACAACCAGGACGAGCACGAGCGCCACGCGGCGCGACGGAATGCGCGCGCGCGACCGTACCGCCAGCATGAGTCCCACCAGCACCAACGCCGCTGCGATGATGAGCGCCGCCACGTTGGCCGTGAGCGGTCCGCCAATCGTGGCGTAGTACACCGTGGGATCAAAGAACGCGGAAGCACTGGAGAATGTCGTGAGCGGCATCAATGCGACCGCCGCCAGCGCGACGCCAAGCGGCGCGAGGCGCCACGCCAGCGTCTCCTCCTGCCGCCAGGCGGCGATGAGATAGAGCAGCAGGGTCACGCCCAGAATCACCGCACCAGCGTTGCGCATGTCTTCGAGCACGAGCAACCGGGCCTCGTCCTGTCCCGGCGCGACCGCGCGCCCCAGCAGGATCGTGTCCCTGCTGGGCGCGTACGCGAACACCGCGGCATCCCCGGGCGCGGCACCGCGCGGGTACAACTCGAATCCATCCAGCCCGACGCGCGTCGCGATGCGCGTTCCGATCGCCGTGGTGAGGCCGTCGCCGGGTGGCAGCGCATTCAACACCGCCGTCGCCACGGCCCGGCTCTCGCCACGTACGGCCGCCGCGTACAGCGTGACGTAAAAGGGACCAAAGTGGGCGCCAATTGGCGCCACGAACGTATCCGGCATCGTCACGATCCGGCCGCTCCAGATCGCCGGCTGGCCGCGCTGGAAGAGCACCAGCCCGCGATCAGGGTGTTCACCCCTGATCCGCGCGAGCGCACGAAAGCCGGGCGCTCCACCGGTGGGGACGTCGAGCGCGGCGGTGGCCGCGCTGCGCAGTGCCATGGTGGTCGCCGTCAGTTCCGACTGGAACTGCGATGCGCCCCGCGTCATCAGTGCGGCGCGATAGGCAGGCCACTGCAGATTGATGCGATCGAGCCGCGCGCGCGCCATGAAGCCCACCACGCAGAACAGCAACAGCCCCGCGACCGCGGCAAGCGCCCAGTGGCGCGCGCGCGCGGACCCCAGCACGGCCACAGGCGCTGCCAGCGCGGTGGCGGCAAGGGCGACGACGAGGTAGCGTATGCTCGGTGTCCGGAGCCAGCCGGAGCCCGCGATCAGCGCCACAGCGGCCACCAGCGCCCAGAGGTGACTCCGCGTGAGGAGCGCAGTCAGTGTGCGCGCGGTCGGCGCCCTCTCATCGTGACTCGAAATGAGCTTTCCTCCCCGTCCGGATGATGCCGCGCCGCGGTGTCTGAAGGAGATGACTCCGGCCCAGGTCGCCACGGTCATTGCCGCCGACCCTCGGCTGATCATCCCCGTGGGCACCTGTGAACAGCACGGGCCGCACCTGCCCATGGGGTGCGCCACCATTATCGCCGAGCGGCTGGCCTTCGACCTCTCGGCGACCACCGGCGTCATCTGCGCGCCGAGTGTTGAATACGGCGTGAACTTCGCGGCCGAACGAGACTTCGCCGGCAACGCGTCCATGCGCAAGAAGACGCTGCACCGGATGCTCAACGACCTCCTCGCGTCCTGGGAAGAATCCGGCTTCCGGGAATTTATCCTCATTACCGCCCACGATCACGACCCGCACCGGGAAGCGATGGAGACGGTGATCACACGAATGGCCCGCGTGCGGGTGGTAGATATTCATGCGGTGAACATCCATGATTTGCTGGTGGGCCAGCCGGAGCACATGCATGGCGGCGAGGTGGACACCTCGCTCATGTTATATCTGGCGCCGGAGCTCGTGCACATGGACCGGGCGCAGGACTTCATGATCGCGCGCCGGAAGCTGCGCCGCTACCGCCGCGGCAATCTCAAGGTGCCGGCCACCAGCGCCGGTTCGATCGGACGGCCCACGCTGGCCAGCGCCGAGAAGGGACGCGCGATCTATGAGCGCATTCGCCAGCGCATTGGCGAACGCATCTTCCTGGTTCCGGCACCCGATGCCTGAACCATCTCACCCTCGGAGGGTATCAGGGTCATCCATGCGCTATCTGACGCTGTTGTCCGCGACCCTTCTCGCGGCGCCACTGCCTGCGCAGGCTCAAGTGGTCGTCGTGGACGAAGGCACGTTCTCCATTTCCCGTGGGGGCTCGCGGATCGGCCGGGAGTCATTCACGATCCGGCGCTCACCCGGACCGGGCGGCGATGTATACGTGGCCAATGCCACGGTGGACTTCGATGCGCAGCGGCTCTCTCCGGCGCTGCGCGCGGACAATTCCTTCTCTCCACTTGCCTACCAGCTCGAAGTGCGCTCCGGCGGCACGGTGCAGGAGCAGCTCAAGGGCCTCGTGGGACGCGGCCGCTTCAGCGCGCAGATGCGCACGCCCAAGGGCGAATCCACCAAGGAGTACATCGTCTCCGATGGCGCGCTCATTCTGGACGATGATGTCTTTCACCAGTACTACTTTGTCGCCCAGCGCGCCGCGCAAATGGGCGCCGCCGGTGGCACGATTCCCGTTGTGATCCCACGGCGCAACATGCAGATGATCCTGCGCGTCAAGCCGGCTGGTACCGAGAAGGTGACCATTGGCGGCACGGCGATGGACGCCCGCCAGTATGTTCTCACGGAGCCGAGCGGAGCGACGCGGCACGTGTGGGTCGATTCCACCGGCCGCGTGCTCAAGGTCTCGCTCGACGCTCAGGGTATCGTCGCGGTTCGGGACGAGCCACCGCGCTGAAATCCGGACCGTCCGCAGCACCCGTCCCGGGCGCCCGCCGCACCGGGAGCCCGCGTGTGTGCGGGTGCTGAA
>Ga0070661_100001549_pt1 | contig 15981 bp, 16 predicted proteins | sample KBSC43metaG_FD_64663 | JGI IMG/M metagenome (GOLD analysis project Ga0070661, IMG submission 64663) | Corn rhizosphere microbial communities from Kellogg Biological Station, Michigan, USA - KBS C4-3 metaG | ecosystem: Host-associated > Plants > Roots > Rhizosphere > Soil ...
TATTCGACCGCGGCCTTGCCGACCGCATAAGCCTGCTCGGCATCGGATTTCGATGCCAGATGCCGCGCCGAGCGCTGCAGGTAATCCGGGACGGCCCAATGAAATTTGTATCCGAGCCGGGCTTTGACGAGCTGGGCGATCAGCGGGCCGACGCCGCCGAGTTGGGTGTGGCCGAACGCGTCGCTGGTGCCGGCTTCGGCGAGGAACTTGCCTTCGGCATTCTTCAAACCTTCGGAGACGACGACCGTGCAATAGCCGACGCGTTGCACCGTCTCTTGCACGCGCGCAAGGAACCTGGCTTCGTCAAACGGCACTTCCGGGAACAGGATGATGTGCGGCGGATCCTCGGCGCGTTTGCCGGCGAGACCCGCGGCGGCCGCGATCCAGCCGGCGTGGCGGCCCATCACTTCCATGACGAACACCTTGGTCGAGGACTCGCACATCGCGGCGACGTCCAGGCTCGCTTCGAGCACCGACACGGCGGTGTACTTGGCGACTGAACCGAAGCCGGGGCACGAATCCGTCAGGGGCAAGTCGTTGTCGACTGTCTTCGGCACGCCGATCACATGCAGCGGGTAGTTCAGCGCCTGGGCGATCTGCGTGATCTTCAGCGAGGTATCGGCCGAATCGTTGCCGCCGTTGTAAAGGAAATAGCGAATGTCATGAGCGCGCAGCACGGCGATCAGGCGCTCGTAGTGCGCGCGGTCGGCTTCGAGCGATTTCAGCTTGAACCGGCATGAGCCGAACGCTCCGCCCGGCGTGTAACGCAACGCGGCGATCGCGCTGCGATCCTCTTTGCCCACATCGAACAGCTCCTCGCGCAAGGCGCCGAGAATGCCGTTGCGCGCGGCGTAGACGTTGATCTTGCGCCGCTGGCAGGTCTGGATCACCGCACACGCGGTGGCGTTGATCACGGCGGTGACACCGCCCGATTGCGCATACAGCAAATTGCCCTTGTCCATATGTTCGCGCTCCGTTTGACTATGCCGCCTGCTGCCAGTACGTTAGCCTTCAGTCTAGCCGAACGCGATGGCGCAGGCAGTGCCCGCGCGCCGGCGATTCAAGGATAAGAACGCACCCATGCGCATTGTTTTTTTCGGCCCGAACGGTTCGGGCAAGGGCACCCAGGCCGCGCTGCTCAAGGCCGAGCTCAACGTGCCGCATATCTCCACCGGCGATCTGCTGCGCGCGGCGGTGAAAGCCGGCACGCCGCTCGGCGTCAAGGCCAAGGCGGTCATGGAAGCCGGCAAGCTCGTATCGGACGAGATCGTGCTCGGCATGCTCGAAGAACGCCTCGCGCAGGCCGACGCGCGCAATGGGTTCATTCTCGATGGCTATCCGCGCAATCTGGCGCAATGCGCCGCCCTCGAAACCTTGCTCGCGCGTATCCGGCAGCCGCTCGACATCGCCATCGAACTGCATGTGCCGGACGAGGTGATCCTCAAGCGTTGCGAGATCCGCTTTCGGGCCGAACACCGGCGTGACGACGAGCCGGAAGTCGTGCGCAAACGTTTGCAGGTCTATCGCGAGCAGACGCACCCGGTCGCGACGCATTTTGCCGACATCGGCAAGATGGCCACGGTCGACGGGGTAGGTTCCGTCGACGAAGTGTTCAAGCGCATTCTTGCCGTATTGCCGAAAATCGCAGCCTAGTGTTCCCGTTGCTTTATCTGTTGCGCGACGTGATCGCGTTGCGCCGCGGCCCGCAAGACGCGCCGCATTCGCCACGTCTCCTGATCGCGCTGTGCGCACTCACGCTGCTGCTGCAATTGGCGATTGCGCGCGTGCTCAACGTCGAAGGCGAGACGCTCGGCGCCGGCATCGTCGCGCTCGCGTTCAATCTGGGCCTCTTGTATCTGCTGTTGAGCCTGCGCAAGCTCGGCAATCGCTTCGTGCAGGCAGCGCTGACGCTGCTCGGTGTGGCGATGCTGTTCCAGCTGCTGAGTCTGCCGATCGTGCTGCTCGCCGGCGGCCATCCGCCGAGCGCGGGCGATCACCTCACGCCGCTGCAGGTGCTGCTCGGCCTGGTGTCGCTACCGATTCTGGTCTGGAAATTGATCGTCGACGCGCACATCCTGCGCCACAGCCTGAATCTGCCGTTTGTTTCCGGCATGGTCATCGCGGTGTGCTGGATCATCGCCGAGCTGATCCTCGGCGCGGCGCTCGGCGGAGCCGGGCCGGGCACGACGTGAAAATCTATATTCTGGGAATTTGCGGAACGTTCATGGGTGGCGTCGCGGCGCTCGCGCGTGCTCTCGGGCATGACGTCGGCGGCTGTGACGCCAACATCTATCCGCCGATGAGCGACCAGCTCGCTGCGCTTGGCATCCGCCTGGATTCCGGTTACCGCGCGCAAAATCTGGACGCGAAATCCGACCTGATCATCGTCGGCAATGCGCTGTCGCGTGGCAATCCGGTGATCGAGCGCATGCTCGACGAGCGCGTGCCTTATGTATCCGGCCCGCAATGGCTCGGCGAGCACGTGCTCGGCAACCGGCGCGTGTTCGCCGTTGCCGGCACACACGGCAAGACCACGACGACGGCGATGCTGGCATGGATTTTCGACGCATGCGCGCGCGCGCCGGGATTTCTGGTCGGCGGCGTGCCGGAAAATTTCGGCGTGTCGGCACGGCTTGGCGGTGACGATTTCGTCATCGAAGCCGACGAGTACGACACCGCGTTCTTCGACAAACGCAGCAAGTTCGTGCATTACCGGCCTACGGTCGCGATCCTCAACAATCTCGAGTACGACCACGCCGACATCTTCCCCGACATCGCCGCGATCCAGCGCCAGTTCCACCATCTCGTGCGCACGGTTCCCGGCAATGGTCGCCTGATCGTCAATGCCGAAGACGAACGCCTCGCCGAAGTTTTGGCAATGGGTGCGTGGACGCCGGTGACGACATTCGGCATCGAGCGCGGCGACTGGCGGGCGCGACTGATCGCTGCCGACGGCTCAGGTTTCACCGTATTGCGTGATGGTGCGCCAGTCGGCGAAGTGCGCTGGAATCTGCTCGGTCGGCACAACGTCATGAACGCGTTGGCCGCAATTGCCGCCGCCGCAGCCGGCGGCGTCGATCCGGCGCGGGCGATTGCGGTACTCGCCGATTTCCGCAGTGCCAAACGCCGCCTGGAACTCGTCGGCACGCGCGGCGGTATAAACGTATACGACGATTTCGCCCACCATCCGACCGCGATCGCAACGACGCTCGCTGGCCTGCGCGCGCGCGTCGGCAGCGCTCGCATTCTCGTCGGCATGGAGCCGCGCTCCAATTCGATGCGCCTCGGCGCACATGCGGACGAGCTTGCGCCGTCGCTGCGCGACGCAGATGCGGTGGTTTTCCTGCACAAGCCCGAACTGCCGTGGGACGCCGGCCGCGTCACGGCCGCGCTAAACGGGCGTGGTCGTGCCGCGCCGAGCGTCGATGCCCTCGTCGCAATGCTGCGCGAGTCCACGCGGGCCGGCGATCACGTCGTATTCATGTCCAACGGCGGTTTCGACAACGCGCCGCGACGGTTTCTGGCATCGCTGTCGGCATAGGCCTACACTGCTGATCGTGGAGTCGGCCGACATTCCGCTGTTTCCGCTCAACACCGTGCTGTTCCCCGGCGGTCCGTTGAGTCTGCGCATCTTCGAGCCGCGTTACCTGGATCTCGTCCGCGAATGCACGCGCAACGGCAGCGGGTTCGGCGTGTGCCTGATCCTGCAGGGACGCGAGGCCGGCGAACCGGCGGTGCCGGCCGCCGTCGGCACGTTCGCACGCATTGTGGATTTCTATACTTTGCCCGACGGATTGCTCGGCATTCGCGCCACCGGCGGCGAACGTTTTCACGTCGGTCGTTCACGCGTGCGCGACAACGGACTCGCGCACGGGCAGGTGCAATTCTGGCCGGACGAGCCGAGCGTCGCCGTTCCGCCCGAGTACGCGTTGCTGGCGACGATTCTCGAGCGCCTGCTCGAAAAAGCAAAAATCCCGTTCGAGCGCGCCAGCCTGGATGATGCGAGTTGGGTCGGCTTTCGTCTCGCCGAAGCCCTGCCGCTGGAAAATCGCGAACGTCAGCATCTGCTGCAGATCACCGATCCTCTCGCGCGTCTCGGCCAGATCCTGCATTACCTGCCGCGCTTCCAATCGCCGTGAGCTCGTTGCGTCATAAAACACTGTTCATCACGGGCGCATCGCGTGGCATCGGCCTGGCGATCGCGTTGCGCGCCGCGCGCGATGGCGCGAACATCGTGATCGCAGCCAAGTCCGACGTGCCGAATCCGAAATTGCCCGGCACGATCCACACGGCGGCCGCGGCCGTGGCAGCGGCTGGCGGCCACGCGCTGCCGATCCGGTGCGACATTCGCGAGGAAGACGAGGTCCGCGCGGCTGTGCAGCAGACGGTCCGCCACTTCGGTGGAATCGATGTGCTCGTCAACAATGCCAGTGCAATCTGGCTGCGCGGCGCGCTCGACACGCCGATGAAGCGTTTCGATCTCATGCAACAAGTGAATGCGCGCGGCACCTTCCTGTGCGCGCAAGCGTGTCTGCCGCATTTGCTCAAAGCACCGAATCCGCACATTCTCACGCTCGCGCCGCCGCCTTCGCTCGATCCGAAATGGTGGGCGCCGCACACCGGCTACACGCTGGCCAAAATGGGCATGAGCTTCGTCACACTCGGCCTGGCCGCGGAGTTCGGCGCGCGCGGTGTCGCCGTTAACGCGTTATGGCCGCGCACGATCATTGCCACGGATGCATTGAACATGATTCCCGGCGTCGATATTTCGCGCTGCCGCAGGCCCGAAATCGTCGCCGATGCCGCACATGCGATTCTGGTCAAGTCGGCACGCGGCTTTAGCGGCAATTTCCTCATCGACGAAGATGTGTTGCGCGAATCCGGCATGAACGATTTCAGTGCCTACGCGGTCGATCCATCCAAACCGCCGCCGGCGGATCTTTTTCTGGATTGAAGGAGAAACCAGAATGCGTTATCTGCATACGATGGTGCGCGTACGTGATCTGGACGCCGCGCTACGCTTTTACTGTGAAGGACTCGGTCTGCGCGAGACGCGCCGTCAGGAAAATCCCCAAGGCAAGTACACGCTCGTGTTTGTCGCCGCACCGGATTCGCCCGAGGCCGAAATCGAACTCACGTGGAACTGGCCGGCTGCTGACGGTTCGACCGAGGAGTACGGCAGCGCCCGCAATTTTGGGCACCTCGCGTTCCGCGTCGAGGATATTTATGCGACCTGCGAGCACCTGCAGAAAATGGGCTATACGATCAGCCGTCCGCCGCGCGACGGACACATGGCGTTCGTGCGCTCGCCGGATTTGATCAGCATCGAATTGTTGCAGGACGGGCATTTGCCGCCGCGCGAGCCGTGGAAGTCGATGCCAAATGTGGGTATCTGGTGATCATTCCAGCGCTTGCGCCAAGTCCGCGACCAAGTCATCCGGATGTTCGAGCCCCACCGATAGCCGCAACAGGTTTTCCGGCGAGACCGGATGTTCGCCTTCGACCGACGCGCGGTGTTCGATCAGCGATTCGCAGCCGCCAAGCGAAGTGGCATTCGTAAACAATTTCACCTTGGCGGCCATGGCGAGTGCCGCGTCGCGACCGCCGCGAATGCGCACGCTGAGCATGCCGCCAAAATCGCGCATCTGGCGTGCCGCGACGGCGTGATTCGGATGCGACGGCAAGCCGGGCCACTGCACGGCTTCCACGCGTGGGTGCGCGCTCAGGAACTGCGCGACGACGCGCGCATTGCCGCAATGCCAGGCCATGCGCGCCGGCAGCGAGCGCAATCCACGCAACGTCAGCCAGACATTGAACGGCGACGGCACGCCACCGGTGATGTGGCGCCGGTGTGCGACGGCTTCGAACAGAGCGTCGCGTCGCGTGAACACGAGCGCGCCGCCGAGCACGTCGCTGTGGCCGCCGAAATATTTCGTCGTCGAGTGCATGACGACATCGGCGCCGAGCCGCAACGGTTGCTGCAGCAGCGGCGTCGCAAACGTGTTGTCGCACGCAACGAAGATCCCGTGCTCATGCGCGAGGTCGCACAGCGCCGCGATATCGGAAATGCGCAGCTGCGGATTCGATGGCGTCTCCAGCCACAGACAGCGTGTCTGTGGAGTGATCGCTGCGCGCACGGCATCGATGTTGCCGGTGTCCACCATGCTTGCATTCACGCCGCGCTGCGGCAGAAATTCGGCGGCGAGCACGCGCAGGCCGGTATAGCAGTCCTCGGGAAACAGCGCGTGCGAGCCGCCTGGCAAACTGTCGAGCAGAGCTGTCATCGCTGCCATGCCCGATGCGAAGGCGAGCGCGACAGCGCCGCTTTCAAGTGTCGCCAGCGCGGACTCGAGGCGCTCCTGCGTCGGATTGCCTTCGCGCACGTACTCGAAACCGGCGATGCGCTCGCCAGCCGGCCCGTGCCGGAAGGTTGTTGCAAGGTGCAGCGGCGGCGACATCGCGCCGGTTGCGGCGTCGGGCTCGGCGCCGGCGTGAACGAACCAGGTCTCAGGACGCATGCAAGGTCTCCCGGAAAGCGCCGCGCGCGGCGTCGAGCGTCTCGGCGATATCACGGTCGCTGTGCGCCGTCGACATGAAGCCGGCTTCGAACGCGGACGGCGCAAGATAAACGCCGCGTTTGAGCATGGCATGAAAGAAACGGTTGAACATGGCGACGTCGCACTGCGTGGCTTGCGTATACGTTTCCACTTTTTCCGAAGTGAAGAACAAGCCGAACATGCCGCAAACACGATTGACGCTGAACGGCACTCCGGCTTCGCTGGCGGCGGCGAGCAGGCCATCGGCGAGCAGCTGCGTCTTGTTTTCAAGGTCGGCATAAAAACCCGGCGCCTGGATCAATTCCAGCATCGCCAGGCCTGCGCCCATCGCGACCGGGTTTCCCGACAGCGTTCCGGCCTGGTAGATCGGTCCGCTCGGAGCGACTTTCTCCATGATTTCGCGGCGGCCTCCGTACGCGCCGACCGGCATGCCGCCGCCGATCACCTTGCCGAACGTGGAAAGGTCCGGCGCGATGCCGTACAGCTGCTGCGCGCCGCCGCGCGCCACGCGGAAACCGGTCATGACTTCGTCGAAGATCAGCACGGCGCCGTGTTGCGTGCACAAGTCGCGCAGGCCTTGCAGAAAGCCCGCGCGCGGCAGGATGCAGTTCATGTTGCCGGCGATCGGTTCGATAATCACGCCGGCGATTTCGCCGCCGACCTGCGCGAACAACTCGCGCGCGGCGTCGCGATCGTTGTAAGGCAATGTCAGCGTGAGATCGGCGAGAACTTTCGGCACGCCCGGCGAAGTCGGCACGCCGAACGTGAGTGCGCCGGAACCGGCCTTGACGAGAAACGCGTCGCCGTGGCCGTGATAGCAGCCTTCGAATTTCACGATCTTGTCGCGGCCGGTGTAGCCGCGCGCGACGCGGATCGCCGCCATCGTCGCTTCGGTGCCGGAATTGACCATGCGCAGCATTTGCATCGATGGCACGAGGCGCGCAATCGTCTCCGCCATCGTCACCTCGGCCGGACACGGCGTGCCGAACGACAGTCCCGCGCGCGCGGCGTGCTCGACCGCTTCGCGCACGCGCGGGTGGTTGTGCCCGGCGATCATCGGCCCCCACGAGCCGACGTAATCGATGTAGCGTTTGCCCTCGACGTCCCACAGGTAGGCGCCGTCGGCGCGGGCGGTGAAGAACGGCTCGCCGCCGACCGATTTGAACGCGCGCACCGGCGAGTTGACGCCCCCCGGCAGGAGCGGGAGCGCGCGCTGGAACAATTCGTGGTTCGTGGACATGTATTGATTTCTATTTGTGGAAAAGCGTGGCGTAGCGGCGTGCCGCGGCTTCTGGATCTGCGATACCAAACACACCGGTGATGGCGGCGACGAAATCGGCGCCGGCCTTGATCAGCGGCGTCGCATTGTCGGGCGTAATGCCGCCGATCGCCACCAGCGGCTTGTGCAAAGCGCGCGACGCGATCAGCAAGTCGGGCGTGGCGCGTCGCGCCAGTGGTTTGGTCGGCGATGGAAAAAAAGCGCCGAACGCAAGGTAATCCGCACCCGCAACGGCGAGGTCGCGCGCGCGTGCGCGGGAGTCGTAGCACGACACGCCGATGACCGCGTGCGCGCCCAAACGTGCGCGCGCCGCCGCGATGTCACCATCATCCTCGCCCAGATGTACGCCCGCGGCATCGACCGCGGCGGCGAGTTCGACATCATCATTGATGATCAGCGGCGCGCCGAAACGCGCGCACAAGGCGACGAGCGCGCTGGCTTCGCTGCGGCGTCGCGCGTGGTCGACAGTTTTGTCCCGGTATTGCAGAACCGCCGCGCCACCGCGCAATGCGGCTTCGCACGCAGCGAGCAGGTCCGGGTGCGGACCGTCGGTAATCGCATACAGGCCATGGGATGGCAGGAGCGGATGCATCGATGAAGTTTACCGTCCGCTCAGCTTGAGCGGACAAGACGGCGCAATAATGCGGATGCTTTCGGAACGGAGGCCGCCATGTGTCGCATCGCCGGGATCGCTTTCGCGCTGGCCGCTATGCACGTTCTGGCGAACACTCCCGCGCCGGTCTTGCGTTGGGGGTACGGCGGCTGCACAAGCTACTGTCAGACTGGACGCTACAGCTCGCCCGCGGTGGTCGACATTGATGGCGATGGTCAAGCCGAAGTGATCGGCGGCGGCGGGGACGTCGTCGTACTGAACGGCGCCACCGGCGCGCTCCGTTATCGAGACGCAAGCTCCGTGCGCGTCTGGCCAGATATTGCCGTGGGCGATCTGAATCACGACGGCAAACTCGCGCTCGTGGTCGGGCGCCGCGACGGCACTGTTAGCGCATTCAACGGCGATCTCTCCCTGCGCAGTGGCTGGCCGCAGACGCTGTTCGCGGGAAACGAAGTGCGCGCGCTCGCGCTTGCCGATCTGGACGGTAATGGCAAGTTGCATGTCGTGGCGGGCGGCGCCTGGGCGATATCAACCGGGCAGGTCGATGTGCTCGCGCCAAACGGAAGCGAGCGCGCCGGCTGGCCGCGACCGCAATCCGGCGATCCGGGCTACGCCGCAGGTATCTTCAACGACGATATTGCGATTGGCGATTTGCGCCGGGACGGGCACGTCGAGATCTTTGTCCCGACGGACACCCATTACATTCTCGGTCTCAATCCTGACGGCAATTACATTCCTGCGAACATCCTGTTCGGCGTCGGCAAAGTCTGGCCCGAAGTCGGTGTCTGGGTCGATCAGGCGTTCGACATCATCGGCTACGGCGACTGCGTGACACCCGGCATCGGGCTGCGGCCGAATTTCGCTGCGAGTGCGCCTGCGCTTGGCGATGTCAACGGCGACGGCAGACTGGAACTGGCGGTCGTTGGAAATGTATACGATTGCTCGGTCGGCAACACGCCGCCGCCCGGAGGCGGGGATCGCTATCATCTGCCGTGGCTCTTCAACGAGGACCGCTCGCGCTTCGCCGCATCCGGCTACGACTGGAGCACCGAGCCCGCACCGAGCGCTGGTGCGGCGCCGCTGGCGGAATACGATTACGCCCTGATCCAGGACGCCCAGCCAAACGCGGTACTCGCCGACCTCGATGGCGACGGCAAGCTCGAGATCCTGTACTCGAGTTACGACGGCAAAGTGCACGCGTACTGGCTCGACAAGACCGAGCACGGCAACTGGCCGTTTGCGATTCCTGGAACCGGCATCCATTTCGCCGCGCCGCCGGTTGCCGCCGAGCTGTATCACGACGGCAAAGCCGAAGTCCTGGTGGCGACGTGGCCGCAGGCGACGACCACGGAAACGGGCAAGCTCTACATTCTGGACGACCTCGGCAACATACTGACTTCTGCCGACTTGCCCGCGCCGAATGGTGATACGTGGAATGGCACGTTGGCATCGCCAACACTCGCGTTGTTGCCGGGCAGCCGAAATCTTGCTGTTGTGCTGATGACGAGGGCGAGCGGACTCGTGGCGTTTGATTTGCCCGGAACCGAGTATGCGCGGACGCTGTGGCCGACCGGCCGCGGCGGCTATCTCCGCGACGGCCGCGCCTTCAACGACCGGATCTTTGCGGACGGCTTCCGCGGCTGATTCGTGCGCGTGATCGACCGGCTCGGTTAGAATGCGCGCCCCGACCGAACACCCACGCGATGAACAGTTCCGCTACCGCCGTCGAAGTCCCGTTTCGCACTTTCATGTGCGTGGTCTGCGGCTTCATCTACAACGAAGCCGAAGGCTGGCCCGCCGATGGCATTGCGCCGGGCACGCGTTGGGAAGACGTTCCGGAGACGTGGACGTGTCCGGACTGTGGCGTCACGAAGTCCGACTTCGAGATGATCCAGGTGTAACGCTGAACAAGCCTGCTGCGCTCGGCAGCTTGCGCAGCGGTTATGCGATTCAGTTCAACCGCGGCAGGTCACCGCTGATTCCCGCCAGCTGCAGTTCGATCGCTTCGGCATCGTCGGCCTGCGGCATCAGCGCGAGGTAACGGCGCATGTCCTCACGCGCAGCGCGCGCGTGTCCGAGTTCGAAATAGCAGCGGCCGCGATCGCGATATTCGGCGGGCTGGTGCGTATCGAGCGTGAGCAGCCGGTCGCAGCAGCGCAGTGCCTTGTCCCACTGATCGCCTTCCATGTACACGCCTTTCAGGTTGCGCAGCATGCGCGTGAGGATCGCGCGATGGCTGGCCGGTTCGAGCATGCGCGCCAGACGCGTGTCATCGATGTCGTGGCTGTCGGTGTGCGCGCGTGCGCGCTGACGCAGTTCCGCGGCGTCGAGTGAGCGGCCTTTCTGATAGGGATCGAGCACGACGATGCCTTCCTCGAGCGGCAGACGCACGAGGAAGTGGCCCGGAAACGAGATGCCTTGCAGTGGCACGCCGAGGCGCTGCGCCAGTTCGATCTGCACGACGGCCAATGAAATCGGGTTGCCGAGCCGACGATCGAGGACGTCGTTCAAGTAACTGTTGCGTGGGTCGTAATAGTTCTTGTCGTCGCCGCTGAAGCCAAGCTCGTCGAACAGGAAGTTGTTGATACTGCGCAATTGCGCCGCTTCGGATTCGGCGCCGCGCACGAACTTGTCGAGGCTGCGCGAGTAGGCTTGGATGCGGGATTCGTAGGCGGCGGAGTCGAGTTCGGGATACTCGTCCTTGGCGATGAGCAATGCGGTGGCGAACAGCGGGATGTCGGCGTCGTTGGCGTTGCGCAAAACGGCCCAAGGATTCTGCATCACCGTCCTCCGGCAGCGGGCTTGCCCGCGTTGTCTTGATATTACGCGAAGGCGGAATTTGCGCAAGGGCCCTTACGGAACTGCCCGCAAATTGCCCGGTGGCTGTCATGTGGATTGCACGTCGGTCTGGTGCAATGAGCATCCCGCAAATGCGTTTTGCACACCGATGAAGCTATTTGTTCCGCTCACCGACGAGATGCTGTACAGCTTGTCCGGGCCGCCCGCAGCACTGGTGCCTTATCGTTGCGGCCTGCCGTTCGGGCGCGAGCCGCGCGATCCTGTTCAACGAGAGACGTTCAGCGTGTCGCCCGGTTTGACGCCGAGTTTGTCGGCCGTGCCGGCGTTGAGTTCCAGCACGTATTTCGCCGCGTCTTCGGACGGGTAGACCGGGCACGGGTCGCTGCGGCAGGCGGGCACGCGCTGCTGCACGCTGACGAGTTTATACTTGTCGTCAAAATATAAAATGTCCAGCGGCATGCGGCAGTTCTTCATCCAGAACGTGCGCACGGCGCTGTCATCGAACAAAAACAACATGCCGTGATCGGCGGGCATGCTGTCGCGGAACATGAGGCCGCGCTCGCGCGCAGGCTCGGTGTCCGCGATTTCGACATCGAAACGCTGTCCTTTCAATTCCACGCGCGGACCGGTCGCGCGCGCGGCGCAAGCTGCAAGACTCGCGGCGAACGCCGCGCCGAGCAGAAATGAATAGCCGCTACGCATGAGTGGGAAAACGGTTGGCGCGATCGAGTGCATCGATAAGGCTCGTGAGCGCAGCGAAATTCTGCGGATCCATGTCGTAGAACTCGATGCCGAGGTGTTTGTCATTGGCCCAGATCAGCAGGCTGTCGGCCTGGAACGGCTGCTGGCCCTCGAATTCCAGAATCAAACCATGCCGCGTATTGGCTTGCAGCGATGTGCCATTGGTGTATTCAAGCAGGACACCATTGAGTGACAGGTCGAGAATGCGGCCTTGGACATCGCCGCCGCCGGCGGCGGCATTCTGCAAGCGATAGGTTCCGGCGGTACTGAAGCGCGGTTCCTGCCTGCGATCTTCGTAAAGTTCACCCATGGCGATACGCGTGGTAACTGATGCAATCGATGCTACCACAGCGTCTGCGCCGCTTTTCCGTGATCGAATTCAACGAGTTCGGCGGCGCTGCCGATGTGAGTAGCAAGTTTTGTTTCACGGCGGAAGTATGTACTAAGCGAAACCCCATTGATCTGACGCGGTTTCCGGGCTGTGGATAAGTGTGAATGGCGATGGCTGCTAGGAACTGCGCAATTACCTTGAAAAATGGCTATCTGATGCCATTTATGGGCATACTGAGGCAGTTATAAGTTATTCACAGTAAGTATTGAAAATAGCGGCCAGGAAGCCTATACTGTTTGCAAGGAAATCGGGAGCCGGATTGATATTCGATACCCGGTCGATTTCCCCACTACAAAGCCCCTATCCGGGGCTTTGCTGTTTTTGGAGCGGCGATATCAGATCACCCTTTGGTACGACTGAGAATAGTTCTACGCGCGGTTTTCGTCGTGCCAGTTCAAAGATGCCCTCATCCCGCACTTGGTTCCCATAACCATCGGGGCGTCGCAGAGGGGAGCGGAGTACGGTCATGCGGCGATTTATCAGGACTTCGCAATCGCCCGCAGTGCACGCTTGGACCTGTAGCACCATGTCGTCAATGGTATAGCCCTGCTTGCTGCGGCTATCGTAATGATGACGCCCTAGGTAAACGATGTTCGGTGATTCTGGCTGGGGCAATCCAAGAGCTTTGCGAGCGGCGCAAACGTGCTGGTGTTGCTGATACGTCAGGTAGCCAATTTCGATGATGGGGACATGCTCATTGCGTGCTAGGCGATGTAGCTGTTCCCGTATCTTGTCTGTAACATCATCATGAAGCGGCATTAGCGTAAAGCCCTGTTTTCTGTCAAAATAAAAATGCCCTAGGCCGGAGTCGAACCGACATGCCGCCAAGCGGTGACTTCCAAAGTCACTGTGTCTACCGTTTCCACCACTAGGGCGAAGCAAGACCAGCCACGGCCCGTTAACGATCTTCTGCTAGGAAGGTGCTCGTTAACGGGCCTTGTCGTTTTCGGCCCCCGGAGGGCTGGTGGGGCTGGAGCCGGGAGCCTCTAGCCTAATGTCACGGCGAATCCTCCTCTTCTGGGTAGAGGAAATTGATCGTCGAGGCGAAGGCTTCTATGAGAGCTTTTCTGCGTTTCGGAGGAATGATCGAACCAGGCGGCGGCAGTTTCTCAAGTAGTCCGCGAAGGGCTGACGGAATGCCGCTATCGTCGCCGCCATTGCCACCACCACCTCCCGGTGGAGGCGGCTGACGTTCATCGGGGGGCTGGTCCTGCGCACCTCCGGTTCCCATGTTTGTATTCGGTTGAATAAGTCTGTCGCCAGCAATCTCAAAGAAGCCGGCCTGTTTTGCTGAGCGCATGAATACTTGGCGCGCTTTGTCCTTCTGCTTCGGTGCGACGCCGAGTTGTTCGAACTGCCGCTCGATAGCTGCTGGCGGAGGGAGCGGAGCGCTCTTGAACTTATCAAAGCCAGCTCGGTAGAGCGGTATCGCAAAGAAGGCGTCAACCTTCGCTGCCCGCGAAAATTTAGGGTCGATAATCTTGATCCCTAGGTCGGTGAGTTCTACGTCTCCACGGTTATACGTGAGCAGCCCATAGGACTTTGCCGCCATTACGCGCATTCGGAATCCACCACCTTTGGGGGCCTGATTCATCGCGCCCGCGAGTTGGTCCCAATTACAAGACGTGCCACCAACGCCATACACAGCCTGGGCCACTTGAATCGCGTCGTTCAAGTCGTTGTATGGGAACTCGATGGTCGAACGTCCACGACCTTCATTTTTGGCGGTCTCGCTATCGACTTTGTTCGCACTGTTTTCGCTGTTCACGGGCATTGCCTCGCTCTATGCGGTAAGTACGATTTGAATGATAATTGCGAGAAATGCGGATTGTCAATAGGAGTTCGCATTTATCGCATTTATCCGAGACAATTCTCGGATAGTTTGGTAATGATAGTTAACTATGTCTATTAACCAAATGATTTATAACGATATAATGTTTTAGCCTAGATATTGATATTGTCCACGAATGCCCACCAATGACTGCGAATGCTCTCCAATGCCAACGAAAAGTTGTTGACTGAGAGCCTTTCGTCAAATACAATATTCTCCAAGGTAGGAGAACGGCATGAACAACGACAAGCGCAAAGTCCAGAACCGCAGCACGAAGAACGATCCAGTTCTGATGGCTTTGCCAGCGGCTTGCAGCGACGAGCGCGCAGCCGTCGAGTTCATGGAAAAGCAGCGTTGGGGCGAACATCCGGGCTGCCCGCGCTGTGGCGATATGGACGTGTACCAGATGAAGGACAGCACGACCGGTGAGCGTCAGGCGAACTACCGGTGGCGCTGCAAGGGCTGCAAACAGCAATTCACGGTCCGCATTGGAACCGTGTTCGAGGATTCGCGCATTGAACTGCGCCACTGGTGCTATGCGTTCTGGCGCGCAGCCACGTCAAAGAAGGGCGTTGCGGCGCTGGAACTGCACCGGCAGACTGGCTTGAGCTACAAGTCTTGCTTGTTCATGCTTCAGCGCATTCGCTTTGCCATGAACGGTTCAATGCCCGGCCCACTGACTGGCCCAATTGAGGCTGATGAAACCTACGTCGGCGGCAAGCCGCGCAATAAGCTCCTGAGCAAGGCCGAGCGTGAAGCGCACTTTGCGAAGAAGCCAGCCGTGCTGGCGATTCTAGAGCGCGGCGGTCGCGTGCGTACTGGCGTAGTGGCCGACGTGACGGCAAAGACTCTGCGTGATGCGCTGCGCGAGAACGTCGATCCAGCAACGTCTACGCTATACACCGATGAGCTTTGGTCGTATCGCAAGGTCGGTAAGGAGTTTGCTGGTGGCCACCATATGACGAAGCACCGCGCGCGCGAGTATGCGCGTGGCGAGGTTCACAGCAATACGGTAGAGGGCTTCTTTTCCATCGTGAAGCGCGGTTTGAACGGCATCTATCATGCCGTCAGCAAGGAACACCTGCACCGCTACCTGTGCGAGTTTGAGTTCCGGTATAACCATCGCCATATGGATGATGGCGACCGCACGCGAGCGGCAATCCTCGCATCCGAAGGCAAGCGACTGACCTATGAAGAAAGCAAAGCCAGCGAAGAAGCGTACGGGACCGAAGCCTGAGCGCGTCAAGATTCAAGGCGACTGGGAAGCCGCTGTAGGTAAGGCGCTCACGTTGAAGCGGCCTAAGGAAGGCTGGCCGCAGGATAAAGCGAAGAAGTGACGCTCACAGACGTTGTCTGGGCCTGCGTTACGCTATTGGCGCTATTCGTGAGCGTGTCTTGGCATTTTCCGGGTATCTATGGTCCTGCCAGGCGTGATCGCTATTGGGCATGGGGCGCATTGGTGTTCTGCATCGCCGTAATGATCTACCGACACTGGCCGCGCTAATCATTTTTCAGCGCTCGCCGTCAAGAAAAATATCTTTCGCTAAGTACATACTTCCGTTTCACGGGGTGTTGACCGACTCGGAATGGAATGTATAATGTGCGGCTCCCTCGGGCGAAACGCTCTTGGGGTGCCGAACGTTGATTTGGCAAGAATTGGATCTTTGACAGTGTGCGCAGGTGACTTGTGTGGGCGCCTTGGGATGGAAGAGACAAGTCCATCGAATCAAGAGCGTCCCAAGCCTCGATTCCTCGGTCCTTAAATGGATC
>Ga0070661_100001550_pt1 | contig 15978 bp, 13 predicted proteins | sample KBSC43metaG_FD_64663 | JGI IMG/M metagenome (GOLD analysis project Ga0070661, IMG submission 64663) | Corn rhizosphere microbial communities from Kellogg Biological Station, Michigan, USA - KBS C4-3 metaG | ecosystem: Host-associated > Plants > Roots > Rhizosphere > Soil ...
CTCTCGAGACGGCTGAAGGTGTTGTCCACGTGCGAACCGCTCCTGCGGATGAGGCGAGTCTCGGCGGAAATTTAGCCGATCCGGAGGTCGGGCGCGCGGAACGTGGACACACACGGATGGGAGCTTTTTACCGGACGCTCACACTCCGCCGGAGGATCACGCGCGTCGCTCTCGCCGCGGGCGTTCACGGTGCACGAACGTTAAGTTGATGCACAGTTTCATCGACTTCGAGCATCAGGAGGGTTGGAGAGTGACAGACATCAAGGCCGAGGAGACGTCGAGCGACTCCGCTCTCTCGCGTCGGGATTTCCTTTTGCGCAGCGGGCAGATCGGCTGGATGTTCTCCGTGCTCGGATCGCCGTTCGGTCGTCTCGCCGCTCCGGCCCGACGGCAGTTCGAGGAGATGATGAATGCGGCGCACCGGCGGTCCGCGCCGATGCCGGCGAATCTGCTCTCCGGATTTCAGTGGCGCACGATCGGCCCCTTTCGCGGAGGGCGGGTTGCGGCCGCGACGGGCGTTCCGGGGCGACCGAACGAGTTCTACTTCGGTGCCGTGAACGGCGGGGTATGGAAGTCGATCGACGCGGGCCGGGTGTGGGAGCCGGTGTTCGATTCGCAGCCGGTGGCATCGATCGGGGCGATCGCCGTCGCGCCATCCGCTCCCGATGTGGTGTACGTGGGGAGCGGAGAGTCCACGCTCCGCGATTCGACCGGCTTCGGCAACGGCATGTACAAGTCGACCGATGCCGGAAAGAGCTGGACGCATCTCGGCCTCGAGGGCACGCAGCACATCGGAAAGATCGCCGTGGATCCGCGCAATCCCGACGTCGTGTTCGTCGCCGCGATCGGGCAGCTCTATGCGGCGAACGATGAGCGCGGCGTGTATCGGTCGCACGACGGTGGCAGGAGCTGGGAGAAGGTGTTGTTCAAGGGTCCGGATGTCGGTGCCGTTGAGGTGGTGATCGATCCCACGAATTCGCAGAACGTGTACGCGGGGCTGTGGAACACGCGCCGGCCGCCCTGGTTCACGTATTCGCCGACGAACGGACCGGGCGGCGGCATCTACAAGTCGACGGATGGCGGCACGACGTGGGCCCAGCTCACCGCAGGACTGCCGAAGGAGGGGATCGGCCGCACGGGGATCGCGATCGCGGCGAGCGATCCGCGTCGCATGTATGCCGTGGTGGACTGTCTGCTGGCGGAGAATGCGCCAGCGGGCTCGCACAATGCGCCGACCGCCGGCACCTCGATCGACAAGTCCGTGCCTCGGCAGGGAGGCTTCTTCCGCTCGGACGACGCGGGCGCCACGTGGACGAGGCTCTCGAGCGATGAGTCGCTCTGGGGGCGTGGCTGGTACTTCTGCAAGCTCGCGGTCGACCCGACGGATGCGGATACCGTCTACGTGTGCAACGTGTCCGTGTCACGCACGAGCGACGGCGGGAAACACTGGGTGACGGTTCGCGGGTCGCCGGGTGGCGATGACTATCATCAGCCGTGGATCTCGCCCGACGACACGAATACGATGATCGTGGCGAGCGACCAGGGTGCGGTCATCACGCGCAACGCGAGGGCGAGCGATCCGAAGGCGCTGACGTGGAGCTCGTGGCTCAATCAGCCGACGGCGCAGATGTATCACATCTCGGTCGATTACCGCACGCCGTACTGGGTGACCGGAGCGCAGCAGGACTCGGGCGCGATCGCCGTGCGGTCGCGCGGAAAGTTCGCGGAGGTCTCGACGCACGACTGGGAGCCGATCGCCCCCGGCGGTGAGAGCGGCTACACGGCGGGCGATGCGCTCCATCCGGGCATCGTGTTCGGTGGCACCGGCGAGCGGTGGAACATCGCGACGAACACGCAGCTGCGCGGAACGACGGCGCCGAAGGCCGCCGGCAAGGAAGTGGATCGCGCGGACTGGACGCAGCCGCTCGTCTTCTCGAAGGCCGACAGGCACGCGCTGTACTACGCGAGTCAGTTTCTCTACAAGAGCACGGATGGCGCGAAGAGCTGGAGACAGATCAGCCGGGACCTCACGCGCGCGAACCCCGGCATCCCGCAAACGCTCGACGCGGAAGCGGCCGCGCATATCGACCGGAACGGCAAGCGAGGCGTCATCTACACGATCGCACCGTCGCCGGTGAAGGCTCCGGTCGTCTGGGTGGGCACGGACGATGGCTCGATCTGGCGCACGCCGGACGATGGCCGGACGTGGGTGAACGTGACGCCGGCGGCCATGACGGCTTGGAGCCGCGTGACGATGCTCGAGGCCTCGCACGCCGACCCGAACGTCGCGTACGCGAGCGTCGACCGGCATCAGCTGCAGGACTTCGAACCGTACATCTATCGCACACGCGATTCCGGAAAGAGCTGGCAGCCGATCACGAACGGACTTCCCCGGGGGCTGTACGTGCACACGGTGAAGGAGGATCCGAAGATGCCGGGGACGCTCTTCGCGGGCACCGAGCGCGGCGCGTTCATCTCGGTGGATGATGGCGACCAGTGGGAGCCGTTGCAGTTGAACCTGCCGGTCACGTCGGTGCGCGACTTCGAGATCCACGACGACGATCTGATCGTCGGCACGCACGGACGCGGCATCTGGGTGATCGACGACATCAGCCCGCTCCGCCAGCGCACCGAGGTGCAGGCGGACGAGGATGTCCACCTCTTCAAGCCGTTGACGGTCGTCGCGACGGCGCAGCCGGATGACGACGGCACGCCGCTGCAGAAGGACGAGCCGCACGCCGACAATCCGGTCGAGGGTGCGGTGATCTACTATTGGTTGAAGCGCGACGTGTCGGCGCCGGTCACGATCGAGATCGTGGATGCGCACGGCGATACTGTGGCGACGATCCCCCCGAAGCCGCAGGCGAATGCGGCGTCCGGCGTCCGGACCGACGGCATCAAGCGCATCTCGCCGCTGTGGGAGGTGGCGCCGCCCGGTCCGTTGCCGACGACCGCGGGCATGCATCGCGTCGTGTGGCCCACGGTCGAGCCGGGAAGCACGGACGATGCGGCGACCTTCGAGGAGCGGCAACCGCGCGTGCACACCGGCGTCTTCACGGTGCGGCTCACGATCGGCGGGAAGCGCTGGACGCGGGCGGTGAGGGTGCTTCCCGGCCCGATGGACGGGTAGCGCGCCAGCCGGACGTGTCGGATGCGCTTCCGGGCGGTGTAGGGGTTTCCCGCACGCACGCGCCTTATTTATTGACGATTCGGTACTAATCATCCGCGCCCTCGCGTGATCCGCCGCGGGCCGCCGCGCGCATCCTCCGAGCGGGAGTGCGATGCTCCTTCCGGCGGCGCCGGACATCGCCGCGCGACATTCTTGCAGCCTATTTATTAATAAAATGCTATTTAGTAAGAAATAAACAAATCATTGTGCCGCGTTTCCTTGAGCACCCGCGGCCCCGCTTTCTATATGCAGCCACGAAGGACTGCTGTCGCAGCACGGAGGAGTCTTCCCAACGACGGAAGCGGGAAGAAGCACCGGTGATGTTCCACCGAACGTCACGCGCCGCGTCTACTGGAGGCACAATGAGCTCGACGAAGCACACGTCCGACACGCCGCGGCTCCTGGTCTGTGCGCTGGTCGCCATCGCGAGCGTCTCGATGGCCGCGCCAGCGGCCGCGATGGTCACTCGACACAGCGACACGGCCGCAACCACGAGCCACTCGGCCGCACCCGCGCCCCGCAATACCAGCGACGCCTACCGAACGTACATGGCGTCCATCCAGAACGGCGAGCCAGCCAGCGCTGCGAACTACGCGATCAAGCGGGTGAAGATGATCCCCGCATTCGCGCGCAAGTACGGGCTCCGATGCTCCGCCTGCCACACGGTGTGGCCCGAGCTGAACAGCTTCGGACAACAGTTCCGCGACAACGGCTATCAGATCCGCAACGAGAAGGACTCGCCGATCGCGCAGAACAACGCGTACATCCCGATCACGCTGCGCGCCACGCCGCAGTTTCACGTGGAGCGCGGCACGAAGCAGCTGGTCGACGCCGTGCCCGGTGATCCGACGAGCGGGCAGGCGGAGCGTACGATCACGTCGCACGGCTTCGATCTGTCGGGCATCGATCTGTGGTCCGCGGGTACGCTGTGGAAGAACGTGTCCTTCGTCCTCCTCCTGTCCTCCGACAACACGGGATCCTTCGGCTTCGAGGCGATGCACGTTCGCTTCGACAACATGGGGGGCAGTCCCTGGCTCAACCTGAAGGTCGGGAAGTTCGAGCTGGACAATCTCGTCTCCGAAAAGCGCTTCCTGTTCCTCTCGGATAACGGCGGCGCGTACCAGAGCTATCACTTCGTCGCCCCGGGAAGCTCCGTGGATTTCGGACTCGGCGACAACCAGATCGGCGCGGAGCTCTCGGGCCATTCGCTGAACAGCTACACCCGCTACAGCGCGGCCGTGCTGACGTCGACCGACGGAGAGCCGGGAGGCGAGAACTTCAGCTCCTACGACGGGAACGTGAACTTCAGCCAGGCGTTCGATGGCGGGAAGATGGGTGTCGAGCGCATCGGCGCCTTCGCGTATCTCGGGCAGCGCCCCACGTCCTATCAGACGAGCGGGGGCGAGGAGATCCCGGGCACGGGAACGAACCGGAAGATGTTCTATCGGGCTGGCGTTGCTGGGGACTTCTTCCTCAGGAAGCTCGAGTTCCTCCCCCTCTACATGCACGGAAACGACAACGCGTATCTCGCGTCGGATACGCCGATCAATTCGCCGCTCCTCGACGGCGCGCGCGATGCCTCGTGGAATGGCGGCTTTCTCGAGTCCCACTACTACATCAATCAGCAGCTGGTCCTGCTGGGGCGTGTGGAGGCGGTGCGCATGTCGCAGCAGGCGTTCGCCGATCTGCCCGGCTCGCTCGGCAACGTCGACGCGTACACGTTCGGCACCCGCTGGTATCCGTTCATGTACAGCCGGGCCGGGCTCGCGGTGCACGGAGAGTATTCGCTCGTGAAGACCGTGAGTCCGGGGCAGCTCCCGTCGGACGCGTCGACCATCAACATCTGGTCGAGCAGCCTGTTGTTCGCGCTCGACTTTGATTTCTGATCTCATCAGGAGGCGTGTCATGAGCCGGGTTGCTCGCCACATCGCATCGATCGCTGCATTGGGCATCCTCATCCTGATCTCTGCCACCGGCGCCCGCGCCCAGACGGTGCACGGCCTTCCCGACATCGGGCGAGGGGCCGACACCAAGCCGAACACTCGCGTCGGTCGCGCCGACGCGGGCAAGCCGGAGTACACGCGGTATTGCGCCGGCTGCCACGGCGACCGCGGCGATGGCATGGGAGAGAACACGCAGTGGATCGACCCCAAGCCGCGCGATTTCACGCAGGCGACGTTCAAGTGCCGCTCGACGCCGAGTGGATCGCTGCCGACGGATCAGGACATCATCAACACGATGCGGCGTGGCATCGTGAACTCGAACATGCCGCAATGGCGCCCGCTCACCGATCAGACGCAGGCGGACATCCTGGCGTACATCAAGACGTTCTCTCCGCGGTGGAAGACGGAGAAGCCCGGGACGCCGGTGGAGATTCCGCCCGAGACGCCCGTCACGACGGAGAGCATTCTGGCGGGGCGAGCGATGTACCAGAAGTTCGAGTGCTGGAAGTGCCATGGTGTCGAGGGCCGTGGCGACGGTCCGTCCGCGGCGTCGCTCACCGACAGCAAGGATCAACCGATCCACCCGTACGATTTCACCACCGGCACACGCTTCAAGTGCGGCACGACCAACGCCGACCTGTATCGCATCTTCATGACCGGTCTCGACGGAACGCCGATGGCGTCGTTCGCCGACAACATCAAGGGCAATCAGGGATGGGACCTCGTGCACTATCTGCGCACGCTGCAGCCGATCCGCACGCCGGAGGCCGCGCTGTGGAAGACGTGGCTGGCCGCGCACGCGAGTGAGCTCAAGCCCATCGGTCCGCCGGAGTCCGGCCGCAATTGAACACGATCTCGAACCCGTGCTTTCTCTTTCTCTGAAGGTGGTATTCCGATGCGAATAGAGCTTGTTGCGAGCGTCGCGCTGTGCGCGCTCACCTCGATGGCACTCACGCCGATCCATCACAGCGCCGGCGGCACCGTCGCCGGCAAGGTGACGTATACGGGAACTCCGCCCAAGATGAAGCCGATCGACATGGCCAAGGAGCCGTCGTGCGCGAAGGAGCACCCGACGCCGGTCATGAACGAGAGCGTCGTCACCGGGCCGGGGAATGCCCTGGGCGATGTCGTCGTCTACATCTCGGCCGGTGGTCCGGCCAGCGCGCCGCCGGCAGCGCAGGCGACGTTCGACCAGAAGGGCTGCCAGTACATCCCGCACGTGCTCGCACTGCAGGCGGGGCAGAAGCTCGAGATCAGGAACGACGATCAGACCTCGCACAACATCCATCCGTTGTCGAAGGTGAATCCGGAGTGGAACAAGTCGCAGCCGCCCGGCGCGCCTCCGATCGAGGTGGCGTACGACAAGCCCGAGTTCATTCCGGTGAAGTGCAACGTTCATCCCTGGATGCACGGTTACTTCGCGGTGCTCAACACGTCGCATTCCGCCGTGACCGGGGATGACGGCTCGTTCAGTCTCACGGGGCTGCCGCCCGGCAAGTACACCGTCACTGCGTGGCAGGAGCGCTTCGGCACGCAGAGTCAGGAGGTGACGATCACGGGCAACGAGACCGCGAAGCTCGACTTCGTGCTGAAGGCAACCGAGTACTGAACGCGCCAGCACCGACATCCGGAGTCGATCACACGTGGGGAAATCGTTCGCAATCGCCGTCTCGGTCATCGCGCTCCTCTCGGCGGGCGTCTTCGCCGCGCGTATCTGGTGGCTGCCGCCGGATATCTCCGCGCTCGGGCTCCGCATCGACGGCCAGCTCGCGGAGACGATGGTCTTCACCGGCGTTCTCTTCGTCGCCGCGCAGCTCGCGCTCGCCGCGTTCGTCTGGCAGTCCACCGGCAGGACGGCGACCATCCGGCTCTTTCCCGGCGGTCCGATGCCGCTCGTCGGCGCGGCGACCGCGATCGTCGGGCTCGAGGTGCTGGCGCTCGTGTTCATCGGCACCAGAGTCTGGTCGCAGGCGTTTCTCACGCCTGCACCCGCCAACGCGATTCACATCGATGTGCAGGCCGGGCAGTTCGCGTTCTACTTTCGCTACGCGGGCCCCGACGGAAAGTTCGGCGTTCCGCATCCGGAGCTGATCAACGAGGGCGAGAGCAACTTCTTCGGCCTCGATCCGAAGAACGATACCGCAGCGCGCGATGACATCGTCTCGGCCAGTCTCGTCGTGCCGGTCGATCAGCCCGTCCTCTTGACGATGCATTCGAAGGACGTCGGCCACTCGCTGTTCATTCCGCAGCTGCGACTGCAGCAGGACTTCGTTCCCGGGCTCATCATCCCCGTCCACTTCACCGCGACGGGGATCACCAAGACCGAGATCGTCTGCACGCAGCTGTGCGGGCTCGGGCACTACAACATGCGTGCGTACTTCGAAGTGTTATCGAAGGATGACTTCGCGAAGTGGCTGACGGATCAGGCGGGCCAGTAGCTCCCACGGCTCGCTCGCCTCACCGCATCGCCGAAGCATTGTCGTCGAACGAAAACTCAGCCCATGGATTTCCGTGTCCGCGTCGATAACCGAGCTCCCGCCAACCGCTCCGCACCACCACGTACCGCCCGAGAGCTTTCTCCGGAAGTACGTGTTCAGCCTCGACCACAAGGTCATCGGCAAGCAGTACCTCGGGCTCGGTCTCATCGCGGTGTGTACCGGCATGTTCCTGTCGTGGATCATGCGGTATCACCTCGCATTTCCCGACAAGGCGGTTCCGCTCATTGGATGGATCGCCCCCACCTTCGCCGCCGGCGGCGTGATCACGCCGGAGTTCTATCTGCAGTTGATGACCATGCACGGCACGATCATGGTGTTCTTCGTGCTCACCACGGCGCCGTTCGCCGGCTTCGGCAACTTCGTATTGCCGATTCAGGTTGGCGCGGAAGACATGGCGTTTCCGCGCTTCAACATGATGTCGTTCTGGGTGACGTTCGTCGCCTTCGCAGTGCTCGTCGCGGCATTCTTCGTCCCCGACGGACCTCCGCTCTCGGGGTGGACGGCCTACGCCCCGCTGAGCGCGGTCGGCAAGGCATCGGGTCCCGGTGAGGGGCTCGGGCAGACGCTCTGGGTGATATCGATCGGGATCTTCTGCATCGGCCAGCTGCTCGGATCCCTGAACTTCATCGCGACCACGCTCGACCTGCGCGCGAAGGGGATGACGCTCGCGCGACTCCCGTACTCGACGTGGGCCTGGTTCATCACCTCCATGATCGGGCTGATCGCCTTCTCCGTTCTCCTTCCCGCCTGCGTGCTGCTGCTGCTCGACCGCGTCGCGGGCACGAGCTTCTTCATCCCGGCGGGGCTCGTGGTGAGCGACGCGGTGCAGCCACACTCGGGCGGATCGCCGCTTCTGTGGCAGCATCTCTTCTGGTTCTTCGGACATCCCGAGGTGTACATCGCGATCGTACCGGGTTTCGGCATCATCTCGACGATCCTTCCCGCGGTGTGCCGCAAGCCGCATCTGGGACCTCGGGTGCTGATCGGATGTCAGCTCGCCATCGCGGGGCTGAGCTACATGGTGTGGGGGCATCACATGTTCCTGAGCGGCATGAGCCCCGCATCCGCGACGCTCTTCTCCGTGCCCACGCTCATCATCACGATTCCCGCGGCAATCATCACCCTGCTCTGGCTCGGGACGATCTACGGTTCGAAGCTGCGACTCAGCACCGCCGCGCTCTTCTGCCTCGGCTTCGTGTCCGTGTTCGTGACCGGAGGACTGAGCGGCTTCTTTCTGTCGCAGCCGTCGATCGACACGTATCTGCACGGCACGTACTTCGTGGTCGGCCACTTTCATTTCGTGATGGGCGTGGCCGCGATGTTCGGCATCTTCGCCGGCACGTACTTCTGGTTCCCCAAGATGTTCGGCCGCATGATGAACGAGACGCTCGGCAAATGGCACTTCGCGCTCACGTTCATCGGTGTGTACGCCACGTTCATGCCGATGCACTGGCTCGGGCTCGAGGGCAACATCCGCCGCTACTCGTCGTTCCCGAGCGACTACATGCACGGATCGCTTCCGCTGCACCGGTTCATCACCTTCTCGGCGCTCTTCCTGGGCGCCGCGCAGCTGATCTTCCTCGTCAACCTGCTGTGGAGCAGGCTTCGGGGGCCCGTCGCGCCGGACAATCCGTGGGAGGCGACGACGCTCGAGTGGAGCACGACATCGCCACCGCCCTTCGACAACTTCGGCGGCGTGCATCCGGTCGTGTATCACGGGCCGAACGAGTATGGCGTGAGCGGCCCGCGGGGCGACTACGTCATGCAGACGGATCCCCCGATGGCGGCCACACCCGTCGCGGCCACGCCCGTCGCGGTCACATGAGCATCGCCAAGGGTATGGCGCCTTCGTCTGCGGCTCGCACCGGTGTATGGGTCGGCATCGGTGCGATCACGATGTCCTTCGCCGCGTACACCAGCGCCATGGTGGTGCGTCACGGCTCGATTCCCGAGTGGCAGCACTTCACGCTGCCGCCGATCCTCTACTGGAACTCGCTCGTGCTGGTGGCGAGCAGCGTGACGCTCGAGCTCGCACGCCAGCGCATTGGAGGCCCGTTCGATCGCCTGGGGCACAGCGCCTCGCTCCTGGCCGCGAAGTCGCGTGCGTGGCTGCCGTGGTACGGCGTCACGCTCGCGCTGAGCTTCGCCTTCCTCGCGGGCCAGTATCTCGCATGGAAGCGGCTCTCGGGCGAGGGCGTGTATCTCGCGACGAGCCCGAGCAGCTCGTTCTTCTACGTGCTCACCGCGCTGCACGCGCTTCACCTGCTCGGCGGCCTCGCCGCGCTCGTCTACGCGCTGCGCTGCCTGCGCAGCGATGATGGTCCGCGGCCCGTGAACGTGCTCGCGGCGGCCGCGCTGTACTGGCACTTCATGGCGGTGCTCTGGATCTATCTGCTCGTCGTGCTCGCGCTGTGGGTGTGACGGGTGTGACACACTTCTGGAGGGGACGTGAGTGATTCGGCGATGACCGCGGAGCACGTGCACGGAGCGGCGATGGAGCCATCGCCGTTTCTGATCACGAGCAAGAAGCTGACGGTGTGGCTGTTCATCGTTGCGGATGCGGCGACGTTCGGGGCCATTCTGTTCGGCTACGGCTATCTGCGCTTCGGAAGCCCGAACTGGACCAGGCCGTTCACCTTCGTTCCCAACATCGTCAATGGCCTGCTGATGACCGTGGTGCTGCTGACGAGCAGCCTCACCATGCTGGGCGGCGTCGCCGCGGCGCGCGAGGGGCGCAGCGGAGCCGCGATGAAATGGCTCGGAGCCACCGTGCTGCTCGGCGTCGCCTTCGCCGTTCTGCACCTGCGCGAATGGTCGGGAATGATTCACGAAGGATGGAGCCTGTCGAAGAACCCAATGGGCGGCTCGGTGCAGGTGGGTGCGCTGTTCTTCTCCATCACGGGGCTGCATCTCCTGCACGTGATCAGCGGCGTGATCGCGATCATCGTCATCGCGATCGGATTCCGAATGCGCAAGCTCACCGCGGGGCACGTCGAGACTGCGGGACTCTACTGGCACTTCGTGGATCTCGTCTGGATGTTCGTGTTTCCGCTTCTCTATCTGCTCAACGTCCGCTAACCCAGCGAATCTTTCATGGCGACAACGGAGAAGGGGACGGAGCCGACGATGCGCGTGTACGTCTACGTCTGGCTCGGGATGCTCGCGATCGTTGCGATCGAGGCCGTGCTCGTGTACGCGCACGTGTCCAGCGGGATGCTGCTCGCATCGCTGCTCGTGCTCGCGTTCCTCGAGGCGGCCGTGGCCCTGCGGTACTTCATGCACCTGAAGTACGAGGTACCATTGTTGTTCTGGACCCTCATCCCGGGGCTGCTGCTCGCCTTCGCGATGATGAACCAGTTCTGGGCCGATGCCGCGCGATTGAACACGCTCCGCTTCCCGATACCGTAGGCGAGCCGATGCAGCCCATGGAGCACATGGTGGGTCCGATGCTGGCGGCGATGATCGTCGTCGCCGCGCCCGCGTGCGTGATCTTCGCGGGGCTCATGCTCATGTGCTGGCGCAAGCGCAAGGGAGACGGTCCGACGTAAGGCCGCCTCGCGTCAGGCCCTCGGCGTTGCCGGCAGGGTCAGGACGAACTCGCTCCCCGCGCGCGACGAGTGGGCAAGCACGAGCGAGCCTCCGTGCGCCTCCGCCACCCACCGCGCGATCGCGAGCCCCAGGCCGGCCCCCACGCCGTGTGCGTCATCGTGCATGCGCACCGTCGATGCGGAATCACGTGCGCGCGCGCCATCGCCGCGGTAGAAGCGATCGAAGATGTGCGTCGCGATCTCCGACGGAATGCCCGGTCCGCTGTCGCGAACGATCACCCGGTGCGCGCCCGACTCGCTGCACAGCGCGATCTCCACGGTGCCGCCCTCCGAGCCGTACTTGAGCGCGTTGTCGAGCAGATTGAGAATGAGCTGGCGCACGAGGTCCTCATCCCCGCAGATCGGCGCCTCCGTCGTCACGTTCGATGTCAGCGTCATGCTGCGCCGGATCGCGAGCGACCGCGCGGCGCGCGTGCAATCCGAGATCACATCGTCGAGATAGAACTGGCGGAGCTGCAGCTGCTGCTGCCCCGCATCCGCTCGCGCCAGCAGAAACAGATCGTGCACGATGCGCGACAGGCGCCGCGACTCCACCCGCACGACCGACAGCGCCTCCCGATATTCATCGTGCGGGCGGTCGGGAACCGCGAGCGCGATGTCCGCCTCGCCGCGCACGATCGCGATCGGCGTGCGCAGCTCGTGCGACGCATCCGCCATGAAGCGGCGCTGCTGCTCGAACGCGCTCTCGATGCGCGCCAGCAGTCCGTTGATCACCGTCGCCAGCTGTCCGTACTCGTCGGACGCGTTGGGAACGGGGAGACGCTCGTGAAGCGTGGTCATGCCCATGCGCGATGCGTGCTCCGTCATCGCGATCACGGGACTCAGGCTGCGCCGCGTGAGCAGGTAGCCGGCGATCGCCGCGAGCACGAGCGCCGTCGGAAAGATGACGATCAGCGCCTTCCGCACCGATTCGAGCATCGCGCGCTGATTGGACAGCGGCCGCGCGACGATGATCGCGTACGAGCGCAGGTCGACCACGACGGGGAGGATGCAGGCGCGCACGCCACCGCGGCGATCGGGAAGCGTGATGCATTCCGCAGCCGTGATGCGATTCGACGCGATGAACCGGCCGAGCGCGGTCGGGTCGAACGGCTGGATCACCTCGTCGCCGCTCGTCTGCGATTCGCCCGGAGCGGTGGCCATCGCGAGCACCTGCCCGCTGAGGTCCATGACACCGAGGTCGAGATCGCGGAAATCGAATTCCGTGAGCGCGGCGGCGGCCGCCGCCTGGTCGTTCGGGGACTGATAGTGCTGCGCCACGTACTCGATTCGAAACGCCGCGCCGGTCTCCTCGAGGTACTGGTCGAAGCGCCGACCCGTCGTCTCGGCGATGAACTTGTACGCCGCCCCCGTCAGAGCCAGCAGCAGAAGCGCGACGATCACGGTGTGCCACAGCGCGAGCCGGACTCGAACCGATTCTATCACGCTGGCTGTTGTCGTTTCAGCTCGGCAAGCATGTAGCCCGCGCCTCGGCGCGTGTGAATGAGCGGCGCATCACTCACGGAGTCGATCTTCCGGCGCAACCGGTTGATGTAGACCTCGATCGCGTTCGAGTACGGATCGTGATTGTCGTCCCACACGTGTGCGCAGATCTCCGCCCGGCTCACGACGTGGCCCTCGTGGCGCGCGAGGAACGCGAGCAGCGCGAACTCCTTCGTCGTGAGCACGATCGTTCGGCCCGCCCGGTCCACCGTGTGGCTGGCCATGTTCACGCGCAGGCTGCCGATCCGCACCTCCGCGGCCAGCAGATCCGTCGTCCGGCGGCGCAGGAGCGCGCGCAGCCGAGCCAGCAGCTCGGCGAACTCGAACGGCTTGGTCAGATAGTCGTCGCCGCCGGAGTCGAGGCCGGTGATCTTGTCGGCGATCGTGTCGCGCGCCGTGAGCATGAGGACGGGTGTCCTGCGGCCATTCCGGCGAAGCTCGCGACACACGGAGAAGCCATCGCGGCGCGGCATCATCACGTCGAGAATGATGACGTCGTACTCGTTGATCAGTGCCTGGTTCATCGCAGACTCGCCGTCACCCACGATGTCGACGGCGTACGCTTCCTGACGGAGACCCTTGGTGAGTGTTCTACCAAGTTGGGCATCGTCCTCAGCCAACAGGAGCCTCATTTGACCTCCCCCACGATTTTCGAAGCCGGCCAACCCTATACGATGGGACAGGTACCTTAATAGAGCATTACAGCGCCTGAGTTTGGAAGGTAGAGGGCCGAGTGAGGGCTCGAGTCCGGCTCGGCGGGCTGGAGGGTGAGACGTTTGGTGCAAATCGGGCGTTTCTTCTCTCATTGGAGCCGAGCCTCTCACGCAAGGAAGACCCTGGCAATGCTCGCGGCGAGTAGCGTCACCTACGAGTACGACCCGTCATCCGGTGTGCCGAAGCGGGCCGCTCGGCTCCAGGGCCTGGGAGCGTCCGTGGGCGTTGGTGGCCGGTATCCGCAGCGCTCACTACTATGGTGTATGTCGTCGCCCCGGGATTCGATCTCCGACGAGCTGGAGTCGCTCGTCGCGCGCTTTGCGCGCTTCGCGGGGCGGATCGCGCACGATCGCGGACTGCACCAGGAGGACCTGGACGAGCTGCTGCAGGAGCTGCGGGTTCGCTTCTGGCGCGCGCGAAAGGACGGCCTTCGCGATCTCTCCGCGGGCTACGTTCGGCGCACCGCGATCTCCGCGGCGCTCGACATCATCCGGCGGCGGCGCGTCGATCGCAACGTCTCGATCGAGGACGAGCAGGGCGGGGCGCCGCCGCTCGCGACGCTCGCTGCGAATCCTGCGGAGCTCCTCGATCAGAGCGAGCTCGCACAGCGAGTCGCGCTCGCGGTGGATGGCCTCGCGCCAGCGCGCCGGGCCGCCGTCCGGATGTACCTCGATGGGTATCGCCGCGAGGAGATCGCCGAGCTGCTTCGCTGGTCCGACGCGAAGACGCGCAATCTGCTGTATCGCGGGCTGGCCGACCTTCGCGCGGTTCTGATCGCGCAGGGCATCGGAACTCCGGAGAACGTGCAATGAACGACGAAGAGCTGCGACGCGCCTACCGGGAATCGTCGAGAGCCGCACCGCCCGGTCCGCATCCCGAGCCCGACGAGCTCGCGCGCATCGTGAACGGTGAAGGCTCCGAGACGGAGCGGCTCGCGCTGCTCGAGCACGCGATGCGCTGCCCGACGTGCGGGCCCGAGCTCGATCTTCTTCGCGCCGCGAGCGAGGGCGCGCGCGCGGGACATCGTCAGATGCCGTCCACGCGCTGGCTCGCGCTCGCTGCGGTCGCGATCCTCGTCATCGGGCTCGGCGCGCTCACGCTGCGCAGCCGTCGCATCGTGCCCACTCACGACGTCATGCGCGGACGCGCGGCGGCCATGTCGCTCATACAGCCGGAGAACGGCGTGACGCTGGCGTTTCCGATTCATCTCGCGTGGCATGCGGTCGACGGTGCCGTGAGCTATCGCGTCGAGCTGCTCTCCACCGGAGGCGATCTGATCGGCGCGTGGACCACTCGCGACACGACGCTCGCGATATCGGAGTCCACGCGAGTGAACGGGAGCGGGCCATACGATGCGTGGGTGCGCGCGACGTTGCGGGACCGCACGGACCTCAGCTCGCCCATTGTGCGCTTCAACGTGAAGCGGTAGCCGCACTCACGCGAACGAAGCCGTCTCCCGTGAGCACGAACGCCGCCCAGTCGCGCGTCGGCTGCCGGCGCCGGATCGCGTCGAGCTGGGCGAGACGCAGCGCCTCGGCCGCAGTGGCGCCGCTCGCCAGAAAGCCGTAGAAGCGCTGCACGAACTCCGCACTCGCGCGATCGTTCACGGGCCACAGCGTCGCGATCACGGAGTGTGCGCCGGCCTGGAGCAGCGGCCCGGTGAATCCGAGAATGCCCTCCCCATCCACGAGCGTGCCGAGCGCGGTGTTGCAGCCGGAGAGCATCACGACATCCGCGTTGAGTCTGAGCGCTCCCAGGTCCGCGCTCGTGACGAATCCATCTTCGCCTCCGCCCGCTGCCAGCGCGATCGCCGACCGTCCCGGTGCACGCTCGTCCACCTGCGCGTGCGTGGCCAGGTGCAGCAGCCGATACTGCTCGAGCGGGAAGTGTTTCAGGTTCGCCTCGCTCGCATCTGCGCCCAGGAGTGCCTGCGAGCGGGGCCAGTGCCGTGCGGCTCCGCGCGCCTCGGCCGCCGATGCGGTGAGCGCGTCGAGTCCGCCGCTCGATGCGAACGCCGCGAAGTACGCCCGCGTCGCGGGTGGATCACCGTCGTTCGCGGTCGGAAAGCGCGGATCGCCGAAGGCGAGCATGCGCGCCGGCCCCGGCGCCGGACGCTTCTCCCACAGCGAGAGCGCAACCGCTGCGGATGGCGCCACGTGCACCGCGAAGCGCTGGGCCACACGCTCTCGATCGACGATGAGTGCCGCGAACGGAACCCGGTGCAGCGCATCTTCCGGCAGGAGAATGAGATTCGTGATTCCTGGCGGAAGCCGTCGCACGACGCCAGCCAGAATCGCCTGACCGAGCCTCGCAGCGATGACCGTGTCGGCGTTGCCCGCCTGGATGATCGCGAGCAGACGCGCGATGTCGCTGCGCATGCTGTCGACCGGTGCGATCGATGCAGCGAACGCGTCGTGGCGCGTGATCACGATCGCGGTCGTGGGCTGCCCGCCGCGACCCGTGATGAGATCGACGAGCGCCGCATTCGCCGGGAGTGCCTGCGACACCGCCGCGAAGGTGAGATGCGATGCATCGAGTGCGACCTCGCTGCGCGATTCACGAGG
>Ga0070661_100001556_pt1 | contig 15954 bp, 12 predicted proteins | sample KBSC43metaG_FD_64663 | JGI IMG/M metagenome (GOLD analysis project Ga0070661, IMG submission 64663) | Corn rhizosphere microbial communities from Kellogg Biological Station, Michigan, USA - KBS C4-3 metaG | ecosystem: Host-associated > Plants > Roots > Rhizosphere > Soil ...
GGCGATGGAGATGTCCTGCATGTAGTGCGGCAGATGCCAGCGCTCGATCGCGTGCTCGCGCGATTCACGCGTGGTGGTGCCAAGCCGGAACGTGTAGAACGCGGCGCGCGGCCACGGCTGCCCCTGCTCGATGCGGGGCGCCACGAGGATGGAGAGAATCAGCTCGCCGTATTCACCGACCGGGCTGTCGTGAAAGTCGAACGCCATCACGGACAGCACGCTCGACCCGTGATGCGGCTCGATCGGCTGCAGATCGGGCGGCAGGATGGCGCGGGCGTTCTGCGTGGGGAACTCGAAGAATCCCCCGATTGCGTCGCGGAAGTGATACTGCACGAGGCCGTTCTTGTTGCTGCTGCTCATAGGAGAATCCCCTCTTCACGAAGGACCCGGACGAGGATGGCAACGCCCTCGTCGAGCTGTTCAAAGGTGTGCGACGCCGAGATCGACACGCGCAATCGCGATCGATGCTTGGCCACCGCCGGATAGACGACGGGCTGCAGATACACGCCGGCTCGAAAGAGCCTGTGGCACAACTGGAAAATCCGCCGGTCGTTCCGCACCATGATCGGGATGATCTGCGATGTGGAGTCGCCGACATCGACGCCTTCCTTCTCCAGGCTGCTCCGGATGTAGCGCACGTTCTCCCACAACCGGTCGCGGAGCTGGGGTTCGGCCTGCGCGATCCTGAGCGACTGCAGCACGCCCGCGGCGACCACGGGTGACAGCGCGCAGGAAAAGACCCGCGAGCGGGCGAAGCCCTTCAGATAATTGTAGAGCTTCCGCGTTCCGGCCACGTACCCGCCCTGGCCGCCGAGTGCCTTGGAGAAGGTCCCGATGTGGATGTCCACCTCGTTCTCCAGGCCGAACTGCTCGACGATGCCGCGCCCGTGCGCGCCATACACGAAGGCCGAATGCGCCTCGTCGAGCAGGATGCGCGCCCCATACTTGCGGCAGACCTCGACGATTTCCGGCAGCGGACACACGTCGCCGTCCATCGAATAGACGCCTTCAATCGCGACGAGGCGCTTGCCGCTCGTCTGCTTGAGCTTCTTCTCCAGGTCGCCCGGGTTGTTGTGCTTGAAGAAGCGGACGTTGGCCTTGGAGAGAATCGCGCCATCCACGATGCTGGCATGGGCATTCTGGTCCGCGAGGATCCAGTCGCCCGGGCGCATCAGGCCGGAGATCATTCCGAGATTCGTGCTGTACCCGGTAGGGAAGACGAGTACCGCCTCCTTGCCCTTGAATCGCGCCAGCTCCTCCTCGAGCTGGACGTGCACGTCCATCGTGCCGCTCAGGATGGGCGAGCCGGCGGCGCCCAGCCCGTACTGGTCCAGCGCGGCCTTGGCCGCCGCGATGACTTCGGGGCGGTAGGACAGGCCGAGATAATTGTACGATGATAGATTGAGAAGCTTGACGTGCTGATGACAGAGCCCTTCCGTCACATCGATGCGGCCCCGTGGCGGCGTTGACATGGCCTGGGCGAACAGGTAGTAGCCCTGCTGGATCGCCTTCGTGTACCAGTCATTGTATGGATCAAGAATCGCGAACGGGTCGTCGCTCGACGAGTAGAAGAAACTACTGTAATCGTAGTCGGAGACGCTCGAACCACTCGTCTGCGCTTCGACTCGTGTTGCCATGGGTGACCTCCACTTGAGTGCCGACAGCACCGAACTGTTCATTCCTCGCGCCGGCCTCGACTCCCGTGTGACACAACTGGGGCGTACGCTGCGCAGCGGTGTGCTCTTCCTGGTCTACTGGCTCTACCTCGGCTGTTTCGTCGGGCTGGGCCAGCGCATTGTCATCTGGCCCGCCATCCTGCTCGTCCCGCGCCGGCGCACCGCCATCGTGCGCGCCTGGCTCAAACTGAATGCCCGCATCACCCTGGGACTCGCCCGCAGCATCGCGAACGTCCGCGTAACCATGCAGGGCCCCCGCCCCGCGGAAAGCTGCGTCGTGGTGATGAATCACCAGTCGCTGCTGGACATCCCCATCGCGATCGAGGCCGTCGTCGGCCCGCAACTCGTCATCCTCACCCGGGACCGCTACCGCCGGTACATTCCGGGCATCTCCCCGCTGGGCCGGCTGGCGCAGTTTCCCTTCGTCTCGCAGAAGCGCAAATCGTCGCGCCAGGACTTCGCCACGCTGACCCGGACCGTCGAGCGCGTCGACCGCGGCGAACAGACGCTGCTCATCTTCCCCGAAGGACACCGCACTCGCGATGGCTCCATCGCCCGCTTCATGCGTGGCGGCCTCCGGACAATTCTCGCGGGAACGCGGCGTCCCGTGTACTGCGTTGTGACCGATGGCATGGCGCACGCCCGAACCTTCCGGGAATCGCTCGTCCGCTTCGCCAACAGCGATGTGCACGTCGTGATCTCCGGCCCGTTCACGCTGGACGATTCCGACCCGGATGCCTTCATTGATTCGCTGCGCCAGCACATGATCGTGTCGCTCGAGCAGCTTCGTTCAACATCATCGGACCACGCATCATCCGGTGCAGCCGATCCCATTGCCGTCCGCTGACCGGGAGCTGCGGGCCGCCCTGGCTGGCGGTCTGAGCGACCCGCCCGCTCCGCGTGCGGCCCAGCTTGCCGACTATCTCGCACGCGTCTTCGGGCCGGCCACTATCGGCATCGTCCATTACGGATCGCACGTTCAGCGTTCCGACGCCAGACCCGAGAGTGCCTACGACTACTTCGTTATTGTGGAGCGATATGCTGACGCCTACAAGTCCCTGGCCGCGACAATCTCTCCATCCTACCGCCCGGCGACTGCGGCGTTCCTCAATCGCATCCTGCCGCCGAATGTGATTTCAATAACCCTGCACAACGAGTCGCCCCCGCTGGAGGCCAAGTGCGCCATCTTTTCACTGAGTGATTTTCTTCGAGCCTGTTCAGCGCGCGCCCGGGATCACTTCGCGCTGGGCCGCCTCTTTCAACAAGTCCAGTTGATCTGGACGAAAGATGCCGTGCACCAATCGCGCCTCACGGACGCTCTGCAGTGCTCGCGCGCCCTCACCTGGTCGTGGGGACGCCCGTATCTGCCATCGCAATTTGACGTGGAAAGCTACTGTCGGGTACTCCTGGCGACGTCCTATGCCGCAGAGATACGTCCGGAAGGTCTGGAGCGCGTGGATGACCTCGTCACGGCGCAGCGGAACACGCTGGTGCCAATGTATGGTGCTCTGCTCTCGCATCTTGCCAGCAAAAGGATAGTCGCGACCGACGGGAAAGTCTATACGGATTCGCACCGGCCCGGCCCTGTCGCCAGGGCGCGCGCCGCGCTGTACTTCCGGCGCAGCAAGATCCGCGCGACGCTCCGCTGGCTCAAGTACATGGCACTCTACGACAACTGGCAGGAATACATCCTGCGCAAGATCGCTCGGCGAAGTGGCGTCTCGGTCGAATTGACCGCCCGTGAGCGCCGCTGGCCACTCATATTTCTCTGGCCCAAAGCTCTTCGATACTTGAGGGCAAGACCTCAACGTCGCACCTGACATGACTCCGACCACTTACGTTGCCCTCATCGCCGCCGCGATCGTCGTGCTCACCATGCCGCTGTACGCCATCGTGGCGCGCGGCCGCGAGATCGATGCGGATGTCGCGCGACGGCCAACCACCTTCCTGCTCGGCTACTGGATTCGCGACTGGCTGATGTGGCTCATCTCGCCCATCGAGCGCGTGTTCGTCGCCTGGAAAATCTCGCCGGACTTCTTCAACTATTTCGGCGGCGCGATGGGACTGCTGGCGGGGATCGCGTATGCCACCGAATCGCTGGCGATCGGCGGGTGGTTCATTCTGCTTGGCGGGCTCGCGGACATCTTCGATGGACGCGTCGCGCGGGCCCGCGGCATCAGCTCGAACTATGGCGAGTTTCTCGATTCCATGCTCGACCGGTTCGCCGAGATGTTCGCGTTCATGGGACTGGCGGTCTACTTCGAACCGAATAGCTGGGCCATGCTCGCCGTGCTGCTGGCCTCGGGCGCCTCGATGATGGTGAGTTACGCCAGAGCGAAGGGCGGCGAGGTCGGCGTCGAATGCAAGGGCGGCCTGATGCAGCGCGCGGAGCGACTGGTACTGCTCGCGGTTGCCTCGCTGCTGGATGGACCGATCACCGGAGCGGCGCACTGGGCGTCCGGCGCATTCCTGCTCACGGTTGTCACGATCATCGGCGTGCTCGCCTTCGCCACGGCGGTGTATCGGACGTACATCATCGCCAGCGAGTTGAACGAGCGCGGCGAGTAGACTGTCGCGGTGAATGCGCAACGGAAATGGAAGAGGGCAGCCCATGTGAGGCTGCCCCCGCCCTGCTCCCGCCGGCCAGCGTCTATTCCCCGTTTCCCTGCTTCTTCACGAGCGTTCTCAGCACGTACTGCAGGATTCCACCGTTCCTGTAGTACGTCCCCTCTTCGGGTGTGTCGATGCGCGAGCGGACCTGGAACGTCTTCACGCCGCCATCCGCCGCGGTCGCGCGAACGGTGAGGGTGGCATGCGGCCGCAGCGAGTCGTCAAGGCCGTCGATGTCATAGCGCTCGAATCCGGTGAGGCCGAGCGAGCGGCGCGTCTCGCCGTTCACGAACTCCAATGGCAGGACGCCCATGCCGATCAGGTTCGAGCGATGGATCCGTTCGAACGATTCGGCGATCACGGCGCGAACGCCCAGCAGGAGCGTTCCCTTCGCGGCCCAGTCGCGGGAGGAACCGGTGCCGTACTCCTTGCCGGCGATCACGAGAAGCGGCGTGCCGGCCTGCTGATATTCCATTGATGCGTCGAAGATGGTAACCGCCTGTGCACCCGGTGCAGTGGCCGTCCACCCACCCTCCGTGCCGGGCGCCAGCTCGTTGCGCAGCCGGATGTTGGCGAAGGTGCCACGCATCATCACTTCATGGTTGCCGCGGCGTGACCCATACGAGTTGAAGCCGGATGGTTTCACACCGTGCGCGATCAGCCACTTGCCGGCCGGGCTCGACGCGGGAATGGAGCCGGCGGGCGAAATGTGATCGGTCGTGATGGAATCGCCGAGCATCGCGAGCACGCGCGCGCCGGTGACGGGGCGCACGCCGGGCGGTTCTGCCGTCATGCCCTGGAAGAAGGGCGGGTTCTTCACGTACGTGGACGCGTCGGACCAGGTATAGCGGTTGCCCGTGGGCACGTCGAGCGACTTCCAGCGTTCGTCGCCCTCGAACACGTTCGCGTACTGGCGCGTGAACATTTCGCTCTTCACCGAGGTGAGAATCGTTTCCTCCACGTCACTCGAGCTTGGCCAGACGTCCCGCAGGAACACCGGGCCGTCAGTACCGATGCCGAGCGGCTCGGAGAACAGGTCAATGTCCATGCGACCGGCAATCGCGTACGCCACGACAAGCGGTGGCGATGCGAGGTAGTTGAAGCGCGTGAGCGGATTCACGCGTCCCTCGAAGTTGCGATTCCCCGACAGCACGGCGGCCACGACGAGCTTGTTCTGTTCGACTGCCGTCGCGATGGGTTCGCTCAGCGGTCCCGAGTTGCCAATGCAGGTCGTGCATCCGTAGCCCGCGAGATAGAAGCCGAGCGCATCCAGCGACTCGGTGAGACCGGCCTTGTCGTAATAGTCCGTCACGACCTTGGAGCCCGGCGCGAGACTCGTCTTGACCCAGGGCTTCACGCGCAACCCCATGGCCACGGCCTTCCGCGCGAGCAGCCCCGCTCCGATCATCACCGACGGATTGGAGGTGTTCGTGCAGCTCGTGATCGCGGCAATGACGACCGCGCCATTGCGCAGCGTGAACTGCTGGCCGTCCATGGTCACGCTCACCCCGTGCTGCGCATGCGCGGTATCCGTCGCGGTCGTCGCCGCGATGGTCGTCGAGCCGGCGGATGCACTCGCCACGGCGGCGCCGGCCTTCGCGTCACTGCCCAGATGCTCGAGCTCCTCCCGCAGCGCGTCGTTGAACATCTGCTTCGCGGTCTTGAGCGGTACACGATCCTGCGGGCGCTTGGGGCCGGCGAGACTCGGCTCCACCGCGCCGAGGTCCAGCTCGATGGTATCGGTGAAGACAGGGTCCGGTGTGTCGTCGGTGCGGAAGAGCCCTTGCAGCTTGCAGTACGACTCCACCAGCGCTGCCTGATGCGCACTGCGCCCGGTGAATCGGAGATAGCGGACCGTCTCCGCGTCCACGGGGAAGAATCCCACCGTGGCCCCGTACTCCGGCGCCATGTTGCCCAGCGTCGCGCGGTCCGCGAGCGAGAGCGAGGACAGGCCCGCGCCATAGAACTCGACGAACTTTCCGACCACCTTCTTCTTGCGCAGCATCTGCGTGACGGTGAGCACCAGGTCCGTGGCGGTCGCTCCCGGCGGCAGCTTGCCGTGCAGCTTGAATCCCACGACGTCAGGAATGAGCATGGACAGCGGCTGGCCCAGCATGGCCGCTTCCGCTTCGATGCCGCCAACGCCCCAGCCCAGCACACCCAGTCCGTTGATCATCGTCGTGTGCGAATCCGTGCCCACCAGCGAATCGGGATAGGCCATACGAACGCCATGGGATTCATCACTGAACACGGAGCGCCCCAGATATTCGAGATTCACCTGGTGGCAGATGCCGGTGCCGGGCGGCACGACGTTGAAGTTGCGGAATGCGCTCTGGCCCCAGCGCAGGAAGGCGTAGCGTTCCTGGTTGCGCTCGAACTCCTTTTCCGTGTTGATGAGGAACGCGGCCTCGGTGCCGTATTCATCGACCTGCACCGAGTGGTCAATGACGAGATCGGCGGGCTGCAGCGGGTTGATGCGCGTGGGATCGCCGCCGAGCTGCGCGATGGCATCGCGCATGGCGGCGAGATCCACCACGGCGGGAACGCCCGTGAAGTCCTGCAGGAGAACGCGCGCCGGCCGAAAGGCGATTTCCTTCTCCACGCCGGCCGCGACATCCCACCGGGCGAGCGCCTCGATGTCCTCGCGCTTGACGAAGGCCCCATCCTCGTCGCGGAGCAGATTTTCGAGGAGCACCTTCAGCGTGAATGGCAGCCGCCGCACCGTGGCGCCCGGCAACGTCTCGAGCGCGTCGAGCCGGAAAATCGTGTAGGACGTTCCCTCGACGTCGAGCGTGGAGCGGCTTCCGAATGAATCGAGAATCGGCATGTCGTGCTCTTGGCTTGTCGCGCTCGCTCAGAGCGGGCGCGGTTCTGAACTGAGCCACTGCGCGCCGCGCGCGCAGGCTGTGTGCAATGTACCCAGGGCGCGCCGCAGCGGGCAGCTATCGGCGACCTGCCCGCATCGCGCCGCTGCTTTACACCGGTTTTCGTGTTCCGTAGCTTGAGCCGTCCACCGCTGCCCGAATCCCAATGCATCGAAGCGAACTGCTCGCGCGAGGAGCGCCATGACCATTGATGCCAACGGCGTGAGCCGCCGGACGTTCGTGCGCACGCTGGCCGGAGCGCTCACGGCGGGCGGCATCGCGGCCGCTTGCGCGCGCGCAGCGGGCGCGTCAGCGCCGCGAGCGGATGCCGCGAGCGCGACGCCGGGAGACAGCGCCGCCCGCCTGGGCGCCATTGGCGTGCAGCTCTACTCGGTGCGCGACCTCATGGACAAGGACGTGGAGGGAACGCTCGCGGCGCTTTCCGCGATCGGATATCGCGAGGTGGAGCTCGCCGGGCTGCACGGCAGGACTCCTGCCGATCTGCGCAGCATGCTGGAACGACATTCCCTCGTGTCGCCATCGAGCCACGTGTCACTCGAGGACGCGCAGAACAACTGGGACCGCACGCTCGCGGAGCTCACCACGCTGGGCAACACCTTCGTGGTCATCCCGTGGATTGACGACAAGTATCGCAGCGTGGATGGCTACAGGCGCGTGGCCGCGATGTTCAACACCGCGGCAGCCGCGTCGCGCAAGGCGGGACTTCAGTTCGCCTACCACAATCATGACTACGAGTTCGCACCTGTGGAGGGCCGCCGTCCCTACGACATTCTGCTCGCCGAGTGCGACCCCGATCTCGTACGCATGGAGATGGATCTCTACTGGATCGTGAAGGGTGGTGGCGACCCGCTGGCGTACATCGCCAGGTATCCGGGGCGGTTTCCGCTCGTCCATGCCAAGGACATGGCGAAGAACGGCGACATGGTGGACGTGGGGCAGGGGACCATCGACTTCAAGGCCATCTTCGCGCAGTCAGCCAAGGCGGGCATCCGGCATTGCTTCGTGGAGCACGACAATCCGCCACGGCCGCTGGAGGACCTCCGAACGAGCTACGAGTACCTGCGCCGGCTGACGTACTGAAGCGCGTCACGGAGGGAGGCGTCGCCATTTCCGCTCATTCAGATACCGGAGTGACCCCCATGCGAAGGCTCGTCGCTGCGCTCGCTCTCACCACCTGCATTCTCGCGTGCAGCACGATCACCAGCCCATCGCAGAACGCCGATACGCTTCTCGCTGGCACCTGGACGGCCGACACCGCCGACATCCACATCAGCTTCACCCTGAAGCCAGCCGGATGCATCTTTGACCCGGGCGTGGGCCTGGCCGGCGAGAGTGTCTGCACGTCGCTGGGTCAGGGATCGTTTCATGTCATGACCCCGGCCGTCACCGGCAATCTGCTGGCCACCGCCACCTACGATCACGTCACGGGCGAGCTACCCTCGACGCCATACGTGCAATTCAGCACCGATGCGGGGAGCGGCACGTCGGCGGCCGCCGCGCTGAATGCGTCGATGCCGGACTCGTCACACCTGGTGGGTACGATCAATCCGGTCGCCGGGGTCCAGGGCTTCGCGTTCGGCGCGGACAGCGGTGTCACGCTCACCTTCACCAGGCAGTAGCGAGCGTCGGGCTGGCGCGGCAGCAGGCGATCCGGGCCACCAGTTCCACTGCCCCGCCAGCCGCAGCAGCGCCGGCCCCACCGCCATGCGTACGATGGTGGCATCCACGAGCACCGCGGCCGCGAGCGCAAACCCCAGCATCTTCATCAGCAGAAATCCGCCCAGCATGAACGCGCTGAATGCGGCGATCATGATGGCGGCCGCGCTGGTGATCACTCCTCCGGTCTTCGCCAATGCCTCCACGAGCGCGTCGCTTTCGCTACGGCCCGTGCGCCGCGCTTCGGCCACACGCGCCACGAGGAAGATTTCATAGTCCATGCTCAGCCCGAAGACGATGCAGAACACGATGATGGGCACGGCCGGGAAGACGCCTGACACCGGCGCCGAGAGTCCGATCAGCCGCGAGCCGACGCCATCCTGGAACACCAGCACGAGGCCGCCGAACGCGGTCGTGACGGACACGAGATTCAGCGCCACGGCCTTGAGCGGAATGAGCACCGATCGAAAAGCCACCGCCAGCACAAGCAGCGTGCCGCAGACAATGAGCGCGACGATCCGGGCGAAGCGTCCTTCGATCGCGTCTTCGTAGTCCACGTTGAAGGCGGGAAGTCCGCCGACGAGCAGCGTCGTGCCGCGCACGCCGGTTACCGCCGCGGCGTCCACGGCGCGCAGCGCGCGCACCGTCGCCGCGAGCTGCTGGACATCGAGCCCTTCGCGCGGCAGGGCTTCAATCAGCGCGCGGGCTTCGTCCGCGCTCACGAACGTGCGCCGCACGCTCGCCGGAATCTCCGCGCGCATATCGGCATCGGGTTCCTGTCCCGGCGAGAGATCGGGGAGCGAGCGCACGTGCGCAATGTCGGGGATGGTCGCCACGTACGCCGCGAGCCGTCGCGTGGCACCCCACCCTGCAGAGTCCAGCGCCTTGACGCCGGGGGGGAGCGCAAGCACCACGCGCAGCGACTGAATCACCGCGCCGTGCCCCATGCGCTCCAGCTCGTGCAACGCGCGCGCGGACTCCATCTCGGGCGGCAGCCAGTCGCCGCGCGGAACTCCGGTGTTCAGCCGCCCGGCCTGGAGACAGAGCAGGGCCAGCGGAATTCCCGCTGTCCCGAGCACCATCACCGGATGCGTGGCGACGACTCGCCCCCAGGCGCGCCACCAGTCGTCATGTTCGGTCGCGCGCAGGGCCCGCGGCAACCGGCCCAGGTCGACGCGCGCGCCCGCCCACGCCAGCGCACCAGGCAGCAGCGTCGTGGCGAGCAGCACGCCAATCGCGACCACGAGCAGCCCGCCCGTCGCGATCGAGCGCAGCTCGTTGAGCGGAACGCCGAGCAGCGCGGCAAATCCCACCGCCACAGCGACGCCGGAGAGCAGAATCGTATGTCCGGCGTGGCGCACCGCGTCCTCCGCCGCATCCACGGCGCCGAGTCCATTCGACCTCGCCTCGCGAAACCGGCTGACGGTGAGCAGCGCGTAGTCGATGCCCAGGCCCAGGCCGAGCATGGAGACCACGTTCTCGAGCAGGATGTTGAGCGGCCAGAAGCTGGCCAGCAGGGCAGCGGCCCCGAGCGACAGGGTGATGGCCAGCATGCCGGACGCCACCGGAACCAACGCCGCCACCACCGTACCGAAGGCAAGCCCGAGCATCAGCAGAAGGAGCGGCAGCACGTGCCACTCGCTGCTCCGTGCCTCGCGGGCGCTGGTGCGCCGCAGGTCGAAGTTGAGCGCCGCCTCGCCCGTCCACCGGAGCGTGATGCCCGGATACCGCGGTGCGAGCCGGCCGGCCAGCGACGTGGTGGCCGCTCGCAGCGGGCGGATCAGTGCGTCGGCGGCGCCACGTCCGGGATCGAGCCCCACGATGATGAAGGTGGCGCGGTCGCCAAGGAACAGCGTGTCCCCACCATCCAGAAAGGAGAAGGTGCGCGTCACGCCAGCCATGGTGTCCACGGCGGCGGTGATCTCCCGGAGCAGCTCCTGCCCTGACGGTGAATCACCCGCGGGCACGTTGGACACCACCAGAACCGCGTATCGGGCAAAGGGGGAGCCGAATCCGTCGTCGAGCACGCGTTCCACCGCGGCGGACTCGCTCCCGTCCACTCGAGATCCCACATCGAGCCGCTGTTCGACGCCGGCGCCGAGCGGCACGAGTCCCAGCGCGCACGCCGCCCACGCCAGCGCGATCCGGCCGCGGTGCGCGACGATCCACCGGGGGAGATCCATGCTACACCCAGCCGTCCTTCCAGAGCGAACACTCGCGACACGACGGCAGCTCTTCGTAGCGCCGCTGGTGCACGAGCCGCCTGATCTCGCGCATCCGCTCGCCGTTCCAGATCTCGGCGAGCGTGGCGGACTGCACGTTGCCCACGATCTCGCGACGCCCCCAATCCTGCGTGCAGAGCAGCACAGTGCCGTCGTGCAGGATGCTCGCGCTGGCGAACGGCGCGGGGCAGTGTCCCAGCCATGCGCGCACCAGACGCCGTCCCGCGCGCTGGCGGAGTGGTGTGGCGGAGTGCGGGATCCGCAGGGTGTCGTCAAAATCGGGAATGGCGCCCACGCGATTGTTCGCCGTGTAGACGAACACCGGGACGCCGCGCTTGCGCCAGTGCCGCGCGAACGACTTCACCTCGGCGACGTTGTCGCGCACGCGCACGAGGCGCACGTACACGCGCGTGTGCGGCAGGTTCGCGCGCAGCACCCGCTCCACGCCGCCGAGCACCGCGTGGTAGTCGAGGCCGATACGGATCTTCTCGTACACGTCGCGACTCAGCGCGTCCAGACTGATGTCGAGCACGTCGAGATCACTCGCACGGATCTGCTCGATCGTGTCGTCGGTGAGGAGCGCCCCATTCGTGACGAGTTCCACCGCGACGCGGCCATGGGTCAGCGCCTTGAAACGCGCGATGCGCTGGAAGAGCTGCTTGTCGAGCAACGGCTCGTTCTGCAGCATGGGCACGAACGTCTTCACTTCCGGGTGCGCGGCAAGCTCGGTGATCACCTTGTCGAACAGCGCGTCGTCCATTCGTCCGCGCGGGAACACCTTCTTGAAGAGCGGATAGGGACACATGGTGCACGACGCCTGACAGGCGTTGATGGTCTGGAGCTGCACGAGTCGCGGGAACGCTGCCGCCGCCATGTCGCGCGCCTTGGAGTACGCGCGATTCGCGGCGCGCAGGCCTCCGTAGAAGCGGGCGTAATAGACGAGCTCGTCCAGCCGGCCCGAGCGATGTGTGCCTTTCATATCAGCGCCACCTCGTGGTGCAGCGGGAAGTCGTCGAGCGGCGGGCCGTCGTAGCGCCCTGATGGCGACGTGACGCAGGCGTGCACGGTGGTCGGCTGGGCGAGCAATCCACGCAGCGCGATGGCGAGTGGATCACGGACATCGAGTCCTACCGTGAACGCGCAGCAACGGGCTGCGCGGGCGAACTCCATGGCGCGACCGAGCAGCGCGCGAAAGACCCCCGGCTCGCCGGACGGCACGCAGATGTGCGCGGCGGTGCACGTGCGCAGCGGCTCGCCACGGCCGGGCAGCGCGGCGCTGCCGAACAGGGGCGCCACCGCGTTGTGCAGCACGCGGAACGCGGCCAGTCGATGCGAATACTGCAGCACACGCAGGGTGTGCAGCGCGCTGGTGTCCCAGATGGCCAGGAACCCGGCGATGCGCCCGTTCGGGCGCCGCGCCACCAGATAGCTGGACATGCTGAGCCCTGGTGCGTCGATGAGCCAGCGCAGCAGCTGCTCCTCGTCGAACAGCCTCGCGAAGTTGCGCTGCGATGCGACGCGCTGCCAGAGCGCGATCATCTCCTCGAGGTCGTGTGAGGTCGCCCGAGACACACGCCACGCACCACTGGCCAGCGCGTGACGACGCGGCAACGGTGCCGTGTACGCCCGGAGCGTGGCGAAGCGGATCGAGACGGGAAGCCCGCGCCCGCCGGGGAGACGACGCTCCATGCGGCGATTGCCGGAGAGAATCGTGAACAGCATCGGAACGTGCCTGCCGCCGTGGTCGCCGCACCACGCCGACGCGTGCCGGATGAGCGCATCCGCCGCGGCGCCATCGCGATGAGCGGGGTGCACCTTGAGATCGCCCACGTACGTGGTGCGCGCGGGTCGCCCGTGCAGATACGTCTCGCGCGCCGCCACGGCAATGCAGCCCACCACCACATCCCCGCGTTCCGCCACCGCCACCTGCCAGGGATCACCGAGCAGTCTGTCCATCGCGAAGAAGTCGGGCTCCCGCTCGACCCGCAACGTGATGTCGCCGCGCATCGGGCAGGCGCGCGCGAGCGCCAGGAGGGCAGCGCCATCCCCCGCACGCGCCTCGCGCACGGTCACGTCCGGCGCAGCGACTGTGGCAGTCATGATCCGCCCCCGCGCACCGTGCACACGGCAATGCGCCGCTGCACCGCGCTGCGGTCTCTCGCGATGAGCCGTTCGCCGTATGCGCGGTCTTCCACCACCACCGTGCTCCAGAAGCGCGGGACCTCGGTCCAGCCCACGAAATTCCGGAAGCATACCGTGGCGCCCGGCGCGGCAGTCCGCACGATCTGGGCGAACAGCTCCCGGATTTCATGCCCGGGAAGCCACTCGCAGATGTTCGAGAGTGCAAAACCATCGATGCTCTGCGCTGGCGCCTGGCGCAGGTAGTTCGTGAACGAGCCGTCCACGAGGCGCAATCGTGCGTGCAGCGCGCGAACGTGCTCGGCACCCGAGTCGCTCAGGTACGGCGGCACGCCATTTGGCACGCCGGCGGGGTACGCGCCGGTGAGCATGTGGTGCACGAAGTAGTTGCTGCCTATCGGCAGCTCGGTGAGCGTGTGCCGCGCGACGGCGTGAAAGTGCTCGGCGAAGCTCGGTCGCTCGAGTCGCGAGAACATCCGCGCGTCGTACGCGCCAGCGAGCGCCCGATGGTTCAGCAGCACGGGAAAGAGCATCCGCCAGCGCCGAGTGTCCCACTCCGCTGCATAGAATGCCTGTTGCTCCGCCAGCGACCGGCAGGCGAGCAGCCGCCGAATACGGTGGTCGGAGTGGATCGCGAGCCGCATCACGCGCACCAGCATCCGGATGAACCGTTCCGTGACACCCGCACCGAGCACGCCGCGGCGGATCGCGCTGTCGCGTGCATCCCACCAGGCGCACGCCGCGGGCGACAGGCGGGTTCGCAGCAGCCGCCAGGTCGCCGCGCGCGCGTCTGGCGTCTCGCGCGTGGCCCCGAGAAATGCGCGCGCCCGCCCGGCCGGCAGCTCGCACAGCGCCGCCAGCTTCAACTCCACGAGATGATTCTGCGCCGCGTTCATGTCGATCGCGGTCACCGTGCGCGCACCGGCGGCGAGCAGCGAGAGCGCCGTGCATCCGCCCGAGCTCACCACGGCCATGCGGCGTCCGCGGGGCGACACGGCCTCGAGCTCCAGCGCCGGATCCTCGCGCACCTGTGCGTAGTAGAGCTTGTCGAGCCGGGCATCGGGCAGCGTGCTGCGCGCCACGACGCCGCCACCCGTCAGCGCGGCGGCGCCCGGGGTGAATGCCGCGCCGCCTGGAGGCGCGTGCACACATGCCGGCAGCGACGGCGACATGTGAGTCATAGCGTCCCCTTCAGGTGATCCACCAGCCGCACGCCACAGAGCCGCTCGATGCGCCGGGCGAAGGTGCGGATGGCCAGCGGGTCTCCGGCCATCGCGATCGGGACCGAGCTCACCACCTCCTCGCCGAAGTGGCGGAAGTGGACCGCGGCGTCCAGCACCGCGCTCACCAGCGATGGATCGGCCGCAATGCGTTTGGCGATCAGGTCCGAGGCGGACTGGGCGTGGCGCACCTCGTCGGCCGCGATGCGCGCGAGCAGACCGGAGAGCACCGGCTCCACCTGGCGCTCGCCCAGGCGGCGGAAGAAGTAGTACGCCAGATGCTCGGACAGCATGAACTCCACCAGCCGCACGAGGAGCGAGTCCGCGGTTGCCTGTTCGTGCGCGCCGGCTTCGCGCGCCGCCACGAGATCGCTGTCGCGAAGCGCCGGCTCGTATCCTACCGCGTCGAGATACCAGCGCAGCGCATGAAAGTGCTTGAATCCCTCGTACAGCTCGAGCGAAAAGACGACGCCGGCGTCGATGTCATCCCAGGTGAGATGCAGCAGGCGCTGCAGATTCACCGGGTGGAACGCCTCGATGATGGCTGCGTCACGCAGCGCCGCCAGAACGTCAGGGTGTGCGCGCGCCGCAGCGACGTCGATGTCCGTCCACGGAATGTCGCGCTCCACGCTCCAGCGGCCGCGGTCAGCCGCCGCGGCGTGGCGCACGTACAGGCGCGCAGGCCGGGCCATGTGCGCAGCGCGCGTCATGGCAGCACTGCTCCCGTCGTGGCGCACGGCTCCGATACCACTGGCCAGTGCTCCGGCTCCGCGCCGTGCGCGCACAGAACCGCCAGGAGCCACCGCTCCACGCCGAACGCCACGCAGCCGCTCGCCGCCGGCGCGCCGTTCGCCAGCCGAATGCCGAACGCCTCGCCGAAGAATGCCTCGTGACGGTTGAAGGATGCGGCGGCCATGGTCGCACCGGGACCATGTGACAGGCGCATCTCGCGCTTGAGTCCCTTTACGCGCTGGAGCAGCGCGCGGCCGCGCGCCGTGGGCGCGAAGAACGGATCGGTGGCCGGCTCCGTCTGCGCATCGAGGCCGAGCGACACGGCGAACGCGCGCGCCGCGGCGAGCCCGTGCTCGAGCGTGCGTGATACAAGGGCGTCGTCACCCACGCAGACAACCTCGCGCATGGTGAAGGCCCAGCCGCGCAGCAGCGGCACGAGACCGGCTCCCTCGTGGCGCCAGCACGTGCACTGCACGGACACCGTGAGCGGCTCCGGCAGCGTGGCACCGGCGAGGCGCTCGTACACGTGGTAGCACGCGGCAGGCGCAAGCGCGACGGCGGGCGTGTTCATCGCGTTACGCAGTGCCGGTTCACTGCCGCCGGATTCCGCCACGCGCTCGAGCAGCGCGGGCTCGTCCGAGAGATGCGCGGCGAGCGTGAGCCAGTGGGGGAACGAAGCGAAGTAGCCGGCGCGCCCGAGCGAGCGCAACGAGAGGGCGGCGGGCACGCGCCACTCGTCCAGCGCGAGCGAGGCGGCCATGCGACCGATCGCCTGTTCGATCTGCGTATACAAACCCGACACATTCCCGCGCAG
>Ga0070661_100001566_pt1 | contig 15900 bp, 13 predicted proteins | sample KBSC43metaG_FD_64663 | JGI IMG/M metagenome (GOLD analysis project Ga0070661, IMG submission 64663) | Corn rhizosphere microbial communities from Kellogg Biological Station, Michigan, USA - KBS C4-3 metaG | ecosystem: Host-associated > Plants > Roots > Rhizosphere > Soil ...
ACAGCGTGGGCAGCGCGCGGACCGTGCTCCGGAGGCTCATGCGGCGTCCACCACCTCGCCCCTGGCGGCGCGGCTCTGGGCGAACAGCTCGCTCATGACCTCCTCCAGCGGAGCGTTCTCGACAGTGAGGTCGTGGACCGGAAGCGTGGCCAGAGCCCGGGAGACCGCGGGGTTCACCGCGTCCTGCGCGACCTGGAGGACGACGCCGGCCGCGTCGGTGGAGACCACGCGGCCCACGGCCTCGAGCGCGGCCCGATCGACCGGGCCGTCGAGCCGGAGCACCAGCCGCTTCTCGGGCCGGATGCGGCGTACCAGCTCGTCCAGCGCTCCGTCGTAGCTGAGCAGTCCCCGGTCGATGACCACCACCCGGGGGCAGAGCGCCGCGACGTCGTCCATGTAGTGGCTGGTGAGGATGAGCGTCGCCCCGGTCCGCTCGTTGTACGCCTTGATGAAGTCGCGAATGACCACTTGCATCGAGACGTCGAGACCGATGGTGGGCTCGTCGAGAAAGAGGACCTGGGGACGGTGGATGAGCGATGCGGCGAGCTCGCACTTCATCCTCTCGCCCAGGGAAAGCGTCCGGGTGGGCTTGTTGACCAGGTCCCCCAGCTCGAGCAGCTCGGTCAGCTCGGCGATGGTGCGCCGGAACTCGGGCGCGGGCACCTCGTAGATGGCGCGGTTGAGGGCGAAGGTCTCGGACGGCGGCAGGTCCCAGAGCAGCTGCTGCTTCTGCCCCATGACCAGGGTGATCTTCTTGAGGAAGGCGTCCTCGCGACGCTGGGGGATGTGGCCATCGACGCGGACCTCTCCCGAGGACGGATGGAGCAAGCCGGCGAGGACCTTGAGCGTGGTGGTCTTCCCCGCGCCGTTGGGGCCGAGGAACCCCACCCGCTCCCCACGGCCGATCTCGAAGGTGATGCCGTCCACCGCCTTGACGACGGTGGGGACCCGGCGGAAGAGCGAGCCCAGGGCGGCCTTGAGGCCGGGCGGACGCTTGTGGACGGTGTAGTGCTTCCGCAGAGCCTGCACCGACACCATGGTCTGAGCCATCAAGGTCCCCTCTCCTAGCGTGCTACGCTCTCGATCGCAGCGGTGAACCTCGGCCTCGTGCTCACAGGCGGCGGTGCGCGCGCCGCGTATCAGGTCGGCGCTCTGAGAGCGCTGGCGGAGCTGTTCGGCAGCGGACCCCTCCCCTTCCAGGTGGTCACGGGGGTGTCGGCCGGGGCCATCAACGGCTCCTCGCTTGCCGCCGAGGCGGACGATTTTCCCGAGGCGGTGAGGCACCTCGGGGACACCTGGCTGGCCTTGACCCCGGAGCACGTCTACCGGACCGACGCGCTGAGCCTGGTGTCCATCGGCTCGGGATGGTTCCGGGGGCTGACCGCGGGCGGAGCGCAGCCGCCACGGAGGTACAACCACCTGCTCGACACGTCGCCGCTGCAGGCGCTGCTCGAGCGGGAGATCCGGTTCGAGCGCATCCGCGAGAACATCCAGCGGGGGCTGCTGCGTGCGCTGGCGATCTCGGCCACCAACTACGAGACCGGCACCTCGGTGACCTTCTTCGACGGGGTGGACGAGCTCGATCCCTGGGCACGCAGCAGACGGATGGGGGTGAAGACGGAGATCACGCTCGAGCAGGTGATGGCCTCGGCCGCGATCCCCATCTTCTTCCCTCCGGTGCAGGTGGGGGGCTCCTGGTACGGCGACGGTGGCGTGCGGCTGACCGCGCCGATGAGCCCGGCGCTGCACCTCGGCGCGGACCGGGTGCTGGTGATCGGCATCCGGCATCCCCGAACTGCGGAGCAGACCATCGAGCTGCACGCATCCTCGGCGCGGGACGATCTGCCGCTCTCGGATATCCTCGGCGTGCTCATGAACGCGGTGTTCCTGGACTCGCTGGAGCCGGACATCGAGCGGGTGGAGCGGGTGACCGAGATGCTCGACAGCATCCAGCGCCCGCCGGACTCGCACCTCCGCCCGGTGCGGATCCTGCTGCTGCAGCCGAGCCAGGACCTGGCGGCGCTCGCCTCGGACCAGGTGATGCGCTTCCCGCGGACGCTGCGCTTCCTGCTGAAGGGGCTCGGCGTGAGCCAGAAGGGCGGCTCGGACCTCTTGAGCTACCTCGCCTTCGAGCAGCAGTACATCGAGCGGCTGGTCACGCTCGGCTACGAGGACACCCGGGCGCGCTTCGACGAGATCCGCGCCTTCGTGGGTGGGGATGCCGGTCTGTCGCAGGCGGGGTGAGCCGGCGCGGGGGCGGTGCTAGGGAACGGACGTGGCCCTTCTCGAGGTCGATCGCGCGCTCGCTCGGTGGATGCCCCGGCTGGTGGCGGTGTGGCGGCGGCATCGCAAGCTGCCGGAGGGCCCGCCCATGCTCGTGGGCCGGGAGCTGAAGGAGGTTGCACAGGGCATCCGCACGCTCTCCGCCGGGCTCACCCGCGACCGGGCGCTGGTCGGGGCGCGGTACCTGGACGACCCGCGGCTGCTGGGCGCCTATCTCCTGTTCTACTGGCCGGTGAGCTACGCGCAGGCCCGGGCGGTGCTGGGCGAGCTGCCGCGGCGGCCGCGTTCGGTGCTGGACCTCGGCAGCGGTCCGGGGCCGATTGCCTTTGCGGCGCTGGATGCTGGTGCCTCCGTGGTGACCGCTGCCGATCGGAGCGCGCCAGCGCTGACCCTGGCGCGGGCTCTGGCCGCCGAGGCGGAGGAGCCGCTGGCCACCCGGACCTGGACTGGCAGCGCTGCGCTGCCCGAGGGGCAGTTCGACGCCATCACCCTGGGGCACGTGCTGAACGAGCTCGGGCGCGGAACGGGGGCGATCACCGAGCGGGCTGCGCTGCTGGAGCGGGCAGCCACGCAGCTCCGGCCGGGCGGCTCGCTGGTGGTGCTGGAGCCGGCGCTTCGGGACACGTCGCGGGAGCTGCTCCAGGTCCGTGACCTCCTCGTCCAGCGCGAGTTCGCGGTGCGAGCTCCGTGTCTGTGGCGCGGGCCGTGCCCGGCGCTGGTGAAGGCGTCCGACTGGTGTCACGCGGAGCGGAGCTGGTCGCCGCCGCCGCTGCTCGACGTGCTGGCGCGGGAGGCGGGGCTGCACAAGGAAGCGCTGAAGATGAGCTACCTCGTGCTCGCGCCACGGGGAGAGGGGTGGGTCGATCCGCCGGCTGGGCGATTGTTCCGGATCGTCTCCGAGCCTCTCGAGGGCAAGGGGCGGCAGCGATTCATGGGTTGCGGGCCGGAGGGGAGAGTCGGGCTGGCGCTCCAGGAGAAGCACCGGACGGCAGCGAACGAGGTCTTCTTCTCGCTCCGGCGCGGCGACGTCGTGGCCGTCGAGGGGACCGAGCCCCGGGGAGATGGGCTGGCGCTGGTCGAGGGCAGCTCGGTCAGGAAGGTTGCCTCCGCCGGGCAGCCCTTCCCGCCTTCGGGCCGCGAGGGGTGAGCCCGGGGCTGGTGGGGGGCCAACCGGTCGTGTTTCGTCGAACGGTCGAAGGTGTTTGACCCCCCCTCGAAGGTGTTTGACACCTTCTTTTGCGCTTGAAAATCAAGGACTTGCGGCTCGTGGGAGATGGGCAGGGCCGTCGGACCCCTCGTCCGGAGACACGACGTCAGCCTGGACGGCACACGCGGAGCCCGTCATCGAGGGCGCTCTTCGAGGCAGCGAAGGTGTTTGACACCTTCGGACGGACACCTTCGGCAGACGCCTGCGGGCCGGCCTCACCTTGGGGATTAGTTGCACTCGAGTTGCGTTTGCACGAGCCTCGCGTCGCATCAGAGGCTCAGGTGCCGCGCCAGCTGCTCGAGGCTCGCCAGGTCGTTCGCCGGCGCGAACACGTCCAGGTGCGGGAGCGCCGTCTGCATGCCCCGCGTCAACGGCTCGTACCCGGGGCTCCCCAGGAGCGGATTGAGCCAGACCAGCCGGCCAGCCCGGCGGTGGAGCAGCGCGAGCGCCTCCCCCAGGACCTCGGGATCGCCGGTCTCCCACCCGTCGCTCAGGACCACCACCACCGTTCGCCGATCGACGAGGCGTGGCCAGCTCTCCACGAAGGTGGAGAGGGATTCGCCGATGCGCGTGCCACCACTCCAGTCCTGCACTCGCTCCGACAGGTGACCGAGGGCCTCGCGGTATCCCGACGTCCGCAGCTCCTCGGTCACCCGGCTGAGGCGGGTGGCGAAGACGAAGGTCTCGACCCGAGCGAAGGCGTTCTGGAGCGCGTACAGGAACTGCAGCAGCAGCCTGGCGTAGAGGTCCATCGACCCCGAGACGTCGGCGAGGATGACCAGCCGCGTTCGCCGGAGCTTCCGCCGCCGGTAGGTCAGCGCCGACAGCTCCCCCCCCGTCTTGAGCGCCTCGCGAAGAGTGCGTCGGAGGGAGACCTGCTCCCCGCGGCGTGAGAGCTTCCACCGGCGTCCGGGGCGGGCGCTCAGACGGCGGGCGATGCGCCGGGCCAGCGCGGTCACCGCCCGCAGCTCCTCGTCGCCGAAGGATTCGAAGTCCTCACGACCCAGCGCCTCTCGTGAGCTGGGGGCGGGGACCGCGAGCTCTTCCAGCTCTTGCCAGGACTCCACGCTCCGCTTCCGCTGCGACGCTGCCGCCCGACTCTCGCGCTCCTTCTCGACATCGGGCGGGATGACCGGAGGGTTTCGTGGCACCGGGACGGACCCGCCCCAGAAGGACTCGAAGAGCGCATCGAAGAGCGGCGAGTCCTCCAGCCGCTTGAGCAGTGCCGTGCGGAGCGCCAGCCGGACGTCTTCCCGGTCCAGCAGATCCACCGAGCCGAGCGCCCGGGTCGCGTCGAGCGTGTCCCCGGGGCCGAGCGGAAGCCCCTGGGCCCGGAGCCGCCGGCAGAATCGCGCGGTGTGCTCGACCAGGTCCGCGGAGGGAGAGCTCATGTCACGGTGACGACAGCGCGGCGAGCTCCCCCGCGTCGAGGCGGGCGCTCACCGTCCGGAGATCCTCCTCGTCCTTGAGGAAGCACCCCAGCGTCTCCCGCACCAGCTCCTCGTCGAGGTGTGTGGCGTGCAGCGCGAGCAGCGCCTGCGCCCAGTCGAGCGACTCGGCCACGCCCGGAACCTTGGCCAGCTTCATCCGGCGCAGCGAGTGGATGAACGCGGTGACCTCCCTCGCCAGTCGCTCGTCGATACCGGGGATGCGCGTCCGGACGATGCGCAGCTCCTTCTCCAGCGAGGGGTAGTCGATCCACAGGTAGAGGCAGCGGCGGCGGAGCGCGTCGGAGAGGTCACGCGCACGGTTCGAGGTGAGGACCACCGACGGGCGCGCCGCGGCGCGCACCGTGCCGACCTCGGGGATGGTCACCTGGAAATCGGAGAGAACCTCGAGGAGGAACGCCTCGAACTCCTCGTCCGCTCGGTCCACCTCGTCGATGAGGAGCACGGGCGGACGGCCCTGGTGGGTGATCGCCGCGAGCAGAGGGCGCTTGAGAAGGAATCGCTCGCTGAAGATGTCCGCCTCGCGCGCCGCGACGGACCGGTCCCCGTCCTGCTGCAGCCGGATGTGGAGGAGCTGCTTGGGGTAGTTCCACTCGTAGAGGGCAGTGGTGGCGTCCAGCCCCTCGTAGCACTGCAATCGGATGAGGTCGCCCTGCTGCACGGTCGCCAGGACCTTGGCGATCTCCGTCTTGCCAACGCCGGGGTGCCCTTCCACCAGGAGCGGCTTGCCCAGGGTCATCGAGAGGTGGACCGCCGTCGCCACCGCGCGGTCGGTGACGTACCCCTCCCGCTCCATCGCCTGCTGGATTCGCTGGATCTCCTCGCGCACGAGCTCAGTGCTCCCGCCGGCGTGATTCGACCGTTGCCCCGCCCGGTCTTCTCGCTGCGACGCGCATTCTCGCTGCGACGCGCGGAAGCCTCGACAGGCTGCCCGGCGTTCTCCGGGGGACGTGCGCGGCACCCGCAGGCTCACGGTCCCGACGCAGGCCTCCTTCACTCATTCGAGCCGCGCGCGCTCTCACGTCGGCCTCACCCGCCTCGCCGCGCTCACCAGGTCCGATCGGCGCACCGATTCAACCCGCCCTCTCGAGCGCCGCAGCCAGCGCGCGCCGGGTGTAGGTCACCGTGAGGGCTCTCCAGTAGCTCGGGTCCATCCGCGGGTCCGCGCGCACCGCGAGCCCCTCCGCGGCCCGCTCCGCCGCAGCAGCGACCACTGCGGCGTCGGCCCCTTGACCCACCAGCGCCGCCTCGGTCGCGCTGGCGCGAACCGCCTTCGCCGCGACCCCGGTGATCGCCACCCGCGCCCCGGTGATCTTCCCGCCGGAGACGCTGACCAGGGCCGCCACTCCCACCACCGCGTAGCGAGACGCCGGATGCGGGAGCTTGGCGTAGGCCCCGCCCGATCCGGGAGGCGGCAGGGGAACTCGAATCTCGGTCAGCAGCTCACCGGCCGAGAGCGTCGTGGTGAACAGCTTGGCGAAGAAGCGATCCACCGGAATCGCCCGCCTGCCCTTCGGGCCCACCGCCACCAGCTCGGCATCGAGCGCGAGCATCACCGCCGGCAGGTCCGCTGCCGGGTCGGCGTGCGCCAGACTTCCGCCGATGGTGCCCATGTTTCGCACCTGGGCATCGCCGATCTGCGCCGCGGCCTCGGAGACCATGGGGAGCCGCTGGCGAATCACGGACGAGCGCTCCAGCACCTGGTGCGGGGTGGCCGCGCCGATGATCAGCGCGCCCGCTTCCTCGCGCACGCCGGACAACCCGGGAATGCGCCGGATGTCCACCAGGTGCCGGGGCTCGGCGAGACGGAGCTTCATCAGCGGAAGGAGCGAGTGTCCGCCGGCGAGGAGCCTGGCCGACTCACCGAAACGACCGAGGAGCGCGACCGCCTCGTCCACGCTCCCCGCCCGGTGGTACTCGAACGGGACCGGGTACATGGGCTACCTCCTCTCCCCACTGCGGGTCGCCTGCACCGCCTTCCAGACCTTCTGCGGCGTGAGCGGGAGATCGAGGTGGGTGATGCCGAACGGCGAGAGCGCGTCCATGACCGCATTCGCCACCGCGGGAGTCGAGGCGATGGTTCCGGCCTCGCCCGCGCCCTTCACCCCCAGCGGGTTGACCGGAGAGGGCGTCACCGTCCGGTCCGTCTCGAAGCTGGGGAGCTGATCGGCGCGGGGCACGCCGTAGTCCATCAGCGAGCCGGTGGTGAGCTGTCCGGCCTCGTCGTAGTCGGCCCACTCCCACAGCGCCTGTGCCACGCCCTGGGCAATCCCTCCGTGCAGCTGCCCGTCGACGATCATCGGATTGATGACGTTCCCCACGTCGTCCACCGCGACGTAGCGGAGCAGCGCGGTCCGTCCGGTCTCCACGTCCACCTCCACCACGGCGATGTGCGTGCCGAAGGGGAAGGTGAAGTTGGGAGGATCGAAGAAGCTGGTCATCTCCAGCCCGGGCTCGTGCCCTGCGGGCATCTTGTGCGCCAGGTAGGCCGCGAGGCTCACCTCGGCGACGGTCTTTCCGCGGTCCGGCGAGCCCTTCACCGAGAAGCGCCCGGCCTTGAACTCCACGTCGTCCGGCGCGGCCTCGAGCAGGTGCGCGGCGAGCGCCCTCCCCTTGTCGATGACCTTCTGCAGGCTCATGTGAATGGCCGAGCCACCGACTGCGCCGCTCCGGCTCCCGTAGGTGCCCATCCCGAACGGAACCCGGCCGGTATCGCCGTGCACGATGTCAACGTCGGTCATCGGGATGCCCAGGGTGTCCGCGACCAGCTGGGCGAACGTCGTCTCGTGACCCTGGCCGTGGCTGTGCGAGCCGGTGAGGACCGTCACCTTTCCGGTGGGATGCACCCGGACCGTCGCGCTCTCGTAGAGGCCGGCCTGCGCGCCGAGCGAGCCCACCACCTGCGAGGGGGCGAGGCCGCACGCCTCGATGTAGCAGGACAGCCCGAGCCCCAGGTACCGGCCCTTCTTGCGGGCCTCGGCCTGCTCGGCGCGGAAGCGCTCGTAACCGAGCATCTCCAGCGCGCGGGCGAGAACCGGAGCGTAGTTGCCGCTGTCGTAGGTGAGCGCGACCTGGGTCTGGAAGGGAAAGCGCTCCTTGGAGATGAGATTCCTCCTGCGGAGCTCGGCGGGGTCAATGCCCAGCTCCCGGGAGGCGATGTCCATGGTGCGCTCGAGGAGGTAGCAGGCCTCGGGCCGCCCCGCGCCGCGATAGGCGTCGACGGGGACGGTGTTGGTGAAGACTCCGTCCACCTCGCAGTGGATCGCGGGAAAGTCGTAGAGGCCGTTGAGGAGCGTCCCGTAGAGGTAGGTGGGGACGCAGGGAGCGAAGAGGGACAGGTACGCGCCGAGGTTCGCCACGGTCTTGACCCGGAGACCGGCGACCTTGCCGCCGGGGTCGAAGCCCATCTCCACCTCGGAGACGTGATCGCGGCCTTGCATGTCGGTGACGAAGCTCTCGCTGCGCTGGGCCGTCCACTTCACCGGCACCCCGAGCTTCTTGGCCAGCCAGGCGACGACCACCTCCTCGGGGTAGACGAAGATCTTCGACCCGAAGCCGCCGCCCACGTCGGGGGCGATGACCCGGAAGCTGTGCTCGGGCAGCCCGAGCACGAACGCACCCATGATCAGCCGATGCACGTGCGGGTTCTGCGAGGTGACCCAGAGGGTGAGCTCGTCGGTGCCGGGGTGGTAGCTGGCGAGCGAGGCCCGCGGCTCGATGGCGTTGGCGATCAACCGCTGGTTGACCAGCCGGGTCCGCACCACCTTGGCGGCGCCCCGGAGCGCGGACTCGGTCTTCGAGCGATCGCCGATCTCCCAGTGAAAGCTGCGGTTGTCCGGAGCGCTGGCATGGACCTGCGGCGCACCTGGCTTGAGCGCGGCGACCGCGTCCACCACGACCGGAAGCTCCTCGTAGTCCACCTGGACCAGCTCCGCCGCGTCGCGGGCGACGGCGGCCGACTCGGCGACCACCACCGCCACCGCCTCGCCGACGTGGTGTACCCGGTCCACCGCGATGGCGCGGAAGTCGGGAGTCTTCAGCCCCGGGAGCAGCCATCCGACCGGGATCGGATTGACTCCTCCCTCTGCCAGATCCTTGCCGGTGAACACCGCGCGCACTCCGGAGTGAGCCATCGCCCGCGAGACATCGATGTTCACGATGCGGCCGTGGGCCAGCGAGCTCCGGACGAAGGCCGCGTGGTGTGTCCCGGGAAGCTTGACGTCATCGGTGAAGGTGCCTCGGCCGGTGATGAACCGGGGGTCCTCTCGCCGCCTGACGGACTTGCCGAACAGGCGCTCGACGGTCGCGGTCGCCATCGGTGTTCCTCCTATTGGCCCTGGGCCCGGGTGGGGGCGGCTTGGGCCGGCGCCGTGGCGAGCTTCCGCGCCGCCGACTGCACGGCCTTCACGACGTTATGGTAGCCCGTACACCGGCAGAGGTTCCCCTCGATGCCGGCCCGGATGGCGTGCTCGTCCGGGTGCGGATCGTCCCCCAGCAGCCCCACGGCGGAGAGGATCAGCCCCGGGGTGCAGAAGCCGCACTGCAGGCCGTGCTCCTCCCAGAAGCTCTCCTGCACCGGGTGGAGCTTTCCGCCCGCGGCGAGCCCCTCGATGGTGAGGACCTCGCTCCCATCGGCCTGCACCGCGAACATGGTGCACGACTTCATGGTCCGGCCGTCGAGCATGACGGTGCAACTTCCGCACTGGCTGGTGTCGCAGCCGACGTGAGTGCCCGTGAGGCCGAGCACGTCGCGCAAGTAGTGCACGAGGAGTTGCCGGGGCTCGACCTCGTGCGAGTGCTGCGTCCCGTTCACCTTCACCGAGATGCGCGCCATCGGGTTACCTCCGCGAGCGGCGCCCCACGACAGCACGAGGCGGCCCGAGACATTGCCGAGCACCGTCGCCACGGGTCAAGCACGCGTGCAGTCGACAGAGGGGCCCGACGCAGCGTGGCATCCAGCCATGTGTCGTTGACACTGCAATCGGGCCGAGCCTTCATGCGCGCGGTTGGCCGCAGGCATCCGCGGAGGTCGCGGTGGATCGGCGTGACAGCGTCGCCGGCGTGGTCCTCGCCGCAGGGACCTCGAGCCGGATGGGTCGGAACAAGCTGCTCCTCGAGGTGGCGGGGCAGAGTGTGCTCCGCCGAGCAGTGCTCATCGCGGTGGAGGCGGGGCTCGATCCGGTGCTGGTGGTCCTGGGACACGAGAGCGAGCGAGTGCGCGCCGAGATCGAGGGCCTTCGCTGCGAGGTGGTGGTCAACCCCGGATATCAGGAAGGAATTCACAGCTCGCTACGGACGGGAATCGCCGCGGTGCCCGAGCGTTGCGAGGCGGCAGTGGTCCTCCTGGCCGACATGCTGCTGGTCGAGGCGTGGATGATCCGGACTCTGGTGCAGCGGTACGAAACCGAGCGGCCGGCGCTGGTGGTCTCGGACTACGAAGGCGTGGATGCGCCGCCGATCCTCTACGACCGCCAGCTCTTCGGCGAGCTACGGGTGCTCGAGGGCGAGGGCTGCGGGAAGCGAGTGGTGAAGCGCCACACCGCCGAGGCGGTGCGAGTCCGCTGGCCGGCGCGTGCGCTCACCGACCTCGACCGCCCCGAGGACATCGAGCGCATCCGTGACGAGCTCGGAGGTGAGCGATGAAGGCGGAGCTCCTCCGTCTCGCGGCCGATCTCGCCTCGAGACGCCAGCCCTTCGTGCTGGCGATGGTGGTCCGCCGCCAGCCCTACACCTCGTCTCACCAGGGGGACATGGCGATCATCACCGGGGACGGCGGCTATCACGGCTGGCTGGGCGGGAACTGCACCCAGCCGGTGGTGCGCCGCGAGGCAGTCCGCGCGCTCGCCGATGGGCGGCCTCGGCTGCTCTCGCTGTCGCCGGAGGCCGGGACCGCCGAGCGGCCCGGGGTCACCGTCCTTCCGATGGTCTGCCACAGCGGGGGAACCGTGGACGTCTATCTCGAGCCGATCCTTCCTCCGCCCCGGCTGGTGCTGTTCGGGCTGTCGCCGGTGATCCGGGCGCTGACCCAGCTGGGCAAGGGCCTCGGGTACTCGGTGGACGTGGTGGATCCCGAGGCCGCACCGGCGCTGCTCCCGTCGGCCGACCGGACCTTCGTCGACTGGGCGAGCCCCGAGCTGCGCGAGGCCGGCGGGACGCCGAGGACCTACGCCGTCGTCGCCACCATGGGCGAGCACGACGAGGAGGCGGTCACCGCGGCGCTCGCGCTCCGGCCGGCGTACCTGGGGGTGGTCGCCAGCCGGACCCGCTTCGGGGAGCTCCGCGAGTCGCTCCTCGGCCGCGGCATCTCCGCCGAGCCGCTGGATCGCATCCGGAACCCGGCGGGTCTGGACATCGGCGCACGGCAGCCCGAGGAGGTCGGCCTCAGCATCCTCGCGGAGGTCGTCCAGCTCAGCAGGTCGGCTGCGGCAGAGGAGCCGGCCCCGGCGCCCCGATTCGAGGGCGAGGAAGCGCTCGATCCGGTCTGCGGCATGACGGTGGTGCTGTCCACCGCGCGGCACCGCGCCGAGCACGAGGGGCGGAGCTACTTCTTCTGCAACCCACGGTGTCGGGAAAAGTTCCTGCTCGCTCCCGAGCGCTATCTTTCCGCGGCCCCCGCCCCGCCCTGAGAACTCACCGATGGCCCTGGAGATCGCCAAGACCTTCGTCGTCAACGCCGCGCCGGAGAAGGTGTGGAGCTTCCTGATCGACCTGCCCCGCGTCGCGCGCTGCCTGCCGGGGGCCGCGATCGGAGACAAGGTGGACGAGAAGACGTCGAGGGGCACCATGACCATCAAGGTCGGTCCTGTCTCCTCGACCTACCGGGGCAAGGTGGTCTTCGAGCGGCTCGATCCGGCGGGTCGCACGGCGGAGCTGAGCGCGTCCGGCCAGGACGTCCGGGGCAAGGGCGGAGCGGACCTCCGGCTCACCAGCACCGTGAAGGCGCTCCCCGGGGGGCAGACCGAGGTCACCGCCGTCTCGGTGGTCAACGTGACGGGGATCCTTGCCCAGATGGGGCGGGGGATGATCCAGGACGTCAGCGACGAGATGTTCCAGATCTTCTCCGAGCGGATGCGCGCCGAGCTGGAGGCGAGCGGTGGGGCAGCCGGTGCCGGACGCGCGGAGGAGGGAGCGGGGGCTGCGGTGGAGGGGCCCGGGGCGGGCTCGGCGACCGGTGGCGGGTCCTCCGTCGGCGCGGCCGGTCCAGGATCGGCGTCGGGCGGAGCGGGGGCGTCCTTCGGCCCGGCGGGGGCGGCCGGGGGCAGAGCCGGGCCCTCGGTCGGGGGCGCCGGGCCGGTCACTGGCGGGGCGGCGTCGACGTCTGCTGGCGCTGGGCCTTCTGCCTCGGCCGCCAGCGCCCCGATGCCCGCGAGGCGCACGCCGGGCCAGCCCGAGGCGCTCGACGCTGGGGCGCTGGGCGTGCGGGTCGCTCGGCGATCCGCGGCGCGTCTGGTTCGTCAGCCGTCGTTCTGGGCGGTGATCCTGCTGATTGCGGCAGGACTCGCCTACCTGTTGCTGCAGCGGTCGTCGTCAAGTCCGTAGGAGGAGCCATGATTCCTGCGTCGTTCGACTACCACGCACCCGGTACGCTGCCGGAGGCGCTCGCGCTGCTCTCGAGGTATGGGGACGACGCCAAGGTGCTCTCCGGCGGACAGAGCCTGCTGCCGCTCCTCAAGCTCCGGCTGGGCCAGACAGGTCACCTGATCGACATCGGGCGCATCCCCGGGCTGGAGTACATCCGCGAGGAAGGTGGGTTCCTCCGGATTGGCGGGCGCACCCGCGAGTCGGCGCTCGAGGCGTCCGAGCTGATCCGGACCCGCTACCCCATCCTCCACGACACGGCGAAGGTGATCGCCGATCCGCTGGTGCGGAACCTGGCCACCATCGGCGGGAATCTCGCCCACGGAGATCCGGGCAACGATCATCCGGCGACCATGCTCGCGCTCGGTGCCGAGGTGGTGGCCACCGGCCCCAAGGGCGAGCGGGTCATTCCCATCGAGCAATTCTTCCTCGGGCTGTTCCGGACCGCGCTCCGTCCGGACGAGGTCCTCACCGAGATCCGGATCCCCGGACCGCCGGCGCGCTCGGGTGGCGCGTACCTCAAGCTGGAGCGCAAGGTGGGGGACTACGCCACCGCGGGGGTGGCGGCGCAGGTGACGCTCGGCAGCGGAGGGACGGTGGAGCGCGCCGGCCTCGGGCTGACCAACCTCGGTCCGACGCCGATCAAGGCAGCCGACGCCGGGACGTTCCTGGCCGGGAAGCGCCCCGACGCCGCGACTCTGAGCGAGGCGGGCCAGCGAGCGGCGAAGGCGTCGTCCCCCAGCGCCGACCGCCGAGGTTCCGTCGAGTACAAGCGGGAGATGGCGCGGGTGCTGGCGACGCGCGCCTTGAAGATCGCCGTCGAGCGGGCGGGAGGGCGATAGCCATGGCGATGCACGACATCCGCGTCACGGTGAACGGGACGGCGTACGACGCGCAGGTGGAATCGCGCCTCCTGCTGGTCCACTTGCTGCGGGATCAGCTGCGGCTGACCGGCACGCACATCGGCTGCGACACCACCCACTGCGGCGCCTGCACGGTTCTGCTGGACGGGCAGCCGGTGAAGTCCTGCACGGTGCTCGCGGTCCAGGCGGACGGACGTCAGATCTCCACCGTGGAGGGGCTGGAGAAGGATGGAAAGCTCCATCCGCTGCAGGAAGGCTTCTGGGAGAAGCACGGGCTGCAGTGCGGCTACTGCACGCCGGGGATGCTGATGACCACCTGCGCACTGCTGGCGAGGAGCAAGAACCCGAGCGAAGCGGAGATCCGGGAGGCCATTTCCGGAAATCTGTGCCGCTGCACCGGTTACAACAACATCGTCAAGGCCGTCCAGTTCGCGGCCGAGCGGCTCGGGAAGGAGGCGTGACCATGCAGCCCAGGACGACTCCGGAGGTGGGGGGCATGGGGCACTCGATGAAGCGCAAGGAGGACCCGCGCTTCATCCGGGGCAAGGGCAACTACGTCGACGACATCGTGCTGCCGGGGATGCTGTGGATGGACATCGTCCGCAGCCCGTTCGCGCACGCGAAGATCAAGTCGATCAACACCGAGAAGGCCCTCAAGGTCCCCGGCGTGCTCGCGGTGATCACCGGCGAGACCCTGGCCAAATACAACCTTCACTGGATGCCGACCCTGATGTCGGACACCCAGATGGTGCTGCCGATCGAGAAGGTCATGTACCAGGCGCAGGAGGTGGCGGCGGTGATCGCCACCAGCCGCTATGCGGCGGCGGACGGGGTGGACGCGGTCGAGGTGGATTACGAGCCTCTTCCGGTGGTGGTGGATCCGTTCAAGGCCCTGGAGCCGAACGCGCCGGTCCTGCGAACGGACAAGAAGGACAAGAAGGACAACCGCATCTTCCACTGGGAGGCGGGCGACCGCGCAGGGACGGAGAAGGCGTTCGCCGAGGCGGAGGTGACGGTGAAGCAGGACCTGTACATCCCGCGGATCCACGTCGCGTCGATCGAGACCTGCGGGTGCATCGCCGATTTCGACCGGGTGAACGGGAAGCTCACCGTCTACATGACCACCCAGGCGCCGCATGCGATCCGGACGGTGTTCGCGCTCGTGGCAGGGCACGTGGGTCTGTCCGAGGAGCGGATCCGCATCGTCTCCCCGGACATCGGCGGGGGGTTTGGCGGGAAGGTGCCGGTCTACCCCGGGTACGTCATCGCGACGGCGGCGTCGGTGGTCATCGGCAAGCCGGTGAAATGGATCGAGGACCGGATGGAGAACCTCCAGGCCGACTCGTTCGCGCGCGACTACCACATCACCGCGGAACTGGCGGCGAGGAAGGACGGGACGATCACCGCGATGCGGATGAAGACCCTGGCCGACCACGGATACGCGGACGCCGCGGCGAACCCGTCGAAGTTCCCGGCCGGTCTCTTCTCCATCGCCACCGGCTCGTACGACGTGAAGACGGCCTTCGTCGAGGTCGACGGGGTGTACACCAACAAGCCGCCGGGGGGCGTGGCCTACCGGTGCTCGTTCCGGGTCACCGAGGCGGTGCACGCCATCGAGCGAATCACCGACGTGCTCGCCCAGAAGCTGAAGATGGATCCGGCCGAGCTCCGGATGAAGAACTTCATCCCCAAGGAGAAGTTCCCGTACAAGTCGGCGCTGGGCTGGGAGTACGACAGTGGCGACTACCCAACCGCTCTCCGCCTGGCGATGGACAAGATCGGGTACCAGGCATTGCGGAAGGAGCAGGCGGAGAAGCGTGCCCGTGGCGAGCTGATGGGAATCGGCATCTCCAGCTTCACCGAGATCCTGGGCGCCGGCCCCTCGAAGCACTTCGACATCCTGGGCATCAAGATGTTCGACAGCTGCGAGCTGCGGATTCACCCCACCGGGAAGGCGATCGCCAGGTTCGGCACCAAGTCGCAGGGGCAGGGTCACGAGACGACGTATGCGCAGATCATCGCCGAGGAGCTGGGCATCCCGGCCTCGGCGGTCCAGGTGGAGGAAGGCGACACGGACACCGCGCCCTACGGACTGGGCACCTACGCCAGCCGCTCGACGCCGACCGCGGGCGCTGCGGGGGCCATGGCCTCGCGGAAGATCCGGGAGAAGGCGAAGAAGATCGCCGCTTACCTGCTCGAGGTCTCGGACGAGGACCTGGTCTGGGAGCCGGGAAAGTTCTCGGTGAAGGGGGCGCCGTCGCGGTCGAAGACCATCCAGGAGATCGCCTTCGCCGCGTACACCAATCATCCGCCGGGGATGGAGGCGGGGCTGGAAGCGGTGAACTACTACGACCCCCCGAACCTGACCTTCCCCTTCGGAAGCTACGTCTGCGTGGTGGACATCGACCGGGGGACGGGGATGGTGAAGATCCGGCGGTTCGTCGCGGTGGACGACTGCGGGAACATCATCAATCCGATGATCGTCGACGGGCAGATCCACGGCGGGCTGACGATGGGGATG
>Ga0070661_100001567_pt1 | contig 15885 bp, 13 predicted proteins | sample KBSC43metaG_FD_64663 | JGI IMG/M metagenome (GOLD analysis project Ga0070661, IMG submission 64663) | Corn rhizosphere microbial communities from Kellogg Biological Station, Michigan, USA - KBS C4-3 metaG | ecosystem: Host-associated > Plants > Roots > Rhizosphere > Soil ...
TCGCTTCCCGGGATCGCCGAGCACGCCGGCGATCGGATCTGCGTCGAAGGGGCCTCCGCCCCCGGAGCGGCTCATGATCTGAAGCCCGATCTTCTCGAACCGGTCGAGGACGCGCCTGTGCGCCTCCTCCGCCGTCTCGTCGTCGCGGGGCGTCACGGTGAAGGGCTGCGGGCCCATTGCCGCCCGGCCGACCATCATCGCCGAGCGCGCGGTGACACCTGCGACGTCGCCGCCGACACCGTTCGAGTTCTCGCCGTAGACCACGCGCTCCGCCGCCATCGCGCCGAGCCCCCAGATGATGTCCTGGAACATCTCGTGCTGGAACGAGAAGAGACGCTCCTCCTTCTCGATCATCCAATGGTGACCGCCGACTCCCTGGTCGCCGCGCTTCTTGATCGTCAGACGGGTCGACTCGCGGCTGGTCATGTAGACGTGGCCCGCCACTGCGTGGCCCGCCTCGTGAATCGCGACGGCGCGCCGCTCGTGGGGGACGTACTCGGACCCGATCGCGGTGCCTGCGTCGAGGGTCGTCACCGCCTCGACGAGATCGTCCCACGCGAACGCCGTCCGGCCGGTGTGGTGCGCGATGGTCAACGCCATCGAGGTCGCCTGCTCGATCATGGCCGGCGAGTATCCGCTCATGATCCGCGCGATCTCGTCGCGCCGATTGGGCAAGTCGAGCTCCGGGTCGTGGGACACCTTCCCGATGTACAGCTCGAGGATGTCGAGCCGATCGTCCTTGGTCGGTGTCCGGAACCAGACGTGGCGGCCCATGCGTCCAGGCCGGATGAGCGCGGGATCGAGGCGGTCGATGGGCACGTTTGTCGCGCCGATGAAGTAGATCTGGTCATTCCGCGGCCGTGCGGCCGGCAGGCGCAGTCTCGCGCTGCCGATCCGGCGCGGGATGATGAAGCTCGCGTCGAGCATCGTGTTCAGCTTGCTCGTGAACGTGCGCCGCATCCACGGCGGGTTGTCGATTCCGTCCATGACGACGAGGAGCTGGTTGAGGGCGAGCCCACCGCCCATTCCACCCATCGCGCCGGGGAACATGAAGTTGTAGAACTGGCCGAGCCGTGCGTACATGCCGCTCGGCACACCGTAGGAAACCGGGGCGCGCTGCTCGAACAGGCGGTCGCGCCACGCCCTCGTCTCGACGATCAGGTCGCCGGAGGGGTCGCGGGAGCCCCAAGGGCCGTAGAAGAGGAAGTCCTCGACGTTCGCGCCGTTCGTCAGCGGGATGAACCCCTGGGCTCCCGTACCGAGCGACTGCCGTCGCATGCCGACGGCATCGATCTCGTCGATGAACACGATGCACTGTCCGCCCCACTTGCGGGCGAGCTTCTTGGCCCGGCGTGCGAGGAGCCGGACGATGATCGCGTCGATCCCGATGAAGGTGGCGGCGAAGCCCGAGCCCGGCATCGAGATGAACGGCGAGTTGAAGCCCGTCGCGATCGCCTTGGCGAGCATGGTCTTGCCCGTACCCGGCGAGCCGAAGAGCAGCAGTCCCCGCTCGCGCTTGCCGCCGGCGCGCTCGAACTGCTCTCCCGACTGCCAGATGTCGACGACGCGCCGCACCTCTTCCTTCGCCTCGACCTGTCCGCGGACGTCCTCGAGCTTGACTCCCCATTCCGCGTCGCCCGGCTCGAACGACTGCATCTGCGACATGTTCATGAGGAGAAGCGGGCCGAACATGATCGCGAAGTTGGCGAAGAACAGGAAGAAGACGAAGACGGCCTGGATCCAGAGCGTGGGTGAGCTGAGGATGGTGCCGATCCCGTCGAAGATGAACCCGACGCTGTCGAGCCACGAGCCGCCGCGGAAGATCCAGACGATCGTGACGACCGTGATGAAGAGGACCGCGACCTTGAACCAGAACCGCCAGAACCAGGCCCGGCGGCGCCCGACGACGTCCTCCTCGCGGAGGGTCTGGCTCTCCAGCCCGAACAGGCTGGGCCACGGGATCAGTCGACGGAAGAGAAGGTCGGCGAAGCCGCGGAAGACGATGACGACCGCCAGCGTGGCGAGCAGGGCCTGCCACCAGTTCCAGTTGTTCTGGTACGTGAACCAGACGAACAACGCGGGCGCAGTCAGGACGGCCACGACGGTGGCCGCACGCGTCAGCTTCCGCCAGCTCTTCGCGAGCTCCAGCGAGGCATCTCCCTGCGCGCGGGTGCCCGGAAGAGGCGCATCGATCGTCGCCATCGGCTCAGTGTACGCAGGTGCCCAAAGGGGCAGATGTTGGCGGACCGTTAAGCACCCGCGGGGTTCGCCCTTGCCGGCGGGGCCTCGAAGGAACGCTGCTAGCGTCGGCCGCATGACAACACAGGCGACGCTCCACACCAGCGAAGGGCCCGTCGAGCTCGAGCTCTATCCCGGCGAGGCCCCCAAGACGGTCGAGAACTTCACCAAGCTCGCGGCCGACGGCTACTACGACGGGCTCTCCTTCCACCGCGTGATCCCCGACTTCATGATCCAGGGCGGCTGCCCGACGGGCGACGGCACCGGCGGGCCGGGCTACACGTTCGAGGACGAGTTCAACGAGCACAAGATCGCCCGCGGCGCGCTCGCGATGGCGAACGCGGGGCCGAACACGAACGGCTCGCAGTTCTTCATCGTCACGGCCGACGCGTGCCCCTGGCTCGACGGCAAGCACACCGTGTTCGGTCGCGTCACGTCCGGACAGGACGTCGTCGACCGCATCTCGCTCGTCGAGCGCGATCCGGGAGACCGTCCGCGGACGCCGATCACGATCGATCGCGTCGAGTTGAGCTGACGCTCCGCGCGCTGCGGCACACAGGTCGCGATCCGGCGTCGTAACATGGTTCGCGCGACGGCCGAAGACGAGGAGGTCGACGATGGCCGAGGTGGCGCTGGATGGTGTGAGCAAGGTCTTCGAAGACGGGACGCGCGCCGTCGACGGCATGAACCTCGAGATCGAGGACGGCGAGTTCATGGTCCTCGTCGGACCGTCCGGCTGTGGCAAGACGACCGCGCTGCGGATGGTCGCCGGGCTCGAGGAGATCACCGAGGGCACGCTCCGGATCGGCGACCGCATCGTCAACGACCTGACCCCGCGCGAGCGCGACATCGCGATGGTCTTCCAGAGCTACGCGCTCTACCCGCACCTCTCGGTCTACGACAACATCGCGTTCAGCCTGAAGCTGCACAAGGTGGCGAAGGAGGAGATCGACAAGCGGGTGCGCGACGCGGCGCGCATCCTCGATCTCGAGCCGTACCTCAAGCGCAAGCCGAAGGCGCTCTCGGGCGGCCAGCGGCAGCGCGTTGCGATGGGCCGGGCGATCGTGCGCCAGCCGTCCGCGTTCCTCATGGACGAGCCGCTCTCGAACCTCGACGCCAAGCTGCGCGTCCAGATGCGGGCCGAGATCAGCGAGCTGCAAAGGGATCTCGGGGTGACGACGCTCTACGTCACGCACGACCAGGTCGAGGCGATGACGATGGGCGACCGAGTCGCCGTGATGCGCAAGGGCGAGTTGCAGCAGGCGGCAGAGCCGCAGGAGCTCTACGACCATCCGGTCAACCTCTTCGTCGCCGGCTTCATCGGCAGCCCCGCGATGAACCTGCTCGAGGCCACGCTGCACCGCGACGACGGGGCGATGAAGGTGGTGGCAGGCTCGCAGGAGATCGCGCTCAGCCGTGAGACGCTCGACCAACGGCCGGAGCTCCAGGCCTACGACGGCCGGGAAGTCGTGCTCGGCATCCGGCCGGAGGATCTGGAGGATCGCAAGCTCGCCGGCGAGACGGCGCACGGCGGGATGCTCGAGGGCAAGGTGACGCTGCGCGAGGCGCTCGGCTCCGAGATCATGGTGCACTTCTCGGTCGACGCGTCTCCCGCATTCACCGCGGACGTGAAGGAGCTCGCGGAGGACGTCGGCGACGCCGAACGAGCGGAAGCGCACGCCCGGAAGGACTCGGCGATCCTCGTCGGCCGTTTCGGGGCCCGTTCGCGGGTGAAGTCGGGCGAGCAGGTCGAGGTCGCGGTCGACACCCGCCAGCTGCACTTCTTCGACGTCGACACCGGCCTCGGCATCTACGGCGACGCCTGAGTCGCCGTCGGACGGATCAGCCCTTCACGGCGCCGGCGGTGAGACCTGCCAGGATGAAGCGCTGGAAGACGAGCACGAGCGCGACGAGCGGAACGGTGATGATGATCGTCGCCGCCATGATCGTCCCCCAGGGTTGCTGGAACGCGCTGCCCGATTCGCCGACGAACGACGTGATCGCGATCGGGACGGTGTACTTGTCCGGGTCCTGGATGAACGAGAGGGCGAAGAGGTACTCGTTCCAGGCCGCGATGAACGCGAGCAACCCGGTGGTGACGAGACCCGGGAGGAGCAGCGGCAGGAGCACCTTGTAGAAGACCTGGAACGGCGTTGCGCCGTCGACGTACGCGGCCTCCTCGAGATCCCCGGGCAGCGCCTCCATGAAGCTCGTGAGCACCCAGATCGTGAACGGCAGCGTGAAGATCAGGTAGGTGAAGAGGAGCGCCCACAGCGTGTCGTAGATCTTCGGGAACTCGATGAACCCGATGCCGAAGCCGCTGATCATCGTGTAGAGCGCGCCGAGGATCGCGATCGACGGGAACATCGTCATCGAGAGCATCAGGTACATCACGAGCGAGCGGCCGCGGAACCGGAAGCGGCCGAGCGCGAAGGCCGCGAGCGAGCCGATCGCGAGCGAGAGCAGCGTCACGCCACCTGCGACGAGCGCGGAGTTGAGCAGCGCCTTGCGGAAGAACTCGGCCTGAAAGGCCGACTTGAAGTTGTCGAGCGTCGGATTGCTCGGGATGTACTGGAGCGGGCTCGAGAAGAGGTCGCCCTCCGGCGTGAACGCGCACCGTAGCGCCCAGGCGAACGGGAACAACGCGTAGACGAAGACGATGATCACGAGCAGGTAGAACGGCACCCGCTTGACGTTTCGCCCGAGCGGGCTGTGCCAGAAGACGCGGCTCCGGCTGACCGGGCGGACGACGGGTTCTGCCGCCTCGCTGGCGGTGCTCATCGCGTCACCACCCGCTGGAAGCTCAGGTAGATGACGACGAACAGCGCGATGACGAGGAAGATCGCCATGCTGATCGCGGCGCCATAGCCGACATAGCCGTCGCTGACGATCGTGCTCTGCGCGTAGATCGCCATCGACTGCGTGCCGAGCCGGTTGCCGAAGAACACGTAGAACACGTCGAACACGCGCAGCGCGTCGAGCGTGCGGAAGATGAGCGTGACGAAGATCGCCGGCCAGAGCAGCGGCAGCGTGATCTTCCAGAACTGCTGCAGCGGGTTCGCGCCGTCGACCTCGGAGGCCTCGTAGAGGTCGTTGGGGATGACCTGGAGCCCGGCGAGCAGGAGCAGTGCGACGAACGGCGTCGTCTTCCAGATATCGACGGCGCAGACGGCCGCGAGCGCGGTGCTCGGGTCGGCGATCCACGCGTGGGGTTGCGCGAGGATGCCCAGTCGCACGCCGGCGTCGCTGATGACGCCGTTCGACTGGAGCATCGACTTCCACATCTGCGCGGCGACGACGGTGGGGATCGCCCACGGGACGAGCATCACCGCGCGCATGACGCCGCGGCCCTTGAAGCTCGAGTTGACGATGAGCGCGATCACGAGCCCGAGCACGAACTCGAACGAGACAGTGATCACCGTGAACTTGAGCGTCGTCCAGATCGAGTCCCGGAAGATCGTGTCGTTCCAGAGGTCCTTGTAGTTCTCGAGCCCGATCCAGCTCACGGGGTTGAGCGCGAGGAACTCCTCGTCGGTGAAGCTCTGGAAGATCGTCTTGCCGAGCGGATAGAGCGCGACGAACGCGACGACCGCGAGGGACGGCACGAGCAAGAACCAGGCGAGCCGGGTCTGCCTGCGCTTGAGCTTCGTCGACTTGCGCCGGCGTGGGGGAGCGGGTACTGGGGGCGCGACGGTCGACATCTGGATGGTGGGGGAGGATGGCAGATGCCATCCTCCCCCGGCAACGGGTACCGCCGAGTTAGCGGAGGATCCGGTCGAGCTTCGACTGGATCGACGGCAGCACGCTCGACGCGGGCCGACCGTTCAGGATCTGGTTGATGCCCTGGTAGATCGCCTTGGAGCCCTCGTTGTAGTGCGTCTTGAGAGAGTTCGCCGGACGCGTGACGCGCATGACGGATGCGATCTCCGGCTTCAGGTACGGATTCGCCTTCACGACGGCCTTGTCCCGCGCGACCGCGGGGATCGTGGGCACGTTCGTGTTGGTGATGGCGTTGAACTTCTGCACCGGCGCGCTCGTCATGTAGCGGACGAACTCGATCGACGCGTCGACGTGCTTCGAGTACTTGTTCACCGCGAGCTGCCAGCCGCCCACCGTGCCGACCGACTTCCCGGATGCGTGCGGCAGCACCGTGACGCTGAACTTGCCGACGATCTTCGAGGACTTGGGGTCCTGACCGATCGAGTACGCATACGGCCAGTTGCGCATGAACGCCGCGTTGCCGCCGACGAACGCCGTGTGCGCCTCGCCCTCCTGGTACGTCGTCACGTCGCGCGGCGTGACCTTCCCGATCTGGGCAGCGAACTGATCGAGGATCCTGGCGCCCTTCGGGTTGTCGATCGTCACCTTCCCGTTGTCGATGAACCCGCCGGCACCGGCCGACTGGTACCACTCGAGCGCGTCGCACGTCAGCCCCTCGTACGAGTTGCCCTGGAAGACGAAGCCGTAGAACTGGTCGTTCGTGGCCTGCTCGCCGTCCTGGATCTTCTTCGCCATGGCGAAGAGCTGCGTCCAGGTCTTGGGCGGAGCCGTGTAGCCGTACTTCTTCAGGAGATCCGTGCGGTAGTAGAGGATCCCGAAGTCACCGAACCACGGCATCGCGACGAGCTTTCCGTCGATCGTGTCGTTCTGGACGATCCCCTGCGCGTGCTGCTTCGACGCCTGGCCGAGCTTCGGCTTCAGGTCGACGAGGTAGGGCGCGAAGGCGCCGGGCCACACGACGTCGATCATCGCGACGTCGAACGACGACGACTTCGACGAGAAGACGCGCGCCAGCTGCGAGTACGAGGCGTCGGACGCGGCCGGGTGCGGGACGACCTTCACCTTGATGCCGGTGTCCTTCGTGAACTGCTTCGCGAGCGCGAGGTCACGGTTGTGGCTCCCGCCGACGGAGTCGCCGATGAACGTGATCGACTGCCCGCCGTACTTCGCCTTGAGCGCTTTCGCACCCGGCACCTTCGGTGCGGGGTAGGCCTTCGCGGCGGACGTTGCCGACGAGGCCTTCGCGGACGACCCCGCGGTCCCGGCGGATGCGACGTTCATCGACAGCGCGACGGCGACGAGCAAAGCTGCCGTCGCGAGGACGACGATGCGGATCTTCATATCTCCTGTCCTTTCTCCGGGCGCGGCAGGCGCGCTCGGCACCGGAGTGAGCGTTGTGGACGATGCGGTCTGGCCGGGCGGGAGACGATCATCGCCGCCGGCACTTCTGCAGACCACCCCAATGCCACCACGCCAATCTATCCCACCGGCGGCCACCGGACGCAAACGCGCCCCGATCTCACCTCCGGCGGCGGGACCCCTCTGACGCGCCCGTGCCGGGCCGGAACTACGCTCCTCTCATGGAGCTTGCCGGAAAGACCGCCGTGGTCACGGGCGCGTCGTCGGGGATCGGCGCTGCGACCGTGCGGCAGCTGCGCGCGGCAGGGGTGCGCGTGGCGGGCGGCGCGCGCCGGGTCGAGCGGGTCGACGCGGACGTCGCGCTCGAGCTCGACGTCACCGACGAGGCAGCGAGCCGGGCGTTCGTCGACGCGGCAGTCGAGGCGCTCGGCGGGATCGACATCCTGTTCAACAATGCGGGCCTCGCCCTGGGTCGCGCTCCGTTCTCCGAGTCGAGGCCGGAGGACGAGGCGACGGTCATCCACACGAACGTCGACGGCGTCCTGCGCATCACGCGCCTCTGCCTGCCGCACGTGCGGGACGGGGGACACATCCTCTTCATGGGGTCCGTCGCCGGCCGCCAGGCGTACCCGCACGGCGCCTCGTACATCGCGTCGAAGTTCGCGGTGCGGGGCTTTTCCTACGCGTTGCGCGAGGATCTGCTCGGCCGCCCGATCCGGGTCACGACGGTCGACGCGGGGCTCGTGGAGACGGAGTTCTCCGTCGTCCGCTTCTACGGCGACCAGGACAAGGCTGATGCGGTCTACGACGGGCTCGACCCCGTCACGCCGGAGGAAGTCGCTGAATGCGTGCTCTTCGCGCTGACGCGGCCGTTGCACGTCAACCTCGACGAGATCGTGATCAAGGCGCTCGCGCAGTCGAGCGGGGCACGCGTGGTCCGCCGGGAGGCATAGCCGCCGCGTGTCGCTGACGATCCTCGAGGGCTCGACGTTCTGCATCTGCGACGAGCTCGGCGACGTGCGGGGCGGCCTCGGGGGCCTCTACGCGCACGACACGCGCTTTCTCTCGACCCTGACGCTCACCATCAACGGCGAGCGGCCGCTCCTGCTCTCGTCGGGCAGGGTCGAGTACTTCTCGGCTGCCTTCTACTCCCGCAATCCCCTGGCCGGCGGGCTGGACCAGGACGCCCTCTCGATCGCGCGACACCGCTTCGTCGGCGACGGCCTCCAGGACCATGTGGTCATCCGCAACGAGACGCGCGCCCGGCTCAGCTTCACCGTCGAGCTGGGCTTCGGGACGGACTTCGCGGACATCATCAGCGTCAAGCAGCACGACTTCGCGCTCGGTGACCCGCTGCACGCCCCGGAGCTGCCGCCTCTCGCAGCGGCGCGCTTCGACGAGCGCGCAGGCCGGGTGGTGCTCGAGGAGGGAGACGGACGGAGCGGTCGGACGCAGGTCGTGCTGTCACGCACCGCGAGCGGCCGCGGCGGGGTCGTTCGCTTCCCGGTGGCACTCGCGCCCCACGGGTCGTGGGACGTGCGGATCGACGTCGCCGTCTCGCTCGACGGCGAGGTGGAGCACCCCGAGCAGGTCGAGCGCCGGTTCGGCACCGAGCGGGCGCGCGTCCGGGAGTCTCTCGACACCTGGTCGATGCGGCTGCCACGCCTCTCGACCACGTCGGACGATCTCCGTCACGCCTTCGGTCAGTCCGTCGCCGACCTGGCCGCCCTCCGGCTTCGGGCCGGCGAGGGGCCTGGCCACCTGCCCGCCGCGGGGATGCCCTGGTTCATGACCGTGTTCGGCCGCGACACCATCATCACGAGCCTCCAGACCATGCTGCTCGGGCCCGAGCTCGCGGTCAGCGCGCTCGAGACGCTGGCGTCACTCCAGGCGACTACGGACGATCCCACGATCGACGCCGAGCCGGGGAAGATCCTCCACGAGCTTCGCGCCGGACGTGCGGCGGAGAAGTGGTTCGCGCGCTACTACGGGACGGTCGACGCGACGCCGCTGTACCTCGTGCTCCTCTCGGAGGTCTGGCGCTGGACGGGCGACCGTGAGCTCGCGCTGCGGCTTCGCGCGCCCGCGCTGGCGGCCCTTGCCTGGATCGACGACTACGGCGACCGCGACGGCGACGGCTTCGTCGAGTACCAGCGGCGTTCCAACGGCCTCGAGAACCAGTCGTGGAAGGACTCGGGGGACTCTCAGCGCTTCCGCGACGGCCGATTCGCCGAGCCTCCCATAGCGCCGGCCGAGGTGCAGGGCTACGTCTTCGACGCGAAGAAGCGGCTGGCCGAGGTGGCCCGCCACGCGTGGAGCGACGAGACGCTCGCGGCGCGGCTCGAGGCCGAGGCCGCCGAGCTGGCTGCTCGGTTCGACACCGCGTTCTGGGTGCCGGAACGCGGTGGCTACTACGCGCTCGCGCTCGATCGCGACAAGCAACGGGTGGACGCGCTCTGCTCCAACATCGGCCATCTGCTCTGGAGCGGGATCGTCCCCGAGGCACGGGTCGAGGCGATCGTCGACGCGCTGGCGCGGCACGAGCTCTGGTCGGGATGGGGGGTACGCACCATGTCCAAGTCCGACGCGGCGTACAGCCCGCTCAGCTACCACAACGGCACGGTCTGGCCGCACGACACCGCACTCGCGGCATGGGGTCTCGCTCGGTACGGGCGGTGGGCCGACGTGCGCCGTATCTCGCTGGCGCTCCTCGAGGCCGCCCGCCACTTCGATTGGTCGCTCCCGGAGGTCTTCGCGGGGTTCGACCGGTCGGACACCCCCTTCCCGATCGCGTATCCGACGGCAGCGCGGCCGCAGGCCTGGGCTGCCGGCACGCCGATCCTCCTGCTGCGGCTCCTGCTCGGGCTGGAGCCGGACCTCGCGCAGCGAAGGCTCGGAACGCTCGCCGGGGCCGAGCCGATCCCCGGCATCGGGATCATCCTCGAGGGCGTACGCGCGCTCGGGCAGTCGTGGGACGTTTCGTGTGGCGCCGGTGAGTCTAGGATCGAGCTCGCGACGTGAGAATTGCCGTCCTGAGCCCCGTCTGGTTCCCCGTTCCGCCCGCCGGGTACGGCGGGATCGAGTGGATCGTGTCACTGCTCGCCGACGGGCTCGTCGACGACGGCCACGAGGTGACGCTCTTCGCGTCCGGGGACTCGCACACGAAGGCGCGACTCGAGTCCGTGTACCCGGTGGCCCCGAGCGAGTGGATCGGGCATACGTTCTGGGAGCTGCGGCACGCCGTCTCCTGTCTCGGGCGGTTCGGCGACTTCGATGTGATCTCCGACCACACCGGCCTGCTCGGCCTCGCGCTCGGGTCGATGGGCCCGACCCCGCTCGCGCACACCGTTCACGGACCTCTCTCGGGAGAGCCGGGCGCCCTCTACGAGCAGATCGTCGCCATGCTCCCGCACGCGGCGCTCATCGCCGTCTCCGACGAGCAGCGGCGACCGAAGCCCGACCTGCCGTGGGTTGCCACCTGCCCCAACGCCCTCGACCTGTCCGTCTACCCGTTCCGGCCGGAACGTGGCGACTACCTCCTCTTCGTCGGGAGGATGACGGCCGACAAGGGCGCGCACCACGCCATCGCGGTGGCGATCGAGCGCGGCCTGCCGCTCAAGCTCGCGGGCAAGTGCCGTGAGCCCCTCGAGCAGCAGTATTTCGACGAGCTCGTGCGGCCGCACCTCTCCGACCGCATCGAGTACGTCGGTGAGGTGACGCACGGAGAGAAGGTCGAGCTGCTCCAGCACGCCCGCGCGACGCTCTTCCCCATCGAGTGGGACGAGCCGTTCGGGCTCGTGATGATCGAGTCCATGGCGTGCGGGACACCGGTGATCGCGACCCGGTTCGGAGCCGTTCCCGAGGTGATCGACGACGGGGTCACCGGCGTGATCGTCCCGACCTGGCGGGAGATGGGCGACGCGCTCGAACAGGCAGATGCGATCGACGCGCTGGCGCAGCGACGGGCGGTGGAGGAGCGCTTCTCGCCGGCACGCATGGTCGCCGACTACGTCGCGGCGTACGAGAAGACGATCGAACGGTGGGCCGCACCCTCAGCGACGGCCTGATGACCCGCTGAGCGCCGGATGCGCCTGCGGTCATCGTACGACCGGCAGATCTTCCGGCTCGCGCTGCCCGCGCTCGGCGCGCTCGCGGCGGAGCCGCTGTACATCCTCGTCGACACGGCGATCGTCGGTCATCTCGGGCGGTCGCAGCTCGCGGCGCTCGGCGCGGCCGCGACGGCGCTCTCGGTGCTCGCGACGTTCAACTTCCTGCAGTACGCGACCACCGCCCAGGTTGCGCGCGCGAGTGGCGCCGGCGAGGACCGGGACGCGCGGCGGCTCGGGGCGCAGGCGCTCTGGCTCTCGCTTGCGATCGGCCTCGTGCTCGCCGCGGCGATCGCGATCCTGGCCCCGCGGATCGTCTCGCTCGTCGGCGTCGAGGGGCAGAGCGCCGACTATGCGGCGACGTACCTGCGGATCGTGGCGATCGGGGTGCCGTCGTTCTTCCTCGCGCTCGGCGGCCAGGGCTTCCTGCGCGGCGTGGCGGATCTCACGTCGCCGCTCGTGGTGATCGTGGCGGCCAACGTCGTCAACCTCGTCCTCGAGGTGCTGTTCGTCTACGGCTTCGACTGGGGCATCGAGGGGTCTGCCTGGGGGACGGCCGTCGCGCAGACGGGCATGGGCGCAGCGTTCATCTGGCTCGTCGTCAGGCGGGTCGGAGGCGCCGACCTGCGGCCGGCGTACCGCCTCGCCCGGAGGCTGCTCTCCGTCGGGAAGTTCATCTTCGCGCGGACCGCCGCGCTGATCTCTGCGTTCCTGCTCGCCGGCGCGGTCGTCGCGCGCATGGGCGACGCGGAGCTCGGCGCCTACCAGATCTCGTTCCAGCTCTGGCTCTTCCTCGCGCTCGTGCTCGACGCCGTCGCGATCGCGGGTCAGATCATCGTGGGCCAGGAGCTCGGCGCCGGAAAGCCCGGCCGCGCGTTCGACGCGAGCGCACGGATGGTCACGCTCTCGGTCGCTCTCGGCGCCGCGTTCTCCGTGCTGTTGCTCGCGCTCGGCGACGTCCTGCCTCGCATCTTCTCGCAGGATGCGGCGGTGCTCGAGCAGTGCGCGCTGCTCTGGCCGATCTTCGCGCTGATGCAGCCGGTGAACGGCGCCGTCTTCGCGCTCGACGGGATCCTGATCGGCGCGAGCGACGGCCCCTATATCGCGGGGTCGATGATCGCCGCGTTCGTCGCCTGCGCCGTCTCGCTCGCCGTCGTCGTCGCCGGGGACTTCGGCGTGCGGGGCGTGTGGGCGGCGCTCGCGGTCCTCATCGTCGTCCGCGCCGCGACGATGGGGGCACGCTTCGCGCGCCGGCGCTGGCTCGTGACCGGGTGGGCCTGACAGGAGCATGGGTGCCAGGCTTCAGCCTGGCTCCCATTCCGTTTCCCCATGGGTGCCAGGCTTCAGCCTGGCTCCCATACAGTTTCGTTCGTGGAGGGAATGAATGTCCTCGGTGAGCCGCTCGAGCCCTGCAGCTTCGCCCCGCTGACCGGCTTCTGGCGGGACGGTCATTGCCGGACGGGCGGCGAGGACATCGGCGTCCACGGCGTGTGCGCGGTGATGACGGAGGAGTTTCTGGTCTTCAGCGCGTCCGTGGGCAACGACCTCTCGACCCCGCGTCCCGAATTCGGGTTCGGTGGGCTCGTCGCAGGGGATCGCTGGTGCCTCTGCGCGGACCGTTGGCAGGAGGCGCTCGACGCCGGCGTCGCTCCGCCCGTGGTGCTCGAGGCGACGCACGCCCTTGCGCTCGAGTTCGCGTCGCTCGACGACTTCCGCGCGCACGCGACGTCCGCCTGAGAGCGCCCGGGTCAGCCGGGTCGGCGTGGGCGGAGCCGGTGGGCGACGACGTGCCGCTCCTCGAACCCGTAGCGCCGGATGTTGCGGTAGGACGAGCTCGGGCTCCCGTCTCGCAGCTCGCCCGTCTCGGTGACGAGCATCGTGCAGCCCGCCGCGAGGGCTCGCTCGATTCGGACGGCGAAGAGCGCACCCTGACCGCCTTTGCCCCGGTGCTCGGGCAGTGTCCCGGCCATCCCGAAGTAGGCAGCGTGATCCTCGATCCAAACCGCGGCGGCGGCCGCGGGCTCGTCGCCTTCGAGCGCGACGAATGCGTGCCAGGCGGTGGTCTCGGGGATCGCGGCGAACCACGGGAGCGTGTCGTCGGGGAGACCGTAGGCGGTTGCGACGACGCCGGCCCACGCGTCCAGCGTCCCCGCGTCGACCTCGACGATCCGGAGCTCCGTCTCGACGGAGGACGCGGGCGACGGGGGTCGCTCGAAGAGCATCCAGCCCCAGCCGGGCTCGAGGCCCCGCGCCTCGAGCAACCCGTCGAGCGAGGCGTCGGCGGACGGCGAGACCGCGACGTAGAAGCTCGTGTCGCCCATCGCCGCGAGCGCGTCGTCGAGCCGGGCCTCGTCCACAGGCCCGTCGACGCCGAGCCCGACCACGCGGTTCAGCATGGGCGAGTCGGGCGCATGCGGCGCGCGCAGGCAGCTCGCGCCAGCGACGGCGATCGCCCCCGGCCCGTAGACCGACAGGTATGCGTCGAGCGAGATCCGCTCGAGCTCGTGCATGCCGCTACCCGCCCGTCTCGGCGCCGATCGCCTCGAGCCGCTTGCGCCAGTACCGCTCGAGACCGAGATAGCAGTGCCAGTAGGGAGCCGCACGGTCATACGCGTCGGCGTCGTCCGGGTCCGATGCCGCGACGTCGGCGCGCGCGGCCGCGACGAACGTCGGCTCGTCCATCCCGTGTCCCACGCGGTCGGCCCAGCTCCGAAGCGTTGCGCGGAGGGCCTCGAGGTGGCGCTCGACGTCGTCGAAGACACCGAAATGGACGATCGCCAGCCGTCGCGGCGAGCGTCGCTCGATCTCGTCGATCGTCCGCTCCCAGGCGTCGAGGTCGATCTCGGGCGGCGGCGTTGGTGCGAACACGAACCTGCCCGGCGCGATGCGCACACCGGCCGCGTCGCCGTTGTAGAGCGTCCCGTCCTCGTGGTGGTACGAGACCTGGTGCGAGGCGTGCCCCGTGGCCGGGAAGCAGGCGAGCCCGACGACGCGGTCGCCGACGACGCGGACGTTCTCCTGTGGGACGGGCTCGAGCAGGCCCCAGAGCTCGTCGAACGCATCGCCGTACAGCCGGCGCGCGCTCGCCTCGAGCCGGCTCGGGTCGACGATGTGCGGCGCGCCGACCTCCGAGACGTGCACGGTCAGCGCCGGATGCTCACGGACGAGCGAGCCGGCGGCTCCCGCGTGGTCGAGGTGGATGTGGGAGAGCAGCAGGTGCTTGACGTCGCCGAGCTCGACGCCACGGGTGCCGAGTGCCTCGTGGAGCGCGGGCAGGCAGCTCGTCGGGCCGCAGTCGAAGAGCGCGAGGCCGTCGTCGGTCTCGACGAGGTACGACGCGATGCGGCGCTTGTCGCCGCAGTGGAGAAGGTCGAGAGGCTCGGCCGTCATGCTGGAGACCGTAGTCGGGTTAGCCGTACCGTGGCGGCGGGTATCGGCTTGTAGCGTCGGCAGGACGAGCGATGACTTTCGCGCGGCCCGGCGGTCATTGCCGGCAACCGACCATCCCACAAGGAGGCGAACATGCCTGCACCTACGCTCGTCACCGGTGCTCCGTGCTGGATCGACCTGTACAGCTCGGACACCGACAAGGCGACTGCGTTCTACCGCGATCTGTTCGGGTGGAACGCGGAGCCGCCGATCGAGGAGTTCGGCGGCTACTTCACGTTCTCGAAGGACGGCAAGCACGTCGCCGGCTGCATGCGCAACGACGGCGAGCAGGGGTATCCGGACGCGTGGGGCGTCCACCTCATGACGGACGACGTCGAGGCGATCGCCGCTGCGACACCCAAGCACGGCGGCAAGGTCGAGTTCGCTCCGATGGTCGTCGGTGAGAACGGCAGCTCCACGATGATCACCGATCCGGGCGGTGCGCACGTCGGCGCCTGGCAGCCGAACCAGCAGAAGGGCTTCGAGGTCACCGGTGAGAGCGGGACCCCGGCCTGGTTCGAGCTCCACACCCGCGCGTACGAGCCGACCGTCGCGTTCTACCGCGACGTCTTCGGCTGGGACGTGTACACGATGAGCGACACGGACGAGTTCCGCTACTCGACGCTCGGCGAGGGTGAGGGGCAGCTCGCGGGGATCATGGACGACTCGCCCTACCCCGGCGACGAGCCGGCGCACTGGGCGGTCTACTTCGCCGTGAGCGACGCCGATGCGGCGATCGCGCGGATCGAGGAGCTCGGCGGCCGCGTGGTGCGGCCCGCGGAGGACACGCCGTACGGTCGCCTCGCGACCGTCGCGGACCCGACCGGCACGCAGTTCCGCATCGTCGCGAACAACAGCTGACGCTCGACGACGCATCGGCCCGTGCCGCCCGGCCGAGCGCCGGGCGGCACGGCCGTCGTCGTCGGCTCGGCGCAGGACGGTGTCAGACACCGTTCTCCGTCAAGGGCGAACC
>Ga0070661_100001569_pt1 | contig 15864 bp, 13 predicted proteins | sample KBSC43metaG_FD_64663 | JGI IMG/M metagenome (GOLD analysis project Ga0070661, IMG submission 64663) | Corn rhizosphere microbial communities from Kellogg Biological Station, Michigan, USA - KBS C4-3 metaG | ecosystem: Host-associated > Plants > Roots > Rhizosphere > Soil ...
CTGCCCGTCCTTCATGATGTAGGTCACCCGGACGCTGGATCCGATCGGGAAGCCCTCTCGGCCGGCCGCCGCTCCGTGGAGGATCCACCGGGTGTGGTCGTCGGTATGAAGCGTCTTCACCGGGCCGGACGCGGGCCGCACGTCGACCTCGTTCCGCCCCGTGGTCACCAGCACGCCCTGGACCTGATCTCCCGCGGTGAGCTCGCGCATCGTCTGGCTCGCGTTGTCCAGCCCACGGCGGGCCGAGTCGCCGGCGGCACCCGCCGCCTGGCGCGCCTTCGCCGCTGCCTCGTCGGCAGCCGACCGCGCCTGATCCGCGGCCCCACGCGCCTTCGCGGCCGCCTCGTCGGCAGCCGACCTCGCCTGAGCCGCGGCCTGACGGGCCTTCGCCGCCGTCTCGTCTGCGGCTACCTTCGCCTGGTCCGCTGCATCTTTCGCCGCCCGCTCGGCATCGGCAGCCGCTCCCTTGGCCTGGGCCACCGTCTCCTGCGCCTCACGCTTGCAGCCGGTGAGAAGGAGAGTGCCGAGGGCAAGGAGGAGAGGGACGCGCATCGAGAGAGGCCTCCAGGGAACGGGCCGAGGCCTACCACGAGGCAGTGGCGCGAATGAGGGGCTTCTGCGTCGCAGATGTCCAGACGCAGTCAGCGCAGATCGACCCCGGAGGGTCGATCGAACGCGTCGCGAACCGTGCCCGGACGGCGCTCAGCCTGCGAGGCGCCGGTACTCCTTGAGGTGCCGGAGGGCGAGCATCGGCTGGCCCCGCCGCTCGTGGAGGCAGGCGAGGTTGTAGTGCGCCTCCGCCAGGCGAGGATCGGAACGGAGCGCGGTCTCGTACCAGTGGACGGCGTCAGCCGTCCGTCCCTGATCCTCGAGCGCGACCGCGAGGTTGTACGCCGCCGTCGCGTCACCTGGCCGGGCCGCGAGCGCGGCACGGTAGTGGGTCTGCGCCTCGGCCAGGCGACCCTCCTCATGAAGGAGGCGTCCGAGGTTCACGTGCGCGTCCGCATGACCCGGCGCGCGAGCCAGGAGCTGGGCGTAGAGTATCCGCGCCCGCGCCGGGGCTCGGTCTTCGAGGGTCTCCGCCTCGGAGAAGAGCGCGTCGATCTCCGGCGTGGGCACGGGGGCCGGCCGGAACGCCTCATCGAGGTCCAGCAGCACCTGTCCGGAACCTGGATCCACCCGGACCTTCCCCTCACGCACGACGACCTGCTGCCCGGCGGGCTCGAGGGTGACGCTGCTCAGCGGTCGACCCGCGGGGAGCCTCGCCCGGGTCTGCCGGAGCGCGTCCGCCACCCGGGCGGGATGGATGGCCTGGTCCACGAGGCGCTTGGCGTTCCGGAGCAGGACCAGGTCCTGGAAGGTCAGGGCGCGGCCCCCCGCCCGGCGCAGGCGTGCGGCCTGCTCGGGCAGCCCCGCTTCGACGAGCTGGAGGACCCGCTCCTCGGAGGTGCCCAGCACCGCCGCTGCATCGGCAAGCGTGTAGGTCCGCGTCTCCACCCCGGTCTGCTGCATGACCCTGAAAGAGGTACCAGCGGGGTCTGACGAGGCCGCTGGCCCAGGGCGACAGCCCGGGTACCTCCATCCCGAACGAGCCTGTCCCTCACCGATCTGGTACAGGCCGGTGGCCGCGGCAGCGCATCCGAAACTCGTGGGTTCGAGGTGACCTCCTGATGGAAGCGCTGATGCAGCAACGGGCGACAACGGTGCCCGCGCCGAGCGATGTTCTCGGCCATCCCCGCGGGCTCGCCTACCTCGTGTTCGCCGAGACCTGGGAGCGCTTCTCGTACTACGGGATGCAGGCGCTTCTGGTCCTCTACATGGGCCAGCAGCTCCTGCTCCCGGGACACGTGGACCGCGTCGGCGGGTTTGCGGCGTTCCGCACCTGGATCGAGCACGTCTATGGACCCCTCTCCTCGGCGGCGCTCGCCTCGGTGATCTTCGGTCTCTACGCCGGCGGGGTGTACCTGACGCCGCTGGCGGGTGGCTTCATCGCCGATCGTTTCCTCGGGCGAACGGTGACGGTGACCATCGGTGCGGTGCTGATGGCGGCGGGCCATCTCCTGATGGCGTTCGAGCTCACCTTTCTGCTGGCGCTCACCTGTCTCCTGCTCGGAGTGGGCTGCTTCAAGGGGAACATCGCCAGCCAGGTCGGTGAGCTGTACGGGCCCGGTGATCTGCGCCGGGCGGACGCATTTCAGATCTATTTCCTGGGAATCAATGTCGCGGTGATCGTCTCGCCTCTCGTCTGCGGCACGCTCGGGCAGAAGGTGGCGTGGCACTGGGGCTTCGGGGCTGCCGGTGTGGGAATGCTTGCAGGCCTCGCCGTCTATCTCTCGGGCCGGCGGTGGTTACCCGCGAGCAGGCCACGGGCCCGAGCCAGTGCCCGCGGGCCTGGCACGCTCTCGCGCAGCGACTGGTCGAAGGTCTTCGTCCTCGTCGCGCTGCTGCCGGTGATGGCGCTCTCGGAGCTGGGCAACCAGCAGATCTACAACAGCTACCTCGTCTGGGGCGACGCGCAGTACGCCAGGACGTTCTTCGGCTTCGAGGCGCCGGTGACCTGGCTCCTCTCTGTCGACGCGTTCATCGCCCTGGCGATGATCCTGGCGGTGGTGGCGTTCTGGCGAATGTGGAGCCGCAAGCACCCGGAGCCCGACGAGATCGTCAAGCTCGCCATCGGCGCCGCGATCTCCGCGCTCGCGCCGCTCCTTCTCGCGCTCGGCAGCCTGCGGGCGGCGGCCACCGGCGAGAGGGTGTCGCTGGCGTGGGGACTCGGATTCCACCTCGTCAATAGCCTGGGCTATGCCCTGCTCTTCCCGGTCGGGCTGGCCCTCTACTCCCGGGCGTCTCCGCGCGCGATCGGCGGCCTGATGATCGGTGTCTACTATCTCCACCTCTTCCTCGCGAACATGACGGTCGGCCGTCTCGGCGGACTGCTGGAGACGCTTGGCGGTGGACCGTTCTGGCTCCTGCACTCGGGTCTGATCGCCGCTGGATGCGCCATTCTCGTCGTCTTCGCGGTGGCGTTCCGCCCCGTCCTCGCGCCGACCACCGAGGCGAGCCAGGAATGACTCATCCCTTCCAGGGGTGCAGCCGCGGCAACCAGCCTGGAACGGCGCGGCGGTACGACTCGTACTCCTCGCCGAATTGCCTGCGGAGCGCTGGCTCCTCATAGAGGCGGACGAAGCTCACCACCAGGAGGGCGACCAGCGCTGCGTAGCCCAGGAGTACCGTCTGCCCGAGCAGCAGCCCCTGCCCGACGATCGCCGAGAGCACTGCCAGGTACATCGGATTGCGGACGTACCGGTATGCGCCGGTCACCACCAGCCGCTCCGTGGGGGCGACCGGCGCCGGTGTACCGAGACCGTCGCGCACGAAGCGGACGAACGCGCTCACCAGGACGGGGAGGGCGGCGACCAGGAGCCCGCCCCCGAGCAGACGGACCGGCATCCACGCGGGCCGCGGCTCCCACTGCGTGAGCCACCACGGCACGAGCCCGACCACGGTCCCGGGCGCCAGCGCGAAGAAGAGGACGCTCACCAGCGCTGCACGGCGAATCCGCATGCAATGATCTAGACGTTTGCCGCACTGAACGCTTGGCGCGGGGCTGGTGGCCCAGCCTCCGGGGCGGGACGAGCCCGGCCCGCCCGGATCTCCGCGACGGTCAGCCTCAGCGCTTGCCGCGCTTCTTCGCCGCAGCCGGTTGGGCGGCGGGGGGCGGAGCGCGCTTGGGCGGCTTCCGCTCGGTCACCGCCGGTCCCTCGCCCGAGGCCTCGGCCACGGGGGTCGCCCCGCGCTTCGCCAGGCTCGCCTTCAGCGCCTCCATCAAGTCGATGACCTGGGTCCGCGGCGGTTCCGCAGGAGCGATCGACACCGGTTCGCCGGCGATCTTCGCATCGATCACCGCCTGCAGCTTCTTCCGGTAGGTGTCCTCGTACTTGCCGGCGTCGAAGGTCTCGGTCGACAGCTGGTCGATGAATTGCTTCGCCAGCTGAAGCTCCGCCGGCTTGATCTCGCCGTCGCCGATCGGGACCTCGCTCACCGGCCGCAGCTCGTCGGCGTAGCGCAGGGTCTGCATCACCAGGGCTCCCTCGCGGGGCCGGATCAGCACCAGCTCCTCCCGGCCGCGGGTGGAGTACTTGGCGATGGCCGCGTGCTGGGCCTGCTCCAGCGCCTGGGCCAGGAGCTTGTAGGGGCGGTCCGCTCCCTTGTCCGGCCCCAGGTACCAGCCGTTCTCGAAGTACAGCGGGTCCACCTTGGAGAGCGGGACGAACTCGGTGATCTCCATCGCCTTGGTGGAGGCCTCCTCGAGCGCCTTCAGCTCCTCGGGGGTGAAGATCACGTACTGGTCCTTGGCAAACTCGTAGCCCTTCACCAGGTGCTCACGGGGCACGATCTCGTTGTCCACCGGGCACCAGATCTGCTGCTTGATGCGGCTCTTGCACTTGTCGTGGAGCTGATTGAACGAGATCTGCGCCGCGCTCTCGGCCGCCGCGTAGAGCTTCACCGGGATGTTCACCAGGCCGAAGGAGATGGTCCCCGAGCCGATCGCACGAGCCGCCATGAGAGCGTAGATATACCCCCCACCGCATGGCCGCCAGCAGACGCCCTCCTCGCAACAGGTCTGTCGCGACCCCTCCCTTCCGACGTGCGATCCAGGAGACCGGGGCACCCCAGCGGGAGGTCCGGCTGGCAGACGTGGATTTCCAGCTCGCCAGCCGTGCTCCGCGGGCCTTCACCCGCAGCGGGTGGTGGTTCGAGCTGAAGTACGACGGCTACCGCATCCTCGCGGAGCGGCGCGGCAAGCAGGTCCGGCTCCGGTACCGCGGTGGAAGCGACCCCTCCGAGCAGTTCCCCGAGGTGGTGGCGGCGCTGCGGGCGCTTCCCTCCGACGACTTCATCCTCGATGGAGAGGTGGTGGTGGAGGACAGCGAGGGACGTCCCTCGTTCTCCTTGCTGCAGCAGCGCGCACAGCGGAGCCGTCCTCTGCCCGGCGCTCCCCCCGCCACCTACTGGACGTTCGACCTCCTCGCCGCCGAGGGACACGACCTGCGCGGCTTGTCGCTCGCCCGCCGCCGCGAGCTGCTCCGGTTGCTCACCGCGGAGGGGGGACGAGTGCGGTACGTCGAGCCGGTGGAGACGGAAGGGGAGGCCTTCTACGAGGCGGTGAAGCAGATGGGGCTGGAGGGCGTCGTCGCCAAGCGCTCCGACGCCGCCCACCACGCCGGCCGGGGAACCGACTGGCAGAAGGTGGTCATCCACCAGGTGGGGGACTTCGCGGTGGTCGGCCATACCCGAGAGCTGACCTCCCTGGCGATTGCCACGTGGGACGGTGACGGATTCGCCTACGCCGGCCGGGTGGGAAGCGGTCTCGGGCCGCGGGAAGCCTCGCGGGTGGAGAAGGAGCTCGCGGCCCACCGCCGCACCACGCCTCCCTGTCGTGATTGTCCACGCGACCGAGATCTCATCTGGGTCGATCCGACGCTGGTGGCCGAGGTTCGCTACAAGGAGTGGGAGCGCGGAGGATCTCCCCGCGCCCCGGTCTTCTGCCGCTTCCGCGACGATCGGCGCCCCGAGCAGTGCCTCCCGCCGTGGCGCGCCGAGGAACGGACCGTCAACTACGTCAATCTGGAGAAGGTGTGGTTCCCCGAGGACAAGTTCAGCAAGGGAGACCTCATCCGCTACTACCAGGCCATTGCGCCCTGGATGCTGCCGTACCTGCGCGACCGTCCGCTGATGCTCACCAGGTTCCCCGACGGCATCCACGGCGAGAGCTTCTTCCAGAAGCAGGCCGGCGGACCCTACGTGCCGTCCTGGGCTCGCACGGTGGAGATGGAGGGCGACGAGGGACCGATCCGGCAGTTCGTCTGCGAGGACGTGGAGACCCTTTCCTTCCTGGTCAACCTCGGCACCATCCCCTTCCACCTCTGGAGCGCGCGGATCGCCGACCTCGAGCACCCGGACTGGTGCATCCTCGACCTCGACCCGAAGTCCGCCCCGTTCGAGCACGTGATCACCCTCGCCATCGCCGCGCGGGCCCTCTGCGAGGAGCTGGAGCTGCCCCACTTCATCAAGACCAGCGGCAGCTCGGGCCTGCACGTGCTCGTGCCCCTCGAGCGCCAGCTGGACCACGAAGCGGCCGTCAGCTTCGGGCAGGTGCTCGCCGAGGCGCTGGTCCAGCAGCATCCGGACATCGCCACGACCGAGCGAGCGGTCCGTGCACGCCGCTCGAAGGTGTACGTGGACTACCTCCAGAACGGGCGGGGAAAGCTCCTGGTCGCGCCGTTCTCCGCACGCCCGCTTCCCGGCGTGCCGGTCTCGATGCCCCTTCGCTGGGACGAGGTGAAGCCGGGTCTCTCCCCGCGACAGTTCACCGCGCTCGACGCTCCGGCGCGGATGGAGCGCCTCGGCAGCGACCCGTTCCTCGGCGTGCTCGGCGAGGCGCCGAACCTCGTCAGCGTGCTGTCCCGGCTTCAGAGCTATCTGGAACGGCGAGGAAACCTGCGTGCGCCGGTGGGAGGCCCCACGAAGACCGGCCGCTGGGGAGGTCCGCGGAAGTCCTCGAGCACCGGCGCTCGGCCGGTCAGTCCCCCGCACCAGGGGGACGCCCGTGGATCGGCGCAGGGGCGCCGGGCGTCCGGGCTCAGTAGCTCCGGAGCACGATCAGCGTCACCCGGCGGGGCTGCACGTCGACCTGGATCTCCCGGGCGCCGCCGCCGGCCACCACGCTGAGACGGTGCACGCCGGCCGGCACGCGGAAGCGCGCCAGCTGGAACTCGCCGGGGAGTGACATCCAGGAACGCAGGTCCGGCTGGTTCACGTAGCTGAGGGCGAGGAAGGTGAGGATCCCCAGCGCCTCGCTCCCCGTGGCCTGTCCGACGCCGACCGCCGCCCCGGTCCGGATCGCAAGCGCCCCGAACTGGCGCGCGATGAGCCCGTCCACCCGGTAGTCGAGGTGGATCTTCGCGACCTGCTCGAGCGAGGTGACCGTGGTCGGCCGCACCGCGGTGTTCGCATCGCCGTCCAGCACCACCTGCGAGTCCCGGATCCAGGGGCGGTCCCGGAACACGGGCACGGCGATGACCTCCGCCTTGGGGCCGCCGCTCCGGGTCCCGTTGGTCTTCACCGGAACCTTGCCCGCCTCGAGCACCACCAGGATCTGCCCCTCGTCCCTGGCCAGCGGCTGGGGTTGGACCCAGGGGTACTGCTTCCGGAGCTGGCGGAAGGCCTCGTCGCGCCCAGTCTCCTTCGCCAGGCGGACCAGCGGTTCGGCCAGCGAGCCCAGGTCGCCGGCGAGCTTGTTCGCCGCGTAATAGTCGATGAACGCATCGTCGGCGTGCCCCTGGTCCTCCCAGAGAACCCCGGTCAGGTACCGGGCCACCGCCAGCTGCTCGTAGGGCTTCTTCTCCTCGTTGATCATCCGCTGCATGCGCTCGTTCACCCGGCGCACCTCGACCAGCGCATCCTCGTCCTTCCCCAGCTGGGCGTAGTTCAGCGCCTGCAGGGTGGAGATCATCAGCTTCTCGAAGTCCTCGCCGCGGTAGGCCCGCTCGCGCTCGCTGGAGAGGAGCACCTTGGCCTCCTCGCTGACGGAGGTGAAGTCGAGCCGCTCGCTCAGCTTGTCCGCCTCGGCGAGCACCTTGATGCTCTCCTCGAACTTGCCGGCGGCGTGCAGCACCATCCCCTGGTCCATCAGCGCCAGCAGCCGGTCGATCTGCGGCCCCGACTGAACCTCGTTGGCGAACCCCTGGATGGCCGGCGGGTACTGGTAGGCCTCGTAGGCGTGGCGGTACCCCGCGGTCCGGGCGATGTAATCGCCGGCGCACCCAGTCAGGAGCAGCACGAGCGCGCCGAGCGCGACCGGCCAGCGAGCTGCGAGGAGAGGGTGGACCACGTCGAGAGCGCGGGGGTCGAGCGCTAGGGCCGGATCCCCTGCTTGACGAACTTCTTCTTCAGCTCCTTCTCGTCCGTCCACTCGAGGATGCCGGTCCGGAGGTTCGTCAGCTTGGCGGTCATCTTGTAATAGATGAACTCGTCGCTCCCCACCCGCTGTTTGATGGAGGCGAGGTCGCCGGTCATGATGTAGTCCGGCGCGATCTGCTGGCCCGGTCCCTTCGCCTGGTCGGGCCGGACGTAGCCGCTTCCCTGGTACTCGTACTCCTCGGCGACGGCCTGACGCGCGCTCGCGTCCACGAAGGCGAACTTCCCGGTGTTGGCGAGCTGGGTCTGGATCTTGTCCGCCAGGCTCTGCATGTCGATGTGCTCGGAGGTGCTGTTCTTCAGCTTGCCGACGATCACCACCGGTCGGCCCTGGATCTGGGCAAAGGCCGGTGAGACTTGGAGATCGCCGACCACCTTCTTGGCGATGAGCTGCAGGTCGCTGGGTGCCCACTCGTCGGAGAGCAGGTCGATCTCGTTCGGGTCGGAATACTCGCCCTTGGTGAAGGCGCGCTCGGTGGAGCACGCCAGCCACAGGCCGGCGAGGAGGGACACGGCGATGCGGGTGCGGGTCATTGTCAGTTCCATTCGCATTCGAAGCGGCTACCTTGGAAGCGCCAGCGGTCGACGATCTGCGCGTCGCGCTTGTAGCCGGCGGTCAGCCTGCAGAGACTCTGCAGCGAGGCTCTCGGATAGTCGAACAGATACACCTGCGCCGCGGTCCGATCCTGTGACTTCAGCTGCGAGGGGTGGGTCAGCCGGGGATTCGCGGAGCTGGCGATGACCAGGGTGTGGCGCCCGTAGGTCTTCAGCGGCAGCTGACCCGGCAGGACGATCCGGCGGACCGTGCGAGTGATCAGGATGTCGCTGTTGTCGACGGTGGTCTCGTGCGCGTTGGGTCGACGGAGCAGCTCGTCGATGTTCGTGCTCATGACCCGCGTCACGTCGCCGTCGTCGAGGAAGACGTAGAGGTAGGCGTTCCGGGCTCGCCGGCTCTCTCCGGTGAAGTCGAGCGTCACCTCGAGATTCAGCGCGCCGTTGGGCTTCAGGGCGTACTTGGAAACGGCGGAGATGACCGATGGGTCTACCCCGGCCACGCGCATCCGGATCAGGCCCTCCGGTGAGGCGTCGCAGGCACACTGGCGCTCTGCAATCAGTCGGACCAGCTGATCCGGCGAGAACCCGGACTGGGTGAGCTTCGTGACCTCCTGATCACTGAGGGGCGGCTGCTCGCTCCGCTCGTAGACTGGGGGGAGACTGTTCGAGTCCCACTGCGCCAGGTTCACGTTCTGCTGCGAGCTCGCGGGCGGTGGCAGAGCCGCCAGGGTGGTCGGAGTGGCGGGAGCGGCCTGCGCCGATGGGGTGGGCTGGAGCAGGGGCCCACCGGACGGCGGCGTGGCCGACGGCGGTGGGGGCGTGGACTGCACCGGCGGGGTGGACGGCTGTGCCGAGGGAGGGGGAGGGGGCGGCGCGGACCCGATCGGGGTCGTCTGCGCGAGGAGGGCGAGGAGCAGGAGCGAGGCAGGCATCAGTTCACGAGGCGGGGCCTGGAGATCAGAATCGCCATCCGATGCTCAGGCCCACGCGGACGATGGAGAAATCGAAGTCGGCCAGGTTGATGTCGAAGTTGGCGAACACCCCGAGCTGGAAGTGACTCTCTGTGATCCAGTCCATTCCGACCCGCGGGGAGATGATGAAATTCACCGCACCCTGGTTGGGGATGTGGAGGCCGGCCTGGAACCCGGCGCTGAAGGCGATGGGCCAGGTGGTGGTGTGGAACGAGGGGCCGAGGAGCACACCCCAGAGCTTCGGATCCGGGACGTAGAAGCCGCTCAGATCGATCCGGTAGAAGTTCGCCTCCCAGTACGAGGCGGTGAGGCCGGCATACAGGGGCGGGCTGAACTGGCTGCCCTTGATCCTGATTGCCCCGCCACCATCGGCGGTGAGCGAGAAGCCACCGAGGCCTCCCGGGCCCGAGACGTAGCCGCCCTTGCCGATCTCCGAGCCCTCGGGCCCTTGCGTGGTACCCCGCGCCTGTGCGAGCGCGTCGTTCGCGCCGAGCACCAGAAGGCACACCACCAGTGAGCGAACTGCGTTCTTCATCGTCGGCTCCCCTCGGTCGTTTCCGGCCCCGCTCCTGTCGATTGTCGTCGGAGGCCCGTGCGGGGAGCAAGCCTCGGGAGGCATCTCTCCTACCGTATCCGCCCCGGGCGAGTTCGTTGAATTTCCGTACCCCTACCTTCGTAGGGCTCCCTCAATTCCCGGCGCGGATCGCGAGCACGAGCTGGAAGGGCGGCTCACGTCGGAGCACGGCGCCCAGCCGGCCCGCGCTGGCGGAGAGGTGGACGGGAGTGTTCCCGCCGGCCACCTGTGCAGCCTCGATCGTGAGGTCGAGCCGGGGCAGAACGCGGGGGGCCAGGGTCGCCAGCCGGAGGCGCAACCAGGCATCCGCGGCGAACACGTCCGGATCGCGGAGCGCCACCTCGGCGGAGCTCAACACGCCCGTGCCGCGCATCCCGCGCACCGTCCGGAGACCGGCGGAACCCCGAACGCTGAACGTCTCCCAGAGTGGGCCGCCGGTGGCGTAGCGAAGCCGAGCGCCCAGCTCGACTGCCGGGTGGGCAAAGAGCGCGATCGAGACCTCCAGCCGATGCCGCCGGTCGTCCGGGAGGGGGCCGGCGGCGAGCGCTGCGGTGCGTGCATCGGCGAGCCAGGGATCGAACGGGCCGGCCACCGTCCCGGTGACACGTGACAGGTTCCAGGCCAGGAACACGCGGGCCGGCCCCGACCGTGCCCGCGCCCACACCCCGAGCCCAAGCGCCTGCCGCCACGCCCTGCCATCCGCCGCGACGACCCGCCGCGAGGTCCAGGTCCCGTCGTGGCTCGTCCACTGGCCATCGGCCTCGGTGAGGAGCCCGACTTCCTCCTCGGTCCAGAGGTCGGAGGTCCGCCGCCACCGCGCCTCGAATCCTCCCTCGAGACCGCGCGCGGGCCGCCCGCGCCATCCGACCGCCACCTCGTCCGTCCACGGGAGACCGCCGGGTGCGACGGCAGCCGTTCCCCCAAGCTGCACGCACGTCGGCGCAGATCGGGTGCACGGGTCGAAGGCACCCTCCGTCCATGCCATCAGCCGCTGCCGGGGTAGCACGGCCCGTGTCGCGGCGGCCAACAGCTCCGGGTCGTGACTCCGCCCGGCGTGTGCCACGAGCCAGTGGCGTCCGTCGCGCGTGACGTTCCAGGCGAGCGAGAGGCGTGGTCCAAGCCCGAGGCGCAGGCCGGTGGAGGACTCGCCGGCGCTCGCCTGCGCACCGTCGACGCGGAGGCCCGCGCGCAGCTCGACCGGGCCCAGGCGCAGCGCATCCTGGAAATGGCCGGCGACCGCCCAGCCGCCGGAGGTCAGGTCCAGCGGCTCGACCTCGACCCGATAGGCGCACTCCTCGGTGTCCCCGCCGGCGCAGCTCGTCCCGCGGTCCAGAAAGCGCACTCCTCCCGGAAGCCAGAGCCCACGGCGACCGCCCTCGAGCCACCCCTCGACGCCGGCCTCCAGATGCTGGAACCCGAGCGCCGCGTGCACGCCGCCTGCGAGTCGGATGCGCGTGCGGGACTCGTCCAGGGTGCTCGCGCCGAGGTGGGGGGCCAGGGGACCGGGAGCGCCGTCGGTGATCCACCGCGTGAGGTCGAGGCGGCTCGGTGCGTCCGTCGGTGAGCGAGCTCCGGCCGACATGCTCCGGTGCTCGGCGGAGAGACGGAGCTCGAGCACGCTGACCGGGTCGAGCGCGTGCACCCATCCGAGGCCGGCGAGGAGGGCGAGCTCCCGATCGACTCTTGCGGCGGCGTCGGTGCAACGGAAGCAGTCCGGCGACTCGGAGCGGCGGCCAGCGAGCACGAGCAGGAACAGCCGGTCGCTCGCGCCGGGGAGCCAGGTGGTGGTCAACGCGAGGGTTTGCCGGGCGCGGCCGCCCCCGGCGAGGCCGGCCTCGGTCGGTGGAAGACCCACGCCGGACGCGTCGAGCGAGAGCACCGCGCCGAGATGCCTTCCGGCAAGGGGACCTCCGAGAAGGCCGGACGCTCGCCACGCTCCGCGAGGCGCGGAGACCGCGCCCTCGGCGCCGTCGACGACCACCGGCCCGGCGAGCCCCACCGGGGCCGGACGTGCCGAGAGCGGGGGTGGTGCCCAGCGCCCCGCGACTGCCCAGCGAGGGGCAGAGAGCCCATCCTCGAGGGTGAGCGCCTCGGTCCAGCCGAGGCCGCCGAGTCGCGCATCGGCCGCGGCCGGGACCCACGCTCGGTCGGCGAGGGCGAGGAACGACGGAACGAGGGCGCCGGCACCGCGTGCGAGCCGAAAGCCGTCGACCGACACCTCCCGCTCGAAGGGGAGGGGATGCACCAGCGTCCACGGCATTGGCGGTGGCGATGCCTCACCGCGCGCACCGCTCCCTTCGTCTTCCCCCGTTGACGCGGTGCGGTCCGGTGAGCGCGTGCCGCTTCGCTCCGGTCCGGCAGAAGCGCGTCCGGGCCGCGCCGCCGGAGTCCCCCGCGGCGACCCGGGCCGGACGGAGTCGCGCTCGGAGCTGGCTCCTTCCTGCGACCGGGGCCGGGGAGCAGCGCGCGACGCTGGCCCGGCCCCGGGCGGCTGCGCGTGTTCGGGGGAGGGACGTGTACGGGCTCCGGAGGAAGTCGGCGCACGACCGTCCAACGAGGTGGGCGAGCCGGGCCAAGGCGACGTCGGTGCAGGGACTCCGGGCACCGTCGGTGCATGCACTCCGGCCTTCGGCGCCCGCACCGCGGGGGAGGTTGAGACAGGGGTCCCGACCGAGACCGTGTTCTGGCGCGTCGCCGGGGCGGACTCATCGATCGGACGGAGGCCGGACGGAAGGACAGGACGCGGCGACCGAGCTTCGGGCGCGGCCGTGGGACGCTTCACGTCCGGAGACGCATTCCGGGATCTGACACGCCCATCCTTTCCCGTCCGATGTCGTGGAACGGCCCCGGTGTGACGACGGATCGGCGCCCGGGGGTGGACGTCCTTCCTGGCAGGCCGCGCGGCGCTGTTCTCGCCCAGCCCGGCGCGGGGCTGCGGTCGTTCGCTGCCCGCTGTCGTTGCACCGAGCCACACCAGCGCCACGCCCGCGACCCCCCATGCCGCCCCCATCCGGACGCGCCGCTGCAGGGGTCACGCCACTCACCCCAAGGCGAGGCGGCCCCGGTCAGTCCTACGGACCGGACCCCGTGTCGCCGATCTCTGGACCAGACCGTGACGGCCGTGTCCCCGAGAGCTCGGCGCCGCGCCCGCTCCGCAGCCCGCGAGGCGGGCCGCCGGGGCCTCAGGCCGCGAGCGACTGCAGCATCAGGGCCAGCTCGTCCTTCCCCGCCGTCTTGGGCAGGTAGTAGTGCGGCCGTGCCACGAGCGCCTCCTGCACCTCGTCCATGCCCGCGGCGGTGAGGATCACCACCCGCGGACCCTCGGGAGGCAGCGGGAGCCGCGCCATCACCTGGTGGCCGTCCAGCTCCGGCATCCGCAGATCGAGCAGGACCACCGCGCAGTCCACGTGGTGCTCGAGGAGCCGCAGGGCCTCGGCTCCGTCCGCCGCCTGGACGGGCTCGTAGCCCAGCTCCTCCAGCTCGAGCGAGAGCATCTGCCGCCAGCTCGGGTCATCGTCGACCACGAGCACCTTGCGTTTCGGAGTTCCGGCCATCCCCACGCGAACGCCCAGCTTGTCAGAAAAGGGGTGGAGCGGTCACTCCCCGGTGGGCCGAACGCTCGGAGGGCGACCGGCCGTCAACTCTCGACGGCCCGGCTCCGCGGGTGCCGCACGTCCGTACCTCGGACCATGTAGATGACCATCTCCGCCACGTTCACTGCATGGTCGCCGATCCGCTCCAGGTGCTTGCAGATCGACACCAGCGAGGTGGCCCGGCGGATGTTCCGCGAGTCCTCCATCATGAAGGCCAGCAGCTCGTTGAAGATCTTCACGAAGAGGTCGTCGAGGTGGTCGTCACCGGCGAGCACCTCCTGGGCCTCGTCGGGGTCGGCACGTACGAACGAGTCCAGCGCCCTCTTCACCTGCTCCTGGGCCAGCTCGGCCAGCCGGGGCATGTCCACGTAGGCGGCCAGCGGGGGGGCCTGGTTCAGGTCCATCGCCCGCTCGGCGATGTTCACCGCCAGATCGCCGATTCGCTCCAGGTCGGTGACGATCTTCAGAGCGGTGGTGATCAGTCTCAGATCCGAGGCCGCGGGCTGCCGGAGGGCGAGGATCTTCCGGCACAGTTCGTCGATGTCCACCTCGAGCCGGTTGATCTCGAGATCCGATTCCTTCACCTGCTCGCCGAGCTCCGAGTCTCGGTCGGTGAGCGACCGCATGCTCTTGGCGATCTGCTCCTCGACCTTGGCTCCCATGGCGAGGAGCTTCTCGCGGACGAGGCGGAGGTCGGACTCGAACGCCTTGTCCGTGTGGGAGGCGGTCGGCCTACCCGAACTTGCCGGTGACATAGTCCTCCGTCCGTCGCTCGCGCGGGTTGGTGAAGATCTGCGCGGTGGGCCCCATCTCGATGAGCTCTCCCAGGTAGAAGAAGGCAGTGTTGTCAGAGACCCGGGCAGCCTGCTGCATCGAGTGGGTCACGATGACGATCGTGTACTTCTCCTTGAGCTCGTGGATCAGCTCCTCGATCTTGGCAGTGGCGATGGGATCGAGGGCCGACGCCGGTTCGTCCATCAGGAGCACCTCCGGCTCCACCGCCAGCGCCCGCGCGATGCAGAGGCGCTGCTGCTGACCTCCCGAGAGCGAGGTCCCGGCGTGCCTCAGCCGGTCCTTCACCTCGTCCCACAGGGCCGCCTGGCGCAGGCAGTGCTCGACGATCTCCGCGTGGTTCCCGCCGATGCCGTTCAGGGTCAACCCGGCGGCCACGTTCTCGTAGATGCTCATGGTGGGGAACGGGTTGGGGCGCTGGAAGACCATACCCACCCGCCGGCGAATGAGCACCGGGTCGACGCCCCGGGCGTAGAGGTCCTTGCCGTCGACGAACACCTTCCCCTCCACGCGGGCGCCGGGCACCAGATCGTGCATCCGGTTCAGCGCGCGGATGAACGTGGACTTTCCGCAGCCCGACGGACCGATCACCGCGAGCACCGTCTGCGGCTTCACTCCCAGGGTGACGTGCCGGATCGCGTGGTTGGCCCGGAAGTAGACATTGAGGTCCTGCACGTCGATCTTGAAGGGCGTCTCTCCGGGCGGGGCGAGGGGAAGCTGCGGCTGTGGCGCGAGCGCCCCGGACAGCGGGTTGTCGGGAGGCATGGTCTGGATCGCCGGAGCAGAGCTCATCGTGCACCTTTCAGGCGGCTCCGGGTGAGCACGCGTGAGGCGATGTTCAGGAGCCCCACCACGATGAGCAGCACCAGCGCTGCGGTCCAGGCCTTTGCGTGCCAGTCGTCGTAGGGGCTGACCGCATAGTTGTAGATCTGCACGGTGAGCGAGGCGGTGGGCTGCGCCGGGTTCAGGTTCCAGTACTGGTTGTTGAGGGAGGTGAAGAGCAGGGGTGCGGTCTCACCGGCGGCGCGCGCCACCGAGAGCAGGCACGCGGTCACGATCCCGGCCAGCGCGGTCCTGAGGATGACGCGCAGACTGGTCTTCCAGTTCGGCACGCCCAGGGCGAGCGATGCCTCCCGCAGCGCCGCCGGGACCAGGCGCACCAGCTCCTCGGTGGCCCGGGCCAGGGTGGGAATCATGATGATCGCCAGCGCCACGGCGCCAGCTACGGCCGAGAAATGGCCCATCGGGATCACCACCAGGGCGTAGGCCACGATGCCGATGACGATGGACGGGACGCCGGAGAGCACCTCGGCCATGAAGCGCACGCCGCTTCCGATGGCGCCGTCGCCCTTCTCCGCGAGGTAGACGCCCGCGCCGATTCCGAGCGGGAGCCCGATCAGGG
>Ga0070661_100001577_pt1 | contig 15811 bp, 19 predicted proteins | sample KBSC43metaG_FD_64663 | JGI IMG/M metagenome (GOLD analysis project Ga0070661, IMG submission 64663) | Corn rhizosphere microbial communities from Kellogg Biological Station, Michigan, USA - KBS C4-3 metaG | ecosystem: Host-associated > Plants > Roots > Rhizosphere > Soil ...
GATTCTCCAGACCGGGCCTATGTCGCGGCTGAACCGCGCGAGATCCTGGGCGCCGGAACTCCAGGCCAGAGCGCCCGCAAGGATCCGGATCCGGAGAAACTCGGACTCCTGGTTGCCCCGGCGCGCATGATCCTGGAGCCTGGCCAGCACAAGCTCCTCCGAATTGCGGCAATCGGCCCCGCCAGCGAGCGCGAGCGCGTTTACCGGTTGACGGTGAAGCCCGAAGTCGGCCGCCTTCAGTCTGACAAATCGGGGCTCAAGCTCCTCGTCGGCTATGACCTTCTTGTGCTTGTCCGCCCGGCAGCCGCGCATCCGCATGTGTCGGCAACGCGCTCCGGCCGCAGCATTACCTTTTCCAACGACGGAAACGTGAGCGTGGAACTCGCCGATGGGCGCCAGTGCCAATCGCCCGGCAAAGAGTGCACGCCGCTTGCGGGCAAGCGTCTCTATTCAGGAGCGAAGTGGACCGAGCCGCTGAAGTCCGATGGACCGGTTGAGTATTCCGTGATTTCTCCGGCGGGGACGGCGCGCCAGCTGTTCTGAACGAATTTCTCGGGGCCGGCGGCTCACGACCCGTCCGGCGATTGCCTGCGCACCCCAAGATGCGTCCAGCTGTCCCCGGTGCCCGCCAAAAGCATGATTCCTTCGCCCGATGGCGCGGGGCAGTCCGTCCAACCGCCCGGCGAGAGCCGCTCAATGGCGTCAAGGTCCGGCCCCGTGACATAGACTTCGTCGGAGTCTGACCCAGCGGCGCTCTTGACGAACAGGGCAAGGTCCGGGTCGCCATGAGGATCCAGCAGATGGTATTCGCCAAACGCTTGCTGGAATTGCGCCCATTCGGACACGCGCATTCGCTTTGTTCGCCATTGGGGCATCGCGAAACCTTCCTCGGCCACGCAGCCAGAGCCGACCAGCAGGCCTAACGCTCGGCGGCCCGGACGGGTGCTGTCCAAACGAAACTGCGCCGGTCCAGGTGGCGAAGCCGGCGAATCGGTCCATTCTGGCACCCTTTTTCCAAAGGCGCCGCCAGCCCGACAGGCATAAGGATCCGATCCGGAGCTTGGCGTAACCGGCGCTCAGCAGGTTGTCGCCGACCAGCGGACGATGTTGTGGCTGCTCGTCACCAGTGCTGCTTTGGCCCGGCCGCAGCCAGCAATCGCGCAGGCGCAGGCGCTCGTTCGTATCGAGCGGCCGGCCCGGGCTAGCCAGCAAGACTGGGGGCGCGAAAAACGGTCCCAGCAACGCGAAGTCATCGTCAAGGACGAGGCCGGTAATCTTATCCGGTTGCGCCTTTCGGAATATCAGTAATGCGGCCGCGCGAAGACCGCCGGCGAGTGATGATCAGCTCGAGGTTGCGCTGCGGGGTCCAATGGCGTGACGCCGTGATCGTCAACGTTTCTTCGCGCGGGGTCGGCTTGAGCGCGGGTTCGCCCCCCGATCCGGGCAGTTATGTCGAAATCCGGCGCGGCGCCTACCTTATCGTTGCGCGTGTGATTTGGGTGAACGGCGTGCGCTTCGGGGTCCGGACCCAGGATTGCGTTCCAGTCGACTCGCTCGTCCGGCAACCCGATGCGGTGGCGGCGCCGTCGCCGGAAAACGATTCGTCACCGCCACGGGAGCGAAGGCGCGCCGGGAGGGCATCCGGTGCGCATGAGCGCAGCCGGATGCTCGCGAGGACTTTCGAATTCGCTTTCATCGCCTTGTTCGGGGCTTCGGCTGCCTTCACCGCATTCGGTGCTGCCCGGCAAGTGCTTCAGCAGCCTCTCGACACCGTCCGGCAGGTGCTTTCGAACTAGCCCCGCCAATTGCGGGTGCGGGGACGGAGAGCACTCCGTTTCGAAAGCCGGTACCCGCGGGTGATCTATCGCGGCGGAGGGATCGGCTTATCAGCGAGGAGAGCGGGTCTCTCCAGCGCGCTTCCGGAGCAGGGGATACAGCAGGCGCTGCTCCAGCGCTGCCGCATGGACGAGCTTGAGGCGCATGGCTGCGGAGGCCCGGCAGTAACCGGCCCAATCCTCAAGGATGGCGTCGGTGGACCATTTGCTCACATGGCTTGCAGCGGCTCGAAGCAAGGCGATGTCGGATTGCTGGAGCTTGCGAAGGTCGCTTTCCGCCCCGCGGCCTGCTCTTCGAGCAAGATAAGCATGGATTCGTCCCCAAAGCAGGCGCCGCTCGAGGCTCGCCTTACTGAGCTTGTACCGCGCTTCCACCAGTCGTTCCCTCGTGGGCACGGGTCCGCGCGTCAGCTTCTCCAGCGCGTCGATGGCCTGCGTGAGATGGGAATGCGCTTCCTTCAGGCGTTCGAGCCAGATGAGATCGCTCGATTCCCTGGACTCGATCCATTCCCTCATCGCGTCCTCCCGCCTTAAGGGGCTGGATGACAACGGACCGGTCGGCGTGTGCGTTGCCTTAGGTCCGAAACGGATGTTTTTTGGTCGATGTGCAGGCCCGGGGGAATGGCTGCGCAGCGCCGTCGGCGTCCTCACTTTCGATCAGTTTCCAACGGCTGGTGAATGTGATAGCTCCGACAGGGCCGAATTCCGGGCTCTCCAACGAGCCCTGGTCTTGCGGTCAGCGCTCGCCAGGCTGCTCGGGGGATGAAGTGCGGGTAGAAGCGATCCAGGAACGCGACCATTCGCTCGGTCTTGCGGCTGCCCATTTGCGCTCGGCGCTGGAACTCTTGGACGAGGTCGAAGCGCCGCCTCACATCGCTGCGCAGGTGGACCTGGCATTACATCAGCTCGAACAGGAGCTCGATCCCAATAGGGCGCACGGCGACCTTGTTCAGATCGAAAGAAACGCCGAACCCCAGTGACCTGCGAGCCGCTGCATTCCAGCGGCTCCGTGGTCCGTTAAACTGAGGGCTTCACGAACCGTGCCGGGCCGATCGACGATCCCATTTTCCGCAAGCACATCCACCCAGCGGGTAACCGTCGACTCCGGCAGTCCGATCTCGGCGGCGAGGTCGACGGTGGACAATGTGCGTCGCCCCAGATGCGCTGCGTAGAGTTCGAGAAGGATGTCCCAAGCGGGATCCGAAAAGAGGCACTTCCCAAACACCTCTTCGCGTCCCCGGCGGAACATCAGGATGGACAGCATATGATCTTCCGACGGGTCGAGCGGCTCACGCAGGCGCTTGCGCGAAAGGAGTTCCTTGAGCCCGTCGAATGGATCCCGGTGCGTCCGCGGGGCGCGCGATGATGTCACCGTAGCGGGTCCGGCAGGCGACGGGACTGCCGGCGAGGTCGCCGGCGCCGCTGGCGGTTGGCGTGCGGCACCGGACAAGGGGGCGACGAGGGCGATTGCCGCACCGTCCGGCAATGCTCATGAATGTGCGTGAACATGACCTGGGTTTCCAAACAGGATCAGCGGTTCATTCATTCTCAAGAAGCGAGGTTAATGCCTTTTGGATGGGTGTGGTCTCGTGAAGGTCCGGAAGGATTTGGTCGCACCCGGAAATAAAGGGGGTGCCGGCGGGTGCTTGCGATGAGCTGCACCTTCAGAGCCCCCTGGCGACCTCGCTTTCAGACCGACGAGACCCGGTTTTGTGAGCAGTCCGATGGCCAAGGCCCATCGAGCGTTTGCTGAAGCATTTGACTCCGGATGCGGCATCCCGCCAGCATTATCCAAAGGCTGCGGGACGGGCCTGCCGGAGCGTCCCTTGCGCACGGGCGACTTTCAGAACTCCGGACCGGATCAGCTCCTGTGCTTCCGGTTCGGCAATCGGCGGGCACAGCCCAAAGCCCTGTCCATATCGGCAACCGAGCGTGCGCAAGAGCCGCAGCTGGTCGTCGTTCTCGACATACTCGGCGATACATGGCTGGCCCATCGCGCGGCAAAGCGCCAGCACGCCCTCGAGCAGGGCGAGCCCATTCCCGCCGTTGCTGGAGGAGGAAAGGAGGCTTCCGTCCAGCTTGACGGCGTCGAACGACATTTCCCGCAGGTAGCTGATCGAGGAATAGCCTGCTCCGAAATCGTCGAGGACGATCCGGACTCCGGCTTTGCGCAGTTGCGAGAGATTGCACCGCGCTGCCTCGAAATCCGCCAGCAACGCCGTTTCCGTAACCTCGATGAGCAGCCTGCTAGCGTCGAGCCGCTCCCGGGCAATCGTCGCAAGGACGCTGGATGCGGTTGCGGGCCCGCCCAATTGCACCGGGCTGAGGTTGAAGGAAAGCGAGACCCTCTCCGGCCAGTGCCGGGCAGCCGCGGCCGCCCGCGCCAAAAGGGTTTCGCTCAGCTCCTGGAGCACGCTGATCTGCTCACTGATCGGGATGAATTCCGCCGGCGAAATCCAGCCGAGGTCGGGATGTCGCCAGCGCGCCAGAGCCTCGAAGGAGCTGAGTTCAAGCGATTCAAGATCGAAGATCGGTTGGAAGGCGAGCTTGATGTCGCGGCCGAGTTGGGGGTCGCGCAGCGCTTGTTCGATTGCCGTCCGGCGCCGGACATCATCTTCCATCTGCTCGGTAAACAGGGATGCGCTGCCGCGCATCCGGCGTTTTGCATCGTAAAGAGCGATATCGGCCCGACGAAGTGCGTCGTTGACGCTCTTATCACCCTGGAAGGACACGCCGGCGCACGCAGAAATCCGCATCTCGCGCCCGTCGAGCTTGTAGGGGACGCTGATGCTTGCGATCGCCTGCTGCGCTACAACGACGGCGTGGCCTGCACTTTCGCACCTGCACACCACCGCGAATTCGTCACCTCCCAGCCGAGCAACGACAAGCGCTCCGGACCCGAGATCCAGAAGCCGGCGGCTGACCTCGACCAACATCTGGTCGCCAATCAGATGGCCGAAAGTGTCATTGATCGGCTTGAACCCGTCGAGGTCGAGCAAGATCAGCGCAAGGTGCCGCCGCGCGCCTTCGGGCATTCCGGCCAGCTCGCCGACGAAGCCGCGCCGGTTAACAAGCCCTGTGAGCGGGTCGCGGTTGGCGATTTCTTCCGCGCGGGCCTGCTGGGTGATGGCGTCCAGTTCGGCCTCAACTGCCCGTTTTTTTTCCATTTCCAACGCAAACCGGGCCCGCACGAGGCGTTCGAATGCAAGATTTTGTACGTTGAGCAAACGAAGCCGCAGTGCGAGGACCACAAGCAAGGTAAAGCCGACTGCTTGGTCGGCCGGCCGGTTTCCGAGCGTGAGGAGACCTGCAAAGGGAAGGGCGCCCACCAGCAATGGTATGCGAGCCGCGGGCGAGAAGCTGCTGAGCGCGCCGGAGGCGCCCAGCGCAGCTATTCCGGCGAACATCGCGATGTCGAAACCATCGTCCGATGGAAGCGCGAAATAGAGGCTGAGCTGCCACGTCAGGCTCACGACAAAATAGAGGTTAGCGACAAGGAAGGTTCGCCTGAGCTCAAAGCGCGCGCTTTGCGCGGAAACATCTTCGGTCCGGATCCGGATCATGTGCGGCGCCCGCACGATGAGGATCGCAAATAAGACCCCGGCCGACAGCATCGAGATCGAGGTTTTGGGTGGAATGGCGATGACTAAGCCGGCAAGGCTCGCCAGCAGCATGCCGTGCATCCATGGCATCTGGCGCTTGATCGCGACGAGGCGTTCCCGAAGCAGCGCCTCATCGAATGCTGAAGCTGGCCGAAGGCCGATGAGGCGGTCGAGACGATTGGCTAGGCGGGCGAGCATTGCGCCCCTTCTATCTTATGTTGGCGTACAGCCGATTTCACTTTGGTCCAATATGGCTGCATCTTCTTCGGTGCGGTCGCATCGACGCCTTTTCCAACAGATATTTGACCGGTACACTCACAAGCAAGAATATGACCCATTTTCCTAGAATAAAGGCGCGCGTGTATCGGTATGAGTTGTGTAATTCTGTGTCCTAATATGTGTACCAGTATTTCCGTTTGACATGCGGGAAAGTATTCGTTAGTTGATGAGAACCCACAGAGGTCTGTGGGGTTCGGTTGGCCGGAATAATGGCTGTGGGATTTTGGTACCGGCATTCGCAGGTTCGAATCCTGCCGCCCCAGCCAACCGCAGCGGCCTCTTCCAGCAAACGCACCAAGACCCGCCTCGACGTAACGACCCCTATTTCCGTATTTTTCTCGGATGGGACGTAGCAACCGAACGGCCGCGCTCGAAAGCAAGATCAGTCTCCTGCTGGGCGAGCATGACACAAAGCGCATCGAGATCGAAAAGGCCGAACGGTTCGCTCTGGCCTTGCCAGCAATGCGTGAGCGTTTGTGGGAGATCGAGACACTGCTGGAGGCCTGCGAAGCGATCATCAAAAGCGACCAGCCCGACTGGACACGAGATCACCTGAAACCGCTCAAACCGTTCGTTCACAAGATTCCGGTGCGCCTCGGGAGCGCCATTAAGGTCGCGCTGGACCTGCTCCGCGTTGCAGATGAGCCAATGACCGGGCGCGAGCTGGCTATAGAGGTGCTGCGGCGCGAAGGTCACGACAACCCGGACACCGACACAATCACCAAAGTCGCGAACACTATCGGTGCGGGCCTCCGCAGCGCGAGAGAACGTGGAACAGTCGATCGCGACACCTCTTGGCCGGCGCGTTGGTGGGCTGTCCGGCCCAACAAAAGCGGTGTCGAGTCGCACTAACGTCAGCGTCGAAAACGCATGGAATTCTGGTGGAAAAACACCAAAACCGGAAGAATTATCCTACTAAATAGGACAAATCTTCCGGTGATTCGTCGATATTTGACAATATAGAAAAATAAAGAGTAGCCGGTAGGACTCCGACCTAAGAAAAAGGTCGGAGCGGAAGGAGTCTCCAGCTCCTTCCACTCCTAATCAACCACCTTTCACAGCAGGAAAGGAGGGTGACTGACGTGCGAACATGTCGCGCGAGTCGGCCTTATACGCTTGTCTTCTGGCGGAGTCCAACAGGTTTACTTCAATCTAGGTGAAGTGTCGTAACTTCCATCGCCGCGAGGCATTGGAGGAAGAACCCGGCGCTGAACCCGCCTCTGGCAATCTTATTCTTGAGATTATCAGCTCGCTCTTCGACTCCGATCACCTCAAGCGCCTTCGCGAGGTCGGGCGCTTTCATGTGCCGCTTCGCCATTTCGGCCTTCAGCAGCCCTTTCGCCCTACTGTTCCAATCTTGCACAAGGCACTCCTTTCGATGCTTACAGCATCACAAATGATGCGAAGTCGCTTGCTTTTGTTGGACAGGAGCATCAAATCCGATGCGATCGTAACGCATTGGAGGCTGATTCGCACTATCTTGAATCTTCAGAGGCTGTCACGCTTGGTATCTTCGACATCACTGAGATGTCCGAAGCGCAGGCGGAGTCTGTCTTTGAAGCCATTCGATTTGCATCGAATGGTGGTGAGCCGTTCTGCGTCTGGTGCGATTGTCAGGCAGTCTACCGCATCACTCGCAAGGTGAAGAACCGCAAGACGGGCGAGATCACGGAACGTCGTATCTTCAAGTGCCAGAAGTGCCTCAAGCAGTTCTCCGTCACCTCAGGAACCGAGTTTCACGGGCGCAAATTGTCGTTCAAGAAAATCCTCGTCGCAGCCTTTCTCTTCGCGAACGGCGCGGCCGGAAAAGCAGCTCTGCACTTGCGCCGCGACATCCACTCAAATCGCAAGACCTCGTGGTTGCTCCTGCAAAAGCTACGAGAGTCGATGACGAGCTACGTCGGCGTTGAAGCTCGGGGCAAGTTATCCGGCAGTGAAGTCGAGATGGATTCGACAAGTGTCGGTGGCCATGTTCGGAAAGCAAACCGCGCCGTGGATCGGAAGAACCAGCCTCGGCGCGACATGTCCAAGGTCACGAATCTATCCGTGCTTGTGGAACGAGGTCCACGTGGCCGTGTCGTTCCGTTCCTCGGCAACGAGGCGCAGCTCGTGAAGGCGATCAACACGCTCGTGGAAAATCCGAAGCGGATAATCGTCGATGATCACTCCGCTTGGAATCCGCTGCACGCGCTCTTTCCAGTTAGCCGCATCCGGCACAAAGATCAGTATTCCGATCTCAACGGCACTTCGACCAACCGGGCAGAGAGCCACTGGTCACGTTTCAAGCGGATGTACAACGGGACGTATCGGCATACGGCCCCTCACTACCGACATTTCTACAATGGTGAGTGTAGCTGGCGTGAGGAGCATCGCCGAACGAGCAATGGCGACCAGCTTATCCTGATGCTCGCCGGCGCGTTGCACCATCCGTCATCCCCGCTGTTTCGGGGATATTACCAGCGCACGATGCGGAAGGCCGCGTGATGGCTCGTTTTCGTGTGTTCCTGACTGGTTGCCCGCAGCCGCTGGACGTGGACCTTCCTGCGAGTGATGTGACGCAGCTCAACCAGATCGCCTCGTCCGTTCGTTTCCTCGAAGGTCACATGGCCGAGGCAGATCACGATGGCGTCTACCCCGGCGTACTGATCCCCACGTGTCGATTGCAGATGGTGATCGAGGCGTCTTAGATCAGCGCTCCGGATGCGGCCTCATTTCTTGAGACCGAGGCAGGCTGCGTAAATGAGGCCAGTGGTGTCGGCATTTTCATAAACGGCCGCCTCGTCGGCTCCGTCCATCCCGAAAAAGTTGAAGTGCTGATCATCGTCCATGGACAGCACTCCTTTCAACACTGTCGGCTCATAGGCAAAGGTGTCGAAGCCAGTGTATCCGCCAGCCCTGTTCTTCGCGTTGTAGTCGCCACATGCGATCGTCATGGAAGTGCCCTGGATCGACTGGTGAATGATCCGGAGATGGCGATATTGCACGCTTGATGGATCAACCATGTGATCGGCAATGAGGCTCTTGGCCTTGCTGATCATCCCCGATGGGGCAGCAGCGGTCGCGGCAGAACACATCAGAAAACCGGCGACAACAGCAACAATAGAACGCGACATACGAAAGCTCCTTTGGAGTAGGCCGAGCGCTACGTGAGTAGCTACCAAAGGTTAATAACGGGATTCATACGCCGTGGACGTGTAGTCACCATGGCCGCTCACTGTGGAGGTGAGCGATCCGTATCTCGACATCCTCGGCAAACGCATTCGCGAGCGTCGGCGCGAGTTGGGATTGTCACAGGAAGCACTGGCGCACGTCGCCGGCCTCGATCGCAGCTACGTCGGCCGGATCGAGCGCGGAGAGCACAATCTGACGTTCATCGCGTTGGTGAGATTGGCGCGGGCAATGGAGTGTGATGTTGCGGCACTGACCGTTGACTTGCCCCGACCGACGCGTCGAGCCTAGTGGCGTCATGCACATTGAATCGATTTCGGTGGCGACCGCCACGCTTTTGCACCGCCTCTTGCTCAAGCTCCAAAGCGATGGAGTTCTAAGCGCGGAAGCAATCGATGACCTTTTCAAAGACGCGATAGGTGCGAGCGCACATGTGGGACACGCCGCAAACAAGGACGCAGCGCAGTTCCTTGAGGAGGTTTGGAAGGACCTAAAGGGTAACCGCGACCGACCGCCCATGTGAGAGCGGGATAACAGCGGTTTTGGGTTTAGGAAGCAGACGCCTCAGCAGGCGCTGAGTTGCAGACGCGCGAGTGTTGGTGACCGGTGACATAGGAAGGCTCGATTTTGTGTGAGAGCGGCTGAGAATTCATCAGGCGATGTCGCTGATACCAAATTTTCCACGATTTGTCAAGAAATTCTCGATCGGATGCCCCAAGCTACTTACCGCCCTGAGCGGTCCGAAACACGGCACCTTTGACGCCATCAATTCAGGTCGCGCTGGTCTTGACTTCCGGGCTTGCCCAGAGCCTTCTCCACTCGCTCGGCGAACCTTGGGGGTTTCATGGGGTTGCGCTTTCGCCGCAGCGTGCGGCTTTTTCCGGGTGTCCGGTTGAATTTCAGTCGTAGTGGCGTGAGTACGTCGATCGGCGTGCGCGGTGCCAGCATGACGTTTGGCTCGCGGGGAGCCTATGCGAACGTCGGAATACCCGGTTCGGGTCTCTCATACCGCACGCGTTTGGATGCACCCGCGCCCCGACAACCAACCGTCGAGCCAGCCGAAATTTGGAATAGTCCTGAAAGACCGGCGCGCGGACCCATTTTCAGTCTCGGCGTTGCCTCCATTCCGGGCACCGAAGTGGAAGTCAAAAGTGCTGATGTTGAAACTCTCACTACACCGGGCCTCGACGAGCTGAAGCACCTCATCGTCGAAGCAACCGGTCGCCACGCAGAACTGCAATCCGAACTCAATGGTAAAACGAAGCTCCTCAACCGAGCCACACGCAAGTTACGATGGGCCGAGGCTCCGATTTTCCGGCTCTTCACCGCTGGAATCATTCCGCGTTTGGTCGATACCGCCAACCACGCCAGCGACGAGGTTGAAGACGCTCAGGCGCATCTTGAAGGTTGCTTCGTGGAGGTGGATTTCGCCTTCGACGACGCGACCCATGCCAGTTACGACGCGCTTGTTCGAGCATTCGAAACGCTGAGGAGCGCCCAACGCATCTGGGACATCACTGCCAAAGCGTCGGTCGATCAGGTCAGGCAGCGAACGACCGCCTTCACCGCGATTACCCGCGTGCCAGTGAAATTCGACTTCGCAAAACCGGAGATCATCCGCTCGAAATATCAGGCGATGCGACTGGGCAACGTAGGTGGACGCGACCTTCAAATTTATCCCGGCTTCGTGATGATGCGCGAGGGAACCCGAGACTTCGCGTTGATCGAGTTTCCACAAATGGACTGCGAATTCGGTCAGTCGAATTACATTGAAGAAGAAGCCGTACCTTCTGACTCGGTGCAGATTGGTACGACATGGAAACGCGCAAACAAAGACGGGTCGAGGGACCGCCGTTTCAACAACAACTACCAGATTCCGGTCATGCGCTATGGCGCGCTAGCGTTTTCGAGTCCGACCGGCCTCGCAGAAGTTTACCAAGTCAGCAGCTTTGATAAGGCTGCGGCCTTTGCTCAAGCGATCGCGGCGCACAAACATGCGCTGGCCAACCTTCAGACGCCGGATGATCTTCCCGCGCTTCCGGCACCGACCGGCTTGGAAGATTATCATGAAGAAGCGGAGCCGGTGCATGAGCCTGCGTTTGTCGCGAAGCCGCGAAAGAACCTCGCTATCGACTGGATACTGCTCGCGGTCCTTGTGATTGGTTTGGCTGCGGGCACTCGCTGGTTAGTGCAGAACGGGCAGCGAATATGGACGAACAGTCTGCCGATGGCCCCCGCTGCAACACCCTCTGTTGCACCCTCGGCTCAGCCGGCTTCAGCGGTGGGGACGGGTAAATCGAAACATGTCCGAGTCAAAAGGGGTCGGCACCATAAGAGGAAGCCGACTGGAGAATAACAAGACGAGTTCGGGGACGAGAGAGCGCTTATGGATCGGCAAAAGATAACCGGCATCGTGGAGGACTATTATCGGTCGTTCATTCCCGCGATGCAGATGGGTGGTCCGGAGGCGGCGCTTGGAGTCAGCCAACGATTTGACGAGCGTATGGAACAGGCCGCTTCTCAAATGGAACCATTGGATGGAGCAGCATTTCGGCAGGCGCTGGACGCAGAACGCGAACGGCTCTTGCAGGAATATCAGACCGATCCGGTTGGGCTGAAAAAGCGCCTAGGAGTCGCTTTAGGCATCGACGGCCCAGCCACGCCGGTAAAATCGCGATCCAAGCGAGGGCGCAACATCATCGTCGGAGCGCTAGTCGTGATAGTGGCTGTGCTATTTCTGGCTCAACAATCGCACGACGCCGAACGAAAGCGATTGGAAGCTGCTGCTGCGTGTAATGGTTCTGTGACGGCCGATCAGTTGGAAGCCGCTGCTGATAATGCCGCTGCGAACTCAGGTGAGTCCGTCTCGGAGGCGAGGGAGAGTGCCATCGTATTGGCTTGCCCGGCCATGGCTAGGTAGGTGCCTAAAAACCCCCCAGCGTGGAAGGCCGATCAGAACCTGCGTGTTCTGCTGCTATGCTCGTGCGTGACACCTTCACAGCGGCCTTGATCATCGAACCGAAGAGCGATGTGGTAGCCGCCGGCTTGCGAAATGTGCTGCCACTGCAATAGCGTTTTGCCATTCGGGAGACCGGAAATCGACGTTGGCGGTCCAACCACTTTGATGATTTCCTCTTTCGTTCGGCCAGTTAGCGTCCCTAAGCCAGCGAACTTTTTCTGAATGCTTGAAAGACTAGCGGAAGCAGCAATCGCTCCGATCACGCCAAGCGCAATTACGGCAAACAACACGAATCCCATCGTCCCATCCCCAATCAACTCGGCTTGGGAAGGCTAACAGGTCAAATACGTAGCGCAACTTCCGCCGCACCACAGGTCTTGGTGCGTTTGCTGGAAGAGGCCGCAACCGCAGTTGCGAGATCCGCCGACCGGGTTAGCTGCGGCTCAACTGCGCTGCCGATTGAGCTCGTTGGCGGACGATCCCCAGATCCGCATCGCGGGCTTTCAGGATCCAGCTTCCCCCCACGCAAAGAACGCAATCGAGACCCAGGTAGTCGCGCGCGTTTTCGGTCGTGACTCCGCCGGTCGGGCAAAACCGGACGTTGGGATAGGGGCCCTGCATCGCTTTCAACACCGGCGCTCCGCCCGCGGCCTCTGCGGGAAAGAATTTGAAGCGCTCCAGTCCAAGTTCCAATCCGCGCAGGATTTCGCCGGCAGTGGCGACGCCAGGCAGGAAGGGAATCGCTGCATCCGCAGCGGCCGCGGCCATCTTTTCGGTCAGCCCGGGCGACACGATGAACTTCGCGCCCGCGTCCACCGCCTCTTGAAGCATCGCCGGGCTGGTGATCGTACCCGCACCGGCGATTGCTCCAGGGACCTTGGCCATTGCCCGGAGCACGTCGAGCGCGCCCGGCGTACGCAGGGTCACTTCAATGACAGGAAGCCCGGCGTCCACCAGCACTTCGGCAACTTCAGCGGGATCGAAAGCGTGATTCCAGACCAGCACCGGGATCACCGGTGCTTGCCGCATGATTTCGTCGATGGTCATGGGTGCTGCACTCCCGGATGTTCACGAGCAAAAGCTGCCGCGGCGCCGACCAGGCCCGGGTTGTCGTGGGTGATCAGCTTGACCGGGATGTCCGCCATTCGGCGTTCGAAACGTCCCTTCGCCACGAAACGGTTGCCAAAGCCGGAACGGACGAGGTGCTTGGAGATGCGATGTCCGAGGCCGCCGCCAATCACCACCGATTGAGTGCCGTGGGCTAACGCTAGATCGCCGGCAATCGCGCCCAAGCTTAGGCAGAAGCGATCGAACGCCGCAGCCGCAAGTGAATCGCTTCCGTCCATTGCTGCCGTCCAGAGGGCACGCTCGTCATGCAGCGTCAGCGGGCGGTCCTCGAGAGCGCCAAGCGCCTCATAGATGTCGAAAAGCCCGCGTCCGGAGACGATGCGCTCGATCGAAACGCGCCTGAACTTCTTCCGAAGCTCAGCGAGAATGCGGTCTTCGAGGCTGTCGAGCGGTGCGAAATCGATGTGACCGCCCTCCGTCTCAAGCACCTGATATTTGTGTTCGCCCTCCCGAAGCAGGATCGCGACTCCGAGGCCCGTACCGGGCCCTAGTACCGTCACTACACCATGCTCCGGCAACGGCCGTTCTGGCCCGCAAAGATGCTGGAAATCGCCGCGCTTCAGCACGTTGATCGCGTGTGCGACCGCGCCGAAATCGTTGACGATCGTGTAGCTCTCCACGCCCAGCTTCGGGCGGATCAGGGCAGGGCGGATGACCCAGGGGTTGTTGGTCAGCTTGAGAAGCTCGCCCCCGACCGGGCCGGCGAACGCGATGGCCAGTTCCTTGGGGAGCTCACGGCCGATCCGCCGCCCGAATTCCTCCCAGGCGGTCTGCAAGCTCGCGTGCTCAGCAGTCTTCAAGACCACGACTTCGTCGAGATCGACGAAGTCGCCGCCGTTGATCGTGGCGATCGCGAAGCGGGCGTGCGTACCGCCGATGTCGGTAGTGACGATCTGCCTCATCGGGCGTCACGATCCATGGCGGTGAGCATGGCCGAAGCTCCAGCTTCCGCACCGTCGCACTCCTGACGCATCATCGCGAACAGCTCGCGGCCAGTGCCGACCGGCGGCGGCGGAGAGTTGACCGGCGGTCGCGAAGAGAGATCGACGCCGGCGGCCTCAAGCGCACCCGCTCGCGCATCGACGCGGATCAGGTCACCGTCACGAAGCCGCGCGAGCGGCCCATCCGGGAGAGCTTCAGGTGACGCATGAATTGCCGCAGGGACCTTGCCGCTGGCGCCCGACATGCGGCCATCGGTCACAAGAGCGACCTTGAAGCCACGGTCCTGGACTACGCCGAGCGCAGGCAGAAGCTTGTGAAGTTCCGGCATGCCGTTCGCGCCAGGACCCTGGAAGCGGACGACAACCACGCAATCGCGGTTGAGTTCGCCTGCCTTGAAGGCATCCAGGACCGAATTCTGATCGGAAAAGCACACTGCCGGGGCCTCAATAGTCCAGCGCTCTTCGTCCACTGCGCTCGTCTTGAAGATGGCGCGGCCGAGATTACCCTGCATCAGGCGCAATCCACCGTCCGCCTGGAACGGATTCGACGCAGGGCGCAGCATGTCGACGTCCGTGCTTTCCTCGGCGGTCTTCCAGACGAGCTCGTCCCCGTGGAGCTCGGGATTCCCGACCCAGTCCGCCATCGAATTTGCGCCTGCAGTGATCGTGTCCGTATGGATCAGCCCCTCCCTCGCGAGCGTGTAGGTAACGAACGCCATCCCCCCGGCGTCCTGGAAATCGTTTACGTCCTTGGCTCCATTCGGGTAGACGCGCGCAATCAGCGGAACCGCTGTCGAAAGTTCCGCAAAATCCTGCCAATCGATCAAAATCCCGGCGGCTCTGGCGATGGCCGGAAGATGAATCGTATGGTTGGTTGAGCCCCCCGTCGCCAGCAGGCCTATCATTGCATTGACGATTGCTTTCTCGTCAACCACTTCGGCGAGCGGTCTCGCGCGTTCACGCGCGAGTGTCGCCACGCGATGGACGGCGGCACGAGTCAGCGCCTGCCGAAGCGGCGTGCCCGGGTTGATGAAGGACGCATTCGGAACGTGCAGCCCCATCAGCTCCATCATCATCTGGTTTGAATTTGCCGTGCCGTAAAAGGTGCAGGTGCCGGGCGCGTGGTACGACCTGGATTCCGCCGCGAGTAGCTCGTCCTTGCCGACTTTGCCCTCAGCATAGAGCTGGCGAATCCGCGTCTTTTCGCGATTGGGGAGGCCTGATGGCATTGGGCCGCCGGGCACGAGTAGCGTCGGAAGATGACCGAAGCGGAGGGCGCCGATTAACAATCCAGGGACAATCTTGTCGCAGATGCCCAAGAGAAGCGCGCCGTCGAACATGCCATGGCTGAGTGAGACGGCGGTCGAAAGGGCGATGACATCGCGGCTGAACAGGGACAGGTCCATCCCCGGCTGGCCCTGGGTAACGCCGTCGCACATGGCCGGAACGCCGCCGGCGACCTGTGCGGTCGCTCCGACTTCCCGAGCGAAGATTTTGATCTGCTCAGGGTAGCGGCCGTACGGCTGATGCGCCGACAGCATGTCGTTGTAGGCCGTCACGATCCCGATGTTCGGACCGCGCAAGTGGCTGATGGCGTCCTTGTCCTCGCCTGCCGCGGCGAAGCCGTGCGCGAAATTCCCGCACGAGAGACGAGGGCGGTTGATCCCCCGCTCACGCTCTTCCTTCATCAGGTCGAGATAGCTCCGCCGCCGGTCCTTCGACCGTTCGATGATGCGATCGGTCACTCGCGCAATCGTCGAATTCAGTGCCATTGTTCCGAGCCTATTCGTGCCAGCTGCGGCCGTCGCGCTCGATCAGCGCGATCGCAGCGGAGGGGCCCCACGTCCCGGCGGCATAAGGCTTCGGTGTAATCCCGGCCTCGGCCCACGCCGCGCGGAT
>Ga0070661_100001598_pt1 | contig 15688 bp, 9 predicted proteins | sample KBSC43metaG_FD_64663 | JGI IMG/M metagenome (GOLD analysis project Ga0070661, IMG submission 64663) | Corn rhizosphere microbial communities from Kellogg Biological Station, Michigan, USA - KBS C4-3 metaG | ecosystem: Host-associated > Plants > Roots > Rhizosphere > Soil ...
TGGGATTCGTATGAAGTCTGGCGCCGATTCATCAAGGACGCGCGGGACCGACGCCAGCATCAGGATTGAGTTGAGCCGGGGCCAGGCCACTCGCGGCCCGCGTCCGTCGAATGTCCGCATGCGCCACGCCGACTCGAATGGTCCAGGCGCAAGCCGTCCCGCCGGCGCCCCTCCGCAGTCTCCGCACGCGTTGCAGTTGCAGCGGGGCTTTCCGCGCCTGAGGTTTACGCCCCAGCTCGAAGCGGAATTTCGCGCCATCCATCTCACCGAGACCTTGCCGCAGGTGCGCCGCAACCTGTGGCTGGCGATCGTCTTCGTGATCGCGTTCTCCGGGTTGACGCACCTGGTGCTGGATGAGCCCGTCAATCGCACGCTCGACCTGATTCGCCTGGTGATGTTCACGCCGATCCTGTTGATCGGGCTGGTCGTCGTGTACTCGCCGCTGTACCAGCGGCTCTATCCGCTCGTGTCCCAGGTCGGCGCGCCGACCTTCGGTATCGGTGTGACCGTACTCGCGGTGATCGCTGCCTCGCATGGCGTGAGCTTGATCGCCACCGTCGTGCTCGTGTCGATCTACATCTTCTTCATGCTCGGCATGACGTTCTACTCGGCGCTCGGCTCCTCGCTGCTGGTGTTCGCCTCGTACTTCATCAGTGCTGCGGCGTACGGCCTGGCGGCGTCGGTGCAGGTGATCGACGGCGGGGTGCTGATCTTCACCAACGTGATCGGTGCGATGGTTTGTTACACGCTGGAGCGCGCGACTCGCACCAACTACCTCGAAGAGCGGCTGCTGATCGAGACCGCGAGCCGCGACGGCCTGACCGGCATCCACAACCGCCGGCTGTTCGACGAGCACGTCGACCGCATCTGGCCGCAGGCGACCCGCGACCGCGCATCGCTGGGGCTGCTGCTGATCGATATCGATCACTTCAAGGCTTACAACGACTACTACGGCCACCAGGCCGGCGACGAATGCCTGCGGCAGGTCGCCTGGTGCCTGAGTCGCTGCTCGCGCCGGCCGCTGGACATCACCGCGCGCTACGGCGGCGAGGAATTCGCGATCGTGCTGTACGAAGCGGATCGCAGCCACGTCGAAGACGCGGCGCGACGCATCCAGGCGGAAATCGAATCGCTCAACATCGTGCACGCGGCCTCGCCGGCGACGATCAAGCGGCTCACGGTCAGCATCGGCGCGGCGTGCATCATGCCGAAGGCCGGCCGCACGCATTACGGCTTCATCCAGCTCGCCGACGAAGCGCTCTACGACGCGAAGGAACGCGGCCGCAACTGCGTCGTGATCATGGACAAGGAATACGAGCAGCTCAGCACCGGCGCTTTCCGCGGCGGCAACGCACCGCTGCCGCCGCCGCTCGACGTCGTCAGCCGGGCGTAACCGGACATTCCTGCCATCGATCGGCCCATCGCGAATTGCGATGGGCGCGGACGGTAATGAGGAATCTCCGCTTGCTATGCTCCGGGCATGCCCGAGCGCATCCGCAGTCTGCTAGTCGCCAATCGCGGCGAGATCGCCATTCGCGTGATGCGTGCCGCGACCGAGCTCGGCATCCGCACGGTCGCGATCTACTCGCAGGAGGATCGCTTCTCGCTGCACCGGATGAAGGCTGACGAGAGCTACCTCGTCGGCGCCGGGCGCACGCCGGTCGATGCTTACCTCGATATCGCCGACATCGTGCGCATCGCGCAGGCCGCGCAGGTCGATGCGATCCATCCCGGGTATGGTTTTCTCTCCGAGAATCCGGCGTTCGCCGAAGCCTGCGCCGAGGCGGGTCTGATCTTCGTCGGGCCGACGCCGCAGATCATGCGTCGGCTGGGCAACAAGGTCAGCGCGCGCGAGCTGGCAGTCTCCGCGGGCGTGCCGGTCATGCCGGCGACGCCGCCGTTGCCGCGCGACGATGCTGAGTCAGCGCGACTTGCAGCGGCCGTCGGTTATCCCGTGATGCTCAAAGCGAGCTGGGGCGGCGGCGGGCGCGGCATGCGTGTCGTCGCGAGCGAGTCCGAGCTGGCCGAGAAAGTCGCGGCCGCGCGGCGCGAGGCGAAGGCGGCGTTCGGTAATGACGAGGTCTATCTCGAAAAGCTCGTGGTGCACGCGCGGCACATCGAAGTGCAGTTGCTGGGCGATGCGCAAGGCAACCTCGTGCACCTGTTCGAGCGCGACTGCACGGTGCAGCGGCGCAATCAGAAGGTCGTCGAGCGCGCGCCGGCGACGTTCTTCGACGAGCGGCAGCGCAGCGACTTGTGCGAGCAGGCGCTGAAGATCGGCCGCGCCGTTCGGTATCTGAATGCCGGCACGGTGGAGTTCCTGCAGGACGCCGACTCCGGCAAGTTCTATTTCATCGAAGTGAATCCGCGTGTGCAGGTCGAGCACACGGTGACCGAAGCCGTCACCGGCATCGACATCGTGCGGGCGCAGATTCGCATCGCCGAAGGCTGGTCGATCGGTTCGACCGAGAGCGGCGTGCCGCTGCAGGAGAACATCCGGCTCAACGGCTACGCCATGCAATGCCGCGTGACTTCGGAGGATCCGGAGAACAACTTCATTCCGGACTACGGCCGCATCTCCGCGTACCGCAGCCCGGCCGGCTTCGGCATCCGCCTCGACGCGGGCACGGCGTACTCCGGCGCGATCATTACGCCTTCATACGATTCGCTGCTGGTGAAAGTGACGGCCTGGGCGCCGACGCCGCAGGACACGATCGCGCGCATGCACCGCGCGTTGTGGGAGTTCCGCGTTCGCGGCGTCGCCACCAATCTGCGGTTTCTCGATCAGCTCATCACGCATCCGCGCTTCGCGAATGCGGACTACACCACCAAGTTCATCGACGAGACGCCGGAGCTGTTCCGCTTCCCGCGCAAGCGCGACCGCGCGACGCGGCTGCTGAACTTCATCGGCGAGGTCATCGTCAACGGCAACGTCGAAGTGAAGGGTCGGGCACGCCCGGCGCGACTGGCGAATCCGAAGCTGCCGAAGCTCGAGCTCGCGCCGCCCGCGCCCGGCACTAAGCAGAAGCTCGACGAGCTCGGTCCCGAGCGCTTTGCCGCGTGGATGCTGGAGCAGGAGCGTGTGCTGCTCACGGATACGACGATGCGCGATGCGCATCAGTCGCTGCTCGCAACGCGCTTCCGCACGCACGATCTCGCAGCGATCGCGCCGTATTACTCGAGCCTCGTGCCGAACCTGTTCTCGGTCGAGTGCTGGGGCGGCGCGACGTTCGACGTCGCGATGCGCTTTCTCAACGAATGTCCGTGGCAGCGTCTGCACGAGCTCCGCACGGCAATGCCGAACTTGCTGCTGCAAATGCTGCTGCGCTCGGCGAACGCCGTTGGCTACACGAACTATCCCGATAACGTCGTGCGCTACTTCGTCGATCAAGCCGCGCGCGGCGGCATCGATCTGTTCCGCATCTTCGACTCGCTCAACTGGGTCGAGAACATGCGCGTCGCGATCGACGCCGTGCGTGAGTCGGGCAAGCTGTGCGAGGCGGCGATCTGCTACACCGGCAATCTCACCGATCCGCGCCAGACGAAGTACGACCTGAAGTACTACGTCGCGCTCGCGCGCGACTTGAAGTGTGCGGGCGCGCACATTCTCGGGATCAAGGACATGGCTGGCCTCTGCCAGCCGCGCGCGGCTTTCACGCTGGTGAAAGCGTTGAAGGAAGAAACCGGGCTGCCGATTCATTTCCACACGCATGACACCAGCGGCATCGCCGCAGCCAGCGTGCTCGCGGCGATCGAAGCAGGTGCCGACGCAGTCGACGGCGCGATCGATGCGATGAGCGGACTGACATCGCAACCGAACCTCGGCTCCATCGTCGAAGCGCTCCGCCACAGTCCGCGCGACAGCGGCGTGAGCGCCGAGAGTCTGCGCATTCTGTCGGGCTACTGGGAACAGGTGCGGCACTGCTACGCCGCGTTCGAGAGCGATCTGCGTTCCGGCGCGTCGGAGGTGTACGTGCACGGCATGCCCGGCGGCCAGTTCACGAACCTGCGCGAGCAGGCACGCTCGCTCGGCATCGACGACACGCGCTGGCCGGAAGTGGCGCGCGCGTACGCGCAGGTGAACGAGATGTTCGGCGACATCATCAAGGTGACGCCGACCTCGAAGGTCGTCGGCGACCTGGCGTTGCTGATGGTGACGAGCGGGCTCGCGCCCGAGCAGGTGCTCGACCCGCACACGCAGATCGCGTTTCCGGAATCCGTGGTCTCGCTGTTCCGCGGCGATCTCGGTCAGCCGTACGGCGGTTTTCCGCCGGCGCTGCAGAAGAAGGTGCTGAAAGGCGCGCAGCCGTTGAAGGTGCGGCCGGGCGAGGTGCTGCCGCCGATCGATCTGGCACAGGCGCGCGCCGAGCTCCATCGCAAGACGTGGCGAGAAGTCACCGACGAGGAGTTCGCGTCCTATTTAATGTATCCGAAGGTGTTCCTCGACTACATGCAGGCGCGACAGAACTACGGCCAGGTCACCGTGCTGCCGACGCCGATGTTCTTCTACGGCCTCGAGCCCGGCGACGAAGTCAGCGTCGACATCGAGCGCGGCAAGACGCTGATCGTGCGCTTCGTCGCGGTCAGCGACGGGTTGGAAGACGGCTCGCGAACGGTGTTCTTCGAGCTGAACGGGCAGCCACGGTCGGTGAAGGTGCCGGATCGCAGTCACGTTGCGTTGAAGCCGCCGCGGCGCAAGGCGGATCCGACGAATCAGAATCACGTCGCGGCGCCGATGCCGGGCACCGTCGTCACCGTGCCGGTCGCGCAGGGTGGGCGCGTGACGCGCGGTGATGTGTTAGTGACGATCGAAGCGATGAAGATGGAGACGACGGTCAGGGCGGACCACGATGGAACGGTCGCAGAAGTCGCGACGCATGCGGGAGAGAAGGTGGATTCGAAGGATCTGTTGGTGGTTCTGGCGTAGGAGTCACACCGCGTCCAACCCAATCGGCGAGCCGAGTGCGTGGCCTTGAGCGTAGTCGACACCCATCTGCCTCAGCCGCTCCAGCACCGCGGTGCTCTCCACTGACTCGGCGACGACCTTCTTGCCCATCACATGGCCGATGTCGGTGATCGAGCGCACCATCTCGTGGTCGACGGGATCGTGCACGATGTTGCCGACGAACAGGCCATCGATCTTCAGCCAGTCGACGGTCAGTGCCTTGAGATAGGCGAATGACGAGACGCCGCTACCGAAATCGTCGAGGCTGAACGCGCAACCGAGCCGGCGCAGCTCGGCGATCAGTTGATTGGCGCGCGTCAGGTTGCCGATCGCTGCGGTCTCGGTGATCTCGAACCCGATCTTCACCGGCTGCACGCGCGTCTCGTCGAGCATGGTGCGGATGAAATCGTGCAGCTGCGGGTCGCTGAGGGAATCTCCCGACAGATTCACGTAGACGCGCCCGATCCGCTGAGTCGTCGCCGGATTCGCGGCCAGCCAGTGCAAGGCGTTCGAGATCACCCAACGATCCACACGCTGCGTGAGGTTGTAGCGCTCGACGGCCGGCAGGAATGCCCCCGGCGGCACGACGCTGCCATCCAGCTCGCGCATGCGCAGAAGCAACTCGTACGAGCGCGGCGCAGTCGGCTGCGTGCCGGCTTCCAGGATCGGCACGATCGGTTGCGCCTCGAGGAAGAACCGATTCTCGTTCAGCGCGCGTTTGACGCGCGCCACCCATTGCATCTCGCCGTGCCGCTGCGCGACGACGGTATCGTCTTCCTGGTAGACGTGAACGCGATTGCGGCCCTCGTCTTTCGCGGCATAGCACGCCGCATCGGCAGCTTGCAGCACCTGCGTGATCCGTCGGAAGTTGCTGCTCAACGGCACGACGCCGATGCTGGCGCCGACGGTGAACGTGCTCGCCCCCCATACGAATTGATATTGCTCCACTGCTCTGAGCAGCGCGTTGGCGATGCCGACCGCGTCGGCCATCGAGCAATCGTGCAACAGCAGCCCGAACTCGTCGCCGCCCAGCCGCGCCAGTGCGTCGTTGCTGCGCACCCGGTTTTGCAGGAGGTGCGCGAGTTGTCGGATCAATTCGTCGCCGGCGACGTGACCGCAGGTGTCGTTGATGATCTTGAATTGATCGAGGTCCAGGTAGCAGACCGCGTGGCTGGTGCCGGTCGCCTGTGCGGCATCGAGCGCCCGTTGCAGGCGCATCTCGAACTCGCGCCGGTTGATCAGGCCGGAGAGCGCGTCGTGGCTCGCCTCGTAAGAGAGTTGCCGCGACAACTCGTGCGCTTCGGTGATGTCGGTCAGCGTGCCTTCGTAATAGAGGATGTTTCCCTGCTCGTCGCGCACCGCGCGCGAGTTTTCCAGCACCACGATCTTGCGGCCGTCCTTGCGACGGAGCACGAGCTCGGCGTTGCGGATCTCGCCGGCCGCCGCCATGTTGCGCAACCAGTTGGCGCGGTCCTCGGCGTGTACGTATAAATCCTCACCGATGCTCAGCTCGAGCAGCTCGTCCTCGGACGCGTAGCCGAGCAAGCGCACCAGCGCGGGGTTTGCTGCCATGAATTTTCCGTCCGGCGTCGTCTGGAACACGCCGGCCACGACATTCTCGTACAGCTCGCGATAGCGACTCTCCGAAGCCTTCAGCGCCAGCATCGTGTGCGTGCGCTCGGTCGCGTACTGCAGCGCCTTGGCGAGCAACGTGCTGATGACCTGTTGCTTGACCAGGAAATCCAGCGCGCCGCGCGCGACGGCCTCGGTGCCGATGTCCTCATCCCCTTGGCTAACGAGAACGATGATCGGTTGCAATCCCGCCTTGGGCTGCAGGCGCAGAAACGTCGTCAACCCGATGCTGTCGGGCAGGGTGAGGTCGAGCAGGATGACGTCGAAGCTCCGCTGCTTGAGCTGTGCCAGCCCCTCGGCGAGGCTGCGCGCGATTTCCAGCATGAAGGGCTGGTCGCGCACGAGCGCCAGCTCTTCACGGAACAGGCGCTCGTCGTCCGTGCTCGCGTCAATCAGGAGAACTGTTGAGTTCGCCATGCGGGCGGGGAGTATAAGGCCGCTGAAGCTGCGGTTAGAATCTTGCCGCATGACCCTACTGCGAGTAGCGGAGCTTCAGGAGGAGCGGGCGCATCGCCTGGAGCGGGAATTCCAGGCCGTACTCGATGCGGCAGTGGACGCGGTTGTGCTGTTCGACCACGAGGGGCGGGTCGAGCTGCTCAATCACGCCGGCGAGCGGATGTTCGGCTACAACGAGCAGGAGGTCATCGGGCTGAAGGTGAACATCCTGCTGCCCGAGCCGTACCGCTCGCAGCACGAAGACTATCTGCGCCATTACATCGAGGCCGGCGAGCCGCGCATCATCGGCATCGGTCGCGAGCTGATCGCCAAGCGGCGCGACGGCAGCGAGTTCTCCGCCGAGCTGGCGGTCGGCCGTGTACAAGGTACCGATCCGCCGCGCTTCGTCGGCTTCATTCGCGACATCACGGTGCGCCGCAACGCAGAGGAAGCGCTGCGCCGGAGTGAGGCGCAGCTGACGATCGCGCAGGAGATCGCCAATCTCGGCAATTACGTCGTGCACTTCGACGGCAAATACGAGGATTATTGGTCGCCGCATCTGTACCGCGTGCTCGGCCGCCGCTACGGCGAGCCGTACATCGCGGTGTACGAATACTTAGAACCCATGGTCCACCCGGCGGACCGTGCGCGCTGGCAGCAGGCGCACGCCGAGCTGGATGCGACCGGACGACAGATGGACATCGAGTATCGCGTGATTCATCCCGACGGCTCGTTGCGCTACGTGCATCACCTGGCGCAGACGACGCGCGCCGCGGATGGACGCCCGCTGCGCCAGGTCGGCACGCTGCACGACATCACCGATCGCCGCCACGCCGAGGACGAAGCGCGGCAGATGCAGGATCGCATCGCGCACTTCGGCCGCATCTCGACGATGGGCGAGATGGCAGCGGGCATCGCGCACGAGGTCAATCAGCCGCTGACTGCCATCGCGACCTACGCGCAGGCGTGTCAGCGCTTGATCGCGCAAGCGGACACGAGCAACGAGGAGATCGAAACCGCGCTCCATCACATCGGCGCGCAGGCGCTGCGCGCGGGCGAAGTGATCCGCCGCTTGCGCACGTTCGTCAAGAATCGCGAGGTGCGGCGCGAGCTGGTCGAAGCGAACCGGCTGCTCGAAGACGTGCTCACGCTCGCGCAGACCGACGCGCGTCACAACGGCGTGCGCATGCTGCTAGAGGCGGCTCCGCAGGCGCCGTTGGTGCAGGCGGACGCGGTGCAGATTCAGCAGGTCGTGCTCAACCTGGTACGCAACAGCATCGATGCGATGGTCGAAGTGCCTGAAGCAAGACGCGAGATCGTGCTGCGCACGCTCGTCGACAGCGAGGGCGACGTCGAGTTCATGGTCGCGGATCGCGGCATCGGTGTGGACGCCACGACGATGGCGGAGCTGTTCAATCCATTCTTCACCACCAAGCCCGGCGGCACCGGTCTCGGGCTGTCGATCAGCCGCTCGATCGTGCGCGCGCACGGCGGCAAGTTGTGGTGCGGCGCCAATCCTGGGGGCGGCGCGCGTTTCTTCTTTACGTTGCCGGCAGTTCCGGCGTCAGCAGGGAGTTGATAAATGAGGGGACCTTCCAACCTTGCGCGGCCGACCATCTTCGTGGTGGACGACGATGCCGCAGTCCGCGACGCGCTCAAGCTGTTGCTGCGCTCGGTCGGGCACGCGGTGGAGACGTTCGGCTCCGCGCAGGAGTTTCTCGACGCGTACGGCGAGGATCGTGCGGGCTGCCTGGTGCTCGACATCCGCATGCCGGGCATGTCGGGGCTGGAGCTGCAGCAGAAGCTCAACGAGAAGCACTCGATCCTGCCGATCATCTTCATCACCGGCCACGGCGACGTGCCGATGGCAGTGGAAGCGATGCAGGCGGGCGCAGTCGATTTCATTCAAAAGCCATTTCGGGATCAGGACCTGATCGACCGCATCAACCAGGCGCTGGAGAAAGACAGCAGCAATCGCGCTGCGCTCGGCGAACGCAACGACATTCGCCGCCGCCTGGAAACCCTGACGCCGCGCGAGCGCGAGGTGCTCGATCTCGTGGTGCACGGCAAGGCGAACAAAGTGATCGCCGGCGATCTCAAGCTGAGTCAGCGCACCGTGGAGATTCATCGCGCGCGCGTGATGGAAAAGATGCAGGCGTCTTCGCTCGCACATCTGGTGCGCATGGTGCTCGAAGTCGGACAGGCGTGAAGGAAAGATTCTTGCTGCAATTTCTTACGTTCTGGCGCACCTGCACGCTTCGCATGCAGTGCAAATCTTAAGTACAAGTCCGACTTCTAGCCGTGGGCCGGTGGACGAAAGATGAAGTCCTATGCGACCACGGCCCACCGGTGAGTCCACCGCCCCCAATCCTCCCTGCGGCTCGGGCTTTCCTTGTACAGTGGCCGTGGCCGCTTTTTTCTTCAGCGTCGTCGCGCCGTGCAAATCCATCGTCCCATCGTCGCAGTGATCGAAGCCGATGAAGCCGCCCGCCGCTTGCTGCGCTCGCTGCTCAGTTCTCTCGACGCCGAAATCCAGGATTACGACAGCGCCGAAAGTTATCTCGCGGGCGCGCACGACACACTCGGCTGTGTGATCACCGACGTGTGGCTGCCCGGCATGTCGGGGCTCGAGCTGTTGCGACGCTTGCGTTCAGAGGAGACCTCGCCGCCGGTGATCGTGCTCGGAGAAGAGACCGACGTGCGCGCGGCGGTAGATGCGATGCGGGAAGGGGCGGCGGATTTCATCGAGAAGCAGCACATGGACCTGGCGATTCCGCGCCGGGTTGCGTATCTGCTGGATCGAACGCATTAGCCCGATTCGGAATTCCACTCGCTTCTCGGGTCGAACGGCAGATCGCGCTGCATCTCTTCATAGAGCTCTTTGGCGCGCGGCGTATCCGCCGGCGGCTGCACGATCTTCAACACCACGTACTGATCGCCGACGGTCGCGCCGGGCAGGCCGCGACCTTTGAGGCGCATCTTCTGTCCCGCGCGTGCGTTGGGCGGAATGCGCAGATCCACCGGACCGGCGAGCGTCGGCGTCTGCACCGTTGCGCCGAGCGCGGCTTCCCACGGTGCGATCGGCAGCGTCAGCGTCAAGTCGCGGCCTTCGACGGTGAACAGGCGGTGCGGGCGGAAACCAATTTCCAAATACAGATCACCCGCCGGCCCGCCGCCGATGCCGGGACTGCCCTGGCCGGCGAGACGAATGCGCTGACCTTCGATCACGCCTGCCGGGATCGTCACCTTGAGCGTGCGCGGCTGCACGGTCACATGACCGTCGTCGCCGAGCTGCGGAGTCTTGAGCTCGATCGTGTGCGCGCCGCCGCCGAACGCATCTTCCAGATCGATCTGAATCTTCGCGACGTGATCCTCGCCGGGCGAGGCGAAGCCGCCGCGGCCGCGGCCGCCCCCCTGGCTGAACGAGCCGCGCTGGCCGAACGGGCTGCGCTGTCCGAACAGCGAGGCGAAGAAATCGCTGAAGTCGCTTTCGCCGGCGCCGCCGCCACCGCCGAATGAGGACGTCGAGAACTCGAAGTCGCGGCCCCAGTCGGGCGGCGGACGAAATTCCTGACCGGCGCGCCAGTTCGAGCCGAGCTGATCGTAGGCAGAGCGGCGCTGCGGATCCTTCAGGACCTCGTACGCTTCCTGCACTTCCTTGAATTTGTCCTCGGCATTCGCTTCCTTGCTGACATCCGGGTGAAATTTACGCGCGAGGCGCCGATACGAGCGCTTGATCTCGTCCTGGCTCGCGTCGCGAGCCACGCCCATGATTTGGTAGTAGTCCTTGTAAGTAGCCACGTGCACTCTCGGGCCTGCGGGAGCCGCAAGCATGGAGGGCTACATGGCGACAGTCGAGCGGCTTTCAAGCACGGCGCCGGCGGGCGCGATGCAGGGGAGCCAATGCGAGGAGCAGCAGGAAGCCGATCGATCCACCACCACCGCCGCCGCCGCTGCCACCACCGCCGCCACTCGACGTTGGCGGCGCGTTCGCGAGCACGGCTGAGCTGCTGACGGCAACGACCAGGTCGGCTGTGTCGTTGGCGTTGTTGGTATCGAAGTAATCGCCCGAGACGGTGGCGTGCAATTCCGCGCTTCCTTCAGCGGCTGCCATCAAGGAGATGGAGCCACTCGCGGTCGAGCCCGCGCCGAGCGGCGTGAGCGTGCATTCGATGCGCGCAGCGTCGCTGGTACAGGTGCCGTTTGCCAGAGACGCGCTGCCGATGGTCGCGCCCGCGGGGAGATCGATTCTCACGGTGACAGTGCCGGCGTTGTCCGTCGCAACGTTCGCGATGTCGAAGCCGACCGTGAAACGCTCGTTCGCGGTCGCGCTGGTCGGCCCGTGCAGGCGGACCAAGACGTCGGCCGGCGCTTCGACGAGGATCGTGCCCGAGCCGTCGTTGTCGCTGCGATCGAGGTCGTGATCAGCGGTCACGTGCGCGGCGACGCTGTGCGCGCCGGCAGAGTTTCCATCCAGCTCCAGCTCGATCGCGCGCACGCTGCCGCCGGCGATGTCGCCGAGGTCGCATTCGACCGCGCCGCCGCCGCTGATGCACGAGCCGCCGACGACGCTCGCATCGATGATCGCGAGGCTGGGCGGCAGCGTCAGCTCAGCATGCACACTGCGCGAATCCAGTCCGCCGACGTTGGTGATCGGCAGCTGCCACTTGAACGACGCACCCAACTGCCGGCGCGCGACACCGAGGTTGCTGGCGATGCGCACGTTGGCAGGCGGCAGATTCGTGATGCAGCTTGCGTGCTGCGTGCGCTGGCGCATGCGGGTCAGGCTGCAGGGCGAGAAGTCGTCGGTGCCGCTGACAACCGGCGCCATGAGGAAGCCGGAGGAGGGCGTGTTCGGGCAGCTGCCCTGCGAATCGCCGTCGTGGTCGGCGCCGAAGTTGTGACCCATCTCGTGCGCGGCGACCAGCGAGTCCAGCCAGACGTTGCGCGATTCGGTGAGGCCGACGGCGTTCTGGCTGTCGCACACCGAGTCGAGGTACGCGATGCCGATCGTGGTGCCGTCGAGATCGCGGCTGGTGAACAGGTGCGTCAGGCCCTGTGAGCTCAGCTCGGGCGTGCGCTTACGCAGCAGTGCGAGCTCACGCAGCAACGTATTGGGAACAGTGGCGTCGGAGAGCTGATCGCTGGCGGCATCGGGCACCGACACCGACGCGACGTGAATCTGGATCGCGAGCTGCGAGCTGAAGATGCCGTCGACGTTGTTGAGTCGCGTCAGGATCGCATCGCGCGCTTCCTGGTCGCTGCCGTAACGCGCGCGGAAATTCGCATCGCTCAACGCCGAGACCTCGAGCCGGCGCGCCGCGCCGATGGCCTGCATTGCCACCGTAGAATTCTTCAGCTCGCTGCTGAGCGCAGCGAACGCGTCGCTGCCTTTGGTCGCTGAGCTTTCGGAGCCGCACGCGGCCGCGCCCGGATCGATCGTCACGTCGGCGAGGCGGAACATGATCGTCTGCGGCGCGTCCGCTGCCGGCGGCTGCGCCAGAGCATCGCGGACCTCGGCCGTCGGCTCGATCGCGTAGAGCTGCGTGCCGTCCCACATCATCCCGTGCACGACAGCGCCGTTCGTTGCGAGCCGCACCCACGATCCGGCGATGCCGTCGATCGCGCCGGAGTACAGCTCGAGCTGCGAATGCGCGGGCTTGCTCATCATGAGACGGTCGTTCGAGCCGAGCGAGATGTCGAAGCGACGGCCGAACGCATCGAAGCGCAACTGCTGCATGGAGCTGCCGCCGGCCTTACGCTGAGCGGAGCTCGGCGCGGCGGGCAGGGCACGCAAGGGTTCGAAATAAGTAATGCGGCCCGTACGGGCGTCATCGTTCGCAGCCGCCACGGACGGCGCGAGTGCCGCGACCGCGACAGCCCACATCCCGGCGCGCACCGCGCCGGCGACCTTGCGAACAGACATGCTTCCTCCCCAGGAAACGTGCGCCCTTTTTGTCATAGGCGCGGCCCGCCCACAAGGAACGAAAGCATCCTTTACAGACTTTCGCGAAGCAGTTCCGCGAGTGTCGGAATTCTTTGCAACTTGTTATGACACTGGCTTCGATTTAAACAGATGTTTAATATCCGGCTTGAGGAGCCGAATGAGTACTGGTCCACATCTTTCGCGACGAAGGCGCCAGCGGCCGCGCAGCCCCGGGCGGCCGCCGGTCGACGCCGACAGCGACGTGCGCAGCGCCTTGCTGGAGGCGGCCAGCAAGCTGTTCCTGAAGCACGGCTTCGATCGCGCGACCGCGCGGCAGATTGCTGTCGCGGCCGGCACGACACCCGCGATGATTCATTACTACTTCGGCAACAAGCTCGGCCTGTTCCGCGCGATGCTCGAGCGCGCGATCGGCCCGGTGCGCGAGCTGATTGCCAGGTCCCTGCAGGCCGGCGCCGTCGATCCGTCGGTGCTGATCCGCGTGCACATGCAAACCGCTGCCGCGAATCCCTGGATCGCCACGCTCATCGTCAATGAAGTGCTGTCGGAGAAAGGGCGCTTTCGCAGCACGTTCATTCGCGACGTGGCGGGCCGGCAGGCACCGCTCGTCATCGAGTTGCTGCAGCGAGCGCGCGCGAGCGGCAGCGTCCGCGCGGATCTCGACGTACGTCTCGCGGCTTTATCGCTGCTGTCGCTGTGCATGTTTCCGTTCCTGGCGCGTCACGTGGCCGGCCCGGTGCTCGGCCTGAAGTTCGACGAGGACGAGATCGAGCGTCTCATCGCACACACTGCGCGGTTGTTCGCTGTCGGCACGACGCCGGCAGGGCGTGCGACGCGTTCGGAGCACTGAGCAATGAAGTTACGAGCTGCTCTCATATTCTCTTGCAGTGTCGTGGTTCTCACGGCGTGCGGCGATGGTGCTTACAAGGGACAGATCCTCGGCACGCTGGAGCGCGATCGGCTGGAGCTGGTGGCGGAGTCGAACGAGCCGATCGTCGAGATCATGGTGCGCGAAGGCGACGCCGTGCCTGCCGGCGCAACGTTGCTGCGCCAGGAGCTGGGTGCGATGCAGGCGCGTCTCGATCAGGCGGTTGCGGCACGCAACGTTGCGGAGCGTCGGCTCGCCGAGCTGGTCAAGGGTCCGCGTGCGCAGGAAATCACCGAGGCGCGAGCCGCGCTGGAATCCGCGCGCAGCACGCTCGACACGGAAACGAAGGAGTACGAGCGTGGACTGGACCTCGTGGCTCATAAGCTCGTGAGTCAGTCCGTGTTGGAGCAGCAGCGAGCAACGCGCGACAGCGCCGTTGCAGCCGAAAAGCAGGCCACTGCGCGTCTGCACCTGCTGCTCGAAGGTACACGCAGTGAAGAGCTTCAGCAGGCCGACGCGACACTCAAGCAAGCGGAGGCAGCACTGGCCGAGTTGCAAACGAGCGCCGCTCGCTATGTGATCAAAGCGCCGCGGCCGGGCCGCGTGGAAGCCATTCCGTACAAGCTCGGCGAGCGGCCGGCTCCGGGCACGCCGCTGATCGTGATGCTCGCGGACGGTAAGCCGTACGCGCGTGTGTACGTTCCCGAACCGCTGCGCACGCAATTCCTGCCGGGCACGCGCGCTCGCGTCCGCGTTGACGGCCGCGCCGAAGACTTGAGCGGCGTCGTGCGCTTCGTCTCCGCGGAGGCAGCGTTTACGCCGTACTACGCCTTGACCCAGGCCGATCGCTCGCGGCTCTCTTATCTGACCCTGATCGATCTGGACGAGAGCGCCGCTGCCAATATCCCGACCGGCATGCCGGTGCAGGTGGAGCTCGTCAACGGCAAACAATGAGCACGCACGCGCCCAACGGCCCGGCCATCAGCGCCCGCAATCTCACGCGGCGTTTCGGCAAGCTCGTCGCCGTCGATCACGTGAGTCTCGATATTCCGCGCGCGTCGATCTACGGCTTCCTCGGGCCGAACGGCTCGGGCAAGTCGACCATGATCCGCATGCTGTGCGGGCTGCTGCGTCCGAGCGAAGGCGAGTGCACGGTGCTCGGCCATCCGGTGCCACGCGACGCCGAGGCGCTGCGCACGAAGATCGGCTACATGACCCAGCGTTTCTCGCTGTGGGAAGACCTTACGGTGCTGGAGAACCTGGATTTCATGGGGCGCATCTTCGGCCTCGACGGCAAGCTGCGCGCCGCGCGCATCGACGAGCGGCTGCACCAATACAATCTCGACGATCGGCGTGGGCAACGCGCGGGAACGATGAGCGGCGGTCAGAAACAGCGGCTCGCGCTCGCGGCCGCGACGCTGCACGAGCCCGAGCTGCTGCTGCTGGACGAGCCGACCAGCGCGGTCGACCCGCAGAGCCGGCGCGACTTCTGGGAAAGCCTGTTCGAGCTCGTCGATCGCGGCACGACGATCCTGGTCTCGACGCATTACATGGACGAGGCAGAGCGATGCCACGGCCTCGCGATCCTCGACCGCGGGCGCCTCGCGGCAGAGGGCTCGCCGCGCCAGCTCATGGACTCCATCGACGCCGTCGTGATCGAGATCGAAGCGGACGACGTGCGCGGCGCACGACGCGCGCTCGATGGTCAGGAGTACGTAAAGAGCGTGGCGCAGCTCGGCAATCGACTGCACGCGCTGCTCGATCCCCAGCGTAGCGATCCGGAAGCGAGCATCCGCACATTGCTCGAAAAGCAGGGCGTAGCGGGCAAAGTCGAGCGCGTGCGGGCGAGCCTCGAAGACGTGTT
>Ga0070661_100001610_pt1 | contig 15616 bp, 12 predicted proteins | sample KBSC43metaG_FD_64663 | JGI IMG/M metagenome (GOLD analysis project Ga0070661, IMG submission 64663) | Corn rhizosphere microbial communities from Kellogg Biological Station, Michigan, USA - KBS C4-3 metaG | ecosystem: Host-associated > Plants > Roots > Rhizosphere > Soil ...
CAGTGGCCGCGCCGTCGAGGCCGCCGGCGACATCGATGTCCTCATGCTCGACAAAACCGGCACCATCACCCTCGGCAACCGCATGGCCACCGCCTTCATCCCCGCCCCCGGCTGCGAGGAGCGCGACGTCGCCGAGGCCGCCCAGCTCGCCTCCCTCGCCGACGAAACCCCCGAAGGCCGCTCCGTCGTCGTCCTCGCCAAGGAAAAATTCGGCCTCCGCGCCCGCAATCTCTCGCCCGCCGACGCCGAATTCATCCCCTTCGCCGCGCAGACCCGCGCCAGCGGCATCGACATTCGCGTCCTCGACGGCATCGCCCTTTCCGAGCCCCGCCGCATCCGCAAGGGCGCCTTCGACTCCATTCGCAAACTCGTCGAATCCCACGGCGGCCACTTCCCCGACCTCGTGAAAACCACCGTCGAGCACGTCTCGAAATCCGGCGGCACTCCGCTCGTCGTCGCCGACGGCAATCGCGTCCTCGGCGTCATTCACCTCAAGGACATCGTCAAGGGCGGCATCAAGGAACGCTTCGCCCAGCTCCGCAAGATGGGCATCCGCACCGTCATGATCACCGGCGACAACCCCATGACCGCCGCCGCCATCGCCGCCGAGGCCGGCGTGGACGACTTCATGGCCGAGGCCACGCCGGAACAAAAGCTCGCCCGCATTCGCGAGGAACAAGCCGCCGGCCATCTCGTCGCCATGACCGGTGACGGCACGAACGACGCCCCCGCCCTCGCCCAGGCCGACGTCGGCGTCGCCATGAACACCGGCACCCAGGCCGCCCGCGAGGCCGGCAACATGGTCGATCTCGACAGCAACCCCACGAAGCTCATCGAGGTCGTCGAGATCGGCAAACAGCTCCTCATGACCCGCGGCGCGCTCACGACCTTCAGCATCGCAAACGACGTCGCAAAATATTTCGCGATCCTCCCCGCCCTCTTCGCCACCCTCTACGCCACCAATGGAACGAATGGCCCGCTCGGCGTCTTCAACATCATGGGCCTGCACTCGCCGCAGAGCGCCATTCTGAGTGCCGTCATCTTCAACGCGCTCATCATCATCGTGCTCATCCCGCTCGCGCTCCGCGGCGTCTCCTACCGCGCCACCGGCGCCACGCAGGTGCTCGTCCGTAACGTCCTCATCTACGGCCTCGGCGGCGTCATCGCCCCATTCATCGGCATCAAGCTCATCGACATCCTCCTCGTCGCCCTTCACCTCGCCTAACCCCATGCTCAAGGAAATCCTCATCTCCGTCCGCGCGATCCTCGTGCTCACGCTGCTCACCTGCGTCATCTATCCGCTCGCCGTCACCGGCCTCGCCCAGGCGTTCTTCCCCGCCCAAGCCAACGGCAGCCTCGTGAAAAACGGCGACCAACTCGTCGGCTCCAGCCTGCTCGCGCAAAAGTTCACCACCCCGCGCTACTTCTGGCCCCGCCCTTCCGCCGCCGATTACGCCACCGTCGCCTCCGGCGCGAGCAACCAGGGATTCACGAGCAAAAAACTCGCCGACGCCGTCAACGAACGCCGCACGGCCCTCGGCACGGCCGCCCCCGCCGACCTGCTCACCACCAGCGGCAGCGGCCTCGATCCGCACATCTCGCCCGAGGCCGCTCGCTTCCAGATCGCCCGAGTTGCGGCCGCCCGAAACCTGCCGCCGGAAAAAATCTCCGGCCTCGTGGAAAAATCCCTCGAGCCTCCGCAGTTCGGCTTCCTCGGCCAGGCCCGAGTGAATGTTCTGCTGCTCAACCGCGCCCTCGATCGGCTATAGTTTTCCCGTGAGCGAAGATTCCCGCCCGAATCCCGACGCCTTGCTCGCCGACTGTGCGAGCGCGAGTTCAGGAGAGGGTCGCCTCAAAATCTTCCTCGGCATGTGCCCCGGCGTCGGCAAGACCTACGCCATGCTTCTCGCCGGCCAGAGCCGGCAGGAGGAAGGCGTCGATGTCGTCATCGGGTTGCTCGAGACCCACGGTCGCATCGAGACCACCGCCGTCGCCGCCGGCCTGCCTCGCATCCCGCGCAAGGCCATCGTCCATCGCGGTATCACCATCGAGGAAATGGATCTCGATGCCATTCTGGCCCGCCGCCCGGCCCTTGTCCTCGTTGACGAACTCGCCCACAGCAATGCCGCGGGCAGTCGCCATCCCAAGCGCTGGCAGGACGTGCTCGAGCTCCTCCAGGCCGGCATCGACGTTTACACCACGCTCAACATCCAGCACATCGAGAGCTATCGCGACGTCGTCCGCCAGATCACCGGCGCCCCGGTTCACGAAACCGTCGCCGACTCCGTGCTCGACCGCGCGGACGAGGTCGAACTCATCGACATCACCTCCGAGCAGCTCCGCAAGCGGCTCGACGAGGGAAAGGTCTATCTCGGCGCGCGGGCCGCAACCGCCTCGGCGAATTTCTTTCGCGAGGGAAATCTCAAGGCTCTCCGCGAGATCGCCCTCCGCATCACGGCCGACAAGGCCGACGGCGAACTCCGCGAGTTCATGCGCTCCCGCCGCATCCTCGGCCCCTCGCGCTCCCGCGAACGCCTGCTCGTCGCCGTTGGTTCCAGCCCGTTCTCCGAACGACTCATTCGCCTCACCCGCCGCACCGCCGCCGCAAATCACGCCTCCTGGATTGCCGTGCATGTGGATGGCGGCGTCACCCTCGATTCCGCCAGCCAGGCCCGCCTCGAGAGCAACCTCACCCTCGCCCGCAGCCTTGGCGCGGAGGTCGTCATGACCAGCGGAACCGACGTCGTGGAGTCTCTTCTCCGGGTCGCGCACGAGAACAACGTCAGCCAGATCGTCGTCGGAAAACCTCTGCTCCATCCTCTGCTCGACATCTTCTCGGGCGGCTCGCTCGTCAGCAAACTCGTGCGCCGCAGCGGCGAGATCGACATCTACGTCGTGCGCACCGAGAAGTCCGTCGCTCCCTGGCGTCCCGATCTCAGCGCGATCCACCAGCCCGGCCTGGCCCGTGAAATGGGCATCGGAAGCCTCGTCGTCACCGGCACCACCCTCCTCGGCCTGTTTCTCCAGCCCGCCATCGGCTACTCCGCCGTGGGGCTGCTCTACCTTCTCTCCGTCCTCTTCAGCGCAACGGTCCTCTCGCAAATTCCGATCCTCCTCACCGCCGCGCTCACCGCCCTCGCGTGGGATTTTCTCTTCATTCCCCCCACCCTCACGTTCCACATTCACGGCGCACACGACGTCATCCTTTTCGTGATGTATTTCGTCGTCGCGATCGTTATCGGGCACCTGCACTCCCGCCTGCGTCAGCGCGAGCGCGCCGAACGCCGTCGCGAACAGCAGGCCGTCGCGCTCTACCAATTCAGCACCGCCCTCGCGGCTTCGCCCGATTTCGCGGAGACCATGCGCGCCGCCGTCGAGCGCATGCGCGAGATCTTCGCCGCCGACATCTCGATCCTCCTCGCCTCGGAGGATGGTCAACTCCGCCCCGACGCCGTCGCCGGCCCGCCCGTGAGCGAGCGCGAACTCGCCGTCGCCAACTGGACCCTCACCCGTCGCGAGCCCGCCGGCCGCTTCACGAACACCCTCCCGCAATCCGCCGGCTTCCACCTCCCGCTTCGCACCCAGAATTCCGCCGTCGGCGTGCTCTCCGTCTTCGTGCCCGCCAACGCCGCACTGCGCCTCGCCGAGCGCCAGATGCTCGAGACCTTCGCCACGCAGCTCGCCCTCGTCGTCGAGCAATCGCGCCTTCAGGACGAGGCCGAGCGCTCCCGCGTCGAGGAACGCTCCCGGCATCTTCAGAAAACGCTCCTCGACAGCGTCTCTCACGAGTTCAAAACGCCGCTTGCCATCATCGCCGCCAGTCTTGACCGCCTGCGCCAGCGTCCGTCCGACCCGCAACCGCTGCTCGCCGAGATCGGCACCGCCGTCGGCCGCCTCGAGCGCGTCATCGGCAACCTCCTCGATATCACGCGCATCGAGACCGGCGCCGTGCAGCCCGTGCTCGCCTGGTGCGACCTCCACGAAATCGTCGATGCCGCCGCCGCCCGCGTGGAAACCGAAATCGGCCCGCGTCCGCTCCAGCGCGAGATCGCCGACGATGCCGTGAAGCTCGACCCCGGCCTGCTCGAGGAAATCCTCGTCAATCTCCTGCGCAACGCCGCCCAGCACAGCCCGCCCGACTCCCCCATCGAGATCGCAACCGACGTCTCCGACCGCGGCCTCACGATCCAGGTCCGCAACGAAGGCTCCGGCATCGACGCCGCATCCAGCGAGCGTCTCTTCGACAAATTTTATCGCCAGCCGGGAGCCGCCGCCGGCGGCCTCGGTCTCGGCCTCTCCATCGTGAAGGGGTTCGCCGAGGCCCATGGCGGCGGCGTCATCGCGCAGAATCGCACCGACGGCCGATCCGGCGCGGAGTTCCGCGTTTTCCTCCCGGTTGCCACCCAACCCGCATCGGCGCTAGAACACGGGCAGTGAATCGCATCCTCGTAATCGATGACGAACCGCAAATGCGCCGCCTCCTGCGCGTCGCCCTCGAGGCCCACGATTACGAAGTCTGCGAAGCCGCCACCGGCCGCGAGGGCCTCGCCGAAGCCGCCACCCGCGCGCCCGACATCATCCTCCTCGACCTCGGCCTGCCCGAAATGCCCGGCCTCGAAGTGCTCCGCCGCCTGCGCGAATGGAGCAGCGTGCCCGTGCTCATCCTCTCCGTGCAGGACTCCGGCGAAGACAAGGTGCAGGCGCTCGACCTCGGCGCGGACGACTACGTCACGAAACCCTTCGACACCGCCGAACTCCTCGCCCGCCTCCGCGTGCTCCAGCGCCGCACCCAGCCGCCCGACGAACCCGTCTTCGAGAGCGGCCCGCTGCGCATCGACTTCGCCGCCCGCCTCGTCCACGTCGGCCGCAACGAAGTTTCCCTCACCGCCACGGAATACTCCCTTCTCCGCGTGCTCGCCCGTCATGCCGGCAAGATCGTCACCCACAAGCAACTGCTCACCGCCGTCTGGGGTCCGAATGCCACCGAGCAGGCGCAATACCTGCGCGTGTTCATGAGCCACATCCGCCGCAAGCTCACCGCCGCCGGCCTCGATCCGGAAACCATCCGCACCGAGACCGCCATCGGCTACCGGCTGCTCTCCGCCGAGTAATTCAACTGGCGCAAAGCCTCGTCCACGACCGCTTCCAGCGGCGCGTCGATGGAGACCGTCATGGCGTCCACCGGCTCCTCGAGCGTCGCGAACTGGCTGTCGAGCAGCGCTGCGGTCATGAAATGATTTGTCCGGTGGTTCAGTCGCTCGCGGATCAATTCCTTCGAGCCTTTCAAATAGATGAAGCGCAACCCGGGCAGGCCGACGGAAAGTCGATCCCGATAAACCCGTCGCAGCGCCGAGCACGCTGTGAAGACCAGCCGGCCGGCGGCGACTTCCTTTCGTAATGCTGCATTGATCGCGTCGAGCCAGCCCCAACGGTCCTCGTCGGTAAGTGGATGGCCGGCCGCCATCTTCGCCTTGTTCGCCGGCGGATGAAAATCATCGGCGTCGAGAAAGACTCCGCCCATTCGTGCCGCGAGTTCGCTGGCCACGCTCGATTTGCCGCAGCCCGAGACGCCCATGACGATGAAAGGACCGGCCGGCGCGCTCACTTCGGCAAATTTCCGCCGGCCCATTCCGGCTGCTCGCACAGGTGATACAGCATCTCGCCCGCCTTGCGCACGAGCAGCACGCCCTCGTCCTCGCGATTCGCGTAGCTCTCCACGTCGATTGTCGCCGGATCGCGGTAGCCCATGTTGATCCGCGCGCAAACCTCGGGCGGAATTCCCGTCGCCAGCGTCACCCGCGCACGACAGTGCTCCACGCCGTCCACCATTTTTCCAATGCCGCGCACGTGCGTCGAATGCGCCAGCGTGCCCCACGGCTTGTCCTTGAACTCGTCCCAGCGCGCGAGGAAGTAATCGCGGCAGTGGTAGCCGATCTCCTCGATCAGCTTCCCATGCACCACGGAAATCTCGTGGATGTGCGGCGCGTAGATGATGAGTTCGCCGCCGTCGGCCAGCACGGGCTCGAGCTTATACATGCACTTTCCGCCGACCCACAACTCGTCATACATCGCCGGCGCGCACGACAGGATCGTGTGGAATGGCCGGTCCTTGTGAACGATGTGCAGCGCGCGCGAAAGCTCGGACGCCTCGTCCCACGCGGACTCCGGCGTGCCGGCGTAGATGCCGGCGAGCTCCGCGCCTTTTACGACGAGGCAGAAGCAAAGCTTGTCCACCGCAACGAGCGCGCCCGCGCGATCGACCACCTTGCGCACCGGCGTCCATTTGTTCCCAATGATCATCGGGTTCGTCACCACCGCGCCGAGCCAATGGAAGAAATTCAGAACCTCCGGTCCGCTCACGCCGGGGAAGAGGTATTTATTGCCGCCGGAGAAGCCGACGACCTCGTGGGGAAAAACCGGCCCGATGATGATGAGCTGGTCGTAGTCGAACACGCGCCGGTTCACCGTCACGTTCACGTCCATCGCAAAACGCCCATCGGTGAGTTGCGAAATTTCGTCCGCAGGGATCGTGCCGATGTCCGCCAGCGCATCGGGATTGCTCCATTCGTGATTGAGCAGCCGCACGCGCGCGTATTTTCCGAGCCGCTCCTCCGCCGTGATTTCCAACCGTGCGCAGATGGCTTCCTCGCTCATGGGCGGATGCGTGCCGAGGGCGATCATCACATCGCACGCCGCGGTCGCCGCGCCGATTTGCTCGTGCAGGGCCTTGAACACCAGGCCGACGGGCGCGGTGCGCGTGGCATCCGGCACGATGAGCAGGACACGACGGTCCCGGTAATTTTCTGAGGGACAGACCTGCGCAACGAGTTTGCGCACCTCTCCGGGGTTAACGTCGCCGCCATCGGGCGCGATGCGGGAAAGAACCGTGGGATTCATGCTTTCGAAAAAATGGGCAGGACAGGATTCGAACCTGTGAAGGCAATGCCAGTGGATTTACAGTCCACCCCGTTTGGCCACTCCGGAACCTACCCTTTAATTACAGCCTTGGGCTAGGCCAACTCACAGCGGCGCACTAGTCGCTTCGCGAGGGACGATCTTGATAGACGTAATCACAATTTTTTCCAAGGGGAAATCGTTGGAATTTGTTGGTCGTCCGCTGATGTAGTCGAGCACTTCGATGCCCTCGATCACTTCGCCGAAGACCGTGTATTTTCCATCGAGCTGCGGCATGGGCTCGAGGCAGACGTAGAACTGGCTGCCGTTCGAGGCGCGCGTCGGGTTCACCTTGTCGTCGAGACGCGACATCGCGACCGCGCCGCGCACGTGGTTACGCTTGATCTCGGCGGGCAGCGTGTAGCCGGGGCCGCCCGTGCCGGAGGCTTCCGTGTCGCCGTGGCGGCTGTTCGGATCGCCGGTCTGCACGAGGTAATGCTCGAAGACGCGGTGGAAGCGCATCCCGTTGTAGAATTTGCGGCGGCAGAGTTCCTTGAGGTTTGCAACCGTCTGCGGGGCCGCGTCGTCGTAGAGGCCGATGACCACGCGCTGCGGCGTCTTTTCCTTGCCGATCTTGATGAGCATCACCGCGACATCGGGACCGAGCGGCGCGGTGGGCGTCGTGGGCACGGCGGCCGCGATGGGGAGCTTGCTGGGCTCCGCGGGGCGATGAGCGCAGGCGGAGAGCAGGATGGCCGCGGCTAGGGAGGTCAGGATGGCGTTACGCATGCGAGCTTTCGAACGGACGGAGTTGGATTTGGGAGTCGCCCGCGGCCGTCGTGAGCACGGCCCCTTCGCTTGTCCCGCGCTTGATGTAGCAGAGCCCGACGGCGGGCGACAATGCAAAGTGAACGGATGTCACCGTCGCCGCGGCTCGATCGGTTTCGCCCGGGAGAAAAAATTCCGTGCCGGCGGCGGGCGGGGATCCGGCGAGCAGCTCGAAAACCCGCAACGCGCGATTCGCGTGACCGACGCTCTTGATCCGCGAGACGACCTCCTGCCCGATGTAGCAGCCCTTGTGGAAATCCACCGCCGTCGTGTCGAGGCCCGCCTCGGCGGGCAGCGTCTCCGCGCCCAGCTCGGCGCCCCAACGCGGCACGCCACACTCGATGCGCAGGCGCTCGATTTCGTCCGGCGTCGCCTCGAGGAAATCATCCATCGTCGCGAACGGGAGATCGACACCCGGCTGGCGCAGGCGCGCAATTTTTCGCGCGCCGGGATTTTTTGTGACCGATTCGGCGGCGGCTCCGAAAACATGAATCTCCGCGCCGAAGGAAAGCGGCGCGATTTCCACGTCGTCCGCGACCACGTAGCGTTCGAGCCGCATGGCCAGAGCCTCGGCGAGCCGCGCGTCGGCTTCCACGACGATCCGTTCCGGCTCGGCCCACAGCCAGAGCACGCCATCGAGGCGGCCCTTCGCGGAAAGAATGCAGGCCTGCATCGCCTCGCCCGGGTGAAGTTTCCGCAGGTCGTTGGAAACCTGGCCGTTCAAATACCGCAGGCGATCACTGCCGGTGACCGCAAACCGGGCGACATCGCGCAGCGAAAACCAGCCGCCCTCGGCGCGAAGCCGGGCAAAACGCGAGGCGGCGTCTTCGCTCACCGTCAACGCTGACCGCCGAAGAACGAAAAGCGCTTCGGCCTGGCTTCGCCGTTCGTGGCGGAAACCTCCGCCGTGGGCGCGAGTGGTTCCTTGCCCGGAAAGGTGTAGTGCTTCGCGACGACGGAAAAATCCTGATCGCCCCAGCCCTGCTGGATGCCCGCCATCAATGCCCCGGCGGTCGCCGCGGCGGCGGGCAATTCGATCCCGGCCGCCCGGCCCGCGCTCAGCGCGAGCTGGATGTCCTTGAACATGTGTTTGAGCGCAAAGCGCGGCTCGAAGTCCGCCCCGACCATGCAGGGCAGCTTGAGGTCCGACGTTCCCGAGCGAACGGCGTTGTGACTGACCGCCTCGAGAAATTTTCCCCCGGAGACGCCGCCGGCATCGACGAGCGCGAGCGCCTCGGCCAGGGCTTCCACCAGGGCGCCGGAGACAAGGTTGGTCGCAATTTTGATGAGGCTCGCCTGGCCAATTTCGCCGCCGACTTCGATCATCGATTTCGAGGTGGCGCCGAGAATGGGCCGCGCGCGGTCGATCCAGTCGCTGGCGCCGGAAATGTAATAGACGAGCTGCCCGGCCTCGGCGGCGTCGCGACTGCCGGTAAACGGCGCGTCGAGAAAACCGGCGCTCGCGTGGGCGGCGATGGCGGCCGCCTCGCGCACTTCGTCGGGCGAGACGGTCGAACAGTTGATGAGCAAATGCCGCGCGGCGAGCACGGGCTCGAGCGACTTGAGCGTCTCGAGCAGCGCGGGCCCGTCGGAGACGAAAATCAAGAGGATGTCGGCGGTCTCGGCCACCTCGGTGGCCGAGGTCAGAAAATTCGGCTCGGCCCGGGGCGAGCGATTCCACACCCAGACCTCGTAACCCGCGCGGCGAAGATTCGCCGCCACGCGGGAGCCGATGATCCCTAGGCCGATGACTCCGACCGCCTGTTTCCTGGCCATGCGGTTTTAGTTCTCGCTCTGCGCTTCGGGTGCCGGGGCGCCGGGACCCGCATCAGCGCCGGGGGCCGGGGCCTTGAGCTCGGGCAGGTTGTTCACGATCTTCGCGTCGCTGCGAAGTTTGCCGATGACTTCCTGCACGGCAGCCTGCTGCTTCTGGCTCTTGAGATAGGCGGTGAGCTGCGGCTTGACCGTGTCGAAGGGCACCGTGCCGGCGGCCTTCTTGTCGGTCACCTTGATGACGTGGTAGCCGAACTGCGTCTTCACGGGCTTGCTGATGTCGCCGACTTTCATGCCAAACGCGGCATTCGCGAACTCGGGCACCATCTGGTCCTTCGAGAAGAAATTCAGGTCGCCGCCGGTTTCCTTGCCGTTCGGCTCCTCGGTGAGTTCCTTCGCGAGCTTCGTGAAATCCTCGCCCTTCTTGGCGCGCTCGTAGGCTTTTTCAGCCTCGGCTTCCTTCTTCTTCACCTCGGAATCCGGGGCGCCCTGCGGCACCATGAAGAGGATGTGGCTGGCGCGCACCTGGTCGGGCTGTTCGAATTCCTTCGTGTTCGCCTTGTAGAATGCCTCGGCGTCGGCGTCGGTCACTTCGACCTTGCCGGCCGTCTGGGAATCGACCCACTTGCGCTCGGCGAGGCCGTCCTTGATGAGGCCCTTGAGCTTGTCCTCGGTCTGGCCAGCCTGCTTGAGCTGCGCCTCGAACGCCTTCTCGTCGGGGAAGTTTTTCTTCACCTTCGCGAGTTCGGCGTCCACCTCGGCGTCGGTGATCTTGTAGTCGGCGGCCTTGGCCTTGAGGAGCTTCTCGGTGATGAGATCGTCGAGGAGCTTGTGGTAGCCGGCGAGTTTCTGGTCCTCGGTGAGCTTCGACGGATCCATGCCGCTCATCTTCACGGCGTTGTTGAACGCCTCCTCGAGCTGGGCCTTGCTGATCTTCTCGCCGTTCACGGTGGCGACGGGATCGGGAAGATCGATGGGCTTCGCGGCCGGAATGGCGGAAGGTGCCGCCGCGGGAGTGGCGGCCGCTTTATCCGCGGCGCGGAGGGCGTGCGACGCACCAAGCAACGTGGTGCAGGAGAGAAGGGCGGCCAGGCGGGAGGGAGAGATGACGGGTTTCATGAAATTGTGGGAATGATTCGTTTCGCACGGTCTGAGACCCAATGCCAGCGCATTTTGTTCAATTCCCAACTCCGCCGTTGCCAACCTGCGGCCGCCTGTGCATATTCCCCGTTCCACTGCTCACGTGGCGGAATTGGCAGACGCGTGCGTCTCAGAAGCGCATGGGGAAACTCGTGGAGGTTCAAGTCCTCTCGTGAGCACTAAATTCCATTCTGGGGTTTGGATTTTGGATCGGCGCCTTGAATTGGCGTTGTGTTTGGGCGGCTGTCTCGCTTCGCTCGGCTTTGGATTTTTCGATCTCTTGAGCGCACCGACTTCCTCCGACCCTCTCCGCCAGCAGGACCCCGCCTTCATCCGCCGCACGTTCGCGTCCATTGCGCGTCGCTACGACTTCGCGAACCACGCGCTCAGCATGGGCGTCGATTTCGTATGGCGCGCCCGCGCCGCTGCGCTCGTGAAAGGCTGGGCGCCCGCGCGCGTGCTTGATCTCGCCACCGGCAGCGGCGATCTCGCCCTCGCGCTCGGCCGCGCCTGCCCCGGGGCGGAAATCGTCGGCGCGGATTTCTGCCAGCCCATGCTGCTCGAGTCGCAAAAAAAGGGCGCGCGTCGTCTCATCAATGCCGACGGCACGCGCCTTCCGTTTCGCGACGCGGCGTTCGACGCGGTCACGGTTGCCTTTGGCCTGCGCAACATGGCGTCGTGGTCCGCCGCGATTTCCGAGATGGCACGCGTCCTGCGACCCGGCGGCCACGTGCTCGTCCTCGATTTCTCGCTCCCCCGTTTCGCGCCGCTCCGCGCCGGCTACCGTTTTTACCTCCATCACATCCTGCCCACGATCGCCGGCCTCGTCACCGGCGACCGCGGCTCCTACGAATACCTCGGCGAATCCATCGAGCGCTTCCCCAGCGGCGCGGCGATGACGCAGCTCCTCGAGGCGAACGGCTTCACCCTCGCAAAAGCCGAACCTCTCACCGGCGGAATTGTTTCCATTTACACCGCGACCCGCCACTGATTGCGGGGTTCCATTGCCCGTCGCCACCTTCCTCATGATTCGCCCCACCTTCCTCGCCGCCGCCGTCGGCGCCCTCATTTTCGCCGCCCTTCCATCCGCTCGCGCGTGGGATCCCATCGGCCACATGCTCGTCGCGCAGATCGCCTACGATCAGCTCACGCCCGCCGCGAGGGCCGGTGTCGCGGCCGCCCTCGCCCGCTTCAATGCGAAGGACACGCCGCACGACGCTCCCTACGACCCCATCACCGTCGCCTGCTGGATGGACGACATCCGCGCGCGCCAGGCCCCGGAGTTCAAGCAATATGCCGTCTGGCACTACGTGAATCTCCCCTTCACCGCCGACGGCATGCCCGTGCCCGACGCCAGCGCCGGACCGAACGTCATCCTCGGCATCCAGCAGATCGAGGACATTCTCGCCGGCAAGACCACGAACCCCGCCATCGACCGCGACCAGGCCTTCGTAATGCTCGAGCACCTCGTCGGCGACATCCACCAGCCCCTCCACACCACCGGCCGCGGTGACGACGCCGGCGGCAACAAGGTGAAGGTTGGCAATCTCAAGGATCCCCTTGCCGATCTCATCTTCAGCAAGGGCGGCAACCTCCATTTCTTCTGGGACAGCGCCTACCGCCGCGTCGCCCGCAACGGCTTCGCCACCGTGCTCTACGAAGCTCCGATTCACGACCGCGCCACGCCCGTCGCCGGCCACACCGCCTTCGAGCCCACCATCCGCACCGAGGCTACCTCGCTCGAGAAAAAATATCCGCCCGCCATCGTCAGGGAACAGGGCGACGCCCTCAGCTGGGCCAAGGAAAGCCACGCCCTCGGCTTCGACTTCGCCTACGGCAAACTCCCCGCCACCAGCGGCGCCCAGCCCGTCAAACTCCCCGCCGACTACGTGGAAGCCGCCCGCGACATCGCCGAAAAACGCGTCGCCCTCGCCGGCTACCGTCTCGGCGCCCTGCTCAACCAATATTTCGCTCCTCCGACTGCCGCGGCGCCGTCACCCTCTCCGAGCGTCACGCCCGCCCCGAGCCCGACGGCAACTCCCGCGAGTGACTCGAAACCAGCGAAGCTCATGCTGCCCGCGCCCGCCACCGAGAATCCCGCCGGGTAAAGCGCGGAGTTACGCGAAGACGTCCGCGCCGCGCTTGCGGCCCTGCCAGCGACGGACCTCCAACACGTGGGCGGGACGGGTCCGCGGATCGAGCGCGACGAAGTTGCGCGCGCCGTTCCAGCGGAACGTTTCGTTCGTGATCAGGTCGCGCACTTCGTAGCTGTCGCTCTCGTTCCAGCCAAAATCGCTGATCGGCACGGTGAGCCAGGCGCTCTGGAAACGGTGCGGGTCGAGGTTCACCGCGACGAGCACGATGCTGTCCTTCGCCGCGGTCATCTTGCTGTAGAAAAGGATCTGGTCGTTGTCGGCGGGATGGAAGCGCAGGTTGCGGTATTCCTGGAGCGCGCGCTGGTCGCGGCGGGCGCGGTTGAGGGCGGCGAGGATTTCCTTGATGTTGCCGGGGGCGTTCCAGTCGCGGCCCTTGAACTGGTATTTCTCGCTGTCGAGATATTCCTCCTTGCCGGGTTTCGTCGGCGTGTTCTCGCAAAGCTCGAAGCCGCTGTAGATCCCGTAGATCGGCAGCAGCGTGGCCGCGAGCACGGCGCGCTGGATGAACGCGGGACGGCCACCGGTCTGCAAATGCTCGGGCAGGATGTCGGGCGTGTTCGTGAAAAAATTGCCGCGGAAGTAGTCGGCCATTTCGCCCTGCGTGAGTTCCTCAAGATACTCGATGAGCTCGGCCTTTCCGGTGCGCCAGGTGAAATACGTGTAACTCTGTGTGAAACCGACCTTCGCGAGGGCGCGCATCATTTTCGGCCGCGTGAAGGCCTCGCTGAGGAAGATGACGTCGGGGAATTGCGCGTGGACCTCGGCGATCACCCATTCCCAAAAGGCGACGGGCTTCGTGTGGGGATTGTCCACGCGAAAGATGCGCACGCCATGGCCGGCCCAGAAAAGCAGCACGTCGCGGAGTTCGGCCCAGAGATTCCGCCAATCGGCGCAGTGGAAGTTGAGCGGATAGACGTCCTCGTATTTCTTCGGCGGATTCTCGGCGTATTTGATCGTGCCGTCGGGGCGCTTGAAGAACCAATCGGGATGCGCGGCGACGTAGGGATGGTCGGGCGAGCAGTTGATCGCAAAATCGAGCGCGATCTCCATGCCGCGTTTGTGGGTCTCGGCGACGAGCCAGTCGAAATCCTCGAGCGTGCCGAGCTCGGGCGCGACGTCCTTGTGGCCGCCACCGTTCACGCCGTGGCGGAAATTGCCGATGGCGTAGGGCACACCGGGCTCGCCGGGTTCGCAGGTGCGGGAATTGTTGCGCCCCTTGCGGTTCGTCTCGCCGATGGGGTGGATCGGCGGAAAGTAAATGACGTCGAAGCCCATCGCCTTCGCGTCGTCGATGCGGCCGAGGCAATCGCGGAAGGTCGAGCCGCTGTCGGCCTTGCCCTCGGCGGAACGCGGGAAAAATTCATACCACGCGGCGAAGGCGGCGGCGCGGCGGTCCACCCAGATGCCCAGCGGCGGCGCGTAGGCCGTGGCGAGCGAGCGATCGGCGTAAAAGGCCATGAGGCCCTCGAGGCTCGGATCGAGCGCGATTTCCTTGAGGCGCGCGGGTTCGGCTGTTTCGAGCGAGGCGGCAAAGGCCTCGAGCGTGGCGGCGTCGGCTTTCGAGGCGCGCCTGGCCGCGTCGCGCAACACGCGCGCGCCTTCGAGGGCTTCGCTCGTGAGTTCAGTGAGGCCGCCATCGACCTTTTTCACGATTTCGTCGCGCCAGGAGAGGAAGACGTCGCCCCACGCCTCGATGGTGTATTCGTAGCGGCCGGTGCCGTTCACGGAGAGCGTGCCGCGCCAGCGGTCGTTGATGAGCGGCGTCATCGGCGTCTCGTGCCAGCTTTCGTCGCCGGCTTTGCGCCATTTCAGCAGGGCACTGACGATGTCGTGCCCGTCCTTGAAAATATCGGCCTCGACGACGACGTCCTCGCCCTCGGCGCGCTTGATCGGGTGACGGCCGCCTTCGATCTGCGGCGTGATGGCTTCGATGACGAGGGTGGCGGTTCCGGGGTTCATGCGGGCAGGGTGTCGAGGCGGGCGGCGAGTTCGGCAAGGCCGTCCACGCGGGCGGCGACTTCGCGCAGCGACCGGCGGGCGGCGGGAATGTGGGTGAGGAATTCGGGTTTGTCGCGTTTGAGGCCGAGGAATCCGTAAGCGCCGAGCGCCTGCATCAGCCGCTGCGCCGCGCACATGTAAAATACGTCGTCGAAGGACTCTCCGGCCGTGCGGCCGCGCGCCGCGAGCAAACTTTTGTAAAATTCCAGCAACTCGGCGCGCTCGGCGTCGGTGAGCGTGACGTAGGGATCGTAGAGCAGCGAGGCGAGGTCGTATTGCGCGAGGCCGGGCCGCATGCCCTGGAAGTCGATGATCCAGGCCTCGCCGCCGTGGATGATGACGTTCTGGGATTGGAAGTCGCGGTGCACGAGCACGCGGGGCTCCGCCGCCAGCCGCGAAGCCATGTCCCGCACCGCCGGCACGTCGATCAAGGCACGCGCCTCCTCGTCACCGAGTCCGAAAAATCCGCACAGGCAGTGCTCGAGAAAGTAGTTTTGCTCCCAGAGATAGAGCTGCTCGTTGAACTCGATCTCGAAGCGCGGCTGCACGCCGTCCCATTGCTCGGTCGCGCTCGTGTGGAGCAGGAAGCCCTGCCGTAGCGCGCGTTCGTAGAGCGGCCGGCGGCGCGTCCACGACTCGTTGCGAAAGCTCCAGAGATCCTTGCCCCCGAGGTCCTGCATCCAGATGAGGCCCTCGTCGTGGTCGTGCAGAAAGATGTGCGGCACGTTCACGTCGGAGCGGTCGAGGTAGTCGGCGATGTCGGCGTAATGCCGGTTCTCCTCCTTGTCCGGGTGGTATTTCACCGCGATCATCGTGGGCCCCGAGGG
>Ga0070661_100001613_pt1 | contig 15610 bp, 16 predicted proteins | sample KBSC43metaG_FD_64663 | JGI IMG/M metagenome (GOLD analysis project Ga0070661, IMG submission 64663) | Corn rhizosphere microbial communities from Kellogg Biological Station, Michigan, USA - KBS C4-3 metaG | ecosystem: Host-associated > Plants > Roots > Rhizosphere > Soil ...
GTGAGATCAATGCCACGATGGCCAGCAAGGGGACGATGGCGAGATCTTCGAGCAGGAGGATCGAGACGATCTTCTGGCCACCCGGCGTCGCGAGGTCCCCGCGCTCGGTGAGAAGCTGCATGACGATCGCGGTGGACGTCAGCACGAATCCCATGCCGGCGATGAATGCGACAGCCGGCGGCAGTCCAAGCAGGAACACACCTGCGGCAGTCAGCACCACCCCGCAGAGCGCGACCTGGACCACGCCGAGCCCGAAGATCTGCTTGCGCAGGCTCCACAACCGGCTCGGCTCCATTTCGAGCCCGACGATGAAGAGAAAAAGCACGACGCCCAGCTCGGAAACGCTGAGGATCGCCTCGGGGTCGGCAATGACCCTGAGCCCGAACGGCCCGATCGCGAGGCCGGCCGCGAGGTAGCCGAGCACCGAGCCAAGGCCCGCCCGCTTGAAGATCGGAACTGCGATGACGCCGGCGGCCAGCAGCGCGACGACCTCGATGAGGTCGATATTGGTCGCCACCGCCTGTGAGACTTCGCCCGCCATGCCGCCGATATGCGTTGGCGGACCGGGCAGGTCAAGCAACGCCGCCGAATGGCTGCTAGGAGGTAGTCGCCGCGACCCGCCGCTTGGGTGCACGACGGGCCGGCGGCACGGCCGCCTTGGCCGCCTTGGCTTCTTCGGCGGCCTGGACGTCGGCCTTCTCGGCTTCCTTCTCCGCCGTCGCGGCATTTTCGGCCGCGATCTTTTCTTCGAGCTTGCGCGCCTGCCGCTCGGGAATCGCGCGCGTCGTGGGGAAGATGTGAAGAATCAGGGACTGCAGGATCAGCAGTGACGGCACCGCGATCAGGGCGCCCAGCGGCCCCCATAGCCACAGCCAGAACGCAGCCGAGCAGAAGATAATGAAGGGATTGAGCGTGAGCTGCTTTCCCACCAGATGCGGAAACACGAACTGATCGGCGGAGAAATTGATCACGCCATATGCCGCCACCGGCCCGAGCGCGCCCAGCAGCGTCGGCTCGGTGCCGAGGCCGACCACGAACAGTACCGCATACATCACCGCCTGGCCGATATAGGGGATGTAGTTCATGAGCCCCGCGAGCACGCCCCAGAGCAGCGGCGACGGCATGCCGAGTGCCCACAGCGCGATCGTGGTGAGCACGCCGACGCCGAGATTGATCGCACTGGACCAGAGCAGGAACTGCGAGACTTTCAGCTCGACATCGCGGAACACGTGCGCCGCGCGCCAGCGGGTACGCCGCGAGAAGCAGAGCGAGAGAACTGCGATACGGATCGAATGGCGCGTTGCGAGAAAGAAGTAAAGGCCGGCTAGGAACAGCAGCGCGTCGGCGACGATGCTGGGCACCATCAGCGCCAAGTCCGTGACGGGCCCCCCATCCTTGACCTCTACGGTCACGGCCGCGCCGGTGCCCATCACGCTCTTGATCTGATCCTGCATCGAGGTCAGCGACTCGAGCGGTCCCTTGAGCACCGACATCTGCGCCTGGAGCTTCTGCCAGATGATCGGTGCCCGCCCCACCCACTCGGAAATCGGGCCGGCGAAAAACGTGATGGCGATGCCGATCAGCGCGAGGAACGCAGTGACCACCACGGCGGCGGAGAGGGCCGGCGGCATCCCCCGCCTTTCCAAGGCATCGGCCACCGGGCCGAACACGAGGCCGACCACGATGGCGAGGAAGATCGGCGCGAGGATCACCTTGCCGAGCCCGAGCGCGACGATGATCGCGATACCGCCCGCGGCGACGGTGGCAAGATGGGCGGACACACCGACCACCCGCTCGAACTGGCTGTTGTTCATACCCCTCGGGATCGCGCGCGGGCGCGTGGACGCTCTTGTGGTCAATTGGTTCTCCTGGATTCTCACAATCCCGAGCCGGGGGATTTCGTTCCCGCCCGTGACGCCCGCCGATGTCCCCACTAAGATCGCCTCGCAGACTCAGGGGGAATTGGTGGCACGCAAGATCATCATCGACACGGACCCGGGCCAGGACGACGCCGTGGCGATTTTGCTCGCCCTCGCCTCGCCGGCCGAACTCGATGTCCTCGGCATCGTCGCCGTCGCCGGCAATGTCGGTCTCGCCCAGAATGCCAAGAATGCCCTCAAGGTGGTGGAACTCGCCGGGAAACCTGAGACCCCGGTCTATGCGGGCTGCGAGGGACCCTTGCGCCGCAAGCTCGTCACCGCCGAGTACGTGCACGGCAAGACGGGCCTCGACGGGCCGACGCTCCCCGAGCCCAAGATCAAATTGCGCGAGCAGCACGGCGTCGACTTCATCATCGACACGCTGCGGCGCGAGCCGGCCAAGACCGTCACCCTTTGCGCGCTCGGCCCCCTCACCAATCTCAGCATGGCCTTCGTCAAGGCGCCCGACATCAAGGAACGGGTGGAAGAGATCGTGTTGATGGGCGGCGGCCTGTTCGAGGGCGGCAACACGACGCCCGCGGCCGAGTTCAACATCTATGTCGATCCGGAAGCCGCCGACATTGTCTTTCACTCCGGCATTCCGATTACGCAGGCGCCGCTCGATCTCACGCACATGATGCTCGGCAATCGCGAGCGGATCGAGCGCTTCCGCGCGCTTGGCAATCAGACCGGCGTCGCGACCGCCCAGATGCTTGAATTCTTCGAGCGCTTCGATGAGACGAAATATGGCTGGGACGGCGGCCCTTTGCACGATCCCTGTGTCATCGCCTTCCTGCTGAAGCCCGAGCTGTTCCAGAGTCGGCACGTCAACGTCGCGATCGAAACGGGCAGCGAGCTCACCCGCGGCATGACTGTGGTGGATTACTGGGGTGTCACGGGCCGCGCCAAGAACGTGAACTATCTGCGCTCCGGCGATGCGGACGGGTTCTACGACCTGCTGGTCGAGCGCCTAGGCAGGTTGCCCTGAGCTCGCGGCAGCCTCCTGCTCGATCCAGGCCATGCCACCCATCGCCTCGATCATCGGGCTGAGCCAGGGCTCGTAGCGCTTCCAGCGCGCGATCGCTGTCTTGTAGATTGGCTGCCGCACCTGCCAGACGCTCGCCGTATGGACCGGGCGGGCACCATGGTCCGGATCCAGCATCGCGTCCGTCCACGCCAGTCCCGCAAACTCGGCGATCCGACGCGACTGCGCCTCCGGCTGGGCGACCAGCTGCTCATAGACCACATCCAACACGGGCAGGTCGAGCGCCGCCTTCCAGATGGCCATGCTGTCGGCGGTCTCGCGCGTGCGCCGGCCAATCCAGTCGAGCCGGCTGGAAAATCCTTGGCCGTCGCTGAAGCGCTGGAAGAAGTTCGAGACGCCCACATCGAGCGGATGCCGGCGCACGTGAATGACCCTGGCACGCGGGAACAGCCGCGCGACGAGCCCGAGGCGAACGGCGTTCTCCGGCAATTTGTCCGTGACCACCCCGAACGGCCGCCCGGCAGCGCGCACGGTCCAGGCGCGGACCATCGCTTCGGCCTGCGCGGCGAGCCAATCCCTTTCCAGCGACAGCGCGAGTTCGTGCCGCGCCACGCCCCGCCCCCCGGGCCCCCGTCGCTGCCGGGCGGCCCACTCTGCGGCGGGAAACTGGCTCGACTCGCCGAGCGCCAGCACGTCGGAGTGCCGCGCGAGGATTGTCTCGACCAGAGTCGTTCCTGCCCGTGGCATACCTACGATCAGTAAGGGCGCCCGGCTCGGGTGACCGGAGACGCGCGCGCGGCGGAACGCATCGAGCCGTCCCAGCTCCCGTAATTCCTCGAGTGCTGCCTCTTCGGCGGCGAGGTCGAAGGGTCGCGCCACCAGTCCGTTCGCTTCCATAGCGTAAGCCATGGCACGCTCGGGCATGCTGAGATCGTCGAAGACCTTGGCGAGGCCGAAGGCGAGATATTCCCGCGCAGCTGCGTCGAGGCCACCGCGCGCGTGGAGCGCCTCCATCTCGCGGACGAGGTCGGTCTCCTCTGTGAACTTGACGTTCTGGACGAGGCTCTGGAAAGCCACCGTGTCATCCGGCTTGATCCGCAACGCCTCGCGGAACTGCTCGGTCGCCGCCTCGATCTCCCCGTTCGACATCAGCAGCGTGCCCAGATTGTGCCGGATGGACGAGACGTTCGGGGCAGCCGCTACGGCTTGGCGCATCTGCTTCAGCGAAAGAGCGATGTCGCCCTCGGCCTTCCAGTTCGCCATGGCGTGGCAGACGACGGCGGAGACATTGCCGGGATAGCGCGCAAGAACCCGGGCAGCGGCGTCCCTGGCCTCGCTGGCGCGACCCTGGCCGAGCAGCTTCCAGGCGATTTCAAGTTCGGGCAGTTGCGAGATCAAGGCCGGCTCCGTTCGCGGCGGTCCTAACATAGAGCCGCGCTGAGGTCACATTGAGCTGGGTGCGCCCCTCCCCTAGGTTGCGGCCATGGACATCCTCACTCTCGCCGCCTTTACCCTCGCCTATGTCATCGTCGTGCTGGTTCCCGGCCCCGGCGTCGCCGCCATCGTCGCCCGTGCGCTCGGCGGCGGATTCGGCGCGGCGATGCCGATGATCCTCGGCATCCTCGTCGGCGACCTGATCTATCTGGGGCTTGCCGTGTTCGGCCTCGCCGCGATCGCTACCTGGTTCAGCGCTATTTTCATCGTCGTGCGCTGGGCGGGGGCGCTCTACCTGCTCTACATCGCCTGGCAGTTCTGGAGCGCCAAGCCCGGCTCCGAGCAACTCGGGCCCCGCTCGAAAGAGCCGTGGATGCGCACGTTCGCCTCGGGATTTGCCCTCACGCTCGGCAATCCCAAGACCATCGTGTTCTATCTCGCGCTGCTGCCCACCGTCGTTCCCCTGGATCGTCCTCTATCTCTATTGGCGATCACCGAGCTGACCGTCGTCATCGTGATCGTGCTCCTCGCCATCGGCGCGCTCTATGCGGCGCTCGCGGCGTGGGCACGAGAGCTCTTCACGAGCCCGGATGCGATCCGTCGGCTCAACCGCATAGCGGCCATCATCATGGCCGGCGCGGCCATCTATGTCGTCGCTCACGGCTGACGGACGATGCTCTCGGCCGCTTTAAGGCCCCAACGGAGCAGCCCGTCCGCGCGCTCTGCATTCCCCGCCTCGGTATAGCACCGCAGCTCAGGAGCATTGCCCGAGGGGCGATAGTGAATGATGTCCCCCGAGGTCAGCGTGAACCGCAGACCATCAACGTCGGAGACTGACGCGACTTCGCCCTGGGCGGCGAAGAAGCTCGCCGCGGCCCGCCGCAGCAACTCGAGCAATTTCGCGCTTGCTTCGGCCGGCACATGTTCCAGCCGGTCGCTTCGCGCGACGCGCGCCGGCAGGGTCGCCGCCAGCTGCGACAATGTCTGTGCCGCAGCCCGCGCTCCGCCGAGAACAGCGAGGATCGGCAGCACCGCATCGCGCGTCGGCAATGCCGCCACTCTCGCTCCATTGACCTCGACATCGCTGCCGAGCAGCACGCCGCCATTGGCCTCGAACCCGACGGTACGGCCTTGTGCACCGCGCATCGCGGCGATCACGAAGGGCGAACCGACCTTTGTCCGAATGACTCCACGAAACCATCCGGTAGCCTCAATGGCCGAATTGGACGTGACCGGCGTGACGATGGTCTCGGCCGCAAGGAATTTCGCCGTCAGCACGCCGATGACGTCGCCGCGGATCAAGGCGCCCGTCTCATCCGCCATCAAAGGCCGGTCACCGTCGCCATCCGTCGACACCACGGCATCGAGACCGTGCGAATGAACCCAGCCGGCGAGCTCGGTGGCAACGTCCTCGCTGACCGCCTCGGTATCGACTGGAACGAAATTCTCCGCCCGCCCGAGCGCGACGACCTGCGCACCGAAGCCCTCGAGCAGCTCCACGAGCAGATCGCGCACCACCGAGGAGTGCTGCCACACGCCGATCCGCCATCCTTCCAGCGCATGTCGGGCCAGCATGCTCAGATACCGCTCGCGGTAAGCCTGCAGCACACCCTTGTCGGTCCGGGCATGAATTGCTTCGGCCTTCCCCTCCCCCAGCGCGCCGACGATACCAGTCTCGTCCGCCTTCTCGATCTCGCCGGTCGACAGGTAGAACTTCAGCCCGTTGCGGTCGGCCGGGATATGGCTGCCCGTTACCATGATCGCTGGCAGCCCACGGCTCATCGCTGCCAGGGCCAGCGCGGGAGTCGGCACCTGACCGCAATCGATCGGCTCGACGCCGATCGCGCACAGCGCCGCCATCACGTCGCGGGCAATGCCGGGACTGCTCGATCGCAGGTCTTCACCCACGAGAATCTGGGCAATCGGCCCTCTGCTGCGCAGATAAGCCGCGAACGCCGCCGCGTAGCGCCGCGCCTCGACGCCGGCGAGCTCAGTAGCGAGCCCGCGCAGGCCGCTAGTTCCGAATTTAAGGCTGGTCACGCCGCCTAGATGTCACGGCGCCGGGTGATGGGCAACCGGTCAGACCGGCTGCAGGGCACCAAGGTCGGCGAGCCTCATCACGTCCAGCCCGAAGCTCGTGAGGCCGGTGACTGCGACCAGATGGGCAAGTTGCAAGCCGTTTTTGGCCCGAAACTTCCGCATCGCCGCCGCGCGATGACGCGCGATCTCGCGGCGGTCGACTTGGAGGAGCTTTGCTACGTCTTTGCCGGTCCGCCCACCGACGAGAAGAGTGACGACTTCTGCCTCCCGGACACTGAGCCCGTAGGGGTTCGAGACAATCGCGCCGCCGCCAACTTCAGTCATCGTTTTCCTCGCCGCAACGTGGAAGATGGTGGCCCCTGACCGGCTGGTGCGAGCCGCAAGAGATTTGCCAGAGGCCGAGCGTGTTATCCCACGTCGCGCGCGTCTCGAAAATTGTGAGCAATATCAGCGACAAAAGTCGCACCCGTAAAACTCTCTAGGATCAGTAGTAGGCATCCAGGAGCATCCGCATTATCCGCATTGGGATTTTTCACGATTGTTCGTTGCAAACATCGGGCTGGGCACTAGACTTGCCCATGGCCGGGGCGGTTCGGGCTATCTGGGGACTCTTGGAATGTTGGCGATCGTGGAGCGATATCTGCACTCGCTCACGTCCGCGCGGTCCCCGGCCGAGATCACCCGCGTCTTGGGGGAAGCAGCGCACGGCTTCGGATTTCGCAGCGCCTATCTCATCGAATATCGCGACAAGTTCACCGGGGCCCAGACCGTGCTGGACACCAATGCGTCGCGTCGCGCCTGGTGGGACGAGTATTTCGCGTCCGACCTCCGTCCCACCCCGCGCGATGTCGCGGCGAGCCTCGCAGGGGGCATCATCCTGCGCCTCGATACCACGCGGTTCGGCCCCGGCTCAGAGCGGCTGAGAGCCGCGTGCGAGGCGCACGACGTCATCGACGTGGTCGCCGTTCCGGTAAGCGAAGGTGGCGTCCTAGTGGGGGTTGCCGGCTTCTGCGGCACACCCGCGCTTGACCGCAGCCAGGAGATGGCGCTTCAACTCATCGTCTATAGCGCCTTTGCCCATCTTCATACCGCACAGCCGACGACCCTGCCGAGTGATGTCCGGCTCACGCCGCGCGAGCGCGAGGTCTTGAGACTCTCCGCGGAAGGGCTGACCTCCGCCGAGATCGCAACCGAACTTGGAATGTCCGCACGCACGGCCAACCAGCACATCGACAATGTTGCCGACAAGCTGGGCACGCGGAACCGAGCGCACACAGTTGCCGAAATCGTCCGCCGCGGATTGCTGAACTGAAGCTGCTGTCCTTTCTCGATCGCGAGGCCGCCATCGTTGCGCCGGCGCTTCTGGGTGCGACCCTGCTTGTGGATGGAGTGGGCGGGATCATCGTCGAGACCGAGGCCTATCATCCCGACGATCCGGCCTCGCATAGCTTCCGCGGACCCACGATGCGCAATGCCGCGATGTTCGCCGGCCCGCCGCGCGTCTACGTCTATCGCTCCTATGGCATCCACTGGTGCCTCAACATCGTGTGCGGCGGCGCGAGCGCTGTGCTGCTGCGCGCCATCGAGCCGACCGACGGCATTGAAATCATGCGGCGGCGGCGGGGGCTCGAGGACCTTCGCGCCTTATGCTCGGGCCCGGGAAAGCTCTGCGCGGCCCTCGGCGTCACTGGCGCGCTGGATGGGCATAAGCTCAACGAGCCGCCGTTCCGGCTGAGTTTGCCGCGCCGCAGCGGCGCCCCCATTGTCGGCCCTCGCATCGGCATCACCAAGGCTGCGGATGTGCCCTGGCGCTTCGGACTTGCCGGCTCGGCTTACCTCTCGCGGCCCTTCCCCAGGCTCTTGCCTCGGACGTGACGGCGCCCTTGGCCTCCGATATGGTCCCGGCGGAACTTGGAAAGGGATCCTGATTTGCAGGCCGATCAACTGGTTGCCGAACTCCTCGCGCGCGGCGACATGAATGACGACACCACCCTCGAGCTCAATCGCATGGTCACCGACTGGCGTGCCGGCAAGCTCGACCCGGAGGATGCCGATTATCTGGTCGCGCTCCACGCCAAGGTCATGAACCTCACACCCGACCCCGAAGAGAACGGCCATTTTGCTGGGCCGTCCCGACTCGACGGGCTGACCATCGAGGAATGGCGAGAGCGGGCGCTGCGGGCGGAAGCAAGTCTCGCCGATTTCGAGGCTTCGAGCCTCAATCCCTGATTTCCTCTTGCCGCCGCGCCGCCCGCTGCTATTGAGCGGCGGGGCCTGTAGCTCAATGGTTAGAGCCGACCGCTCATAACGGTCTGGTTGCAGGTTCGAGTCCTGCCGGGCCCACCACGCTTCCGAGAATCGCTCGGCTATCCCGCGACCAGATGATCCGGCTCGACCGCCGTGAGCTTCGGTGCGTCGCCGCGCGCAGTCGGCAGCTCAACGGGCATGGACGTATCGCCAAACCCTTCGTCCTCCCAGCGGTGATGCAGTTGCGGCACCGCGGCCAGTAGGGATTTCGTGTAGGCGTGTCGCGGGTCGCCGAAGACCTTTTCCGTCGCGCCCATCTCGACCACCGCTCCGTAGCGCAGGATGACCGTGGTGTCGCTGATGTAGTTGCCGAGCGACAAATCGTGCGTGACGAAAACTATTCCGAGGCCCCTGGCCTTGAGCTCCGCCAAGAGATTGAGCACGTCGATGCGCGTCGATGCGTCGAGCATGCTGATGATCTCGTCGGCGACGAGAATCTTGATGTCGAGCAACAGCGCGCGCGCGATCAGCACGCGCTGTAATTGCCCGCCGCTGAGCTGGTGGGGGTAGCGGCCGAGGACGAGACCCGGATCGAGGTTGACCGACCGCAGCGAGGTTTCCAGCCGCCCTGTCCACTCCGATAGCGCAACGCCGGGAAAATAGGACCGGCGGATATTCTCGAACACGTGGTCGACGCGGAAGATCGGATTGTAGGTGCTGAAGGGATCCTGAAAGACACCCTGGACCTTGCGGTAATATCCCTTGAGATCGCCGCCTCGAAGCGTCGTGATGTCCTCGTCGTCGAGGCTGATGCGGCCGTCGGTGATCGAGGTAAGCCGGAGGATCATGCGGCCAACGGTTGACTTGCCGCTGCCGCTCTCCCCGATAAGCGACACCACCTGGCCCGGGCGAACGTCGAACGACACATTGCGCACGGCGCGCAGCGTTTTGCCGCTGAACGCACCGAGCGTGTACGTTTTTGAGACATTGTCGAGCTTGAGCGTCATGCCTGCCCCCAAGCTGCGACCCAGTGGCCGGGGGAGATTTCGCGCAGTGGCCGATCTCGATCGCCGTCGGGTGACGACATCGCTTCGAGGGCGGCATTGAGCCCGCTGACGCCGGCAAGCTTGCGGTCGGCGTAGCGGACGCCAACCTCGGGGAGCGAGCCGATGAGATGCTTGGTGTAGGGATGCATCGGCGCGTCGACGATCGCCTTCACCGACCCTCTCTCGACCAGCCGTCCCCCATGCATCACGAGGATACTGTCCGCCATCTGCGCGAGGATCGACAGATCGTGCGTGATGACGATCGCGCTCTTGATGAACCCACGGTCGCGGAACTCGACCAGTGATCGGGCCACTGCCTTCTGCGTGGAAACGTCGAGCGCAGAGGTGATCTCGTCGGCGATCAGCAGCGAGGGATTGAGCAGCGTCGAGATGACGGTCACGACGCGCTGCTTCTGGCCACCTGAGAGCTCGATCGGATAGCGCGTCAGCACCTCGACCGGCAGGTCGACCAGCAGGAGGCGCCGCTCGAGCTCCGGCCGCAGCTTGTCGAAATCCATGCCGCGCGACGTCAGCAGCTCCGAGATCATGCGCCCGATTCGGCGTGTCGGATTGAGCGCGCTCATGGCATACTGCGGCACGATCGAGACGCGCTTGAACCGGTAGGGGATCATCGCCCGGTCGTCGTCGATGGGCAGCGTCTCGCCGTCCAGCGACACCGTCCCCGAGACATGCCGCATGCGGTTGTCGAGCTTGATCAGGGCACGGCCGAGCGTCGACTTACCCGACCCGGATTCCCCGGCAAGCCCCATGATCTCGCCGTCCGCGACAGAAAAACTCGCATTCTTAAGCGCCAGCACGTCGCCCGAGAGCGCGCGATAGGCGATGCTGAGATTGTCGACCGTCAGCACCGGGTCACGCCTCCCGCAGCTTGGGATTGAAGACCTCGTCGAGGCCGACATTCATCACGTAAAGCGCACCGACGATCGCCGCGATGGCAATACCCGGCGGAATGAACCACCACCACATGCCCAGCTGCAGCGCCGCGTTCATCACCGAATAGTTCATCATGAGCCCGAGCGAGATGCCATTGGTCGGCCCGAGCCCGATGAAGTCGAGCGTGGCCGCCGTCAGCACCGCGCCGCCGAACAGCAAGATGAAGGTGAGCAAGAGATAGGAGCTCATGTTTGGCGCGATCTCGCCGAAGATGATCTGCAGCGTGCTCCGGCCCGACAGCCGCGCCATGTCGACAAAATCGCGGGACGTCAGCGAAAAGGTCTGCGAGCGGATGGCGCGTGCCGCCCACGGCCACGACGTGAAGCCGATGAACACTGCCTCGCTGCCGATGCCGCGCACCGACAGATATGCGGCGACGACCAGCAGCACCGCGAACGTCGGGATCACCAGCACGATGTTGGTCAGCATGCTCAGGATCTCGTCGACGATGCCGCCGCGATACCCCGCGATGAACCCGATGAACATGCCCACGATCGCAGCCAGCCCGCCACCGAACAGGCCAACCAAAAAGCTCGCCCGCAAACCTGAGACGAACTGCGAATAGATGTCCTGCCCGAACATCGTTGTTCCGAGCCAATAGTCCGCCGACGGACCGATGCCCGGCGGACCGTCATAGGCCAGGGGCTCGTGTCGGGAAAAGGACGGCCCGATGATCGCGATCAGCAGGAAGACCAGGACGATCGTAAAGCCGATCACCAGCTTGCGGTTCCTGAGTGCGTAGTAAAGCGCCTCGTTCCTCCGTCGAACCGGCGCGACCGCCGCCGGGAGCGCGGCAACGGCCGGCGTAGCCGGAGCAAGTGGCCGCGGTGGCGGCTCGTCTTTTCCCGAAACGGTCACGCTCCGCTCCCCTGCATGCTGAGCCGGGTGCGCGGGTCGACGAAAACATAGACGATGTCGACCACCAGGTTGGCGAGAAGGATGCCGACGATGATGAAGAGAAAGATGCCCTGGATCAGGAAGTAGTCGAGGTTCTGGATGGCGCCGAGCACGAGCCATCCCAACCCGGGATAGGAGAACACGATTTCCGTCACCAGCGCGCCGCCCACCACCGCCCCGAGCTGCAGCGCCAGGCCCGTGATCTGCGGCAGCCGCGCGTTGCCGTAGGCATAACGACGGACCAGCCGCGTCGGCGCGCCAAGCGCCTCGAGATAGTGCGCATAGTCGGATTCGAGTTCGTAGATGATCATGTTGCGCATGCCGATCGCCCAGCCGCCGAACGCCACGATGAATAGTGACGCAAACGGCAGGAACCAGTGGAAGGCGAGACTGCCGATGAAGGTCCAGCTCCATTCCATCTGCAGCGACGGATCGTATCCGAACGCCATGGGGAACCAGCGAAGCGTGGAGGCCAGCAGCCAGGCCAGCAAGATGCCGAGCCACATATAGGGGGTGGCGGTCAACACATAGCCTATGGGCAGCACGGTGTTATCGAGCAGCTTGCGCCGCGCTGCCAGCGCGCCGGTGCGGTTCCCCGCCCAATAGCTGAGGAGGATAGCGGGCAGCAGCAGCGAGAGCGTGTAGGGGATCGCCCGGCCGATCAGCACCGTCACCGGCGTCGGGAACAGCATGATCGAGCGGCCCAAATCGCCCTGCAGCAGCGCGCCCCAGAAATTGAGATATTGCTGCCAGATCGGCTGATCGAGCGCGAAGGCTTTCATGTAGAACGACGTGAGGGCCTGCGCCGCTTCGGGCTGCATGGCGATGCGCGAGACGAGGCTGTCGACCGGGTTGCCCGGCATGAAGCGCGGGATGGCCCAGTCGATCGTCACCGCGACGACGAAAGTCAGCAGATACGTGATGAGCTTGCGCGAGAAATAGCGAAGCACGCGAAGCACCCCTGGAGGGCCGTGCCGGCCCTGGCGGAGGACGCCACCAGGGCCGGCACGAGTGGACTAGGGGATACTACTTGCCGGCCGGCTTGACGTGGGTGATCACGTCGATGCCGGTCATCTGCAGATAGCCGTTCCACATTGCAGGGATGTAGTTGTCTGCGGTGGTCGACGACGGCCAGTTGGTCCAGGTCGTCGTGCCCGCCTGCGACCACACGCCGTTGTACCAGAGCGGAATCTCCGGCAGGTCCTGCATCGACTTGGTCTCGAGCTGGGTGAGGATCGCCTGCATGCCTGCAGTGTCGTCCTTCTTGGTCGAGTCGAGCTTCTGCACCAGGTCCCAGGCATCCTTGTCTTCAAAGCGCTGGAAATTGAAGTTGGTCTGGTTCTGCAGGATCGGCAGCGTGTACATGTACTGGTAGTAGGTGAACGGCGTGTCGCTCATCTGAGCGCTGTTGTCGATCACCAGGTCGAACGTCCCGCTGTTCCGCGCCTGTTGCCAGGCATTGTAGTCCGGATAGTCGGGCGTGATGTTGATGCCAGCGGCCTTGGCGTCCGCTGAGATCATCTGGATGGCCTGCATCCAGTCCGACCAGCCGTTCGGCACCGCAACCTTGAGATTGATCGGGCTGCCATCGGGCTGCGTGAACATCCCATCGGCACCGAGCTTGTAGCCGGCATCGGTCAGGATCTTCTTGGCCGCGGCCGGATCGTACTTGAAGCCGTACTTGGCCACTGCATCCTTATCGACCCACTTGTCCCAGATGGGCAGCAGACCGGTGGAATTGGCCTTCGCGACCATGTCGCCATAGTCGACGCTCACGATCTGGTCGACATTGATGGATGCCGCCAGCGCCTTGCGGAAATTGACGTCGTTCATCGGCGCCTTGGTCGTGTTGGGCACGAGCCACGCGGTATTGGCCGCGAGCATGTAGGGCGGCTGCGGATAATAGGTCTGCAGGCCATAGCCACCCGCGATCAGCTTGCTGACGCCGGGCAGGTAGTTGTTGTTGAGATCCTCCTGGCCGGTGAGCACGAGGCCAAGCGCGGTGTTGTTGGAGGAGTTGACCAGGTCGATGATGTATTTGGGAGCCGGGCTCGGCTGCAGGCCGGCGTCGACCGCCCACCAATTGTCACGCTTCTTGTAGACCACGCGCGTCGTGGGATCGTAGCCCGCCTTGTCGAGCACATAAGGACCCGTGCCGATCGGGTTGTCCGGCGACCAGCTGGCGAGATCTTTAGCGTTCTCGTGGCCCTTCCACACGGAGGGCTTGCTCATCGGAATGTTCCAGATCTGGTTCTGCCATTCCTGATATTTCGGAGTTCCGTCGAACGTCACGGTGACCGTGTTGCCCGACGCCTCGACGCTCTTGATGCCGGTGTAGAGGTTGTGGAACGGGATCGTGTCGTACTGGCCCAGATCGAGGTTCCATTTCACATCGGCAGCGGTGAACGCCGAGCCGTCGCTCCACTTGACGCCCTTGCGGATCGTCAGCGTGTAGACATTATCCGCCGTCCACTCGCCCTTCTCGGCGAGCCACGGGAGATAAGTGTCCTTGAGCGGGTCGTAGCGGAACAGCGTTTCGTTGACGAGACCGATCAGGCCGGTTGCGTGCGCGCCGCCCACCATGGGGTTGAAGCCGGCAATGTTTCCCCACTGGGTGCCGCCGGTGTAGAGCGTCTCGTTGCGCGGGTAGGACGCAGCGTTGGCGAGTGACGGGACGCCGGCGGCCAGAGCGAGGGCCGCAACGCCCATGAGCGCGACGCGGCGCGCACGTCCGGAAGGCCTCGCGGCCTTTGCAGTCGAAATCATCAGTCTCCTCCACTTATGACGGCTGGTTCGTTGACCACCGGCGGGGACCTTAGTCCCGCTTCCGACCTCAGGGCAACAGTAAATGTAATCGATCTCACGCCCACCCGATCAGGGTTTTTTGAGGCACGTTCGTCGTCAGATGCACGTTCATAAGCTGCCGGGCGGGCGGACTTTTCCGGCCACTCCGGCTAGTCTCCGGCGCCCCCCGAAAGAGGATTCAGATTTGGCCCAGCCGCCCTACATCATCGACGAACTCATCTCGGCCAAGGCCATAGCCGCCCGGGTCGAGGCCTTGGCGCGCGACATCTCCGATCACTTCCGGGACACCGATAAGCTCGTGGTCATCGGCCTGTTGCGCGGCTCATTCATCTTTATTGCGGACCTTGTTCGCGAGCTCGATCTGCCGGTCGAGGTCGACTTCCTCGAGGTCTCCTCCTACGGCAACGCGACGCAATCGAGCCGAGAGGTCCGTATCCTCAAGGACCTGCGGGGTGAAATAGAGGGGCGTGACCTGCTGGTCGTCGAAGACATCGTCGACACCGGCCGCACGCTGCGGCACGTCCTCGACATCCTCCAGACGAGGCGCCCGCGTCGCGTCGAGGTCTGCGCGCTTCTCGACAAACCATCGCGCCGCGAGGTCGACGTCAGGGCCCGCTGGACGGGGTTCGAAATTCCCGATCGCTTTGTCGTCGGCTACGGCATCGACTACGCGCAGCGGAACCGCAATCTGCCGCACATAGGAGCCGTGCGATTCACCGAGCCACGCTAGCGCCCTCTGGACCTGACCCAAGGATTGGATCGGCCTCGCCGTCATAGGTTCACTCGCGGGCCTCAGGCCCGCTGATCGGAGCCCATGATGACCGCCCGCGCCCTCTCCATTGCGACCCTCCTTATGACCGCCGCGACGATGCTCTCGGAGCCGGCTGTCGCAACTGACCTCAACGCAATGCCGTATCCCAGCCCGGCCGCGGACGTAACGGTCAACGATGGTGCAGTTTATGTTCGGCGCCCAGTAGCCGAACGCCCCACATTGCCGATGGCCTCTGGCGGGCAGACCGGCAGCGCGCCGGACTTCGAGCAGTTGGTCAATTCTTACGCCAGCGTCACGCACGGGTCCGACGGCACGACCTCAGTCACACCGGCTTCGGCCGACCTCCGCGCCCTGCTCGAGCTCGAATACGAAGCGGAAAAGATCTAGCCCAAAACGGAAGGGCCGCCCGGAGTGAACCGGGCGGCCCCACCTTGTCCGGGAGGACCAGGAGTTAGAACGGCGTGTTCGGGTAGTCGAACTGCGCCGCATTGTCCTTGGTGATCAGCGTCGA
>Ga0070661_100001630_pt1 | contig 15533 bp, 13 predicted proteins | sample KBSC43metaG_FD_64663 | JGI IMG/M metagenome (GOLD analysis project Ga0070661, IMG submission 64663) | Corn rhizosphere microbial communities from Kellogg Biological Station, Michigan, USA - KBS C4-3 metaG | ecosystem: Host-associated > Plants > Roots > Rhizosphere > Soil ...
TGCAGCGCGGTGCGCTCTTCGGCGCCGAGCGCGCCGAGGTCGTCGAAGTAGTGCTGGTGGTAGCGCCACAGACGCGCGACGCCGGCGCCGTTCCAGCCGACCTCGTCGAGCGCGTGGCGCTCGCCGAGAAGATCGAACGTCGCCGGCGCGTGCAGGCTCTGGCCGCGCTGCGCCGGCGCGACCCAGCGCCCGCTCACGTCGGCCCGCGGCGGCGGCGGACGCACGTCGGCGCGCGGGCGATGCAGGCGGAACGCGATCCGGCCGGTGATCTGGCCGAGCTTCAGATGGCGAACGGTCCGCCAGTAGGTCGCCGGGCCGGTCACGCGCGCGCGTTCGCGGCGAGCAGCCGCTCGAGGACGGTGACGATGCGCGGCCCGGTGCTGCCGTCCCACAGATCGGGAATGGCCCCCTTCTTCCATTGGCCCGCGAAGAGCCGATCGAGCGCCGGCTTCAGGCGCGACGGGTCGGTCCCGATCAGCTCGTTGGTGCCGATCGTCACCGTCTCCGGCCGCTCGGTCGTGTCGCGCAGCGTCACGCACGGGATGCCGAGCACCGTCGTCTCCTCGGTGACGCCGCCCGAGTCGGTGATCACCGCCTTCGCGTTGGCGACGAGGAAGTTGAACTCGAGGTACGGCTGCGCTTCGACGACGATGAGGCGCGGCGCGATGGCGCCGATCTGCGCGAGCGTCTTCAGCGTCCGCGGATGCGCCGGGAACACCACCGGCAGGCCGCGCGTCGCTTCGGCAACGGCGGCGAGCAGGCCAGCGAACGACGCCGGCGAGTCGACGTTGGCCGGCCGGTGCAGCGTCATCACGAAATAGTTGCCGCGCACGAGACCCGCGGAATCCCAGAACGTCGGCGGACGAAACCGCGACCGCTGCGCGAGCAGCGTGTCGATCATCGTGTTGCCAACGAAGTGGATCCGCTCGTCGCCGACGCCGGCGCGGCGCAGGTTCGCGTTCGCGATCTCGCTCGTCGTGAAGAAGTGGTTGGTGATCGCATCGGTCACCATCCTGTTGATCTCCTCGGGCATCGACCAGTCGCCCGAGCGGATTCCGGCCTCGACGTGCACGACCGGAACGCAGAGCTTCTGCGCTGCGATCGCGCAAGCCATCGTCGACGTGACGTCGCCGACGACGAGGCACAGGTCGCTCCGGTCGGCGACCAGCAGCCGCTCGTAGCCGACCATGATCGCCGCGGTCTGCTCGGCATGGCTGCCCGAGCCCACCTCGAGATTGACGTCGGGCTCGGGAATCTCGAGCTGGGCGAAGAAGTCGCCCGACATGCGCTGGTCGTAGTGCTGGCCGGTGTGGACGAGCCGGTAGCGCAGCGTCCCGCCGGCGGCCGCGCGCTCGCGCAGCGCGCGGATGATCGGTGCGACCTTCATGAAGTTCGGTCGCGCGCCGGCGACGATGTCGACCCGCGGCGCCGTCATGCCTGGGTCGATCGCAGCGATTCGGCGATCTCGATGGTGACGCGGGAAACTTCGAGCAGCTCGGCGAGCGGAATCGGTGCGACGCGGGCGCCCTTCACCGCGTCGACGAACGCCTGCGCACACGCCCGCTGGCCCTTGTCCTGCCGCCACAGGCGCATCGACGCGAACGTCGGCCAGCCGAAGCCGGTGAGGCGGCGGAAGTTGTCGAGCTGCAGCACGCGACCGCCGGCAAACACCTCGACGCGTTCCTTCGGGAACGCCTTGCTGCCGGTGGCGAGGTAGTGCACCGCGGCAATCGAGCCGTCGTCGAAGCTGAGCGCAATCGTCGCGCTGTCGCCGCTGCTCGACGCGAGCGCGTGCGCGCTGTGGCCGTCGATCGGCGCGCCGGCGAGATGGCGTGCGAGGTCGATGAAGTGGCAGGCTTCGCCGACGATGCGGCCGCCGCCGATGCCAAGGTCCTGCGTCCAGTGCGATGCCGGGATCGCGCCGGCGTTGACGGTGATGACGATCGACTTCGGCCCCGGTGTCGAGGCGAGCAGCGCGTGCATCTTCTGCACGTGCGGCGCGAAGCGCCGGTTGAAGCCGACCATCAGGAGCGGCGAGCGCTCGCGGTATGCGGCGGCGATGGCCTCGAGCTCGTCGAGCGTCAGGCAGAGCGGCTTCTCGACGAAGACGTGCTTGCCGGCGTCGCGCGCGGCGAGCACGAAGCGTGCATGGCTGTCGTGGCGCGTCGTCACGACGACGCTGTCGATCGCCGGGTCGGCGAGCAGCGCCGCGGTGTCGGTCGTCGCGTTCGCGACCCGGAACTTGCGCGCGGCGTGGACACCGCTGACGCCGCCCGCCGAAGCCACCGTGTGCAGTCGCGCGCCGCTGGCGGCGAACGCCGGGATCAGCACGGCGGTCGCGTAGTTGCCGGCGCCGATGAAGCCGAGCGTCGGCGCGGCGGACGACGGCGAAGCGGCGACAGCGGTGGCGGAGGTTGCGGGCGCCGAGTCGCGCTGCGCAACCGCGACGGTTCGCACCGTCGCTGCGCCGCCCTCCTCCGGATACTCGAGCACGATGCCGAGCGAAGGCGTGCTGCCGCCGACGAGCGCGTAAGCCTCCTCGGCGCGTGCGATCGCGAAGCGGTGCGAGACGAGCGGTGCGACCGCGAGCGCGCCGGTGGCGAGCATGTCGAGGACGGCCTCGAAATTGCGCTGCTCGGTCCAGCGCACGAAGCCGACCGGGTAGTCGTTGCCGCCTTCCTCGTACGCCGGGTCGTAGCGGCCGGGGCCGTACGAGCACGAGACCTGGAACGTCAGCTCCTTCTCGTAGAAGTCGGCGCGCGCGAGCTCGAGGCCGGCGACGCCGACCAGCACGATGCGGCCGCGTTTGCGACACATCTGCGCTGCCTGGTGGACTGGCTCGTTGCTGCGCGTCGCCGCGGTGATGAGGACGGCGTCGACGCCGCGTCCGCGCGAGAACGCCTCGGCGGCGCGCACGGGATCCTCGCCGGCGCCGAGATCGACGACGTCGGCGCCGAAGCGCGCGGCGAGCGCGAGCTTGTCGCGGTCGAAGTCGATGCCGAGGACGCGGCAGCCGTGCGCGCGCAGCAGCTGCACTGCGACGAGCCCGATCAGGCCGAGGCCGGTGACGACGACCGCCTCGCCGAGCGTCGGCTGCGCGAGGCGGATGCCCTGCAGCGCGATCGCGCCGAGCACCGTGAACACGGCGTCGTCGTCGCCGACGGCGTCGGGCACCTTGGCGCACAGGTTTGCCGGCACCGCGACCATCCCGGCGTGCCGGCCGTTCGACGCGACGCGGTCGCCGACGGCGAAGCCGGCGACTCCGGCGCCGACCTCGACGACGGTGCCGACGTTGCAATAGCCCATCGGCAGCGGCTGGTCGAGCTTGTTGCGCACCGCGTCGAGCGTCGGCCCGAGGCCGTCGGTGCGGATCTTGTCGATCACCATCCGCACCTTGTCGGGCTGCTGGCGTGCCTTGTCGATCCAGCTCGCCTTGCCGAAGTCGACCAGCATCCGCTCGGTGCCCGCCGAGACGAGCGTGCGCGACGTGCGGATCAGGAGCTGGCCGCGTCCCGCCGCCGGGCAGGGGACGTCGGCGACCTCGGTCGTGCCGTCGCGAAGGCGCTGCAGGACCTGCTTCATGGCGCCTCGACCGCGCGTGCGAGACGCGCAGTGCTGTCGGCGAACGAGAACGTCGCGCTGCGCGTGCCGTGCTCGACCATCTCGGCGATCCTGAGCATCAGCAGCGTCGACGCGGCGACCTCGCTCCAGTCGCGCCGGCGCGAGTCGTCGAACGGCTGCAGCAGGGCGGCACGGTGGCCGACGTCCTTCGGCCAGTAGCGCCGGCGCAGGACGCGCTCGCCGCGCCAGACGGTGCTCTGCCGGAAGTCGTCGATCTTGCAGAGGGTCTCGCCATGCTGGACGTGGATCGATTCGTTGATGCCTTCGAACGGCTCGGAGCGCGCGCTGAGCGTCACCGAGAAGAGGTCGCCGCGGTCGCTCGTGATCGCGATGCTCAGATTGTCGTCGGGCTCGCGCGGGTCGGACGATGCGACGACGATCTCGAGCCGGTCGGGTGGCGCTCGCCAGGCGAGAACGTGGACGAAGAGATCGAGCCAATGACCGATGTTCCCGCAGACGCGCGTGCCCTCGCCGGGCCTGCGATACCAATGCTCGGCAGGCAGGACGTGGCCGGCGACGAAGCACTGCATCGTGAACGGTGCATCGCTGATCGGCATCGCTCGGCGCAGGTCGGCGATCGCCGCCGAGAACGGCCGGTTGTAGCCGGCGAAGAGGCGCCCGCGCGCGGCGCGGCGTGCGCGCTCGAGCTGCACCAGCTGCTCGAAGCTCACTGCGATCGGCTTCTCGACGTAGACGTCGAGCCCGCGCGCCAGCGCCGCGACCGCGTACGGCGCGTGCGACGCGTGGTTCGAGGCGATGTAGACGGTGCGCAGCCCGGGCGTCGCGAGCAGCGATTCGAAGCTGTCGGCGACGTTCGGCACGGCGAACGCGCGCGCCAGCGTCTCTCGTGCCTCCGCGTCGACGTCGAAGCACGCCGCGATGCGGTGGTGCGCGGCGCTTCTGAGGTAGTAGCCGATCGTCGCGAACGCGAACTGGCCGCAGCCGACGATGGCGACGTCGCACGGCACCCTTCGCGACGACGGCAGCGCGAGGTCGAGGCGCAGCCGGCTCGCCGCCTTGAACAGCGTTCGCCCAGGCCCGTAGATCGCGACGAAACGGACGAGCTTGCGCCACGCGGAGCGGTCGGCGATCGAGGTCATGCCGGCGCGGCGCATACGCGCCGGTAGACGGCGAGCAGCGCGCTCGCGTTGGCGTGGACGTCGAAGGTGCGCTCGGCCATCTCGCGGGCGGCCTGGCCCATCGCGGCGGTGCGCGTGCGGTCGCGCGCGAGCCGCTCGATCGCGTCGGCGAGCGCGACCGCGTCGCCCGGCGCGAACGCTATTCCCGTGACGCCGTCGACGAGCGTGTCGGCGCGCGGCTTGCGCACCGCGACGATGCTCGGCACGCCGAAGAACGCGGCTTCGAAGATCGGTCGCCCCGGGGCGTCGTAGTGCGACGGGAAGCAGAGGACGTCCATCCGTCGGTAGGCGCGACCGATCTCGGCGCTGAAGCCGAGCAGGTGGAAGCGGTCGCGCAGCGCGTCGCGGTCGAGCACGGCCTCGACGTCGGCGCGGACGTTCTGCGCGAGCCCGAGCGCCTTCACGATCTGCGCCTTCAGTCCGTGCGACGGCGCGGCGTCGTCGCCGACGACGAGGAACTCGACGTCGACGCCGCGCTCGCGCGTGATCCGTGCCGCCTCGACGAGCTCGTGAATGCCCTTGACGCGCAGCAGGTTGCCCACGAAGCCGACCTTGAACGACTCGGGTCGCAGCACCTGCAGGCGTGACTCGAGCGCCGCGTCGACCCCGGAGGCCGCCTGCGGCGAGAACGCGTTGTGGATGACGTCGACCGGCAGGTCTGCCGGCAGGCTCTCGCGCACCGTCTCGTCGATGGCGACGACCGCGCGGGCGTCTTCTCGCAAGGTGCGCTGCACCCAGCGCGTGCGCCGCGACGCGGCGTCGGTCGCCGCGACCGAGCGGACGTGGACGAGCGCCGGCGCGCCGAAGAGCTTGCGGGCGATCAGCATCGGCACCAGGCCGGTGAACTCGTTGAGGTGGATGAGGTCGACGCGCCGCCAGCGCCGCTTCGCCTCGGCGAGCGCGGCGACCGTGAACGGCAGGTACGCGAGCTCGCGCAGCAGCACGAGCCAGCGCACGCCCCGGTACCGGCTGTAGCGCGTGTCGTCGAACTGGCTCATGCCGCGCGCCTCGACGACTTCGCCGAGCCGCGAGAAGAAGCGCGTCACGCTGCCCCGCTGGGTGACGAAGAACGGCTGCACCGTGCCCGCAGGAAACGCACCGACCGCCTCGAAGAGGCTGCGCGACGCGCCGCCGAACGGTCCGATCATGTGCAGGTAGAGCACGCGCAGCGGCTTCATCCGATCGACCTGCGGCCCGCGTTGACGATGCGCTTGGCGGTCTCGAAGATGCCGTGGCTCGTCCGGTAGTCGAGGAAGGTCTTGTTCAGCGCTGCCAGGATCGCCTCGAACTGCTCGCTCGTCAGGTTGAGCTTCTTGATCGCGTAGTCGCGGTCCTCGAGCAGGGCGCGCTCGGGATAGACCGGCTCCTGCATCGCCGCGAGCGCCTGCTCGCGCGTCGTCTGGCCGGAGAGGATCAGCGTCGACAGGTGCGCCTTGCGCTTGTCGATGTCGAACTTGCGCGGCAGCAGGTACGCCTGATAGAAGCGGGTGTAGATCGACTCGTAGTGCTTGCCGCCGTAGTAGACCCAGCCGAGCTTGTCCTGCAGCAGCTGCATCGCCTTGGTCTTGTCGTACTCGATGTAGTTGAGGACGGAGACCATGCGGATGCGGCGCCCGAAGACGTACCAGAAGAGCTTCGGCAGCGAGAAGTGCGGATATGTCGAGAGCCGCCTGGTGCCGAAGCGACGGTGGACGTCCTTGACGTAGCGCCAGTCGAAGTAGCCGTAGCCCCACTTCTCGGGCAACACCGCCTCGGTCGCGACGTTGGTGCCGGTGATGACGTGGCGGACGCCGTGCGCCGCCGCCATCTCGTAGAGCAGCGCGAAGATCGCGTGGTCGGTCGGCACCTCGCCGTCGGGCGTCGATGCCTTCAGGAACGCGACCTGGAGGTCGCGGAACTCCTCCCAGTCGATGACGTGCGTGTGCAGGTCGATGCCGAGCGTCTTCAGCGTTTTCTCGATGTTGGCGACCGCGAGCTCGGAGTTCCAGCCGTTGTCGAGGTGGACGGCGAGCGGGCGCAAGCCGAGGTCCTTGACGAGCCAGGCGACGTACGTGCTGTCGACGCCGCCGCTGACGCCGATGACGCAGTCGTAGGGCTTCCCTTGTCCGGCGGCCTTGATCTCGGCGACGAGCGCGTCGAGGCGCGGCTTGCGCTCTTCTGCGGGGATCAGCCGCTCGCGCGCGACGCGCTCGTAGCGGTGGCAGTGGCTGCACACGCCGGCGTCGTCGAAGACGATGTCGGGGTCGGTGGTGTCCATGATGCAGCGGACACAAGTCTGGCGGGCACGGGCGGGAGCGAGCACGGTCATCGAGCAGGAGAGGGTGCGAGCTGCACGGGCCGGCGGCGCGCTCGCGGAGTCGGTCGTCGGGCCAGGATGGGCGACAGGGGGTCGCGCGTGCAGAGCGCCGCCGCCCAGAACACGTAGACCGGATAGAAGTAGCGCGGCGTGTAGATCGGCGTGATCGCGAACACCGCGATGTAGACGAGGCTCAGGTAGACGAGGTCGTTCTTCGTCGTGAATCGACCGCGCCACAACAGCACCACGAAGAGCACGAGCAGCGATGTCGAGTGCAGCAATTGCCAGACGTCGCTGTACCAATTGGTCGGCGCGACGAGACGGTCGAGCCTGAGACCCATCCCGAACAGCAGGTGCGCCGCCTTGACCGGGAAGATCGCCCAGTACCAGCCCTGGTTCTGCAGGTTGACGAGCTGCTCGTACAGACCCGACCCTTCGTAGTCGGCGGCGGCCGACTCGAAGTTGAGGCGGATCGGCGCCAGAGTCTCCTCGAGCAGGACGTAGAGGATCGACAGCGTCGCGAGGAGGACGACCAGCGTCGTCACCCGCCGTCGGTGGACGGGATTGAGCGGCGACAGGAGCGCCAGCGTCACCAGCAGAAGGAGCGTCATCTGCCAGCGCACGAGCACGGAGACGAGCGCGGCGCAGACGAGCGCGGTCAACGACCTCGCCGCATAGAACCGGACGAGCAGCGCGATGAACGCGACCGCCAGGATCTCCTTGTTGACCGAGAGCACGCTCGACACGGTGATCGGGTTCAGCAGGAGCACGAAGAGGAGCTTGGGTGCGTCGACGCGAAGCGACCGCGCCAGGCTGATGACGCTGAACGCGAGCAATGCGGCATTCACGATCAGGACGGCGTAGTAGCTCTCGCCGGTGAGCCGGAGCACGATCAAGGGGCCGAGGAAGTTGCCAGCGATGCCGACGATGTCGCCGAGCGTCTCGAGCGGGAGATCGCCGCGCGCAGCATCGTGGTAGGTCTCCGAGTCGGCGAAGAACTGGAAGTCGTTGCGAAGCTCGAGGGCGTCGATCCCGACCGTCGCCAGGAAGATCGCACCGAAGAGCGCGAGCAGCGCGATCGCGGCGATCGCGACGTCGGCGCGGACGCGCGGCGCTCTCATCGCAGCGCCGCCTCGAGCTCGCCTGGGCTCGGGTACGTGATGAGAACGGCGCGGTGCGGCCCGTGGAAGACGAACATCGCTCCTGCTGCGACCGCCGCGGCACCGCCCTCGCGCACCGCGGCGCCGAAGTCGGCGACCGCACCGGCGCCGCCGGCGGCGATCACCGGCACGCCGACCTTCGCGGTCACGCTCGCGATGAGGTCGAGCTCGTAGCCCTTCATCGTGCCGTCGCGATCGATCGAGGTGAGATAGATCTCGCCGCAGCCGGCGTCTTCCATCCGGCGAGCGTAATCGACAGGATCGACGCCGGTGCCGCGCGTGCCGCATTCGACGAAGACCTCGTGGCGGCCGAACATCTTGCGGCGCACGTCGATCGACGCGACGACCGCCTGGGCGCCGAACTCGCGCGCCGCGTCGCGGACGACGTCCGGGGCGCGCCACGTCGCCGTGTTGAATACGACCTTCTCGACGCCGAGCTTGAGGATGCGACGGGCGTCGTCGACGCTCGCGATTCCGCCGCCGTACGCCAGTGGCATGAAGCACTCGCTCGCGACCTCCTCGATCTTCGCGAACGAAGGCCCACGGCCCTCGCGCGTCGCCGTGATGTCGAGCAGGACGAGCTCGTCGACCTCCTTGTCGTTGAAGATCTTGATCGCGTTGATCGGGTCGCCGACGTACTTCGGATCCTTGAACCGCGTCGTCTTGACGAGGCCGGCGCCGCGTAGGAGCAGGCACGGGATGACGCGCGTCTTCAGCATGTCAGCAGCGCTCCGCGAAGTTGCGCAGAAGGTGCATGCCGAAGCGATGGCTCTTCTCGGGGTGGAACTGCACGCCCCAGACATTGCCGCGGCGAAAGCCACTGTCGAAGTCGGCGCCGTAGAACGTCGTCAGAAGCACGTCTTCGCGGCGCTCGCACGCGACGTAGTACGAGTGGACGAAGTAGAAGCGCGACTCGCGGGGAAGACCTTCGAGCAGCGCGTCGTCGCGCACCGGCTGCGCGATGTTCCAGCCCATGTGCGGAACCTTCAGGGTGGCGTCGGCGGGAACGAAGCGCACCGCCTTCGCATCGACCCAACCGAGACCCGGGCGCTCGCCTTCGCTGCTGCTGTGCGTCATCAGCTGCATGCCGAGGCAGATGCCGAGCACCGGAACCTCGTCGCGGCGGACGCGCTCGTTCAGGAGCGGGACGAGGCCGCTCTTGTCGAGGTTCTCCATGCCGGCGTCGAACGCGCCGACGCCCGGCAGCACGAGCTTGGTCGCGGCCGCGATCCGGGCCGGTTCGGCGGTGATCTCCGAGTCGGCGCCGATCTTCTTCAGCATGTTGCGGATCGAGCCGAGATTGCCCATCCCGTAGTCGATGATCGTGATCATGCCGCCGGCCGATCGGAGTCTCGCGACGTTGCGGCGAGCAGCGATGCCATCGTCGCGTCCGTCTGCGAAGGTGTGAACGGCAATCTGACGCGCCCTCGCAGCAGACGGAAGATCGCGGCCTCGACCGCCGCGGTGTCGCCGGTCTCGACGACGGCGCCGCCGCTCTCGACGATCGTCGTGAAGAACTCCGCGCCGTAGTCGCTCGTGATCAGCGACGGCACGGCGCACTGCGCCGCCTCGATCACCGTGCTCGAGCTGTGCGTCATGTGAACGTCGCAGAGCGGAAGCAGGGCATGCAGCGGGAGGTCGCTCGCGGCGTCGAGCTCGACCGCGCCTGCGCCTGCCAGCGCGGCGCGGATTTCCTCGCGGCGCACCATCATCAGCGGATGCAGCCGCAGCCAGAACGACAGCCGGTCGCCCGCACGTGCGATCAGGCGTCGCAACGGCTCGAGGTGCTCGTCGGAGAGGCCGAACTGCAACGTGACGAGGACCACGGGTCGGCTGCCGGCGTGCTCACGCAGGCGCGCGCCAGCAGCGATCGCCTCGCGCGTGCCCGGCCATTCGGCATCGCCGCGCCAGAGATCGAGCCACGGGTTGCCGCCGATGACCGCGGCGTGGCCGGACCCGCTCGCCCACTTGTCGATGATCGAGCGCTCCCACTCGGACCAGACCCAGAAACGATCGGGCAGCAGCGCGTGCGCGGCGCCACTCGGCAGCGCTGCGTAGCCGGGGTGGAACTCGCCTTGCACGCCGTGCTGGATGTCGACCACGGGGATCCCGCGCAACCGGCAGGCATGCACGAACGCCATCGCCTCCAAGCTGTAGTAGCTGACGACGAAGGCGAGCCGCGGCCGCGTCGCGTCGAGGCGGCGACCGAACTCGGCGCTCACCGTGCGGAGCCTGCAGGCGTCGGAAGCGATCGCTGAGGGCGAGAACGCCGCGTCGGCGAAGCCGCGCGAGCGAACGTGCTCGCAGACCCTGGCGCGCTCCGGCAGCCGTTTCGCGGCGCCCGCGGCGAAGCGCGAGTGCACGACGCCGCTGACGTTCGCGCGATCGATCGCCGCCTGCACGAACACCGACGGCGTCAGCCGCGGCACGTGGTAGGCGTGCCCGGGCGTCCAGAGTGCGCTCGTCGCGCCGTGGCGCTTCGCCGCGCGGATCAACGGATCGCAGAAGCGCTCGACCCAGCTTTCGCCGAGGCGAGCGAACGACAGCCCGTCGGAGAGGAAGACGACGTCGCGCCGGGCGGTCGGCGAGTCATTGCCGGCTGCATCGTTGCGGCGGGCACGCGACGCTTCGCCGGCACCGTGCAGGAACGCGCGCATCCGGCCACCGGGCGACGGCGACGACGTCGCTGCGCCGCCGGGGTACAGCCTCGCCCACTCGGCGAAGAACCAGCGGATGCGCAGCAGCGGCCAGAGCTCGATGCCATCGACCGACCAAGCGTCGACCGGAAAGGTCGACTCGATCTCGGCGATCACGCGCATCAGGTCCGACGAGCGTGGCTTCCTCGGCGCCGCGACGGTCGTCTTGGCCAGCGGAGATGCAATCGTCGTCATGGTTTCGCTGCCGCGCGCTTCGCGCGAATCAAGCGTGCCGGGATGCCACCCCAGATTTCGTCCGCAGGGACGTCGGCGGCGACGACCGAGTTGGCGCCGACGACGGCGTTGTCGCCGATCGTGATGCCGGGCCCGATGTACGCGTTGGCGCCGATCCAGACGCCGTCGCCGATCCGGACGTCGCCGCGCACGACGCGGTCTTCGCCGACGCGAAAGTCGCAGTCGGCGTCGGACGTCTCGGTGTAGATGCGCACGTTGTGCGAGATGCGGCAGGCGCGGCCGACCGAGACGCGGTGGCCGGTGCACGCCTGCACCGTCGACAGCTCGCCGATGTAGCTGCCGTCGCCGAGCTCGATCTCGCCGTCGCCGTAGAGCTGGATCGCGGCGCCGTTGAAGCGGAAGCCCGGTGCGATGCGATAGCGCGCCCGCGCGCCGCGGTAGACGAGGCGCCAGAACAGCGCGCGCGCGCGCAGCAGCGTCCGCGAGACGAACGCTGCGCTCATGGCGACGCCGTCCGCGTGCGAGCGAGCGCACGCACGGCGAGCCATGGCCGGTGCCACGGCATCGGTTGCACGCGCGTCGAGAGCAGCCACGAGAGCGCGAGCTGCGCCGTCTGCGCGCCGAGGTAGGCCGCGGCCGCTCCGGCGGCGCCGAAGCGCTTCGTCAACACGATCGCGAGCACGACCGCGATCGTCGCAGAGCAGATCGTGGCGATGCTCAGCCACTCGTTCTTCGAGGTGAAGAAGAACAGCCCGGCGATGTTGAGATAGATCGACGACATCGCCCCGCCGAGCAGGAAGAAGATCGACAGTCCGACCGCGGCCTGGAAGCGCGGCCCGAGCAGCGCCGGACCGACGACGAGCATCGCCGCCCAGAGCAGAAGTGCGATCGCGATCCAGACCGGGATCAGCACGTAGGTCGCGCCGACGATGCGCAGCCTCGCGCGGCCGAACCGCGCGGCCATCTGTGCGTACATCCACGGCGAGAGCACCTTGACGAGCGTGTCGCCGAGCATGTTCATGACCATGCCGAGCTGTGCCGCGGCGCCGTAGATGCCGAGCGCGTCGGCTCCGAGCCGTGCCGAGACGGTGAAACGGTCGGCCGTGGCGAGCAGCGAGCCGGCGAGCACGTGCGGCGCGAGCGGCAGGCCGAAGCGCAGCAGCGAGCGCACCGCGGAGGGTGACGCCTGCCAGCGCGCGTCGCCCGCGGCGTGGAGGAGCGCCACCGACGCGAGCGCAGCGACGACGGTCGCAACGAGCGCGCCGCCGATCCGCCCCGCCGCTCCCGCCGCCAACGCGAGCACCGCGACGAGCGAGAGGCCGAGGTTGCCCGCTGCCATCGCGACCTGGAACGTCGCCGATCGCATCGGCTTGACCTGGCTTTGCCACAGCGTCGGCCGGATCGCGGCGATTGCGGTCGTCCCGGCGAGGAGCGCAGCGGCGGGCCAGAGCCACGTCGGCAGGCCGACCGTCTCGTGCCAGATCGCGCCGACGATCGTCATCAGCGCTGCGCACGCGAGCGTGGTCACAAGGGCGACGAGAAGCGCCGAGCCGACCAGCGCCGGGAACTCGTCGCCCGGCCCGCGCCGGAACCAGCCGACCGAGATTGCGCTGTGGACGCTGAGGCCGGCGAGCGCCGACGCGTAGTTGACGAGCAGGAAGAAGCCGACGACGAGCCCGTACTCGGCCGGCCCGAGGGCGCGCGTCAGCACCGGCAGCAGCAGGAACGGAACGGCCGCCGACAGCGCGTTGGCGACGCCGTAGATCGCGCCGGCGCGCAGCAGGCTCATGCGTGCTCCCGGCCATCGTCACTGCCCGCGGTGCTCACGTCGTCAGGAAGCGGCGCAGGATGCGCAGCCCCGCCTCGCCGCTCTTCTCGGGATGGAACTGGAAGCCCGTGATCGCGCCGCGCGCGATCGCCGCGCAGACGGCGTGGCCGCCGTACTCGCAGTCGGCGAGACGGTGAGCCGGATCGTCGGGGACGACGGCGAACGAATGGACGAGATAGACCGACGTCCCTTCGGGCGTGTCGGCGAGCAGGCTCTCGCGCCAGCTCGCACCCGCCGGCGTGCGCAGCGCGGTCCAGCCGATGTGCGGGACCTTGTGCGGCCGGCCCGCGGTATCGCGGTCGGGAACGGCGCGGACTCGGCCGGGGATCAGGTCGAGTCCTTCGTGGATGCCGAACTCCTCGCTCGCGGTCGCGAGCATCTGCATGCCGAGACAGATGCCGAGCAGCGGCCGGCCCGATGCGGCATAGCGGCGGATCGGCTCGACAAGACCGCGCTCGCGCAGGCCCGCCATGCCGCCCGCGAATGCGCCGACGCCGGGCAGCACGAGCCGCTCGGCGCGTTCGAGCGCGGCGGGGTCGCTCGAGAGCGTCACGTCGCCGCCGCAGCGTTCGAGCGCGCGGCGGACGCTGTAGAGGTTGCCGATGCCGTAGTCGACGACCGCGACCTGCGAAGACGTGGTCATGGCGTGCGCACCTCGATGCCTGCCGACGCAGCGACACCGCGCAGTTCGCCGATCGTCGTCTTCTTGTAGTGCAGCGCGTCGGCGATCGCCACGGCGTCAGCGGCGCCGTCGCGGACCACCTCGGCGAGGTGCCGCGGCTCGCCGTAGCCGCCGCTCGCGATCACCGGAACCGTGACCGCGCTCGAGACGGCCTTGGTCAGCGCGAGGTCGAAGCCCTTGCGCGTTCCCTCGCGGTCGATCGAGGTGACGAGGATCTCGCCGGCACCGAGCTCGACGCCGCGCCGCGCCCACTCAATCGCGTCGACGCCGCTGCGCTCACGGCCGCAGTCGGTATAGACCTCCCATTTGCCCGGTGCCTGCTGCTTGGCCTCGATCGAGAGCACCATCGCCTGCGAGCCGTAGCGCCGCGACACCTCGGTGACGAGCTCGGGCCGGCGCACCGCGGCGGTGTTGATCGCGACCTTGTCGGCGCCGGCGCGCAGCAGGTCGCCGACGTCGTCGACGGTGCGGATGCCGCCGCCGACCGTCATCGGCACGAAGACGTCGTGCGCGGCGCGGCGGACGATCTCGGTGAGCTTGCTGCGGCCATACAGGCTCGCGACGATGTCGATGTAGACGAGCTCGTCCGCGCCCTGCTCGTAGTACATGCGCGCGTATTCCTGCGGGTCGCCGATGACGCGCAGGCCCTCGAGGTGGACGCCCTTGATGAGGTTCGGCCCCTTGATGTCGAGGCGGGCGATCAGGCGGACGTTCGGCACGTGACGTCAGTCCTCGTCCCAGACCGCGTGGCGCAGCTTCCACGAACCATGGTCGTAGCGCCACAGGTGCGGCGAGCGAAACGAATCGGCCAAGTTGTCGAAGTAGGCGCGGTCGATCAGCGGCTGCTCGAACATCGTCGACGCCTGCGGAAACTCCTTCGGCGGGATGCTGAGGTAGCGGAAGATCTCCTCGGCGAAGCGATCGGGGAACTCGCCGTCGAAGCGCTTCGCGAGCGCGACTCCTTCCTCGCGGTCGATGTCGCCCGAGCGGATCTCCTGCGCGGCGTCGTACGTCGCCCGGCCGATGCCGAACTTGATGTGCGTCGTGTAGTAGTGGAAGTCGTCGATGCGGTCGTCGATGCTGTTGTACTTGCTGTAGGTGCCCGGCGTCCGCTCGGGCGAGGCCTGGAAGCCGCCGTGCTCGACGGCGTAGTAGTAGCAGCTCTGCGGGTGCCACTTCAGGTAGTAGCCGAGGTAGTGCACCTCGATCTTCTGCCGCTCGATCTCCTCGGGATTGGCCGGCAGGTACGGCTGCAGCTCGTGGGCGTCGACGCCGTATTTCTCCTGCAGCTCGGCGATCGACGTTCCGCCGAGATAGATCTTCGACTTGTCGGTCGCGGTGAAGTACGACCAGTCGCGCTTCGCCGACTGCGTGTCGGCGATCGGGTTGCCGTACTCGGCCTCGTTCTCGCCGTAGAAGACGAGCGGGATCTTGTGCAGCAGCGCCATCTTCGGCGCCAGCGACTTCTGGCCGAAGATGAACGGCTGGAACGGGTGGAACAGGTTCTCGACCGCGAGGCGGGTGACGAGCCGGTGGACCCGGCCGTTCGGCGTGCACAGGAAGTTGTCGAAGCCGGCGTGGATCCAGGCCTCGAAGTTCTTCCAGCCCCACTCGGTGTGGATGTGCGGCGCCCACGTCACCGTGAGCGGGTGCATGCCGTACTTGTACTTCAGCACGTGCGCGGCGTAGAAGCTGTCCTTGCCGCCCGAGCCGGGGACGAGGCAGTCGTAGCTGCCGTCGCTGCTGCGGAAGCGATCGCAGAGGTCCTTCAGCTGCCGCTCGCGATCGGCCCAGTCGATCGTCTTCTGCTTCTGCTCGGCCATCCGGCAGGCGTCGCAGATGCCGTCGGCGTCGAAGTGGATCGTTTTCTTCTTGCTGTCCTTGGTGTGCTCGTACTCGACGGCCGAGTTCGGCCG
>Ga0070661_100001637_pt1 | contig 15500 bp, 14 predicted proteins | sample KBSC43metaG_FD_64663 | JGI IMG/M metagenome (GOLD analysis project Ga0070661, IMG submission 64663) | Corn rhizosphere microbial communities from Kellogg Biological Station, Michigan, USA - KBS C4-3 metaG | ecosystem: Host-associated > Plants > Roots > Rhizosphere > Soil ...
ACCAAATCGATGCCCGGGCTTAGCCCACACCCCTCACCGTTTCAAGAAAAACATTCGCGGCGCAGACCTGTTCTCGGACCGGTCGCGAAAATGAAAAGGCCCCGCCGAAGCAGGGCCTGATTCTCGAAGGCAGAGAGCCTTACTTGAAGTGCCAGAGCAACTGAGCTCTCACACCGTCGGCGACGTTCGAATTGTTCGCGCCCATATAGTGCACATATTCGAGGTTCACACTCGCACTGTCGCTGAGCATGAACTCAACACCCACGCCGGGCATGTAGTACGTGTTGCCGCTGCCAGCGTAGTACTCGTAACCAAGGGCGCCATAGAGCAGCGCGGTATCACCGACGACGAAGCCAGCACGGCCCTCGATGCCCGCTGTCCACTGGTCGCCGCCGCCGCTGGTAAGATTGCGGTCGTAGCCAACCCACCCCTGCACACCGGCCAGGAACATGCCCGACTGGAAGTTCGCGCCGAGGATCGCATCGATCTCGCCAAAGTTGTTTCCTGACCCCTGGTCATGGTCAGCCTCAATGCCGGCACCGATATAGCCACCTGTCCAATCGCTGGTCATAGCTGCTTCAACCGGCGGCGGGGCCATCAGGTCCGCGGCCATCGCGGTGCTGCCGAGCAGCATCGACGCCAGCGCGCCAAGCGCAATTTTCGAAATGGGGCTCATGTCAGGTCTCCAGAATCTATTCTGGCCCTTTATTCGCCCGATGTGCGGCGGCGCGCAAGACAGTTAACGCATTGCGGCCAGGAAAAAGCTGCATTCCGCAGGCCGCTGTTGCAACACGGTAACGCTACAGGCCGATCCGGTGCCTAGTTCAGGTGCCACATGAGGCCAACCGTGGCTCGTGCAGCGCTCGGGCCCGAGCCGAACGAGCCTAGGCCCTGCACGTCACCGCGGACGCCAAGGCTGCCGCCGAGGCCCATTTCGGCGCCGATTCCAATGGCATAGACGGGGCTTGAATTGACCAACCCTGCGCCGGCGTCCCCATAGAGCATGACGTTGTCCGCGATGAAGCCGCCGACCCGGCCCAGCGCCAGGGCGTCATACGCCGTGACACCACTGTTGAAATAGATGTCGCCCTGGAATTCGCCGCCGACCACAATTCCGTCGGTGACCGCGAAATTGGAGCCGACGACCACGCCGACCGAGGTGCCCCACGAGGAGAGCCCTGCGGTGCCGCCGACGTAGAGGCCGTCGAAGTTGAACAGCGGGCTCGAGTAGATCGGATCGGCCGGAACGGGCTTCAGCAGATCGGCTGCATTGGCGACAGACGCAGTCGCGATTGCGAGGGCAGCGCCGGCGAAAAGGATGCGCGCGAGTTTCATGGAAAATCCCCTGAGAGGCCGAATTTAACTGGAGGGGATTTTGCGCCATTGCCGGTTTCCTGAAAATTAGCGGCAAATCTTAATTATCTCATAGGTTTAACGGAGTCTTACACCGCAAAAAAGAAGGCCCCGCCGAAGCGGGGCCACAGGGGGACAATAAGTCCGGCTCAAAAGTGCCAGTTGAGACCGACCTTCACAGCCGCCGAATTCTCGGCGCTGTTGTCGAGGTCGAAATTGTACTGCGCTTCGGTCTTGAGGCCGAGATTGTCGGCCAGCTTGAACTCGGCACCGACGCCGAGCGGGGCATACCAGCTCGAGCCCGAGCGCGAACCGGCGCCGGAGTAGACATAGAGGATGGCGCTGTCCCCGAGGGAGGTGCCCAGCTTGCCGGTCAGCTGACCGTCGACATTGTTGTTAGTGTACCAAGTACCGGACAACTCGCCGCCCAGCAGCAGGCCGTTGGTGATGGCGTTCACGCCGAAGTCGACACCGAGCCCGAAGGCGCTGGGCGCGGTCTGGCCAGCGATGAATGCGCCGAGATAGCCGCCATTCCAGTCGGGGCTGGTTTCCACAACCGGCGCCGGAGGCGGTTCAGCCAGAAGATCCGCCGCGAACACGGCGGGAGTGAACGCCGCAAACGCTGCGCCGGCTAGCAGTGCAAGTTTGAGAGTGCGCATGTCTTAGTCCTTTTCTATTCGAGCGCGCGCCGGTGGGAGGGGACGGCCCGCGTTGGTTGTATGTGGTGCCCCGGACATGGCTTGAACACGCCAGGGACAATTTGGTGTCACGGGCTCCGCCGCATTCCCCGCTCCTGTGGGAATTCTGCAACAGCGCCTGATTTGGCCGTCCGTCCCACCGCAGCGGGACGACCGAGAGTGAAGGTTTGCTCGAGCCTAGAAATGGAACTTTGCCCCGAGAGTGACCTGGTCTTTCGGATTCGCACCCGAGAGCGCGAAGCCGTGGAGGTAACGGGCGTCCACCGAAATGGAATCTGTGACCGCCAGTTGGAGCCCGCCGCCCAACAATGCGTTGGTCGCGGGCGCTGCGCCCATGTCGGCCCCGGCGCCAGCCAGAGCGTAGAGGACGAGGTCATTGGTGACGGCGACGCCCGCCTTCCCCATTGCCTGGATGGACGCGGTATCGCCGGCCGACCCCGTCAATCCCTGAAAGTCGATCTCGCCGCCGGCGAGGACCATCTGGAAATTCGTGTCGACGCCGATATTGAGGCCCAACCCATATTGGACGCCGCCCACCGCGCTCGACTGGGTGACGCCATAGACGCCGGCGTAAAATCCGTTCCAATCGTAGTCGCCGCCGGCGACGGGAATGGCCTTGTCGCTCGAGACTGGCAGCGTCATCAGATCGGCCGCATTCGCGCCACCGGCAACTGCAGCGAATGCGACAGCGAGAATGGCCGTCCGGTAGATGCGCACGAAAAGCTGTCCTTCGCCCTTTTGCGGGCGAAACGCGCGAGCCGATCCCGCCGTTCCGCCAAAATTCGATCCGGCGAGGTTTCCGCGAGTCGCTAGAACGCCGCTTCACCTATCCGAAGAGGCTGAAACTCATCGGCTATTGTGGGCTCAATTGGCCGCTCGGCGGGCGACAATATGGCGGTTCCAAGATGTGGCCGAACGGCCACGGCGCGGATGGCCTGCGATTGCGCTAAATTAGGGGAAATGGCGCGAGAGACGGGGCTCGAACCCGCGACCTTCGGCGTGACAGGCCGACGCTCTAACCAACTGAGCTACTCCCGCATCGGCGAGAGCCTGAGCCCCGCGAAACGTGGCGTTCGTCTAGAGGCGGCGGCACGGCAAGTCAAGCACGCAGAGGGTGCCCGTTGACGGGCCGCAAGTCGGGTCATAGGTAGTGCGCGGCCTCAATGCCGGGCGGTTAGCTCAGTGGTAGAGCATCTCGTTTACACCGAGAGGGTCGGCGGTTCGAGACCGTCACCGCCCACCAATTCTGCAGCAAGATGACAAACGGCCCCGGCGTGCATGGCGCTCGGGGCCGTTCAGTTGAACTGGTGCTGCGATCAGTTGATCGAGTCTTTGAGCCCCTTGCCGGGCTTGAACTTGGCCTGATTGGAGGCCGGGATCTGGATTTCAGCACCGGTCGCCGGGTTGCGGCCGACAGATGCCTTGCGCTTGGAAACGGAGAAGGTGCCGAAGCCCACGAGGCGGACTTCGTCGCCCTTCTTGAGCGAATTGGTGATGGCGTCGAAAACGGCATCCACCGCTTCCCCGGCCTGCGCCTTGGTGATGCTCGCTCCATCGGCGACGACGCCGATCAGATCGTTTTTGTTCATAGCGTTCCTCACAGTGAAAAGTGCGCCCGTCGGCGAACCAGAGATGGCGCGGCAACTCCTTGGTCGATTCCCTGCGAAACGCAAGGATTCCCGGGCATTTCACCCCACAACCGCCGCCCCACGTTCATGGGACGGCAAAATGGGGCGGTCAATCGAAAACGCCCTGATCACTGCCGGAAAGCTCCGGATTCCGGGGTTTTCCACCAATAGCGCCGCGTGAGACGCGGATTTCAGTCCGGTTGCGGGGCATTCGGGGGCCGTCGAACCCCGAAAACCAAGGGAATCGAGAGCGCGTAGAGCCCGACGCCGACAAGCCAGATGAGTTCTGGCCAGGTTTGCTGGAAGGCGAAATAGAGCCCGGCAAAGAACAGCGGCCCGAAGATCGACGCGAGCGAGACGACCGAGGCCAGCACGCCCTGCAGCCGCCCCCGGCTGTCCGCGTCGGCCTGCTGGGTCATCAGCGATTGGAGCGCGGGATTGCCCACGCCGCCGAGTGCAAAGAGCGGCATCACCGCAAAGATGATCCAGCCCTGCGTCGCGATCGTCGCGGCGGCGAGCGCGACGTTTTCGCAGGCGAGACCAACGAAAATGGCGTTCCGCTCGCCCATCCATTTCGAGATGACGCCCGGCAGGAACGCTTGCACCAGCGCGTGCGACAGACCGTAGGCGCCGAGCGAGAGACCCACCATAACGCCGTTCCAGTTGAACACGTCATAGCCGTAGAGCGCCACACCGTGCTATAGACCTGGCTGACGAAGGCGAGGATGAAATAGACGGCGATCATCGGCAGCAGTGAGCGGAGGCGGAATGCCCACGCCATCGGCTTGATGGGTTGAGCTCGCCGAAGTTGGCTTGGCCGAACGATCGCCCGGCCGCGATTCCGGCAGCACGAAGAGCCAGAAGCAAGAAGAACGCCAGAAGGAAGTTGAGGCCGTTGAGGATCGCCGCCGAGGATACCAAGCTCACCAAGACCAAATCGAGATGGGCGGAGGTCGGCAAATTCCTCACCGGGCAAACCTCGCGTCCCGAAGATGACCGCCTTCCGCCGGGACAGCATCTGGTCAAGAACTGGCCGGTGCTCGATCTCGGCCAGACGCCGAACATCGCGCCCCAGAACTGGCGGCTCGATATCACCGGCGCCGTCGAATTCCCGACGAGTTGGACCTGGAACGACCTGATGTCGGCCCCTCAGACCAGCAAGGTCTCCGACATCCATTGCGTCACGACCTGGTCGCGCTACGACAATCATTGGGACGGCGTGACCACGCACGATTTGCTGGATGCGGTTCGGCCCCTGCCCGAGGTCACGCACGTCCTGCTCACCAGCAATGACGGTTACACCACGAACCTTGCTCTCGCCGACTTCGCGTCACCCGAGGCCATCATCGCGCACAGCTGGGAAGGCGAGCGGCTGACGCTCGAGCACGGCGGTCCGGTGCGGCTCGTCGTGCCGCACCTCTATTTCTGGAAGAGCGCGAAGTGGCTGCGCAAGATCGAATTTGCCACGGCCGACCACCCCGGCTTCTGGGAAGTCCGGGGCTATCACAATCACGCCGATCCCTGGCTTGAGGAACGCTACTCCTAAGCGCTGCCTGGCCGCCCCCTCAACCTGTAAAGTCGCGCTTGCCGAGCGGCACGCCCGCGTGGCGCAGGATGTCGTAAGCCGTGGTCACGTGGAAGTAGAAGTTCGGGAGCGCGTTGCGGTTGAGATACTCCTCAGCGCTCCATTCCACCGGCTCGCCGTGTACCTTCAGCGGGATCATCTTGGCCTCGTGGCCGTCGAGCTGCTCGGGCTTGTAGCTCTTCTGGTAGTCGAGGCCCTTGGCGAGCCGCTCCTTGACCTCGCCCCAGGTCTTTTCGGTGTCGGGCCATGACGGGGCATCCTGGCCGCTTACCCGCGCAACGAACAGCTTCGCTCGGTCGGTCGCGCTTTGAATCTGGAACGAGAGGGGATGCATGTCCGGGGCAAGCCGCAGCCCAGCCAGATTGTCGAGATTGAACTTGCGCTCGGTGCCATAGGCCTCGGCCTTGGCCATGATGGCCTGCAAATTTGTGAGCATGCGGATGAAAACCCCGCTCGAGGCGGCGTAGAGGGAGGTGGACATTTATCGGGTTCCAGCTTTGGCGGGTGTCGGACGACCGTGCATTCATCGTCTTTCGGCGATGGTTTGCCGCAAAGCGCCTTGCAATGCAATGCATGGACACTTCGGAACCCGCCTTAGCGTGGCGTTAACGGCCTCGCCCTAGCCTCCGAGTACGACTCGCGAGACGACCCATGACCGACGTCACCGGCCTTGATTTCATGGCCGCCAACCTCATTGGCATCCAATCCCAGCAATCGCTGACGGACGAATTTGCCCAGTATTTCCGGGGCACCGACGGCAAGATGCACACCGCCGGCTCGTTCAAGGGCATGGATGGGAAGTACCACGCCAAGGGCGCGTTCTACGGCCGGGATGGAAACTACCATCCGCAGGGGTCCTTCCTCGGCAACGACCGGAAGTATCACTTGGCGGGCTCATTCCTTGGCAAGGACGGAGCCTGGCACATCAAGGGCTCGAAACTTGGGCGAGATGACCAGTACCACGGCCCAAACGCCCAGCTGCAGGCTGACGGAACCTACAAGGAAAACAAGACCGACACGATGCTGCAAATGCTCGAGTCGAGCGGCGCGATCGGGTAGCTGCAAGAATTAAGAGGGCCACAGCCCCGTTTCCGGAACTGTGGCCCTGGGAGGCACCCGCCGCACTGTTGAGGGCTTGGGGGCAGCGGCGAGCGCCTCGCGGTTCACCGGTGCATGGGTCGTTTGCAGAATTCCAGCGAACACCCGATAAATGGACCTTCGGGCACACATTGAAAGGTGCTTTCACTGACGTGTGATGTTCATGGACGAAATGTCATGCACATTGCCCCGGATGCTCAAAAACCCTAAGAGAGCACCGCAACGCCGCGGCTTCGGCCCGCCTTGCACAGAGGTCCAGATGGACACCCTTTCGCCGCCGCCGGCGGCCACCAAAGCCTTTACCGACCCTACCGCTGCGTGGTCGTACCTCGCGGAAATCTACCACCGGAACACGGTGTTCATCCGCGACAAGCTGATCGGCCTCAGCAAGGGCAACGTCCCGAAGGGGCGCGTCCGGGCCTTTTACCCCGAGGTGCAGGTGACCTCGCGCAGCTACGGTAAGACCGACTCGACCCTCGCCTATGGCTACCTGCACACGCCGGGGATTTACCGGACGACAATCACGGCGCCGGATCTCTTCAAGGCCTACCTGATCCAGCAGTTCTCGGTGATCCTCAGGAACCACGGCGGGACGATCGACGTCGGCGAGAGCGCTACGCGCATCCCGCTGCATTTTGCGTTGGCGCCGGACGAACGGATCGACGGCGAGGCGATCGACGCCCTGCCGATCCCCCTGCGCGACCTCTTTGACGTCCCCGACCTGCAGGACACTGACGACGAGATCGCCAACGGCACGTTCGTGCCCCCGCCCGGGGGGCCCTATCCACTCGCGCATTTCACCGCGCCGCGCGTCGACTACTCGCTCTACCGCCTGAGCCACTATACCGGCACCGACGCCGATCATTTCCAGAACTTCGTGATTTTCACCAATTACGGCTTTTACGTCGACGAGTTCACCCGGCTGTCCAAGCAGTACATGGCAGAAGGCCATCCCGACTACGACGCGTTCGTCGAGCCGGGCAATTGCATCACCCGCAACACGCGCCTCGGCGGCGGAACCACCGGCGCGCCGGCGATGCGATCGCCGCAGATGCCGGCCTATCACCTCAAGATGAGCGGCTCGCGCGGCATCACCTTCGTCAACATCGGAGTCGGCCCCTCCAACGCCAAGACCATCACCGACCATATTGCCGTGCTGCGTCCCCACGCCTGGATCATGCTCGGCCACTGCGCCGGCCTCCGAAATTCGCAGGAGCTGGGCGACTACGTGCTGGCTCATGCCTATCTGCGCGAAGACCACGTGCTCGACGCCGACGTTCCGGTGACCGTCCCCATTCCGGCTCTCGCGGAAGTTCAGGTGGCGCTGGAGCAGGCAGTGGGCGAGATCACCCACCTTGAGGGCATCGAGACCAAGCGCATTATGCGCACCGGCACGGTGGCGACCTTCGATAACCGCAATTGGGAGCTGCGCGACCAGACCGAAATCACCCGCCAGCTCAGCCAGTCCCGGGCCGTTGCGCTCGACATGGAGTCGGCAACCATCGCGGCCAACGGCTTCCGCTTCCGCGTGCCCTACGGCACGCTGTTGTGCGTCTCCGACAAGCCGCTGCATGGCGAGCTGAAGCTTCCGGGCATGGCGTCGGACTTCTATCGGACCCAGGTCAACCGGCATTTGCTGATCGGCCTCAGGGCCATGGAGATCCTGCGCAACCAGCCGCCCGAGAAGCTTCACTCCCGCAAACTCAGAAGCTTCGCGGAGACGGCGTTCCAGTAACCTTTTTCGGCCAAAATTCGGGCGCCAATCCCCGGCTGGGCATCGAGCGGAGGCGAGAGCGAAAATGGCAAACGAGCCCGATTTTACACCGCCGGACGATGTGATCTTCGAGCCGGACGTTCCGGTCATCGACAGCGCCGACGCCGCCTCGGCGTCCGTACCGGGTCCGACCGGCAAGACCTCCAAGCGCATCCCGTCGGCGATCAGCGGCAAGCGCTACCGCAAGCGCGATCTCGTGCGGCTCGACAGCCTCCGACCGACGCTTACCGAATTCATCCGGCGCGATTTCCCAGAGCTACCACACGATGCAATGATCAGCGTCCGCGAACTCGCGCGCTATCGCATGAGTTTTACGGAAGATCTGCTCAAACAGGAGCATGGCGAGTTCTCCGAGCTCGATCGCCAGGTCGCCGAAAGCATCGCTCGGCAGGATACGATCGCGGAGAACACCGATGAGGAATTCGAGGAGCACCGCTCGCTCGGCGAAAGGCTCTCGGACCAGATCGCAACTTTCGGTGGGTCCTGGAAATTCCTGATCTCGTTCGGGGCGGTGCTACTGGTCTGGATGACGATTAACGTCGTTTCGGGCCTACACGCGTTCGACCCCTATCCTTTCATCCTGCTCAACCTCTGCCTCTCCTGCGTTGCGGCGGTACAGGCGCCCATCATCATGATGAGTCAGAAGCGGCAGGAGGTGAAGGATCGCCTGCGGTCCGACAACGATTACCGTGTGAACCTCAAGGCGGAGCTCGAAATCCGGCACCTGCACGAGAAATTCGACTATCTCGTCTCCCGCCAGTGGCAGCGTCTGGCGGAAATCCAGCAGATCCAGCTCGAGATGATGAATGACGTTTCGGCGGTCAACCGCCGCCGTCGCACGCTGGTGTCACGCACCAAGGCCGCGCGACGCGCCGCGAAATCGGCAGCCGCCAAGGAGAGCAAGGCCACGAGCTGACGGCCTTAGCGGGCCCCGGTCTTCACGTAATCGAGCAGCCAGTCCGGCCAGTTGATCGTCATTCCATTGCAGCCGATCTCGGCCGCCGCGATCATCTGATCGCGGTTGGCAATTCCGGAGCTGCGCGCCTCGAGGCCCAGCGTATGGGCGTGGTCGACGATTGCCGCCGACTGGTTCCTCGAGTTCAGCGTGAGCATCCGGAAGCCATTGCCGGCGCACCGATCCACCGCGCCTGTCGGGTCTGACACGAGCAGTTCCTCGGGCGCCCAAGCGATCCGAATTCCCGGCGCACGCTCCATCATCTCCTTGAGCTCGGCTTGCTGTTCGCAGGCGAAAACGAAGACGTTCTCGACCAACCGGCGCCGGCCGATCGCCTCGGCTACCTTGGCAACAAGTCCCGCCTGCGGCTTCTTAAGCTCGATATGATAGGTCAGCCGAGGCCCGAACCGATCCAGCAGCTCGTCGAGCGTGATCAGCCGCTCGCCGGCATAGTCCCGATCCCATGACAGCCGCGGGTCATGCCATGAGCCCGCATCCAGTTGCTTCAGGTCGGCGAGCGTGTGCTCCTCCGGCAGCCCCGTACCGTTGGTCGTGCGATCGAGTGTATCGTCGTGGAGGAGCAGTACCTTGCCGTCGGCGGTCAGGCAGACATCGGTTTCGACCTCGGTCGCTCCCATCGCCACCGCGCGCTCGAACGCCGCCATGGTGTTCTCGGGCGCATATCCGCTCGCCCCCCGATGCGCGATGATACGGAACGGGTGAGCGAGCGCTGTCATACGTCGAGCGGCGTCACCGCTTCGCTCGCGGCAATAGCCGCCATGTTGACGATTCCCCGGCTGGTGACGGACGGCGCGAGGATATGGGCCGGAGCGCGCGGCCCCATCAGGATCGGCCCGACCGCAAGCGCATTGGTCATTTCCTTGAGCAGCGTCATCGACAGATTGGCGCTCTCGAGGTTCGGGAAGATCAGCAGATTGGCTTCCCCGTTGAGCACGCTGTCGGGAATATAGCGCTGGCGCAATTCCTCGTTGAGTGCGAGGTCTCCCTGCATTTCGCCTTCGACGATCAGCTCCGGCGCATAGGCCTTCAGCTTGCGATAGACCTCGCGCATCTTGAACGCCGAGCTTCCATCGCGCGAGCCGAAGTTCGAGTAGCTAAGCAGCGCCGCCTTGGCCTCGATATTGAACCGGCGCAGATGGCTGCGCGCCTGCAATGCGATGGCTACGATCTCGTCGGCGGTCGGATCGATATTGACGTAGGTGTCGGTCAAAAAGAACGCACCGCGCGGCATGATGAGCATCGACAGCGCCGAAACATCCTTGACGCCGTCCTGCACCCCCACGACCGAGCGGATGTCGCGCACATGCTTGATGTAGCGCCCTTCGAGCCCGCACAGCATGCCGTCCGCCTCGCCGCGCTTGACGGCAAGGGCCGCGATGGTGGTCGTATTTGTGCGCACGATGGTGCGTGCGGTTTCCGGCGTCACGCCAGACCGACCCACCAGCGAATGGAACAGAGTTACATAGTCGCGGTAGCGGGGATCGTCCTCAGGATTGATGATCTCTATGGACTTGACGTCGAGGTTGAGGCCGAACCGCCGCACCCGGCTTTCGATGACCTGCGGCCGTCCGATCAGAAGGGGTTGGGCGATCCTGTCCTCGATCAGGACCTGGGCAGCCCGCAGCACGCGCTCGTCCTCGCCATCGGCGAAAGCTATCCGCTTTCTATGCCCCTGCGCGCGGTCGATGATGGGCTTCATGACGAGACCTGACCGGAACACGAAGCGGTTGAGGCTGTCGTGATAGGCGTCGAAATCCTTGATCGGCCGGCGCGCGACGCCAGTTTCCATCGCGGCGCGCGCCACCGCGGGTGCGATGCGCAGGATCAGGCGTTGGTCGAAGGGATTGGGAATGATGTGCTCGGGCCCAAAAACGGCGGGCTGACCGCTCGGCGACACCTCGAGCCCCGGGTCGTGGGCCAGCTTGGCGATCGCCTTGGACGCTGCAAGCTTCATCTCCTCATTGATCGCCGTCGCACCCACATCGAGCGCGCCGCGGAAGATGAAGGGGAAGCATAGAACGTTGTTCACCTGGTTCGAGTAGTCGCTGCGGCCCGTGCACACCATTGCGTCGGGCCGCACCGCCCTCGCCTCCTCAGGCATGATTTCCGGCGTCGGATTGGCCAGCGCGAGCACCAGCGGGTTCTTCGCCATCTTCTTGAGCATTTCAGGCTTCAGGGCGCCCGCGGCCGACAATCCCAGAAAGATATCCGCGCCGTCGAACACTTCGGCGAGGGTCGTCGCATCGCTCTTCCGGCAGAACTTGCCGCGCCACTTGTCCTTGACGTCGGTGCGGTTGTCGGTGAGCAGCCCGTCCTTGTCCGCAACCCAGATGTTCTCGAGCTTTGCGCCCAGCGCCAGTAGGATATTCAGGCACGCAATCGCCGCGGCCCCTGCCCCGCTGGTGCAGATCTTGACGTTACCGATCTTCTTTTTGGCGAGCTCCAGTCCATTGAGGACCGCGGCACCGACAATGATCGCGGTGCCATGCTGGTCGTCGTGGAAGACCGGAATATTCATGCGCGAGCGCAGCGCTTCCTCGATCTCGAAACACTCGGGCGCCTTGATGTCCTCGAGGTTGATCCCCCCGAACGTGGGCTCGAGCGGCCGCACCACCTCGATGAATTTCTTGGGGTCGCGTTCGTCGACCTCGATGTCGAACACATCGATGCCCGCGAATTTTTTGAACAACACCGCCTTGCCTTCCATCACCGGCTTACTGGCGAGCGCGCCGATCGCGCCGAGGCCAAGCACGGCGGTGCCGTTCGAAATGACGGCGACGAGATTGCCCTTGGAGGTGTACTTGAACACGCTGTCGGGGTCCTCTGCGATTGCCTCGCAGGGTGCGGCAACTCCCGGGGAATATGCGAGCGCGAGGTCGCGCTGGTTGCCGAGCGGCTTGGTCGGCTGAATTTCGAGCTTTCCGGGGCGCGGGAATTCATGGAAATGCAGCGCTGCTTCGCGCCGCGCCCGCGCCTGATCGTTGACGTCCGACATCCCTGTCCCTCCGCGCCGAGCACCGGGAAAGGCGCCATCCGACGGGTTTTTTCTTGGTGCCACTAATCCTTGCCGGTGAAAAGGGCGATCCTAAGCGGCAACTGAGGCGACGGTTTCCGAAGGCTGTTCAGCGGTTTCGCGCCGGCTGCCAATCGCCTCCGCCAGCTCGCGGAACGCGCTCGTACGGAGCGCCGGCGCAAAGAGATATCCCTGCGCCATCACCACCCCGTGGCGCCGAAGATAATGGGCCTGCGCTTCGGTCTCGACGCCCTCGGCAACGATCTCAGTCCCCAGCTCGTGGCACATGGTGATGAGGCCATCGAGCACCGGCACCTGATGGGTTTCCGGCTTGATCATGTCGATGAACACCCGGTCGATCTTGATGACGTCCACGCCGAGCGTCTGCATATAAGCGAGGTTCGAGTGGCCGGTGCCGACATCGTCCATAGCGAGACGGCAGCCCAGCGCGTGCAGCCCGCCGATCACGCTCGTCGCCGACATCGAGTTGGCCAGCGGATGCCGTTCGGTGATCTCAAACACCAGTTGGCGGAAGGCGATCGTCGAGCCGCCGAAAATGGCCCGCACGTCCTCGACGATCGACGTGTCGCGGAAATGTCCGGCGAAGAGATTGATCGAGATCTTGAGGTCGGGATAGCTCTCGCACAGATCGGCCAGATCCTGACGCACCTGCTGCATCAGAGTGATCGTCATCGGGATGGCGAGCCCGGTGTTTTCGGCATAGTCGATGAAGGCACCGGGCATGACGATCTGGCCGTTCTTCTTTTCCCATCGGCAAAGCACCTCGCACCCGGCGAGCAGTCCCGTCTTGAGGTTGATGACAGGCTGGTAATAGGCCTTGATGTCTCCGGCCGCGATGGCGCGCTCAAGATCGAATGCCGGCAGCTTCGTGCGGCGGACATATTGCAGCGCCAAGAGCAGGAACGCGCCGCTCATGATGCAGGCCATGACGGTGAATGCGGCGCGCAAATCTGCGTAGTTCGCGGCCGCCGCACCAAACGGCAGCACGGCCTCCACGCGAACGGGAAGCTCCCCCGCGAATCCCACCGCCGCGATCGCATCGTCGACCGGCGCATCGAGCACGCCGGAATAGCCGGCCGTCATGATCGAGGTGCCATTGGTGAGCGATATCCGGACGCCCGCCCGGGCGTCGAAGCGGCGGCCGAGCAGAACCTGGTCGCTCGAAATAACCGGGACGTAGGCCGAGACGAGGCGACTGGTCCCAACCCAATCCGTCAGCCGCAGGACGGGCGTGGCCAATGGTCCGAGTTTTCCGACCGCCACCGTCTCGCTGATCCCCGGCACCGGCAAGTCCGGCGCCAGCGGCGTAAAGGTCAGGCTCGCCCCCAGGCCGTCGCAATATTCGACGCCATCGGGGTTCTGCACGGTGACCTCGCGCACATAGAGGCTCGCCTGAATGACCTTGCGCACGTTTTCAATGAATGTCGGCGCGCACAGCGAGGGACTATCGGCGATGATCTGGCGAAGCCCGTCGATCGCGTCATAGGCGCCGGTCTGGATTCGCTGCGTTGTGGCGTCGATCGCCTGCTGCAGCAGTGCCTGCTCCCGCCCGCGAATATAGGCGTTCATCACCCAGTCGGTGCCCATCACCGGCACGAACGCGAGGATCGCCGCCGCTAAGGTAATAACGTGGGAATATTTGGTTTTCACACGGCCGGCCCCGCTCCGCCAGAGTCCAAGCCCTAGCAGAGCGCACTTAAAGGCCGATTAAGTGGAGTCTAGCGGCTTTCCGGGAGGTTTAACCGAAGATGCAGTTCGCGCAATTGCTTGGCCGATGCCGCGCTCGGGGCCCCCATCAGCAGGTCCTGTGCCTGCTGATTCATCGGGAACAGCGTGATCTCCCGCAGATTTTCGGCGCCGCACAGCAGCATGACGATGCGATCGATACCGAAGGCGGCGCCGCCGTGCGGCGGGGCGCCATACTGGAACGCTCGGTAGAGGCCCCCGAACTGCTCTTCGACCTCGGCCCGGCTCTTGCCGGTCATCTCGAAGGCCGCAACCATCGTTTCCGGCTCCTGATTACGGATCGAGCCGGACGCGATCTCGAAGCCGTTGCACACGGCGTCGTACTGGAACGCCTTAATCGTCAGCGGGTCCTGGCCGCCGCGCAGCGCCTGCAGGCCTCCCTGCGGCATCGAGAAGGGATTGTGCGCGAAATCCAGCCGCTTTTCCTCGTCGCTCCACTCGTAGAACGGGAAGTCGACAATCCAACAGAGCTTGTACTGGTCCTTGTCGACGAGGTTGAGCTCGGTGCCCACCTTCGTGCGCGCCTCGCCGGCGAAGCGATACATCTTGTCGGGCTGGCCGAGGACGAAGAAGACGGCATCGCCTTCCGCCAACCTCAGCTGCTGCCGGAGGGCCTCGGTCCGCTCGGGGCCGATATTCTTGGCCACCGGCCCGGCACCCTCGAGCGCGCCGTTTTCCGTACGCCAAAAGATGTAAGCGAGCCCAGGCTGCCCCTCGCCCTGCGCCCAGCCATTGATGCGATCGCAGAAGGCCCGGCTGCCGCCGGTCCTGGCCGGGATCGCCCACACCTCGGATTTCGGGTCGCTCGCCAGCTGACCCGCGAACACCTTGAACCCCGAGCCTGCGAAATGCGCGTTCACCTGCTGCATTTCGATGGGATTGCGCAGGTCCGGCTTGTCCGAGCCGTATTTGCGGATGGCCGTGTCGTAGGGAATGCGCGGCCAGTTGTGGGTGACGGGCTTTCCCTCGGCGAATTCCTCGAGCAGCCCGGTGACGACCGGCTCGATGGTGTCCCACACATCTTCCTGTGTGACGAAGCTCATCTCGAGATCGAGCTGATAGAACTCGCCCGGCAGCCGGTCGGCGCGCGGGTCTTCGTCGCGGAAGCACGGTGCGATCTGGAAGTAGCGGTCGAAGCCGGCGACCATCAGCAGCTGCTTGTACTGCTGCGGCGCCTGCGGCAGCGCGAAAAAGGTGCCCGGATGGATGCGGCTCGGCACGAGGAAGTCGCGCGCGCCCTCGGGCGAGGATGCGGTGAGGATCGGCGTCGAGTATTCCGCGAAACCCGCGTCGCCCATGCGCCGGCGGATCGACGAGATCACCTTCGTCCGCTTGACGATATTGGCGTGCAGCGTCTCGCGCCTAAGATCGAGGAAGCGGTACTTGAGGCGGATGTCCTCGGGGTAATCGGGCTCGCCGAACACCGGCAGGGGCAATTCCTTGGCCTCGCCCAGAACCTCCAGCTCCCGGATGAAGACTTCGATCTGCCCGGTCGGCTGCTTCGGGTTCACGGTCTCGGGTGTCCTGGCCTTCACCTCGCCATCGATCCGGATCACCCACTCCGCGCGGACCTTCTCAGCCATCTTGAAGGCCGGAGAATCGGGGTCG